>ERZ824600.5599-NODE-5599-length-10140-cov-2.408230_pt1 | contig 10140 bp, 2 predicted proteins | sample MGYA00519933_ERZ824600 | MGnify/ENA primary metagenome ERZ824600 (study PRJEB31778, sample SAMEA3449178) | human gut metagenome | biome: human gut; feature: human-associated habitat; material: faeces | place: United Kingdom | collected 2010/2012 ... | reverse complement strand
GCGGGGCGAAGGTTTGGAAGGCAGAAAGTGTCAAAAGTGAATCGTCTGCCGATGGAGCGGGAAAATCACTTTTAAGCGTTTCCTCAGTTAGTGTCAGAGCACGGTGGGTTGCCGGTTTCGTCAGCGTGCGCGCCGTTGTCTTCGTATTTGAAAGTTACGGTTATCGCTTTGTCCCACTTAGCGTAGAATGTGACGTCCGCGTTTGCAGTAAACGAAGAACCTGCTTCAACCTTTTCGGTAAGAGCCTCGTCCTTATACCAGCCGCGGAAGATAAATCCACCTGTTACGGGAGTTTCCGCAAGTACGGTCTGAGTGCTGTTTTTATCAACGGGGGTTACGGTGTTTTCGCCGTGTCCGCCGTAGTTATACGTTACGGAAACCTGAGGAACAGCCACAACGCAGGAGTTGTCGGCTTTGTTAAGAGTTATTTCTCTGTAACCTGCCGTAAGAGTTACGTCGATTACGTTTTCTTTTACTACGGTATAAGGAACAAGTTCCTCGCCGACTTCAACGCCGCCGCCTGCGCCGACCTTTACAACGGTTCCGTCGGTTGCAGTATAAGAGCCTGCCACGTCGGGATTAAGCGGAGCAAGAGCAAATATCTCTATTCCGTTAATTCTGAAGTTTCTGATATACGCAGTATCGGAGCCGCCGGAGACGACGCTGTCTTTCTGATAAGTGACCTTGACTCTCTGGTTGGTGTTGCCGGGTTCATACGTAATCACAGTGGAAAGAGTTTTCCATTTCCAGTCGCACGCCTTGCCGCCTGCTTTGACGGACTTCCATTCCGGACCATACCAGATAGTCATATAATCATAGTTGGATTCGGATTCGGACTCGCAATAATAATCAAAAGAAATTTCGGCAATGCCGGATGAAACGGATATTTCAAATACGGCAGTCGAATTGTTTACACCCTTATTGCCACTCTTCCAATATTTATTTACGGAATCATATTCAAACGTGTAAGAACCAAATGTAAACGCAACGTTGCCGGCAAAACTCCACTTACCGTAAACTTTGGAGATACTTTCGCTTGCAACGGCGTCTGTGGCAAGTTCCGTGGTGAAATCAGCGTCAAGATACCAGCCTTCGAACTTATATCCGTCTTTAACGGCAAGTTTATCGGCAAGTTTTTCCGCAAGGTATTCGGCAACGACCGCGCCCATGGGAACGTCTACACCCTCAACGCCGTTTCCGTTACCGATATCGGCTTCGACGGGGAATTTAACGTATTTCGCTTTGATAGTAATACCGTCGTCGCTATCCTCGAAATTATCGCCCTGCTGCAACTTTATCTCTTCGCCGTCAACAACAATGTAATAGCCGTCGAAAGTATCGTCGCCCGACTTATCGGGAAGAGCCGCAAGCATATCGTCGCCTACGCCGGCGGTAATCGTTTCCGTTCCGCCTTCGATTTTTTCGTCTTCGAGAGTTACGGTGACCTTAGCCGCCCAGACCGCTTCAAGAGAGATATTTCCCTCCACGATAATGTGATCGGTTGCGATAAGTTCTCCGTTAAGTTTCCAGCCCTTGAACAAATGCGTTGCGGTGTCGACAAGTTGATAATCTGCCAACTTGAACGCGGTGAACGTGTTGACCGTAACGTTGTCCATGCCGTCGTGACCTGCTCCCACATTGAACGAAACTTCGCTCATCGGCTTAGTCGCCGTGTATTTTCCGTCTGCGAAAGTTACGTTATAGAACTCGCTGACAAGTCCGTCGCCGTCAACGAAAGTAAGTTCGACTTTTTCGTCTTTGACTGCGTAAGAACCGAGTTTTTCGCCGAGTTTCGCCTCGCCCATTCCGTTAAGAGTGAGAACGGGTTCGCCCTCGTCGCCTTCGTAAACGCCGTAATAAAGACCGAGTTTGACAATCTCTCTGTCCTTAACGCCGTAAGCAACGACGTCTGCACCGCTCTTTTTAACGATAAACGTGAAGCCTTCCGCAAGGTTTCTGGGTTCTTTAAGGTCGCTTGCAACGAGAGCGTTGCCTGCGATATCCGCAAACGTTACGCCGAATTCAACCTTTCCGTCGTAAACGATTACCGAAACGGCTGTTCCGTTTTTCAGAGTGAGGGTCATAGCCTTGGGCATATTATTGCCCGCGCCGCTCGAAACGATCGCGCTTCCTTCGATATTCTCGTCGGAAGGAACGAATACGTACTTCCCGGATTCGGTTTCTGTGCCGACGACAATAACGCCTGTGGTTTTATCTACGTAGCCGTAGTAAACGTCCTGCAGGAAGCCTTCGTCCTCACCGGCATCGAGAGCATATCCTTCATAATCCCAACCCCAGTCGCCGGATCCGCTCGACGAGTTTTTGTATTTAGAAACGAATTTCATCTTGCCGGCTGCGTAATCAACCCACTCGAAAGTCAAAGTCGCATCCGAGTAATAAGACGTATCGTATTTTATAACCGTATCAGCGGTGACGCCCTTCTTGTCGAACGTCATAACCGATTTAAACACGGAGACATAGCCGTAAATACTTACGCTCGCGCCGGAATATTTTTCGGCCAGATGACATACCGAGCAAGCACCCGATTCAAAATTATGATCGCCGAGTTCGCCGACGATATGTTCATTGCTGATTATCGTATCGCAATCTTTGCAACGTACGACGACGTCGTAAGAACCGGCGACAAGGCATGTTGCCGGGTCTTCGTTTTCGTTTACCGCATCATTGGGAGTGTGGTTGTCCGGATTAACGGGGGTTTCGATCACGTTGTCCTCTACAGGAGTTTCATCCTCGTGGAAGAAATTATGACATGCGGAGCATTGCTTATATGCGATATTACCCGTTGCAACGCAAGTTGCCGCTTTTGCGGGAACGAGTTCGCCGAGTTGATGCTTGGGCGCAACCTGCACCTCAACTTCGCCATACTTCGCGGAAGTATACTTCACCACTCCGCCAACGCATGCGTCTGCAACGTCTGCTCCCTTAAGCCACTCGGTTGCATCGCCGAGTTCGGGAACGATTACTTCTGTCTCTTCGTTGCATTCGCACTTCATTTTCGCTTTACCCTTTTCCGTCAGAGTGGGCTTTTGAATCCACGCGGAAAATTCGTCGTAAGCATGTGTGTGCGTTCCGGAAGTAGATTCGGAAATCGATTCAGAATCCGATTCCGTTTCGGAAGTCGATTCAGAACCTGTTTCGGAACTTGTTTCAGAGCCTGTTTCGGAACCTGTTTCGGAACCTGTTTCAGAACCTGTTTCAATGGTGCTTTCGGTCGCCGACACGGATTCGCTGGTGCTTTCCGACGTCGTCATGTCGCTGCACGCAATGAACATTCCGAGCGCGAAGATCAGAACAGATAATAACACTATTATCTTTGTCTTCATATTTTTGCCTCCTAAAAAAAAATTCTTGTTTTATAAATAAATTTATAAACTTTTTAAACGGAAAAGGCCGCCGCTCCGATTTTTACTCTTTCAACCGCATTCGTATGTACGCAGCCGGACAAATTCCGCAACGACAGATAAAAAGAAGATAAAAATCGAGACGATAAACCATCCCATTTTACAATCTATATTATAACCTCGCCGAGTTCGTTTGTCTACTGATTTTAAGGCGTTTTTTTAAAAAAACAATATTATTTGCAAGCATTTTATACATTATTTTTCTGATTAATCTCTATTATAAGCGTTCCTTATGGGTTTTGCTTTTGTATAATTATGTGTGTTTATGTATATTATTGCAGTTTTATTCAACAACACAAAAAAACGCCACGAAAAAATCGTGACGTTTTTTTGTCGTCGGGTTTAATTCAACTTGAAGTTTTTTCCTTTTGCAAGGTTGCCGACTTCAGAAATCGACGCGCTCGTCGAAATGGATTTGATACGCAATTCGTTCAATCCCCACAGATCGGTGCATTCCATCGTTATCGTACAGCCGTTTATGACGACGGTGACCGTTTTGCCCGAAACGGAATACGTTCCGCTGCCGATATACGGAGGTCTGTCTTCCAAATCCGTACCCGTGTAAGTATATCCGATCGAAGCCGTTCCGTTGCTGCCGAAAACGAGCGTGTATCGGTAAGTACCGCCTTCATCGTCTTCGCCCCACGACGTAGCGACTTCCGCAACGTAAGTTTTGCCGCTGAAATCGTCCGCAACGATATCGCCGAGATCCTGGAATTCACCTGCGTTCCCGCCTCCGAGACATACGCGGATTCTCTTGAAAGAACCCGCCGCGTTCGTAAGAATGAGCCTTGCTTCATTCTCGCTTTGGTCATAAATCGTATAAGTCCATGCGGACGAATCAAGCGTTGCATTGCCGAAACCGTCGATAACGAGAGTCTGCGTTCCGCCTCCGATATCCGCATAAGTTCCGTTGAGCGTATCGGAAACGATGAGTCCGTTCTTCTCGTCGCCGAGCGAGGTGATTTTGAAGATATATTCTTTTCCGTCGAGAGTGAATTTCAAAAGCGCACCCACGGAAAGATCCTTAACGGTTTCTCCGGTTACGGTTGTTAACTGAACCTTGTTGCCGATGACGGAAAGCGCAGACGAAACATAGAACACGTTGCCGCCGGAAGTTGCGAACGAACGGATTATCAACGATTCGTTGCCGGCATACTTAACGGTACCCGCGCAATAATGTTCTGTTATTATGAGTCCTCCGTTTACGCCGTAAACCGAAAGAATTCCATCGGAATCGATTTCGCAGGTAAGAACTATATCGTTATATCCCGCTGCGTTAACCGTTACGTAAAGTTTTGAGCCGGCTTCGTCCGTATGCGCAAGTCCGGTATAAGTAACTCCGTCGTAAACGAACGTGACTTCGCCGAACGAATTCATCGAAAACGAACTCAAACCGCTGAGCGAATTTCCGTAATTTCTCGCAAAGCCTTTTCCGCTCTCGAACGTTTCGTCGAGAATCTGAATGGCAAAGAGTTTCGTTACGATAGCCCCTTTCTCGTTTTTAAGGTTGACGGCTACGTAATAGAACCCGGGAACGCTGAGATTTCTGGCTACTTTATCGGTATCCACGATCGGCACGGAACCGATTGTGCCTACCTTCTGCGCGTCGGTATATTCGCCGTCCTTGGTGACGATTCTCACAGCGTCGTAAACCGCGTCCTTGCTCTCGCCTTTGTGGAAAATCGTTCTGCTCATCGTAACGATCGCGCCTTTCGTCATATTGACGTTTTCGAACAAAGTGCCTTTTTTGAACTCGTCGCCGAGATCTTCCGCGGTGAGTAGGTTTCCGAAATTGTCTACCGAAACAACGCCTTTCGTTTTCGAGAGTTGTTTCGCGCTGTCGTAAAATTCGAGCGTCATCTGCCTGCCCGAAACGGTATAGGCAAATCCGTAATGACCGGTGCGTTCGCCCGAAGCGTCGATTACTCCCCTGCCGAAGCCGTCGAGGAAAATAAATCTTCCGTCCGCACACTCATACATACCGAAATAATCGTCCTTCTCCAGAACATTGAAGGTTTTGTTTTCGGTATCGAGTTTAAACTTGTAAGAGAACGGCGTGACCGTGACTTTCTCTTCGTCGTTATCCTTTTCTTTTACGTCGAACGATATTCTGTACTCAACCGTTTTTTTGTTGTACTTTTTGTTGAGGGTTTCGACCTTGACGCCGTATATCGTGAACGTGTTATCCTTTGCAGACGACGAAGCATACTTCATTCCGTAAGCGTTAGACGAGTTAAACGAGAACAACGTTCCGTTTGCTGACGAGAGAGAAGAAACGTTTCCGGTTCCTATGGAAAGGGTTGCGGAATAACCGTCCACGCTGCCGTTGAAAACGGTGTTTTCAAACGGGTTTTCGGACGCGTTTCTGTCGATTCTTCCGATTCCGTTCGCGATTACGAGTATTTTATAATTATCGTCGCCGAGAGGTACGTCTATCTTTTCTCCGACCGATTTTGCCGTTATGCCGGCGGGGATTTCGGTAAATCCGTATCCAACGGAATAATAATAATCGTTATTGACGTACGTGTCGAGTTTAATCCTTATCGCAAACCATTTCGTTTCGCCGCTTTCAACGTTTTTAGCCTTGTAAAGATATATCGAAAATATTCCCGAATAAGCGTTGGAATAAACGGTTTTACCGTTCGACGAAGAATGAGCCTCAATGACGTCGGTCACGTTCCACACGCCTTTTTTGAAGTAGACGAGCGGTCTTTTCGCGTCGGTGTAAGCCATCCTGAGTTCGTTATAAGGAATAAGAACGACAACTCCGTCGATAAACACCGCTTTATGCCTGTTCGTTCCGAGCATAAAATCGAAACCGTAATCGCAGTATTCCACGTCCGTGGCGGCGATTTCATGAACGTTCATTCCGATGCTTTTGCCTGCGGTTTTGCCAACGATCATATCGCCGATCGATACTGACGGTTTCGCTTCCTCGGCAATATCTCCGTCCTCGCCCTCCACCGCTTCCGTCGCGATGGTTTTATCGAAAGTTTCGTAATCGCCTGCGTACTCGGCGGAGATCACCGACACTTCAGCATAACGAACCACGCCCTTATATTTTACGCTGAGTTCGTAAACTCCCGGGATCGTGGTATCGATTCTGCCGCTAACCATATCGAGCGTGACTTTCACGGCTTTTCCGCCGTCGTACACCCTGAACAGGTCGGGAACGAAAAGTTCTTCGTCGGTATACATCGAAATGCTGTCGGCGTAAACCGATATCCCGCCCTTCGCGACGATTTTGAACTCCGCCGTTATCGGCTCGGCGTCCGCGCCGTAAACGTAAAGTTCGACGGCGACCGTCTGTTCGCCCAAAGCATGCGGATCGAAATCATTCTTAATTTCATAATAAGTCGTGAGCGAGTTCACGCTTCCCTTATTACGGGTGAAACTCTGCTTGTATCCGTCTGCGTAAAGAACGATGTTATCGATAACGTTATAATTTTTCACTTCGCTTCCGAGTTCAACCACGTCGTCGACGTAACCCAGTTCGTACACGCGCGGAACGACTTTATAAGTTATCTTAGCCGATTTTGCCGCGGCGAATTTGGGCGATCCGCGCCCTACGTTGACGTCGTTATACAAAATATTCAATGTTACTTCGTAAGTTCCTGCGGTGTTGAAATCGACGGCACTTATATCCGCGTAAGCCTGAATTCCGTAAAATCTTACGCCGTTGATATACACCTCGAAATCGCTTGCGAAATCGTACTTGTTTACGTCGGTGCCTTTCTTTATCGAAACAACGTCGCCGTGCGTGTATCTGATAAGCACGCCGGTGATTTTTTTAACGGTTGCGACTTTTACGTAATTTTCGTATCTGAGCGTTATTTCGCACGTGTCGCCCGCGGAAAAATCGACTTCGCCGCTTACCATATCGGGCGTTACTTCGATTTTTTTGCCCTTTTTCGTTATCTCGAAAAGGTCGACCGGATTTATAGTGCCGCCATCGAAAACTTCGGCGTTTTTAACCTTGATGCGTACCGAGCCTTCCTCTCTTACGTTTACTTTTATCGCTTTTATCTCGCTGCCCTTTCCGTCCGGCGAAGCGTAAGCGAGTTTTACCTCGCAACTATCGCCGAGGGTCGCGCCCGCAAGCGCGGATTTATCGAGCGTTACACCCGAAGATTTAACGTCCACGCGCTTTCCGTCCTCGTAAACGTAAAAATCGGACAGGAAATCATAACTCGTCAGTTCGTCGGGGCTGAGATCTATTTCGCCGTATGCCGCGCCGATTTTTATTATGTGTCTGTCGACAACGTGAACGACGGTTTTCGCTCTTCTCGAGCCGATGAGAAGGTTTATCTCGTAATCGCCGACGACGGGAGAAACCTCGCCCGTTATCATATCGTCGGTCACTTCTACTTCTTCGTTATCAAGCGTCACACCGAAAAGCGCGGTGAGATTCAGTTCTTCCGCGCAGCCGACGTAAACGTAAACGTCCGTTTCGAGAGCCGTGGCTACGTAAGGCGTTTCGGTGACTTCGACCCAGAGTTTTACCGACGAACCGCTGTAAGAGCATGTTATGACGTAAGTTCCCGGGTCGGGTTTAAGCGCGGACAAATCGAGATATTCAGGTTTGACTTCGGCTTCGTTACCGTCGACGCTGACGGAAAAGTGCTTCGTGTAATCGTATTTTAATATTTCGGAATCTTTTACCGTTATTTTAGTTGTTAAAGCCTGAACGAAAACGTCTCTTTCCGCAACGACGTTGATGATTATCGACGCAGTTTCGCCGCCGAAAGAACAAGTGACCACATATTTGCCGAGTTGTTTTTTGACTGCGGATTTATCGATATATTCACTTTTTACCGCTCTTTTAACGCCGTTGGCGTAAATTTCGAAAAGGGTTTCGTAACTGAAAGACTCAACATCTTCCAACGCTACGTTCGCTTCGGTTTTTTTCGCTTTCACCTCCACGCCTTCGAGCGGCGTAACGGACGAAACGGAATCTTTCGATTCCGTTTTGTCTTTACCGCAGGAAGTGGCCGCAAAAGTGAGAAATACCGCCATTATCGCGGCTATCGCCGCAAGGTATTTTTTCACGTGGCAATCCTCCTTTTTTAGTTTTAACGGGAATGGCTTCCCTTAAACCGAGGTCGTTTCCGATTATTTGGCCGGAGTCCAATCTCCTTTAGCGTAAATGCTGATATAGAACGTCTTGTAGCCGATGTTTTCCACTCTGATTATAAGCCCGTGGTCGCCGGCATTGTCGTTGATATAGCACTTCTGACGAGTTTTGCTCGTCGTCCCTTCTTTGAGAATATTACCTGCTTCATAATCGGTGAACCCGTATTTTTCCATCTCCGCGTTAAGTTTCTCGATTATCTCGTTATACTTTCTCAGCGTGAGTCCGCGGTTGGAATCGAGATCGATATCATCCACCCAGACGTTAAATTTAACCACGGGCTTATAAACGTAACCCTGCGAATTTTTATCGCCGGTGTTGAAGTAATCGTGGAATAGTTTACTCGAGAAGTTATCCGCGAATATGCTCGAGAATACCAGGGGCGAAGGAATCGCGTCTGCCGCGGCTTTACCGGTGGATGCATTCGTGCCGAATACTTTGTTCAAAAGGGTTTCGCCGTCGATTATTTCCGCGTCCGCATTATTCGTCGCGTGGTATTCGGCGTCGAAATAACTCCACGAAGTCGGGTATTCCCTCGTTACGTAGTTTTCCGCAGAGAACAAGTCGGCGGGAAGAACGGACGTACCGAAATTGCTGTACTCGGTGTTATAATAACCGTAGTAAGTGTCTACGACGTTGTAAGCGAAAGTTACGCCGACAAGACGAGTTTCTTTCGTGTTTCTGTTATAGTAAACGTTGATGCTGAGCGCCTGTTTTGCGTCGCTCGTTGCGTAGTTTGCATAATCCTTCATGCAGAATTCGTTCGCTACTTCCTTAACGATTACGGAATCGATAAGCGAATAAGAATAAAGTCTTCCGTCGGGATCTCCCTCTACGGACGTCATGCTGGAGAACGCGAACACATACGGAGAAACGTCGAATCCCGGAAGTCTGGCGGAAACGTTGCCCGTCTTTCTGCTCTTTCCGACGAGTTTGCCGCCCGAATACTCGAACTGCTCGTAAGTGTTGTCGCTGTTCTGTTTAAAACCGTATACGTCGGTTTTGTATCCGCCGTTGCTGTATTCGATGGTTTTGTTAAGAAGCACGCCATCGGCGGCAACTATACCCATATATCCTACTTCGCCTTCGATGGAAGTGAACGGTTTAGTGTGAACCTTTCCGTCCCACGTTCCGCTCGCGCTCGTGGTGGGCGCAGAACCTTCGCCGCCCGACACTTGATAATCCGACGGATCGTAAGAAGGAGCGTAAGTGGACGTATCTTTCACTTTGAACGTATAATTGGACTTATCTGCCTTGGCAAGGTTATCAAGCGCGGTTTTGAGATAACCGAACATAACCTTATCTTCGGCGTCCGTAGGCTCTCCGTAAGGTTTGATTTCGGGAGCGGACACGTCGTCGCCATAAGCCTCTATCTCCATGACAACGCTCGTGTAATAAGAACCGATAACGTTGTTGCGGTTTCCGTCGTCGTCATAATCGTAAAGGTTGTTTTCGTAAGTGGAAGCTATGATCTGCTCGACATTGCCTTCTGCATCAAGCCTTAAAGCGAACTTATAGAACTGTTCTTCGAGAATAGGCGTGAGCGACCATGCGATATACATCATAAGATATTCGTCCTCGGAC
>ERZ824600.5596-NODE-5596-length-10141-cov-2.785643_pt1 | contig 10141 bp, 9 predicted proteins | sample MGYA00519933_ERZ824600 | MGnify/ENA primary metagenome ERZ824600 (study PRJEB31778, sample SAMEA3449178) | human gut metagenome | biome: human gut; feature: human-associated habitat; material: faeces | place: United Kingdom | collected 2010/2012 ... | reverse complement strand
CTTTTCGGCGGCAACATAGGCGGCGTTGCCGAGGATACCATACTGCGCCGCCTGAGCGGTATCGTCGTTGTAGGCGGGCAGCTCAACGGTGTAGGCAACGGTGCCCTGCAGCATGGCGAACTGGGGGGTGTAGCTCGTGGACATATCGTCCCACGGGTCTTCCCAGTAGGTCTCCGTGCCGCTGCCGGTATAGGTGAGGTAATCGCGCTGGGGAATCACATAGCTGTTGTAGCCATCGTTGTTGGCGACCGCCGCGATGCCGAGCGCCTCGCCGCCGGTGATGAGGTGGTTGGCGAGCAGGTCATACTCGAAGTTCGGCTCGTGCGGGGGATCGCAGGGCTCGCACTGGAAGGACTGCACGCGGCCGTGGAACTCGGCGAGCGATATGGGGTTGAACGTGCCGATGAGCTGCTGCATGTTGGCCGTCTCACTCGTGGTCTGGAAGGAGTTGTCGCGGTTGAGGTCGTAGCCGTTGGTGGAGTGTCTCGTCAGATAGGTACGGCCGTCGACGTTCTCCTCGGGGACAAGGATAAAGAACACGTCGGACAGCAGCTCGTCCTTGACGTTCACGGTGTTGCTCTTCACGGTGTAATACTTTTCAAGGTCGACCTTGCCGGACTTGCCGTTGTTGTCAGCGGACAGGTAGCCGAGGTAGCTGGCCGTATCCTTGACGAGGTCGGGAACGGCAACGCTGCCCTCCGCGCCGACAGGACCCATTTCCTCCTTGAGTTCTTTTTCGCCCGCGGCGGTGAAGCCGGTGAGCGTCTTGTAGTCGATGCTCTTCTCGCTCGTGATCATCCGGGCGAAATCGAGCACGCCGTCGGTCGCGGCGACCTCGTCGGGGTGGATGTTGGAGTACATCACGGGCACGCGGATATCGTCGAGCTTGCCGGACTTGATGTCGGCGAGCACGGCGTCAGGCTCCGTCTCGGCCCGCTCGGCGAGGGCGAGCCACTTCGTCACGCTCGCCTTGGAGTCGGCGACGATCAGATAGGGCATATCGCGCCCCGCGGTGGACTGGCCCATGGAGAATCTTTCAACATACAGGCCGTTCTTCGTACCGTTCGCCGCGATCGTGTCGAGCTCCTTGTAGATCTCCCACATGGTGTTGAAGTTCTCATACGGCGCGACCTTGACAGGTGCGGAGCCGATCGCCTTGCCGCTATTTTTGGCCGTCAGGTCAAAGTAGCCGCAAAGGTCGATGTAGTAGCTGCCGTTCACATGGGGCACGCTGTAGTCGGGTGTCGTCTCGCCGGTTCTGCGGTTGGTGGAATAGAAGTAGTTGTTCACATGGAAGGAGACATCGAGCACGGCCTTGCCGTTTTTCTCGTTCGCCGTCAGCTTGATGTCTGTGAACTGGTGTTCGTCCTTGCCCTCGATCATCCAGCTGTTAAGATCTCCGCCCGCATAGGCGTAGGGGAACAGCTCTTCGTTGACATAGGGGCGGGAATCGTCACGCTCCAGCGCGAGCGTGACCGTCCCGGCAGTGATCGCCGCGGCAAGCGCTTCTTTGCTCATGCCGGAAACGGGAATGGAAAGGGAAACGTCCTTCCCATCCTTGCCCGTGACGAGCGTGATGGTCGCGTCCACATTGAACTTGGTGCCGAGGAGCGCATCGTCCTTGGGGTTCATGTCCTGGAAGCTGACTGCCGCCGCGGAATTGACCGCGAGCGAAAGCGTCAGCACCAGCGCCAGTAAAAGCGAAAACGCTTTTGCGGCATAGGAATGCTTCGTCATAATTCTTCCTCCTGTATTGTTTTTCCGCCGCATACAGCCTCAGCGGAGAGAGATTGTACATAGTGTATCTCAATAAAAATAGCAAGTCAATCGTTTATTTTACACATAATACTCAAATGTTTTTATAAAAGCGAATATTGTTCCATTTATTTTGTGCAGTGTAGCATTTTGACGGTCAAGAAATCTTGTATTTTCTCTCATTTTTGTTCGTCAGAAAGAGAGTTTATGCGTTTTGTGGACATCGGAGAAAGATTGAAAAACAAACGGCCGCGCGCTATAATAAGGGCAATACGATGATTGTCAGGAGGGGTAGGGCATGCGGCTGCAAAGCGCTGTTTTTACTTTGGAGGATACGCTCTTCACGCCGGACGGCGCGGCGCGCGAGGGGCTGGATAAGGCGCTCTCTCTTTTCAAGATGGAGGGCGTGTGGCTCGGCGCGGTGACGGCCATGCGCGCTGAGGACGCGCAAAGGGCGCTTGACCGGGCAGGACTTTCGTCCTATTTCCGCTTCGTGCTGACGGAATCCGTCGCCCTGTGCGGCGTTTACAGCGGCACGATGTTTGAGCGCGCGATGAAGCGTCTGCACGCACGGAAGGAGGACACGGTCGTCTTTTCCGGCACGCTTGCGGGCATTGAACAGGCCAAGGCGGCAGGCTTCCGCACGGTAGCGGTATCCGGCAGCGCCGGCGCCGCCGACTGGGCGGCCATGCAGAAGGAAGCCGATCAGGCGATTCTGCATTACGGTGAGTTTTTTGCGCAGATGGCGTAAAAACGTGGTAAAACCGGCAAAATTTGACATTTCTAAGTTGCAGTTTTTCCGAACTATGGTATGATAGAAGAACGATCACCGGAAAGGGAGGGACTGTGCAATGTCAGATTTTTACTCAGCAATCGTCTTTCTTTCCGCTTTTATTATGATCATCATGGTTCTGCTGGTGCGGAGCAACGATCTGGTGGAGTACAGCGAAAAGCAGACCATTTACACCATTTCTGTGCTGGTGATCGCCGGCGATGCAAGCGAATAAAAAAAGGGTTCAGGGAAAAACCTGAACCCTTTTTATCATGTTTACGACTCTGATGTCTCCTCCTGCGGGCGGATCTTACCGCCGAGAGCGGCAAGCACCGCGCCTAAGACGGCGCACACCGCGCTCCAGATCATCTCCCCCGAAGAGGCGAAGCCTGTCGGAATAATGGCAAGCGTGGAGGCAAGCACAACGCCGATGACGGCGTGATAGGCGAGGGGATAGTGCGCATCGAAGAGCTTGCTCACAAGGCGCGCAAACAGCGCGACCACACCGCACATGCCGATCGTCCACGGAAGGAGAACGGAAAGATCAAGGTGCGTGATGCCGTCGACCATCGGCGTGAGCAGTCCCACGGCCATTAAAATAGAGGACGAGGTCATGCCGGGGATAATGAAGCTGAAGCCCCACAGCACGCCGCAGAAGAGAAAACCGCCGAAATTCGCCGGCAGCTCGGAAAAGGAGCCGAAGCGGACGGCCATCAGCACGGCAAAGAGCGCGAGAAAGCTGACCGAGAGCGACAGATACGCCCCCCTGCGCCGTCCCTGCGCGCCCGCCTCTCGCCAAAGCTCGGGCAGCGTGCCGAGAATGAGACCGATGAAAAGGCAGGTTGCGACGGTTTCCGACTGGTGGAACAGCGCGAGGATCGCGCCCCCGCCGCCTAAGAAACCGAGCACCCAACCGATGCCGACGGCGAAGAGCATGCGCCAGTAGCGCGGAAAAGCGCGCTTCGGGTGCGTGAGAAGCTCCATCGCGGGGCGGTAGATGCCGAAGATGACCGCGAGCACCCCGCCGGAAATGCCCGGCAGGATCGCGCCCGCGCCGATGATGACGCCTTGCAGCACGCGGAGAATGCAGTTTTTTGTCTGGGTATTTTTCATAAGATCGTCTGTTTCGTTTCTGCGCTCAAGGGAGCATTTGGAAAAATGCAGCGCGGCTCAGTAGCCCTTTTTGCGGTCGACAAGGTGGTGCAGCGGACGGCCCGCGGCGTAATTCTCGAGGTTCTCGCAGAAGAGCGCGACATTGCGCTCGCAGGTGTAGCCAAGCGTCATGTTGCCCGCGACGTGCGGCGTGAGCAGGAGATTTTTTGCCTTTCGCAGCGGGTGATCGGCGGGCAGCGGCTCGGGCACGACCACATCAAGCGCCGCGCCGGCAAGGTGGCCGGAATCGAGGGCTGCGATGAGCGCGTCCTGATCGATGGCCGTGCCGCGCCCGACATTGACGACGTACGCGCCCTCGGGCAGCAGCGCCGCAACCGCGAGTGAGACGACACTCAAAACGGCAAATACGGATAACAAACGGCATAAAATGTCTGCAGCGTATCCGCTCGCACGATTTATCAACGACAACTGCGCACGTGTATTGTCCGCCGTCTCGATCGGGCCATCGGCGGCACGCCTCCGCAGATAGATCCAATCCTTGAAGTGCCACACCACCTCCAAGCCGCACTCCGTAAGGAAGCGTTCATACTCCCCGTTACCACCCGCACGGCTCTCATCCGGAAGCTCGATCTTATACAAATACTCTCCGGCCTGCCCCGCCTCGAAGCGGTAGATCAGACCGTTCGTCGAGACGAAGTTCCACCCGCGGCGGCTCATCTCGTTGAGCCATCGCTCCTCGCGTTCGAAGTCGGCGATGGTGAAGTAGTTCAAACAGCGTTTAGTCTTCATACATTATACTTTTATGTTATTTCACATTATCTCCCTTTACCGCACGGGGCCGAGCACCGCCTCGCCGCTGGCCACAAGCTCGTGCAGACGCCCGAACTCGGCCTCGAGGGCCGCACGCCCCGCCGCCGTTATGCGATACTCCTTCTTGCGGCTCTCGCCCGCGCCCTCCATAGGCTCGATCCAACCCTTCTCGATAAGGCCCGACAAGGCCCCGTACATCGTCCCCGCGGATATGCGCAGGCGCCCGCGGCTCATCGCCTCGACATGCTGCATGATGGCGTAACCGTGGCGCGGCTCCACGAGCGACAACAGAATGTAATATACGGCTTCGGTCAATGCCGTTGCTGAATTTCCCATGACTCTAATCTTTTATAGCATCATATATCGCGCATCGATATATCGTATACCGATACAAAGATAGCCGATATATCTGACAGTGCAAATTTTTCGGCCGAATTTTTATATTTTTTTACAAGTATGCCACAAAAAGCGCCCTTCAAGCCGTCAAACGCGTAAAAAACATCCCTTGCGGCGACATTTAGGTCGAATATCGGCCGAAAAAAGATTTTATTTTCGGGTTTAATTAATAATTATAAGGAAAAATCGTTATATTTGTAAAAAGAGATAACCCCTAAAACTTCATGAATTATGAACGTTAACAATGTAATGGCAGATCTCGAGCGTAAACACCCCGGTGAGAACGAGTATCTGCAGGCAGTACGCGAGGTCCTCGAGTCGATCGAGGAGGTATACAACGAACACCCCGAATTCGAGAAGGCAAAGATCGTCGAGCGTATGGTCGAGCCCGACCGTATCATCACCTTCCGCGTAACGTGGGTCGACGACAAGGGCGAGATCCAGACCAACATCGGCTACCGCGTTCAGTTCAACAGCGCGATAGGCCCCTACAAGGGAGGACTGCGCTTCCACAGCGCCGTCAATCTCTCGATGCTCAAGTTCCTCGGTTTCGAGCAGACGTTCAAGAACGCCCTCACCACGCTGCCCATGGGCGGCGCAAAGGGAGGCTCGGACTTCAGCCCCAAGGGCAAGTCGGATGCCGAGATCATGCGTTTCTGCCAAGCTTTCATGCTTGAGTTGTGGAAGAACATCGGCCCCGACACCGACGTGCCCGCAGGCGACGTAGGCGTGGGCGGCCGCGAGATAGGATACCTCTACGGCATGTACAAGAAGCTCGCACGCGAATACAACACCGGCGTGCTGACGGGCAAGGGCATCACGTGGGGAGGTTCGCTCGTACGTCCCGAGGCAACGGGATTCGGCGCCCTCTACTTCGTGCAGCACATGCTCCACAACGCTGGCAAGGATATCAAGGGCAAGACCGTCGCCATCTCGGGCTTCGGCAACGTCGCATGGGGCGCCGCAACGAAGGCAACGCAACTCGGCGCCACGGTCGTAGCCATCTCGGGTCCCGACGGCGTGATCCTCAACCCCAACGGCATGACCCCCGAGAAGATCGACTACATGCTCGAACTGCGCGCCTCGAACCGCGACATCGTGGCTCCCTTTGCCGAGCGCTTCCCCGACTCGACGTTCGTTCCGGGAAAGAAGGCTTGGAGCGTCAAGTGCGACATAGCCCTTCCGTGCGCATTCCAGAACGAGCTTACGGGAGACGACGCCCGCGAGCTGCTCGCAAACGGCACATGGTGCGCCGCCGAGGTATCGAACATGGGCTGCACACCCGAAGCCATAGCCGAGTTCCAGAAGGCAGGCATACTCTTCGCCCCGGGCAAGGCTGTAAATGCAGGCGGCGTTGCCACCTCGGGACTCGAGATGACGCAGAACGCCCAGCACCTGTCATGGTCGGCCGAGGAGGTGGACAAGAAGCTCCACTACATCATGTCGCAGATACACGAGGCATGCGTCACCTACGGCACACAGCCCGACGGATATATCAACTACGTCAAGGGCGCCAACGTAGCCGGATTCATGAAGGTTGCGCACGCCATGCTTGAGCAGGGTATAATCTAATGGCAATTTGAAATCGCGGCCGCAGATGCGGCAGCACAAACGACCGACGGCTCGGACCCCCTCACGGGAATCCGAGCCGTTTCCTTTGCCTAAGGACTTATCAATAGAAAACTATCTCCTCCACTCGCTGTACGGGTGTTTCAGCAGCTGCGAGTTATAATAACGTCTGTCGCCCGTGACCTCCTCGTCCAACCAGTCGGGACGTTCGAACTCCTCGTCGGCGGAGGCCAACTCTACCTCCGCAACTACGAGCCCCTCATTTTCACCCGCGAAACGGTCCACCTCGAATGTGTGCCGCCCTACGGGGACAAGATAACGCACCTTGTCGATAACGCCCCGGCTGTAGGTGAGAAGTTCGCGTGCATCCGCCACCGGTATCTCATACTCCCACTCGGCACGCGTCATGCCCGAAGCGTCCGTAGCGCCCTTGATCGTGATATATCCGCGCTCGTGCGCACACGCAGCGTAAGCGACTCCGAGCGTGCTATGTAGCCCTGCACGATGTGCGACGACGAGGCTGCGTGCGGCATGAAGTCGCCGCGCACGAGAAATTTACGTTCAGTCTCCTTACCCATATCATAACAGCATTTGCCACAAATGTACAATATTTACGTGACATACGTGCGCCCGAGGCAGAGCCGGATCCGGAAAGATGGGGTTTCGATTTGCCACTGCATTGTGCTTTTCGTATATTTGCTGTCGGAATCCAAACTTTTACTAATGAAAAAATATCTACACCTTGCAACCGCGATTCTCGCGCTTATTGTCATGCCCGCAGCCGGCGGCTGTTCACACGGTGATAACGCCGACCTGAACCATGCCCGAACCATGATGAAGACGATATTCTCGCTCTACCGTGTCGACGAGACACCACTCTTGGCCGAGAACTACCCCCGCCAAAGCGGCGACCGCGCCACATATCTGGCCGAAGGTGCCGACCAGAGCGTCAACGAATACTCCTATCTGTGGCCATACTCGGGAACGCTCTCGATGATGTCGGCACTATACGACGCCACGGGAGACAGCCAATACCTCGATCAGATCAACCACGTCACACTCGAAGGTCTGGACCGCTACTATGACACCTCGCGCGAGCCATACGCATACGCCTCGTACATAACCACCTCGACGGCCGACCGTTTCTATGACGACAATATATGGCTGGCCATTGACCTGACGGATCTATATCTCACGACTGGCGACGAGGAGTATCTGGCCAATGCCCGCGACATCTGGACCTTCATCCTCAGCGGCCGTGACGACGTTCTTGGCGACGGCATCTACTGGTGCGAGCAGAAGAAACACTCGAAGAACACCTGCTCGAACGCTCCGGCCGCCGTATGCGCACTGAAACTCTACAAGGCCACGGGCGAGGAGGAGTTCCTCACGACGGGACGCGCCCTCTACGAGTGGGTCTTCACGACACTGCGCGACTGTGATGACGACCTCTACTTTGACAACATCTCGCTCGAGGGCAATGTCTCACGTGCGAAATACTCATACAACAGCGGACAGATGATCGAGGCGGGCGCCCTGCTCTACTCCATCACGGGCGAGGACCGCTACCTGCGCGAGGCGCAGGCCACGGCACACGCATGCTACGACCGCTGGTTCCCGCAGGTGCAGGACGGCGAGCAGCAGATACGTATCATGGAGTCGGGTGACGTATGGTTCGATGCGGTGATGCTGCGCGGCCTTATCGCCCTCTACCGCATCGATGGCGAGGCCGAGTATCTGGATGCCGTGAGCCGCACGCTCGACTACGCATGGCGCAACGGCCGCGACAAGGACGGGCTCTTCGGCAAATACCTCTCGAAACAGGACGAGAACCCGCGCCGCTGGCTTCTGACACAGGCCGCCTATGCCGAGATGTCGGCACGCATGGCCAAGGTCGACCTCGAATAGGATGCCTTGCGACTCAAGACAACAACAGCCGCCCCGTTTCGGAGGCGGCTGTTTGTATATTCTATATACCCGTCACTTCTCGGGTGCGCGGTAGTCGCGGCGCAGCGATACCGTCGTAGCCGTCGGGAAATCCTTCGGCACGGGCTGCTTCACCTTACCCGTAGCGGCCCACTCGGCACCTCGCAGCAACAGCGTCTGGAAGCCCGCGCACTGCATTGCAGGGTTATCCTCGGCCGTAGGGCCGCAATGCCCAAGCATAAGATGGAAGATACGCGCACGGCCGTAATCCACGGTGAAGACCAACGGCTCCTCGCGTCCCGACCCTCCCGTTGCGGGATCCGTCATGCCAGAATAGAGAAGGTCGCCGATATTTGCGGGGCCGCGCATGCGGTCATACATCTCGTCCTGCGCGTGCATCCAGTTCACGGGCAGTCCCTTCGTTACTGGATGTTTCGTATCGCGACCGTGCATAACGTACTCACGCTGCGCGCCGTGCGAGCCTCCCGGGCCGGCCGAATGGTCAAGCACGAGTTTGCCATCCTTAAGATAGCAGTACGGGCCCGACTTCTCGTTACGTCCCTCCCAGCCGCCGAGAGCAATGATACGGTTGAACTCATCCCAGCCGGCAAAGGCATTGTCAGCAGCATGGTATATGACCACACCGCCGCCACCCTGTACGTAGTCAAGGAATGCGGCATCCGTCTCTGCGGGCCAGCGGTCGCCGTTGTAGTCGAGCACCACCACGTCGTATGCGGCGAAATCGGGTTTGAAGTCGCTCATATCGCCGCCCGCGGGCGCCGTCAGGGCTATGTCCACATCGAACAGGCCCGACTGCTCAAGGATTAGTTTCAACACCTTATGGCTCACGGGCCAATTGTGGTTGTTCTGTCCCGATACCACGAGCGCCTTCATCCGCCGCGGCTTAGCCTCGGCCTGCGAGGCGAACATCGTCATGACTGATATAGCGGTCAGCACGACGAGAAGTTTTGTCATCAGTGATTTCATAACGAGAAAGGTTCTTGATTAGGTTTATACAAAAATAGCGAAAAAAGGCTTTCGTCAAACCTCTTTCCGCCACATAACCGCATCCGAACGCTATCTTTTGACTTTCTCGGGGGCATGCCGCCGCCAACCAACGATTTATCCGACCCGACACGACACGACTGCCGTCACGGCCCGATACGGCAAAAAAAAGCGGTGCACCGCTTTACAGCGGCGCACCGTCTCTCACTACTAACTCTTATGAGCATGTGGCATCCATTACATCATGCCGCCCATACCGCCCTGAGGCATTGCGGGAGCAGGATTCTCGACCTTCTTCTCGGCCAGAACGCACTCGGTGGTAAGGAACATCGAGGCGATAGACGATGCGTTCTCCAGAGCCACACGTGCTACCTTCGTCGGGTCGATGATACCGGCCTCGAGCATATCCTCGAACTTGTCGTCGCGGGCGTTGTAACCAACGTTGCCCTTGCTCTCCTTGACCTTGTTCACGATAACCGAGCCCTCTCCGCCAGCGTTGTTGACGATCTGACGGAGCGGCTCCTCGATGGCACGCTTAACGATCTGGATACCGGTAGTCTCGTCCTCGTTGGCACCCTTCATATCCTCCAAAGCTGCCACGGCACGGATGTATGCCACACCGCCTCCGGGGATAATACCCTCCTCGACGGCTGCACGCGTTGCGGCCAGAGCGTCGTCCACGCGGTCCTTCTTCTCCTTCATCTCGACCTCGGTAGCGGCACCTACGTAGAGCACTGCAACACCACCCGACAGCTTGGCCAGACGCTCCTGCAGCTTCTCACGGTCGTAGTCCGA
>ERZ824600.5595-NODE-5595-length-10146-cov-4.762759_pt1 | contig 10146 bp, 4 predicted proteins | sample MGYA00519933_ERZ824600 | MGnify/ENA primary metagenome ERZ824600 (study PRJEB31778, sample SAMEA3449178) | human gut metagenome | biome: human gut; feature: human-associated habitat; material: faeces | place: United Kingdom | collected 2010/2012 ... | reverse complement strand
AGATAAAGCTATAGAAGATATTAAATGGTCTTTTGATGAATTAGAAGATGTGGAACATAAATATGATTATGATAAATTACCAAAAGATATTTAAATAATTATAAAAAACAGTTGGGAGGTGAAAACTTTGTTTAGAGAGTTAGTTGATATAAAAGAAGAAAATTTATTACTAATTGACATGCAAATTTTAAATATTCTTTTATTTGATCATAGCAGTAAAAAGAATATAATTTGGGCAACAGATAATTACCAACAATATGGGCGTGGTTTTGATTTTAGCGATGGAATAACTATTGAAAAAATAACTGGTAATTATGGAGAAATAATAAAACCTAGATCAAAGAAAACAAATGAAGAAAAGAATAAGAGAATAAAAGAAAATGCCGAAGTTTTCACTCCGTCATGGGTATGCAACAGCCAAAATAATTTAGTAGATGACGCTTGGTTTGGAAGAAAAAATGTGTTTAATAAATCTGATAAAGATAGCTGGGAAACCATTGAAGATAAAATAACTTTTCCGGAAAATAAATCATGGCAAGATTATATTAACAGTACTAGATTGGAAATTTCATGTGGAGAAGCCCCTTATCTTGTTAGTAGATATGATTCAGTGACAGGAAAAACAATAAAAATAAAAGATAGGATTGGATTATTAGATAGAAAACTAAGAATAGTTTCTGAAAATATAGATGATGAATTCGAATGGGTAGAATGGTCTATCAAAGCAATAAAAAGTGTCTATGGATATGATTGGCAAGGGGATAATGTTTTAATTGCAAGAGAAAATTTGCTGTACACATTTATTGATTACTATAAAGATAAATTTAGCAAAAAGCCAGGATTAGAATTAGTTGAAAAAGTGGCAGAGATTATTAGTTGGAATATTTGGCAAATGGATGGTTTGAAATTTGTTATTCCAAACAGTTGTAAAAATAAGAAAAAAGTTGAGCTAACATTGTTTGGCGAAATTGAACACAGTGAAGAGTGCTTAGGTTGTAAAAAAAATAAAAATAAAAATCATAATGGAATTTATTGCAAAGTAATGAATTGGAAAACAAATAGAAGTATAAAGTTTATTTCTTTAATTAAATAGAAAGTGAGGTACACATGAGAGATTTAAGTTTGTTAGATAAAATTATTGTTGGACGTGTTGAACCACATATATATGCTTTTACTACTAATACAATACCAAATTATATAAAGGTTGGTGATACCTATAGACCTGTATCCATAAGACTTGATGAATGGAAAAAGTATTACCCTGAACTTGAGAAAAAATATGATACTAAAGCTATGGTATCAGATGATATATTTTTTAGAGATTATTCAGTACATCAATTTTTAGAACATAATTTGCAAAAAACGAGATTAAAATCATCCGATATAGGTGAAGGTATTTATTTTTCAAATGAGTTTTTTAAAGATACTTCTAAAGTTGATATTGATGAGGCTATCAAAGATATAAAGAATGATTTCGACGAAAATCTTATGAAATATCAATTTTACAATGCTAAAGATAGTTTAAGAGTAATAACTGAATATGCTTCTACTGGTATGTGGAATTTAAGACCTAATCAAAAGGAAGTTGTAGAAAACTTTAAAAAAGCATATGAAGCAGGTAGAACAAATTTATTACTATATGCAGTAATGAGATTCGGTAAAAGTTTTACATCGATGTGTTGTGCTTTAGAAATGAATGCAAATATTGTTTTAATTGTTTCAGCAAAAGCTGATGTTAAAGAAGAATGGAAGAAAACTGTACAAAGTGCTGATAATTTTAAAGATTATGATTTTATTGAGAATGATCAACTTTTAAGGGATAACGATGTAATAAAACATAAGTTAAAAACAGGTAGAAAAGTAGTTATGTTTTTAACATTACAAGATTTACAAGGAACAAAAATAAAAGAAAAACATAAAGAATTATTCAATAATCAAATAGATTTGTTATTAATTGATGAAACACACTTTGGTGCAAGAGCTGAGAGTTTTGGAGCTGTATTAAGAGACGTAAGAGATACTAGAGAAGATGAAATTATAAACTTTGATGATGCTGATGATATTGTTAAAGTATTAAAATCCAAAGTTAGAATTCACCTGTCAGGTACACCATATAGAATTTTAATGAGTTCCGAATTTGAAAAAGAAGATATAATTGGTTTTTATCAATTTTCTGATATTGTAAAAGATCAATTAGATTGGGATAAAGAACATATATTAGATGATTCATATAAAGAATGGGAAAACCCGTATTATGGATTTCCACAAATGATTAGGTTTGCATTTAATCCAAATAAATCAATTAGACAAAAGTTGATAGAATTAAAGAAATCAGGGGTGACATATGCTTTTTCTGAATTATTTAGACCTATGTCTATAACAAAAGATTCTGAGGAAAAACATAAAAAATTTATATATGAATCAGAAATATTAGATTTATTAGAAGTTATTGATGGTAGTAAAAATGATGATGAAGTACTTGGCTTTTTAAACTTAGATAAAATAAAAGAAGGAAAAATGTGTAGGCATATTGTGGTAGTATTACCATTTCGTTCTTCATGTGATTCTTTTGAAAAATTAATTAAGGATAATAAAGATAAATTTAAGAATTTAAATGATTATGAAATTATTAACATATCAGGAGTGGATGAGTCAAACTCTTATAAAAGTATAAATGATGTAAAATATGCAATAAAAAATTGTGAAAAGAACGATAAGAAAACAATGACTTTAACAGTCAATAGGATGCTTACTGGAAGTACTGTTGAAGAATGGGATACAATGATTTATTTAAAAGATACATCATCTCCACAAGAATATGATCAAGCTATATTCAGATTACAAAATCAATATGTTAAAGACTACATATCTGAAAATGGTGATATTATTAAATATAATAAAAAGCCACAAACATTACTGGTTGATTTTAATCCAAATAGGATGTTTATAATGCAAGAAACTAAGTCTTTAATTTATAATGTTAATACTGAAAATAATGGAAATGATAAATTAAAAGATAGATTAGAAAATGAATTAAATATTTCGCCAATTATAGTTTTTGATAGTAATAAACTTAAACAAATAACAGCAATAGATATTATGAATTACATAAGTAATTATTCAAATTCAAGAAGCGTCCTTGACGAATCTAATGATTTACCAGTTGATTTTAAGTTGCTAAATATTGATGAAATAAGAGAAATAATATTAAAACAGGCTGAGCTTGGTTCAAAAGGTGGCTTAAAATTAGCCAATACTGATGATGAAACTGATGACTTTGAAGAACTTTCGTTTGAATTTGATGAAGAATCAGAAAATCAAGACAATAAACCTCCAAGTAATTCATCAACAAATAATTCTAATGATAATGATTTAAAGAGAATTATTGTTAATAAATTTAAAACTTATTATGTGAGAATTTTATTTTATTCTTTCTTATCTAGTAGTGAATTACATTCTTTAAAAAATATTATTGATACTTGTAAAGATATTAACAATCAAAGAATTTTAAAGAATCTAGAACTAGATATAAATATATTAAAACTAATACATGAAAATATTGATCCATTTGTTTTAAGTCAATTAGATTATAAAGTACAAAATATTAACAAATTATCGAATGATGAATCTTTAGATAAGATAGAGAGGGCATTAGTTGCTATAAATAAGTTTGATAAGCTATCAGATTCAGAAATAATTACACCTAATAAAGTTTGCAAACAAATGATATCAATGATACCAGATAGTGATATAGTAAAAGTAGTAATTTCTGGTTCAAAAATATTAGATATTGCTAGTAAAGAAGGAGAATTTACTATAGCATTATATTCTAAATTAAAAGAACTAGGTGTAAAAGAAGAATTGATTAGTAATTGTTTATATTCTATACCGACATCTAAAATAGCATACGAATTCACAAGAAAAATATATGAAATTTTGAATTTGAATATCGATAATATTGCTACAAATTTTACTTCATATGATTTGCTTGATATTAGAAATGGTAGTAATTTGGATTTAAATAAAATAAAAGGATATCTTTTACAAAACAAAAAGATGTCTGAAATCTTTTTAGAGGATAATTTATTTTACAAGGAAGGAGATGGAAAAATGAAGTTTGATATTGTTGTTGGGAATCCCCCATATCAAAAAGGTGATGGAAGTGGTGGCGCTGACGATAGTGCTATTCCAGTTTACGACTCTTTTGTCAATATAATAAAATATTTATCTCCCAATTTTTTTACTTTAATATTGCCAGCAAAATGGATGCTTGGAGGTAGAGGATTACAAAAATTTAGGGAAGAAATGATTAATGATCATCATATATCAACACTATATGATTTTGAGGACACAAAGGAATGCTTTAATAATATTCACTTAGATGGAGGAATATGCTATTTTTTATGGGATGAAAAGTATAATGGTAAAACAACACATATTTTTAAGAATAATTTTGGAAGTATTTCTCAAACAAGTCATTATTTAAAAAATAATTTTTCTGATTATGTTATTCGTGACGGGAAAATGTTAAATTTAATTGAAGCTGTTCAAGCGGACAAATCATTTAGTTCTATTGTTTCATCTTCAAGGCCTTTTGGTATAAGAAATTATCTATTTAATTCCCCTGAAAGATATCCTGAATTAGAATTATCTGATAATTATTTTGATGGTTCTGTTAAAATATATGGCGTAAAAGGAATTAAAGGTGGAGCAAAAAGAAAAACTGGTTATGTAAAAAGAAGTATGATTCAGAAAAACAAAGAGGCAATAGATAAATATAAGCTATTTTTTACAACTTCTTATTCAACAAATGCAATAGTCCCTCCAGAAATTATATTAGGTAAGCCTGGTGAAATATGTACAGAAACATTTTTGATGATTGGACCATTTAATACCGAAAAAGAATGTATAAATTGTCTTAATTATGTTAATACAAATTTCTTTAGAACACTTTTATATTTTGGAAAAGGAACAATGCACGTTACTCAGTCAGTTTTTAGTTATATTCCTTTATTGAAATTTGATAAAATGTGGAATGATGAAAATTTGAGACAGTATTTTAATTTATCAGTAGAAAATCTTAAACTTATTAATGATACTATAAATCAAAAATAAATTTGAACTAAACTTGATAAATTATATGAAGGAGGTATCTATGAATAATTTTTGTGGTGTAATTTATATACTTACAAACCCATCTTTTCCAGACTATGTAAAGATAGGATATTCAAAAAATGTAGAAGAAAGAATAAATAAATTAAATAATTCAGAGGCAGTTCCTTTTGGATTTAGATTATATGCAACTTATGATGTTGAAACCCAATCAGCCGATAAAATATTACATAAAATCATTGATAAATTAAATGCTGATTTAAGAAGTATTGATACTATTAATGATAAAGTAAGAGTAAGAGAGTTTTATTTAATATCTCCAGAAGATGCTTATGAATTATTAGAAGATATTGCTATTATTAGTGGTACTAAAGAAAGACTTCATTTATATAAACCAACTAAAGAAGAAGTTATTGAAGAAGAAACTGCAGAAAAGAATAGAGAATTAGCTAAGAATAGGCATCATTTTAAAGATATTAAATTTAAATCTAGTTTAACTAATAAAACATATTATTCTAAAACAAAAGATGATGGAACTTTAGGAATATATGAAGAAGAAACAAATAATGAAGTACCTAATAATAGTAGTCCATCAAAGAAACAAATATTGTTACAAGCTGTTAAAGACTTAAATGGTGAAGTAGAAAGTAATATTACTTTATATCAATTACAACATAGATTAGAAAAATTATTAAATAAATAGGAATATATAAATATAATGTCATAATGTCATTTAGTAAAAAAGTGTAATATATAAAGTTTGAAATAAGGACATATTTCATTATTCGAGGTGAAATGTGTCTTTTTAAATAGGAAACTCGTATATCGTTGGAGGATTTAAAAATATGGAAGACAATAATGATTTAAAAATTGAAATAAAGAAAATTAGTAAATTAGAGGGTGGAAGATTTCAAAATATGTGTAATCAGATATTAGATGAAATGGGATACATAATACACCCATTGGGTTCACACGATGAATCAGATAAAACTACACCAGGAACACCTGATACCTTTTATTTGAAGGATGATTGTTATACACTTGTTGAATACACTACTCAAGAGGATAGAATTTTTCAAAAAATAAAAGATGATGTTGAAAAATGTATAAAAAAAATAAAAGAATGTAAAATAGAAAAAGGTAAAATAATAGAATTTTATACTTCTTCAAATTTAAAAATCGAAGAATTTAAAGAGTTAAATGATTTGTGTTTATCTGAAAATATTATGTTTAAAATATATAATATTGATATGATTGCTAATCTTTTAAAAAAAGAATATCCACTTATTGCAAAAGAATATTTAGGTATTGCAGTTGATACACTGCAAGTTTTATCACCATTTGAATATATGAAAGAATATAATATGAAAAAGGGTAGTGTAAAAATTAATGATGAATTGTTGTATCGTGAGGATGAAAAAAATGAAGTACTTCAAAATATAACTGACAATGATATAACTTTAATTTCTGGTAAATCTGGATGTGGAAAAACTCATTTAATATTAGACATTATGATTAATGATAAAAGCCAATTAAATGAATATAAGATATTATGTATAAAAAATAGAAATCAAAATTTATTTGATGATTTAAAAAAACATTTAAAAAAAGATAATAAATATATTATTTTTATTGATGATATTAATAATATAAATGATATAGGTCAGATATTATATTTTCTGAATCCAATTAATAATTTAGAATTGAAAATAGTAGCTACAGTACGAGATTATGCAAAAAGTAAGGTTATAAAAAAAATAAAAACAGAAGAAAATGAAACGGATAATTGTTTTAAAATAGGGTATATAGATATAAAACAATTAACTGATGAACAATTAGGAGAAGTAATTAAAAAAAATACCAGCATTAAAAATGATTTAATTATTAGAAATATTATTTATGTATCACAAGGCAATGCACGTATATTGATGATGGCTTCAAATGTAATTGAGTCAGGTACTGGTAAAACCACTACTATTGAAGATATTTATAATTCGTATTATGATAGTGCAGTAAAACAACTATCTGAAGAGAGTAGTACTATTATGAAATCACTAGCTGCTATAAGTTTTTTAAATGCTATTGATTTAAAAAATGATAATCATAAATCTTTAATTACTTTATTTAATTTAACAGAAAATCAACTTAGAAAAGATATGTTAATCTTACATGATAATGAAATAATTGATATGATAGATGATGATATTGCTAAAATTTCAGAACAATGTATTTCAAATTACTCAATGTATTTAAGTGTAATTATCAAAAAAGATATAAGTGTTGAAAATCTTGTAATCAATATGTACTCATATTCCAAGAGTAGGTTAATTGAAGACATAAATTTGTTATTAAACGTTTTTCATAATCAAGAAATTATTGATTTAATTAAATCTGGGATAAGTCAAGTTTGGAATACAATTGACACATATAAGTACGATAAGTTTGATTTTTTAGATTCATTTGGTAGTTTACTAGATTTTGAAACTTTAGATTTCTGTTCTGATTTTGTTAAAACTATTAATTGCAATAAGATGAATTTTAAATATGATGAAATAATTACTTCAAAAAATAGAGAATATCCTGATAATAAAATACTTAATTTATTAGGAAAGTTTAAGTATTCAGATAAAATGAAATTAGCGTTAAATATTATAATTGAATATATAAAAAAGAATAATGGTATAATTCCTGAAGCATATAAATTGTTTGCATATATGTGGGGATATGGAGAGGAACTATATTATAGTGATTTTCATATACAGGAAAAAGTTGTTGAAAGTTTAATATCATCTAACAATCCTGAAAATGAAAGTATAACTTATTTGATAATGAATTTAATTCAACATTATTTAAAATTTAGTGGCGATTATTCGTTTTCATCTGGTAAAAGAAATATTGTTATAACACAATATTGTTTAAATGAATCAGATAATCTTAGAAAATTTAGAAATACTATGTTTGATTATTTGATTGAAAAATCTAAAAATGAAAATAATAGAGATATTTTAATTAATATACTAAATCATCTCTATTCATCAGGATATGGAAGAGATGAAAATATTAAATTAATTATGGAAAATGATTTTGAGAAAGTTAATGTATTGGTTAATAATCTATTACCTCTTGATTTTGAAATAGCAATATTAACTGAGAACATTAATAAAGAATATAAAGCATTTAATGTATCTAATCTTGATATTAATATACAAGAAGATATATATGAGTATTATAAAATGATTGATAATAATATTGACCATGATTACAAAAATGACAATACAATTGAAAACATGAAGAAAATAGCTAATCAAATGAATGTTAATGAAATATATGAAAATATAAATAAAATAGGAATTATTGAAAATGAAAAATTACTTGAGAACAAGTATGATATTGGAAAAGGTATATCATCATTTATAATTGCTTTATTTGGAAAAGAAGAAATAGATGTATGTAAATTATTAGATTTATTTATTGGCAATAACTTACTAAAAAACTTTCCTATTGAACGAATAATAAAATTATGTATAGATAAAGTAGGATATTCAAAAACGAAACAAATAATATCAAAATATGAATACACGAAAAAGCCTTATTTTATGTTTGCCTGTTATTCTTTAATTCCAGATAAAGAAATATGTAAAAAAGAATTAGATAGTTTTATTGAATTTATTTCTCAGAAAATAACGATTAAATCTGGAACATACATAAACTTAGGATTTTTAGAAAGATATATTTCTGTTGATAAAAATATTTATCCCAAAATACTTAATATAATTTGTAATTTGTATAAAGATGATTTATTTGTGTTATCTCTAATGACATCATTATTATTTAATGAATATAGTGAAAATACGCCAGAAAAGTTAACAGAGTATTTCAAGAGTGATTATGATGTGTTAATAAAAGCATATTTATTATTAAAAGATCGCGATAATTTGGATTATCATGGAAAATATTTTGATATGTTTATGACTTTAGATTTTAAAAATTTTATTAATAAATATTTAAATTTCATAGATAATAATCCTGATATAATGCATAATAATCATAACGCATTAGAAAATATATGGAAACACAATGATGAGAAAATTAGATATGTTATAGAATCCATGCTAAAAATAAATAATTTTAAACGCACTAATTTTTTAAAATTAATATTTAGTAATTCAAAAGATAACTATGCTATTGAAGAAAGGTATTTGATAGATATAATTAAAAATTATAGTGATAATGATGATATATTAACAGATTTATTTATTGTAATATCAAATAGATCAAAAGAAGGAAGAATTAAATGTATAATAGAATTATTAACTATTAATAATAATTATGAATTATTTGAAAAATTACAATTAGAATCTCATAGCTGGTTATGGAGCGGAAGTGAAATACCTCTTATTGAAAGTAGAATAGATTATTTTAAAGAATTAATGGAAAGTATTCAAAAACTTGGTTCTAATTATATTAAACATTGTATGTTAATAAATGAAAAAATAAAATTGTTAGAGAAATATAAGAGGGATACAGTTAGAAATGAATTTCTACGAGAATGGTGATTAATGTTCAGAAAACATAAAAAAATTAGCTGATAAGCATTTCTACCCATCAATTAATATAAATTTATCAATTTTTGATTAAATTTTATTAAACTCTATATGAGTTATATGTCGATATTACGGGGATTTTAAACAATCCTCTTTTTTAATATAATAGCCCCCTGAAGCGAGAGAAAGCTCTCTTTTTTGTTTATATTAAAGAGTTTAGACCTTTAGGTACAATTTAGAACAAAAAAAATTAGTTTTAAAATAGTTCATTGAAAAAAAGTGCCTCAAGTGGCAAAAATTCTCATTGTTGGTAATTATAGAGGAAATTAAAAGAGATGTGTATCTAGACATATTAGTAAACAGAAAGACTAGAAAAAGAAATGATAAATTTTATAAAAAACCGTCCAACGATGACGTTTTATACGGCAGGGATTTTGATGAAGAACCGATGCCGATTCCCTGTAATATGATTAATTGTTTTTGTATGTAT
>ERZ824600.5594-NODE-5594-length-10147-cov-2.942132_pt1 | contig 10147 bp, 6 predicted proteins | sample MGYA00519933_ERZ824600 | MGnify/ENA primary metagenome ERZ824600 (study PRJEB31778, sample SAMEA3449178) | human gut metagenome | biome: human gut; feature: human-associated habitat; material: faeces | place: United Kingdom | collected 2010/2012 ... | reverse complement strand
ACATGGGCCTCCAATGTACGATTAGTTTTGTACTTCGTCACAAACTTCAGATCCTTCAAAGTGATAGAACCATCACTATTAGAACTTACCTGATTCCTATTTTGGGGGATTAAAATACCTATTACCTTTCCATCTTCCAATAAGAATACAGATACTTCAGATATCTTTTTTTCGTCATTGTTCTCATCACCTGTTGCAGGTCTGTCTTCACCGGGAACAACAGTTGTTGAAGCTTTTGTAGCCATTTCATTAAAAGCGACACCGAAGTCCAATACTGTATAAGCTTCCGTGGCTTCTTCAATACCCTTCTCTACATCATTCATGATAGCATCATCTTCCATGGAGCAGGAAAAACCGGCAAGAACCAATATTGCTGCGAAAAATATATTCTTAATTTTCATAATCCTATGTATTTTCTCATTTGACTTACGGTGCAAATGTACAGGGAATGCCGACAGGAGGCGATAGGCGAAACTTTCAAGATTAAGTGGTAAAAATACCAAAAGGCAAATTGAGAGGTACACCCTTTAATTGCGATAGAAACGATAAGCTTCTTTTAATAGACAAAAAATAAGGGGGCGTTTTGAAACGTCCCCTTTGGTTATTGTGAATCAATGATTTTATTAATTCGTATCATCTTCTGTTTGCTCGACCACATTCCACGGTGCCACTTCTATACTGAAATTGATACAAGCATTTTCCAAGATTTCATCCGGATTCGGGCTACCTTCACCGGTGATAGTTGCCGAGACCTTGAAAAACTTGTTGCTTGCAACATTACCGGCATCACCAACCAACTTCAAAGGGATATGGAAGTATCTTGTTCCTTTACTTTGATTCCCATCATAATAGTTGCCGGCAATAATCAAACGGGTCTGGTAAGCGCCACCCTCTTCTTTTGAATAAGACCCATCACCATTAGCAGTGAATGGAATACCCATAATGCTTTCCGGGCTATTTGCATTGATATATTTGTCAAAATCCCATCCTGTCAAAGCGTTTCCAGCCGTAGTCAATGACCTGTCGGAATATGTAGCCACCAATGCTTCATCTACAGTACTATTCAATGCAATCAAAAACTGATGTTCATCAAACGATTCAGGGGCTCCTCTGTAGAAACCGGCTCCCGTATTTTCTTCGCCCATAACCGATGCGTTAGCACGGACATTGGCCAAGAACACAGACGTAACATCAAATCTTATCGTTTTACCATCAGATTCCAATGCGCTGAAGTCAGCCTTCAAAGAAACCAATTGCACACGCGCGATGGAGCGAGTCATTATTACTTTAGTCGCACCTGCAGCTGGAATACTTCCTGTATGATCGTCCTTTGCTGTTACTTTTTCCGGTGTACAAGAAGAAGCACCATTATACCAATTTATGAAATATTCCGTGTCGGAAGAAGGCTTTAAACCTCCAACAGTCAACTCTGGACTGTGCATTGGCAAATAAGATTTTCCTACTCCTACAGCATTTAATGATCTGATGTCTTTCGTTGTCTTTCCCTCCAAATCCACTAACTTGGTAACATCATTATAATGCTCCGTATTGGCCAACAAAACAACTTTAAAGGTTGTAGAAGAATTTCCCACTTCTGTAGTCGGTTTTGCCACTTTCACATGGATAGCCTTGATTGAGGTGATGGACTGATTTTCGCCTTCTCCAGTAACATTATAGTCCTCACCTACCGTACCGGAACCTTCCAAACTGACATGCTTACTGATCACATACTTTCCGGCTTCGTCAAAGACATAAGCCGTCAAAGACTGGATCTTGGCTTCTTTGCCGTTGCCGGCATCATCATCACCTTCGGTCGATGCCTTCGTCATGGCATCGGTTGTGGAGGCGAAAGAGAGATAAGCGTCAACCTCCTGCGGGCCGGATATTCCGTCATCGTCTTTTGAGCAGGATGCCATTGTGCAAACTGCCAAAGAGGCTAAAAATAAATTTCTTAATTTCATAATTGTAATACGTTTAATTTGTTCTACTTTAAATATTTACCCTATGTGTTGCCATCATCAGATTTCAACATCCTGGCTCACTTGTCCCCAATTGACCACTTCGACTTGTACATCCAGGTCTCCGGTAGTCGGCCGTGGCGGAATCGGTATATTGGGATCTTTTTCGTGGTCGCCGTCGAAGCTGGTATCTCCGAAGGTGACATTCAGGCGATATACATAGTTGCGTTTAACGTAGTTGTGATTATATCCTCTGTCCAGACCGTTCCGGTTAATTACGGCGGTGAATATTTTTGTTTCCGCCTCATACGTGTCCGTTTCAAGCAAAGTTGCTCTGACCTGTATTTCTGTCGAGGCTTCAGAGCCATCGTTTTCCATCACGTAGTGCACATAAGGTGTGTCGTTTATCGGAGAACCATTGGCGATATCGCGGTTCAAAGCTGTCGCATCGTTGTTGCCGAGGTGTCCGGTTGCCATCACCACTCCCCAATAATCACGGCTGAAAAAACGTGAAGCCGTGCTCTGGTTCAATATCGTGACTTCTTCCACTCTCACTGTACGATTGCGCAGAAGTGTTTTTGTAAAATCGGTCTTGACATTGACCAAGTCGAGACGGGCGGCAAGACGAGTGATTTCGACTGGTTCGGCGATACCGTTGATATTTTCACTGCCCATCGATGCGTATCCCAGATAGTTGTCTCCCTTAACAAGAGGCGCTTGGGTCGTAATGACCGGACTGCTCATGACCAGATTGCTCTGAGACTGGTCGGCAAGTTGTGCCAGCTTGGATTCGAAATCGGAATAGCTCGTAACACCGGCAAGCGAATTTTCCGGCGTATTGGAAACGATCACGATCTGCGCCCGCATGGTCATAGCAGGCACGTTCAGGATAGAGGCCTCGCCTTCCGAGTTGGTTGCCTGCCAGCCATAGCCAATCAGTTGTGCACCGCTTTCGTCGAAAACGAGCACCGAAAGGTTATTTACTTTGGCCTCTCCGGCCAACTCATTCTCATCATTCGGGTGAACCCCTTTCGTTACGGCCGACCCCACCGCCTTGACCGCAATGCTCAACGAAGCATCCGCATCCTTCCCCTTAAATGATTCTTCATCCTTGGAGCAGGCAGTACAGCATAGGAGTACTGCCAGGGTCGAGAGGAATATGTTTGATAGTTTCATAAGTCTATAATATTATTTCAGCAAACCTTTACTTTTATAAACGCATCGAACATAACCACCATCGCGTGATGTAGTCCGTTCACCCGTTTTTCCACTTACCAAACCGGCATCTCTTGTCCAATAAGCTTCATCTTTCAATTGGAACTTCTTTTCATGGTAAATAATCTTTTTAATATCCTCTTGGGTTGGCAACAGAGATATGATATAAGCAGTTCCTGAAACAGACTGAATGTAATCAATATTCATCGTTCCATATTGATCATTGCACAATAACTTGGCATCTTGCACAGACTGTACTTTTCCACTTTTTGTTTCCCACTGATTCAACCAACTCTCACCAACCGAATAAGATCCACCATCAACTCTTCGTGCATAATAGGCAGAATAACCAGCAGCCCCAATTCCACTACTCAAATCACCTAAATACAGCAATGGATATTCGTGTACTTCAATAGTTTCTCCAGTATTCAATTTGAAATCTCTTTTCCTATAGATAGTACCGTTAGCGACTTGATCTCTTAAAGTATAATTGTCACTTTCTTCCTTAACTTCCGTATTTGTATTTTGATTCTTATATTCATTATTCTCTCCATAGATACTTGTATGTCCTTGGCTTCCAATGATTCCAATATAATTACTTGCAACACCCAATTTACTATAATTATTATTCTTTACTTCAACAGTTGCTGTCGAAGCATTTGTCCAATATCCAGACTCTGTAGTTTCATAAAAAACTTTCATATCAGAACCTGTGTATCCATCAGTAGTCATGTTTACAGCACTACCACTATTGTTAACCACATAAAAAGGAACGATGCCAATGGTTGAAGGAGCCCCATCAATTACCAATGTTCCCTTCGGATAAAACGTCGAGTTTTCCAGATCCGCTTGTACGCGCCATTCATACTGCAATTCGTTCTTGCCGGCCAAACCGGTAAAGGCCAAAGTCACATTATAATGAGTATTGCGTTTGATATTGAAATCCGATGTACTATTCTCACCTAAGAAAAAACGATAGTTGATCTCGCCATCCCCGACATGATTGACACCCGGTTCAGAAGTAAAAATCGTGTAATTCCCTTTCACCTCTATATAAGTACAAGGTACGGAAGACCATTTTTTAAACCACTCAGTATAGTCGATCTTGCCATCTCCTATTGTCGGGACCTCCAAACCAACAGGAGTTTTTAATGATGGATCATCGTTGTTAATATTATTCTCACCTTGCAAATTTTCATACATATAAAAATCCCTGCCGGTGGCTAATCCGTCTACTTCATCTTCCGGCTTTGCCGATTTATTTTCATACAAAGAGATGATGCTTTCACCCGATACACCATTGTCCATCGTCCACTTTTCATAGGGGAGCAGACTATATTTAACAGGCAAATGACGGACATTGACTTCTGTTATGGCCAAATAAACATGTTTGTCACTCGGCAGATCCTTCGTGATCTTGAACGTTATCTTTGAATAAGGCGGCACGACTTTTGCTGCAAAGGAAGCATCGCCTGTTATATCAATCACTTCGTTATTGCCACTGTTATATAGATTTATGCTCGTCTCCATATCTTTTGCGACAAACCCCAGCATCATTTCTGTTCCCATCGGTTCTTGAGATTCAATTTGTTTGGATAACAGAGCTTGTTCCGTTGTATATTCTTTTGCAGCATCTTCAGAACCGACATTTGCCAACACATAGATCTTGTGCTTGCCGGTCTTGGCATCGAAAGTCATATTGTTTACAGATGTTTGATTCTCTCCTTCCACATCATGAAACGTAACGATCGGGTTTTCCCCCTTCTCATCATACACTAACACCGCCAAGTCATTGATCGCACCGAAAGTAGCGCCATTGTCTAAGGATTTTGTTTCCACCACCGGGACTTCGGGGGTGCCGATATTCAGTTTCAAGGTCACCGGCAGACCTTCGGGGACATCCGGACCGTTGTTGCCTTTATCGAAATCTTCGTTGGTACACGAAGCGACTGTCAGCACACACCAAAGGAGGGCTGCCAGCTTTATTATATTTTTATGTAACATACTCATTCGTCTTTATATATTAGCATTCGTTTCTTATTACCATTCAATATTATCATCGACAACACCCCAAGGAGTCACTTTGATCCTTGCGCCTAAGAAGGCGCCGTCTTCGCCCCATGCGAATAGTACCAATGTACGCTGGAACGGATGGATTTCGATCGGGCCTGTCGTCGAAAGTTCCTTCCTTCACTTCGTAACGGTCGTTACCGACCTGTATGCTTCCGGTCATATTCTGACCTAAATAGAGCGCCTGCGGTCCTGTCGTTTCCCATTCGGAGTCTTTCCAGTCGGCTTCGGGGTTGTAGTAGACGCTGTCGCCGGTCAACTCGCCCTTATAGTCGATCGTGTTCAAGGTGCGGTCCATATAGAAGTCGCATTCATCGGTTGCACGCAGCCCTTTTGCCGTCAGGGCATATTGAAGGTTAAGCGTTCTCATCTCGACCGTTCCGGTTTTGGGTTCGAGCACGATTTCCTGGTTTCCGCCAGCCACACCGTTCCCGCGTACTGTCACATCGATATCGCCGAAAAAGATGCTGTCGGGAGATTGTGCGATCTCGCCTTCGCTCTTCAGAGAAACGGCGAAGTCTTCGGCCTTGGTGGCCTCGTTCACGTCCTGATGTCCTTTGAGATTTCCCCATGCGATCAGATGCAGTTTCGAACTTTCGGGATAGTTCAACTCAATGGTTTCTTTGCCTCTGATAAAGGCATCGTTGAGATCGCGCGTATCAAGCAGCTTCGAGTTGTTATCGTAGATAAAGAGCTTGGCTTCCGAAACAACGCTCAAAGCCGTGATATCATCACCTTTGTGGTTCACGACCTTTAGTGTCAGCTTATAGCACTCGTCCAAGTCTTCCTTGATACAGCCGGTGGCAAAGACCGTAACTGCGACAAGTGCCAGAAATAAAACCTTTTTTGTCAATATTGATTTCATAACGTTTTGTTTTTTATTCCCATTCATTTTACCCTATTAATCCAAATCTTCATTTTGCTCAATCACATCCCAGTCAGCCACCGTAACAGCCACATCCATACAAGCCTCAGTCACCGGATCATACGGCCGGTCGGAACCACTGCTATTAATGGTGAGGGAGATGTTGTAACGATAATTGCGTTTGACGTAAGAGTGGTCAGGTGTACCACCTTCAGCATCTGTCATCGTCCCCATTGCATTGACGGGGATCGTATAAAAACGGTTCTCTTCTACTCTGCCGTTATCATCTGTATAAGTGCCCTTCAACACTAACAAAGTACGTTGTCCGGGCTTGACGGCATCAACCATATTTTCATATACGATAAATGATTTGCCACAAGCGAGTTGGCCTGTTTCTGGTTTCCAAGAAGAGGAAGAGGTCACTTTCCGTTTATTAGCATTAAAGCCTAACAAATCAGCCTTCAACAAACCATCCTCAATCGTCTTGTATTCACCATTCCAATATTCATTTTCATATTGGCCGTACCACCATAAGAAATTACCTTCCGGTGCTCCTTTGCTCTCCACCATCCCCCATTCTTCAGTGGAATTGGCCGCCATCAAAGAATAGCCTTTCACATTTGCCATAAAGACAGAGTCAATGACGAAAGAAGCTTTTCCATTATCAGATTTCACAGAAACTGATTTCAAGTTGATTTGGGCAATGTGGCGTGTCAGTTTAATATTATTTCCGTCCTTTGATACATTCGGCATATGACCGGAGAAATCTTTTATTTCACCAAAAATATTATGCTTTCCCTCATCTAACGTAGCCTCGATTAACCGACTGCTCATAGAGTATCCGTTATTTTCATTCTCATTATCTAATGCCCTCTGATATACTAATGCTTCCTTTAATGTGCCAAATTGTTTTTCCCGCGTTCCAGCATTTGCTAATACAAGAATTTTGACAGCACCGCTTTGTACATCCAAATCCTCCACTCTATTGATTGCAACCACTTTATCAATTTGCAAGTTTCCATCAGCATAAAAAACCATCACATGCAAACTATTAATAGCATCTTCCTGATCAATATTTTCCCCCTCTCCTTCACCGGCTTTAGTCAAGCTTTTCCCATCTGCAACAGCAGCCAAAGACAAAGTTGCATCCGGAGTAAAAACCTCCACCTCCGGGACGTTCTCGTCTGATGAACACGCAAATGTCATCCCTACCACTATACTCAAAAGAAAATAACTCTTCAATTTCATAAATATGTATATTTTATTAATTTCTATTTATCCCTTATTTTGATTTATACAATACAAAAGTATTTAGCTTTGCGTGTTTTAAGAATAGGTGTCACTCTCTTTATTAATAGATAAACCTATCACACAGGCGTTTTGATAGGTTTGCATAGGTTTGTGCAACAGATGCCATAAATACCTCCTTTCTATAAACTAAAAATCCCCAGCCTTTAAGGACCGGGGATTTTCTATATTTATAAATGATGATTAGATTTCAACATCTTGACTAACATACCCGAAAGGAACAACCACGCACTGTACATCCAGCGTTGTAGGATCGCCACCACCACCAGGAGTCTGATAGCCCGGTCCTGTAACTGTCAAAGTCAAATCATACTGCAAGTTACGATACAAACCATTGTATTTGCCATCATTTCCTGTTACTCCACGCAGAGTCAAAAGCTCAGAAGCGACATTGCTTTCACCAGCTGACACTTGGAAATTTTCACCTAAAGCGATTGTGTAATAACGATCGCTCTCTGTTTTACGATCAGTATCATTGATTTTATAAGAGAAGTCACCTTTCACAACCAACAGTGTTCTATTGGTTAAATTTGTATTTTCATACACATAAAAACTGTTTACTGTCTCATAAGCATTTGAAGTTGTAACTGTACCAGTGATAGTTGTTTTAATCCAAGACGGAGTCCCATCTGGGACAGTAGGATTATCAACAAGCGTATACTTGTCATCCTTGTTAAGCCAATCAGTCGTATGCTCATAAGCACTATACCATTCATTTTCTACATTTGTAGATCCATATTCTTTCCAGTCCTCACCCATCAAATTAGTTTTCTTATGTCCCTGAAGAATAAAGATTTCTTTAAGATCCAACTGAGGATCTGAATATTTAGGCTTATTTTCATCAGTTGTCACTTTCGCAGAAATTTTATTCAACACAACTTTAGCCACGTTACGATACAATTTCACCGGTTTTTTCAAATCATTGTCAGACAAGCCTTCTACATTTACATAACCAGTAGGCACAGTTGTGAAACCAAATACATTCTTCTTTTCAGCAGCAACAACCACACCAGTATAGATTTTACTGTTCATTGTAAGAGCTGCACCAACTTCCAATTCAGAATCAAACGTTTTATTTAAAGCAGTAAAAACCTCCTCTTTTGTTTCTCCTATCAAATTTGTTGGTACTGTATAATTGGCAATCAAAGCCACCTCTTTAACACCAGCAGTCAATTTAGCATGAGCAACGGCATCACTTCCCCCTTCCACAGCAGGTGTATTTACTTTAGTTCCGACAACTTCCAGTTTGCCATCTACATTAAAAACCAACATGGATAAAGACGTAATATCACCAGATGCTTTTGTATCAGCTGCTTTGTCAAACTTCACGGTCAAACTTGTCCCACCCTGCGCATCAGGATTACCGTTATCCGGAGTCGGCACATCATCATTCGAACACGAAGCGAACGCACATGCAATCATTGTTGCATACATTAAATTTCTTAGTTTCATATTTTTCAAAATTAAAAAGTTAATAAATTCGTTTATATAATGATCTTTATTTTTCTTACCCTATAGCTTGCTGAGTTGTTCGGAACGATTGTTGTGTTTTATGTTGTCCTATACTTCCCATCGGCTAACTATCTTTACTATATTTATTGATACCATTTATAATATTATCTTTATCTGTCTCATCGTTTCGGGTTATCGTCTTTCGACATTGCAAAGGTGGGAGAAAAAGTAAAGACGCATTAGGGGCGTGACTCTCAAATATAATCGGTAAAACTCTAAGTGACTATTTTGATTTATTTGCACCTATTTTTGAGATATTTTCAGTTTTTATGGTGCTTACATCTTATTATAGAACAAGAATAAGAGAGGAATATAGTACGACTAATTGTCCGGAAGGACGGAATGTCCAGCCTTAAGCTGGAATTCCGTATTGTGAAGGTGTAACTCCGTATTGCTCGGTAAAACGTTTACGGAATGTAGCCGTATCGTTAAATCCCACCATTTCGGCGACTTCCTGTACGGAGTATTGCTGGCTGGCAAGCAGTTCGGCGGCTTTTTTCAGCCTTATGTTGCGTGTCAGTTCAAGGATACTCAGATCTGAGTATTGTTTAATTTTCCTATACAAGGTTGGCAGACTCATATTCAATGAGTCTGCCAGCACTTTTGCCTCAAAAGTAGAGTCATCGAGGTGTTTCTCTATGTTTTTGACAACGGCATCCATGAACGGGTTGGTCGACAGCGTGTTTTCTTCATTGTGCGAAGCAGCAGAAGAATTAGAGAAGTAACGTTTCATATCGTCGCGCTTCTTCATCAGGCTGTTGATCTTGCTCCGCAGGATTTCCACGTCGAAAGGTTTCGTGATGTAATCGTCAGCACCCGCTTCTATACCGGTAATCACATCTTCGCTCTCGACTTTGGCTGTCAACATCACGACAGGCGTCTGCGCCATCTTGGGATCGTTCTTGATCTCACGGCAGGTCTCGTAGCCGTCTTTCACCGGCATCATGACATCACAAAGGATCAGGTCCGGCTCTTCTTTCAAAGCGACGTTTATCCCATCCTGGCCATTGCGGGCTTCCAATATCTGGTATTCCTTATTAAAGACATGCTTCAGGAACCAACGTATCTGGTCGCTGTCGTCGATCACAAGGAGTTTCTTTCCGGTTTCCTTCTTTTGCGGAATCACATGGATCAGTTCGGCGATCTCTTCTTTCTGGCGGGCATTCAGTTTGACCAGGTCGGATTCGGGTTCCACAAACTCGACACGACGGTCCAACAG
>ERZ824600.5590-NODE-5590-length-10158-cov-3.549738_pt1 | contig 10158 bp, 8 predicted proteins | sample MGYA00519933_ERZ824600 | MGnify/ENA primary metagenome ERZ824600 (study PRJEB31778, sample SAMEA3449178) | human gut metagenome | biome: human gut; feature: human-associated habitat; material: faeces | place: United Kingdom | collected 2010/2012 ... | reverse complement strand
TATAGTGTAAAGCAAAAGGGATGCAACAATTTATAGAAAATGTTGCATCCCTTTTTATGATGTCCATACTGTTTTATTTTATGCGTTATCAGACGTATGCCGTTAAAAAGAGGAACAGCAACACTGCTCCTCTCTTTTGTCTGCCGATATAGCAGCTGCAGTAGTGCTTTTCAGCAATCTGCTCCGACTTCGGCGGCTTGGTCCGGCATTCCTCTATGGCGTAGGGGCAGCGCGGCGCGAACGAACATCCGGTTGGCAGATTGGACGGGTCCGGTGGAAGTCCCTCAATGTTGGCAAGACGGCGCACATCGGATTCCAGATTCGGTATCGCACCGAAAAGACCGATGGTATACGGATGACTGGGGTGGTCGTAAATTTCTTCCTTGCTGCCGTACTCGATGATCTCGCCCGCGTAGACGACGGCTACATCATCGCAGGAGGTCGCTACAAGGCCCAAATCATGGGTAATCAAAATAAGCGAGGTTCCCTGCTTTTCAATCAAGTCCTGAATCATCTCCATGACCTGTGCCTGAATCGTCACGTCCAGTGCGGAGGTCGGTTCGTCCGCAATCAGGAGCTGCGGGCTGTTGGCCAGTGCCATGGCGATGACCACGCGCTGCTTCATGCCGCCGGAGAACTGGTGCGGGTAGTTGCCGTACCGCTCGGCCGTGATGCCGACGGTTTCCAGCATTTTCTGGGCTTTCTGCATGGACTCCGCTTTCGTCACCTTGTCATGCAGACGAATGACCTCGGCAATCTGGTCGCCGATGCGCATGGTCGGATTCAGGGCCGTCATGGGGTCCTGGAAAATCATCGAAATCTCTTTGCCGCGGACCTTGCGCATATCGGCTTCGTTCAGCTTCATCAGGTCGCGGCCCTGCAATACCACCTGGCCGCTGCGTACATGGGCCGGTGGGTCCGGCAGGATGCGCATAATGGATTTGGCAATCGTGGTTTTTCCTGCGCCGGTCTCACCGACCAGGGCCAATGCCTTGCCGCGTTCCAAATCGAAGTTGACGCCGTTTACTGCATGGATGACTTTACCGTCTGAGGTGTATTCCACCACCAGATCGCGCACCTGCAAAAAGGTATTTGCATTCTGTGTCATAGTTCAAAGCTCCTCCATGTTATTTCTTCAACTTCGGGTCAAGGGCGTCGCGCAGACCGTCGCCGAACAGGTTCAGGCCCAGGACAGTGATCATGATAAAAATGCCCGGGAACATGATCAGATGCGGATAGCTGCGGATGTACGCGCGGCCAGCCGAAAGCATAGCGCCCCATTCCGGAGTGGGCGGCTGCACACCCAGGCCGACATAGCTCAGGGAGGCCGCTGTCAGGATGGTCTGGGCAACACTCATCGTTGCCTTGACGATAACCGGGGAGAGGGAGTTCGGTAGAACATAGCGCGTGATAATGCGGAACTTGCTGCAGGAGATGGACTCGGCTGCCTCGAGATATTCCTCGTCGCGGACGCTGAACACCTGGGCGCGCAGCAGGCGGACATACTGTGGAATCGATGTGATCGCCAGCGCCAGAATGGTCTTATCAAAGCCGGAGCCCAGAACGGCCGACACGCAGATCGTCAGCAGCAGACCGGGGATGGCCTCCAGAATATCCAGAAAGCGCATGAGGACCGTGTCCAGCGTGCCGCCAAAATAGCCCGTGATGGCACCGATGGCACAGCCGACGACCGCGCCAAACGCGGTTGCCGCCAGGCCGATGCTCAGCGAGTAGCGGCCGCCGTAAATAATGCGTGAGAAGACGTCGCGGCCCAGCTCATCGGTTCCAAACAGATGCTCAAGGCTCGGGCCGGACAGCATATTGGTGAGATCCATTTCCTCATAGCCGTAGGGGGCAGCCACCGGTGCGAAGATCGCAGCCAGCGCCAGAACGATAAAGATGATCAGGCCGATGACAGCGCCGCGGTTCTGGAACAGACGCTTTACGATTGCCTGGAAGTTGCTGTTCTTTTTTACGGGTGCAGCCGCGTTGGCGGCGGGCATGGTTGCAGATGCAGTCATATTAGTGTCCACCCTTTCCGCCCTCGTACTGGGCCTTGATACGCGGATCAATGTAGGCATAGGCCAGATCCACCAGCAGCATCATGATGCTGAACGTGATTGCCAGGAAGATGACGCAGCCCTCGACCACGGGATAGTCGCGGCTGTTCACGGCCGTGATCATGTAGGTGCCGATGCCGGGAATCGAGAATACCTGCTCAATGATAAGCGAACCGCCGAACATATGGGCCAGGTTGCTGCCTGCGACGGTGACGATCGGGATCAGGGCATTTGGCAGCGCGTGGCCGTAGATGACCTTATGCTCCGAAACACCCTTGGCACGCGCGGTCGTGATGTAGTCGGAACGGATAACCTCCAGCATGGAGCTGCGCGCCTGACGTGCCTGTGTGGCAATACCGCCAAAGGAGTTGGCAATGCAGGGTAGTATGTAATACTGGATGCCGCCGATGCCCATGGCCGGGAGCCAGCCGAGCTTGAGCGCAAACAGGATGACCAGCATCAAAGCAACCCAGAACGTAGGCATGGAGACACCGACCAGCGCAATGAACATGCAGATGTTATCCATCCAGCTGCCCTGATGGACCGCCGCGCTGATGCCCAGCGGCACGCCGACGAGCAGCGCAATAGCGATGGAAATCACACCGAGCAGAAGCGTGCGGGGCAGACGGCCCAGCAGTTCCTGTGTAATAGGGGTGTTGTTGATATAGCTCTTGCCGAAGTTGCCGTGCAGGAAGATATCGGAAAGGTAGGTTCCCAACCGCACCAAGTAGGGCTGATCCAGCCCCAGCTCTGTGCGCTTTGCCGCCAGGTCCGCTTCCGTTGCACTGGTTCCCAAAATGATCTGTGCCGGGTCACCTGGCACAAAATACATGATCGTAAAAATCGTGATGGCAACGCCAATGACAACAGGGATCATCAGCAACAGCCGCTTTCCGATATATTTACCCATCTCGTATACCTCATCCAATGGTAATGGGATGCCGCCCGCCGCCAAAGCCGCTGTGACGGCATCCCATTGCCTGATTTCTTATTTCTTACTGTTGATTAGTTCCAACTGTAGGTGCAGCTTGCCACGCAGGGGAACTGCTTGCCGTCCATCGAGATGGACTTGACGCTGTCACGGCAGACCGTATACATCTGCGCATTGAACAGGCCGACTGCATAGGCGTGGCTGTACAGGCAATCCTGGAACGCATCCATGTTGGCCTTGCTGTTGTCTTTCTCACAGGCTTCCATCAGGCTCTGCAGCTCGTCGTCATACACGCCGTTAATCGTGCCGCCGGTGGAGTATGCTTTGGCGTCGAACTTGCCGCGCCAAATCGTCATCAGGTAGTCAGAGCCGCCGCAGTTGTCCAGCAGGATATCATAAGCGGTCTCGTCGCTCTTGTAGGTGTTGAACAGCGAATCCTCGTAGCTGTTGATCTCGACCGTGATGCCTATCTGTGCCAGGTAGCCCTGCATGATCTGGGCAATGCTCTTGCGGATGGCATTGCCGTTCAGCACGATGCGCAGCGGTGTTGCGGTGTCAAAGCCGGACTCTGCCAGCAGGGTCTTGGCCTTTTCCACATCGTAGGTGTAGTAGGGATTTTCCTCCCACGCGGGGTCGTAGTCAGAGAACATGTTGCCGCCGAATGTGCTGCACACAGTGGCCTGGCCGTTTGCGGCACCGTCCACCAGACCCTGGAAGTCGATGGCGTACAGGATCGCCTGGCGCAGCTTTTCATTGCTGCAGGGGCTGTTGTCAGAACACTGGAAGAACAGCACCTGGCTCAGATTCTGCAGGTTCTCAAACACGGTAAAGCCGTCCGCGTTGGCACCGCCCTCCACAAAGCGCTGGCTCTCGGTGTAGGACAGGCCGTTGACCATATCCACCGTGTTGGATTCCAGTGCGATAGCCAGCTGGGAATCCTCGGGGATGTAGTAGTACTCAATGCGGTCCACGTTGGCGTACTGATAATCGGTGAAGTTATCTTCACTCTGCCAGTAGCTGTCCGTTTTCTCAAACGCGTACTCAGAGCCGGAGATGTAGTCGGTCAGCACGTAAGCGGTCGTGCCAACGGGGGTGGTAGCCATCTGATCGCTGGAGGCCTCATACGCAGCCTTGGTCACGCAGCGGGTAGCCTGCAGCAGCTTCTCAAACTGGCCGATGATGTCGGAGTTCATGACCAGCTCTACTGTGTAGTCGTCAATCTTCGTGCAGGTGTCCATGTAGCGGAAATCAACGAAGTTTCCGGTCTCTTTCATTGAGTTGCAGACGAATACGACGTCATCTGCCGTAAAGTGGTTTCCGGCCGTGTCATAGACATTGTCCCAGATGGTCAGATGGTAGGTCATATCACCGACCTTTTCCCAGCTCTTGGCCACAACGCCCTTGCACTCGCCGCCGACACCCTGATACTCGGCCAGAGGTTCATAGATCGTGCGGAATGTTGCATTCTTGCCGTTGCCGCCCGCCTCAAACGGTCCAAAGGAGGCCGGGTCAGAACCGATGCCTACGCGAATGACGCTCTTGCCGTCTGCGGTGGTGGTTTGTGCGGTTGCCTGGGAGGAAGAGGCCTGCTCCGTTGTACTGCTGCTTGCGGAAGCGCCGCAGCCCGCCAGCATAGTTACTGCCAGTGCAGCAGCAACGCCCTTAACTAACTTTTTCATGAGATTTCTCCTTACTGAATGGTTTTGTGTTGATATACAGCTGTTGGTGACGAATCTGCACGAAGCGCGCTGCGCAGATTGCTGTGAACATTCACTAAAATTGCTTCACCAAACTTCTTTTTTCTGTCTACAATATTACGCGTTGCCATTCGCAAAGTCAATTCTGATATATTCTGCGGAATATTCCGTTTTGGAATTTCCTAAAATTCATATTTTTTTGCTTGTGCAGAATATACAAATAGCAGGAAAAACACCTCACAAAAAGGCGTTTTTCCTGCTATTTCAGGTGGTGCGCCCGGCATGTGCAACAACTAGGTGGTGAAAGACCACTACGCGCTCGGCAGTAGGAAGCGGACGCTGATGTCTTGGGTTGAATGGATGCGGCGCAGGTTCCGAATGTACATCTGGAAGCAGTGGAAGAAGCCCAGAACGAAGGTTACCAATTTGAGAAAGCTGGGTATCCAGGCTGACAAGGCTTACCAGTGGGGCAACTCCAGACTGGACTATTGGCGTATCGCCGGGAGTCCGGCGCTTCAACGTTCCATTACAAACGAAAGACTCTCAGCAGCGGGATACTTTAGTATCCTCAACTACTACGAGTCCTTGCACTTATGCGGTTGAACCGCCGTGTACCGGTCGGTACGCACGGTGGTGTGAGAGGTCGGCTCTTTAGTTAAGAGAGCCTCCTACTCGATTATAGAAAGCTATTTTACGGCGTTATTTATATACTTTTGTTAAGAGATAGCTTTTCATCCGGCGCTGGAATTCCGGCTTTTTATCGCCCTTTACTTCCATAAGCACGAAGGGTTGCGGCTTTACGCCTTTCAGCTCAAACTTTTTCAGGCCGTCAATATGAAAGGCCGCAATGTCACTTTCGTAACACAGCATGGCGCGCGACTCGTATTGCAGGGAGAACAGCACCATATCACGCCGGATATCCGGGCGGCAGCCGATGCTTTTAAAATGAATATGATAGAGCTGCTCTATATTTTTGGCAACCATTGTGCCGTAGTAGGTCTCCAGCAGCTCCATGCCGTCTAGGTCGTAGATGGAGACCTCCTCCCTGTCGGCCAGCGGGTGGTCCTTTGGCAGAACGATGCAGAGCGGGTCATTCTGCAGAAAGGTCTTTTCAATCTGCTCCTGCTCGTGCAAGGGGTCATGGGCAATCAGATAATCAATCTCACCGTTCAGCAGACACCGTTCTGCTATGCTAAAGTCGCGCTGGGTCAAAAATTCCACATAAATATTCGGGTTTTCGTCACGGAATGTCTGCATGGCATACGGTAAATTCTGGCGGGTGTCGTTTGGCACCACGCAGACCGTGACCTTGCACTTGGAGGTAAATGCTTTCAGCCGCCGTATGGCATGGTAGTAGTTGGGCAGCATCTTTTTTACATCTTCATAAAAGCATTCCCCGGCCGGGGTCAGCTCGATGGGGTGTTTCTTTCGGTCAAACAAATGCACGTTAAGCTCATTTTCCAGCCGCATGATGGCCTTGGAAAGCGATGACTGGGAAATGTTCTGGCTTTCTGCCGCTGCAGAAAAGCTGTGCTGCTCCGCAATATCAACAAAATAAATCAATGTTTGAATATCCATTCGTGCATCTCACCTCACAATATTATCTTATCATATTGCTCTGTTTTGTTCAAGAAACTTTCTTGACAAAAGAAAAAGCCCTCAAGCCCCTACAAAAGGGACCTGAGAGCCTTTTTATTATAAAGTGTTTTAATCTGACAGCAGCTTCCTTGTTTTCCACTTGCCGCTCAGGTAGTAGGCAAAGCAGAGGATGCCCGGCAAAATGCGCGAGAAAGCAATACCCATAAAGTAGCCTACATAACCCATGCCCATAACGTTGACGAACAACAGGCTCAGACCGATCTTGCAGACAACGCCGTCCAGAATGCCGATCACAAAGCCGAGCGAGACAAAGCCGCAGCCTGTGACCATAGCCTGGAACGCGCCGACAAAGGCAGAAGCAAAGAAATGCACGACCATAATGCGCAGATATACCTTGCCCATATCGATGACTGCTACGTCCGTAGTGAAGATGCGGTACACATCCTGCGGGAAGAACAGCAGCACTACCGCGATGATGCAGGCAAAGCCGAGGCCCAGTGACAGAGTAGCCCAGCAGACCTTTCCGGCGCGTTCTTTCTTATTGGCACCCAGATTCTGGCCAATCATGGCAGCGGATGCGGTGTCCACACCGCTGTTGAATACATCCGAGAATTTCTGAATCTTGTTGCCGATGCTGTTCGTAGCCGATACCGTCAGACCGTAGCTGTTGATGTTGGCGTTGATCCACAGCAGCGGCGTGGAAACCGCGGTGGCCAGCGGCGCGATCCAGAACAGCGCCGCATGCTGGGCGGGCGAGCCCAGAATTTTGGCATCCGGCCAGAAAAATTCCTTGCTGAGTTCAAACTCGAACTTTTCGCGGTTTTTCCACAGATAGCGGAACGATGCGACAAAAGAGCCAACCTGAGACAGGGTGGTGGCAATGGCCGTGCCGTCCGCCTGCATGCCCAGCACCGCGACAAAGAAGATGTCCAGTCCGATATTGATGAGAGCTGCCACGCTGATAAAGTAGAGCGGCCGCTTGGATTCACCCATGCCGCGCAGTATGCCGCACACGGCATTATACCCGAACACAAACGGGTAGCCAAGAGCTGTTATAATCATGTAGGTCCGTGCCTGGGACAGGGCCTCCCCCGGGCAGTTCAGCGTGTGAAGAATTGGCAAGGAAAAAACGATCGCTGCAAGCATCAGCAGGGCGGAAACACCCAGCATAAAGCCGAGCAGTGTACCAATCGTCTTTTTTGCGCGCCGCTCATTCCTGGCACCGATAAGCTGCGCAATGTAAATTTGCCCGGCGGTAGAGAACCCCATCGCCACAGGGGTGACCAAGTCTGCAATCTCGCCGCCGGTTGAGATGCCGACCGTTCCCACGCTGCCGACGAACTGGCCAATGACCATCAGGTCCACCATGCTGTACAGCTGCTGGATCAGGTTTGTCAGAATAATGGGAACGGCAAATACAATCAGGGTTTTGTATATGGACCCCTGCGTAAGGTCATTTCCGACTTTTGGCTTTTTAGCCGCTGCTTCCATACGCATGCTCTCCTTATGTAAGATTTTTTGTGATCACATTACTCTTATCATAAAAGGAAAGCCTGGGATTTCGCAATTTTGATTTCCGCAGCGTAAATTTCCAAATCGGAATATAATAGAAATTGCAGCCGGGAAATTCAACATATTCGTTGTGCAGCACCGGCTTGGCCTGGAATTCCCGCGCGTTTTTTGCCTGTATTGCCCTACTTTTTACAGCACTTTTCCACGAATTTCTAAAACAGAATAGTTTTTATGCCGGATTTGAATACTGCCGTTTTGCGTCGCCTTGCATCTTTCAACTTCTTTTTCTATAATGGTAGAAAATCAGCTGAAAAGGAGTTCCCGGCTATGTCATTTCGTGAAAAATATTTTTCGGATTACAGGGCAGAGACTACGCTGCACCCGAACGGAAGGGGCTATAAGGTGGAATATGTGTACTGCGGCGATTGGTATTGCTGGGATCTTGCCAAGCCGGATTTTCTCCGTTTCAAGGGAGCAATGCTGCTTTTGTGCGGCGCGGAGCTTGTGGTATATGCAATCTGTGCGCTGCAATATGCGCCAGCCAACACGTCGCCTATTGTTGCAGCGGGCGGTTTGCTGGCGATCATTGCACAGATTTTTCAGTGGATTGGTCTTGTGCAGCTCTGCCTGAGCCGCCGCAAGGTCAAGGACCGCGATTGCCACGAGATATGGGCAAAGCTGCGTGGCAGCTCCTGCCTGTGCGCGGCGCTGCTGGCGGTTGCCGCCTGTGGCTGCCTTTTGCGGCAAGGCTGGCTGCTGGCTGCCGGGTACGCGATGGATGCGTTGCTGGCTTATGCGATGTATCGCAAAATCAAGGGGCTTACATTTTCTCTGTTGCCCGGCGACGGAAGCACTTTTACTGAGGATTGAGCATTTTGCTGCTTTTTGTGCTTGATTTTTGCCACTATTCGCAAACGGAATTGATTTGCAGGAATATCTGAATTGCAGAAACCGCGCGGCAGCGTTACTATTGTCTTAGCTCAAATACATATCTTGCAAGGAGGTAGCATATGACGGAACTCACAAAATTGTACCCCATGGTGCAGATTAAGAAGAACACCTGGGAGATTGATGAATTTGACTGTGCCAGTATTTTCCTGCTGATCGGCACGGAAAAGGCGATGGTCATTGACTGCGGCATGGGTATTGGCGATCTGCGCGGCGCAATCGAGATGATTACCGACAAGCCGCTGATCTGCGTCATTTCCCACGGCCATATTGACCACACGGCCAATGCACGCCAATTCGGCGAAATCTGGCTCAACCCGAAGGATCAGGGCATTGAAATCCCCATGAACTACGCCCGCCGCCGCTATGACACGGAGCATATTGCTCAGCGGCAGAAAGGAAGCATTGGTGCGCCGTATAATATGTATCGCCTGTACGCCTACGATATTGAGGTCGATCTGCGCGAGCCCGGTCCCGATGAACCCATGCCTGTCATCCACGATTTGACGGACGGAATGCAGTTTGACCTGGGCGGCCGCACCGTGACGGCCTACGAATGTCCCGGTCACACCGCCGGTGAGATGGTGTTTATCGATGACCAAACTCACCTGATGTTTGCGGGTGACGCGCTCAACTTCAATCTGGGCATCGGAGCTGTCCCAGTGGAAACCACGCTGAAAGCGCTGCGCCGTCTGCAGGCTATGCAGGACCAGTACACGGGCATCTTCAATGGCCACCACGACTTCCGCCCTCTGGGCATGCCGCTGGATGATGATTGCCTGCCCACCGTGATTTCGATGTGTGAGGACATCGTCGCCGGGCATTACAGCGCCTGCACGGTCCCCAGCTTCTGGGGCCAGCCCATGCCGCTGAGCGCTTCGGACAAGGCGGATTTCTCGCCCAAGGATGCCCCGCCGATGAACGCGAACAAGCCCCAGCCGCCCCGCAAGCGCGTTACCTACCGCAAGGGTCGCAACTTCCTGGGCTTCAACCCCAACCTCATCCACGAGGAGTAGGCGCGCGTATACAGTTTTTGCTTTTTTCTGATGCTTGATTTCTTCTAAGCTCTTTTATCTCCCCACTCATTTGCAAAAATCCCCCTGTATTGCTGCATTGCGCAGCGACAGGGGGATTTTTGCGGTTGGGTTGCAGAGAAGTGGATAACGTCAGAAATTTTCTTGTGTGGATGGCTATATTCGTGGATTGGATAAATGGCTATCAGGTATTCATTTTGAAATAAAACGATATGTGCCATAATGGGGCGATTCAAGAATCCCGGCGGCAGTCAGCTCCCGAATCACCAGATTGGCGCGGCTGTTTTTGACGTGGAACGCATCCGCGACGTGACGGGTGCGAAATTCGTATTCATATCCATAGCGGCGGAACAATTCCAGTATCTTTTCCTTTGTGG
>ERZ824600.5588-NODE-5588-length-10161-cov-2.991985_pt1 | contig 10161 bp, 8 predicted proteins | sample MGYA00519933_ERZ824600 | MGnify/ENA primary metagenome ERZ824600 (study PRJEB31778, sample SAMEA3449178) | human gut metagenome | biome: human gut; feature: human-associated habitat; material: faeces | place: United Kingdom | collected 2010/2012 ... | reverse complement strand
TGGGATTTCGGTCGAGTCTGGCGTCTTTGAGGCACTCCAGAGGCATTTTCGCCATCAGCCAGTCGGGAATCTGCCAGGTGTTGTTGCCCCAGACGAGGGTGTGACCGTGCAGACGGATCCCCTTGTCCAGACAGAACTTCACAACCGGATCGGTTGCGGGTCTCCGCCAGTGCGGCTGATGCTTCGGATCGGAGCAGTGATTCCAGAAGTCGGCGGTGTCGCGATACTCTGCGCGGAAGCGGGGTTTGCCCTCTTCCATTTCAAACTGCTTCCAGTAGAATGCGATCGTTGCGGAGTTGAAGAGAGAGCCGTAGAGTTCTTTGTAGCGGCGGTTGCGTTCGTCGGTGCCGAGCTGGTCGAAGTTGAAGATGTGGGCGCCGAAGATGAATTCGCTTTTGATCTGTTCCACTTTGACGTCGGCTCCGGGAGGCAGTCCGGCGGGCTTGAAGAAGGCGTCGGCTTTCCGGTTGGCTTCGATGTCGCGGTCGATGGCGGACTGAACGTCGGAGTTCCAGAAATTCCAGTAGCCTTCGCTCATCTGGCGATTCTGTTCTTCGACGGACATGCCGGTGTATTTGTATTCGGTCATGATACTGCAAACCTTTCTTACTGTCAGGGGGAATCAGAAGTATCCGCCCTTTGCGATGATTTCCTGAATGGTGTCGCCGCTGTGGACCCAGTCGAAGATATCGACCTCGTTGCGCTGGATGGCTTCCGCGCGGAGGAGGACATCATAGGCGATTTCACGCGGGATGCAGAGAACGCCGTCGATGTCGCCGAAAATGATGTCGCCCGGACGGACGGTGACTTTCCCGACCTTGATCGGAACCTGATAGTGGGTGATCATGCAGCGGCCCAGGGAGCCGTTGCTGGTGCGGTAACGATAGAAGATGGGGAATTTCTGATCCAGGATCTGCTTGGTGTCGCGGATGCCTCCGGCGATCACGGCGCCGCGGATCTTCTTGGTGATGGCGGTGGCGGTCATCACGCCGCCCCAGAGGGAGGCTTCCGTGTCGCTGGAGGTATCCCAGACGACAAGGCCCTCGGGCTTCATATCGTCGAGCATCTGTGCGCGGAAGGTCATTTCGCCTTCGATCATGCAGTTCGGGGCGCTCTTGACGGTGAACGCCTCGCCGCAGACGACCATGTCGTCCCGCAGCGGCATAATGTCGGACGGCAGATTCTGGTTCAGAAGGCAGAGCTCCCGCATCACATCGTTGATGCAGCCCGTGTAGAGCTTCTCATAGCGTTCGCACAGTTCGCGGACCGGAATCGGAAACTCCGTGTCGGGAATGTGCTGACGGGTCTTGATCAGACGATCCAGCTTCATCAGTCCGGCTTCCTGCGCCTTTTCTCTCATGTCTTTCAGTGACGGCATTTTTTCTTCTCCTTTTTTCGAATTATTATGTTCGTGGTGATAAAATTTTCTATCCGGTTTCAGCGCCGGCGAAAGACCTTGAAACGGTCCTCCCTGACACGTTCATACGTTCCCCGGCGGATTGTCAGATTGTCACGGTGAATTTCGGCGAACACTCCCTCTCCAGATGAATCGAACGAGTCACGGTTTTCCCGTCCACGGAGAGTTCCAGTTCATATTCTCCGTAGAATCCTTTGAATTCGACTCGACCGGCATCTCCGGTATTCATCTCCAGCTCGGTTCTCCAGGTTTTGCCGAACAGCTCTCGGATCACCTGATAGGCGGGCTTCGGCGTGAAGTCGTAACGGATCAGACCGCCGTGATAATAATTTTCTCCGCAGCTCATATCGCCCTGCGGGGCGAATGCGGCGAATCCGTCCACCAAATTCCAGTAGAGGATGGCCTCCATCGCCGGGTGACTGAACCAGATGCTGTAAAGATTCCGGATGATCTCCGCCTGAATTTCCTCGTCCTCCGCGGTATACGCATAGGCGGGGATGGTCAGTTCGGTGATCTGAATGCGCCGTCCGAGCGCGGCATAGGTGTCGAGCACATCGTAGATCCGGCGGGGATTGTAAAAGACGGCGGTCTCCTTTGCTTCGTCCTCCGCGCGGTAGAACATGTGGAACTGCATTCCGATCGAATCGATGCGGGAGCCTTTCAGAAGAGCCCGTTCGATCTGCATGTAATAGGGACTGCGGTTTCCGTGAAAATGGGCGTCGTCCCAGATATTGCAGTGTGCCTCGTTGATGATCAGGCGGTTTGCGGGGAAGCAGCGGTCGGCCTGTTCGAAGCTCCATTCGACGAAGTCAGGCTGATCGTAAAAAGCGGTCTGCCGGGGATTGCGGAATCCCCACCACGTTTCATTGGTCACCTCCCAGGAGGGGATCCGGGCGGCGTAGCGTTCCGCAAGTTCACGGAAGCGCTTCAGAAGAAGACGTTTCTCTTTTTCGACCGTTCCCTTTGCCCACTCCGGCGTGAAGCTCGCGTAGTTCAGGCAGTGCGCCTTCGGTTCGATTCCCCGGGATTCACAATACTCCAGGCACAGATCGGGAGCCGGGCGCCGATAGACTTTCGGACTGTCCTTGGCAAAACGCGGCTTCCCCTGCTCCGCTTCCAGATCGGACCAGTAGAACGGCAGAGTCGCCATATTGAACGCATCGGCGAACAAAGTCCGATAGGCGGCATTCTGCTCTTCCGAGGAAAACTCCTCAAGCATGAACAAATTGGCGCCATAGCGGAAATCGTGGTTTTTCTGACGGATCTTCAAATGCACGTTCCGGACGGGGTTTCCCTTCTGATCCTGAACGGAGATCGAAGCCCAGGCTTTCCGGTACATTTCGATTCCGGAAGAAACGCGGTCGCGCAGGAATTCCCGGTTCTCCTCAAACGGCTTCAAAACATCTCGACGGCAACGCATTGAACAAACTCCTTGAATGGTATCTTTTCCCGGTACAGGGGAGCCCGCCGATCCCGGCCGGGGGCGGCGGGAGGGCGGGAAGTCGGCGGAGAATTCCGCGGATCAGGACCACTGTCTGTCGTTGGCCCACTCCTTGTCCCACTCGGAGGTGGGGGCCCATGCTTCGGGGAAGTCGGGGTGGAGGTTTTTCCGGATCAGCTCTTCATTGAGCGATTCGATGCCGAGTCCCGGCGCATCGGGAACGGTGATGTATCCGCCGTCGTAGCGGAGGGCGGGAGAGACGAGATCTCCCCACCAGGGGACATCGACCGAGTGAAGTTCGAGCGCCATGAAATTGCGGGTCGCCGCCGCGACATGGACAGCGGCAAGACAGGCGATCGGGCTTTCCGCCATGTGGATCGACATCTGCACCCCGTACTCCTCGGCCATATCGCCGATTTTCTTGGTTTCCAGAATGCCGCCCGCCGTGAGGATGTCGGGATGGATCACGGCAAGAGCTCCGGATTCGAACAGAGGTTTGAAGGACTCTTTCAGATACATATCCTCGCCGGTTCCGATCGGCGTGGTCGTCGCATTGGCGAGCCGGACATACTGACTGGTCATCTGCCAGGGGACGGGGTCCTCCATCCAGGCCAGATTGTATTTCTCCAGACGTTTCGCCAGCTTGATGCAGTCTTCGAGCGGAATGTGGCCGAGATGGTCGATTGCGAGCGGCACCTCGTAACCGATCTCCGCGCGGACATCGGCCATGTACTGTTCCAGATGATCCAGTCCCTTCTCCGTGATATGGATTCCAGTGAACGGATGAGCCGTGTTGAAGAGATCGTACGCCTCCCCCCGCATGACCCGCGGATCAATCGAGCCGTGGGGCGTGGAAAAGACGGTCTTTTTGTATTCGCGCATCTTTTCGAGGAATCCGAGCGGAGCGCTGAGAGCGCCGGGGACATCCATCAGAAGTTCGATTCCGAGATCCATTTTCAGGAATGTGAAGCCCATTGCCATGCGTTCTTTGAGGGCTTTTCCCATATCGCGTCCGCCGCCTTCGGAATCGGTGTCGCAGTAGCAGCGGATCCGATCGCGGAAGCGTCCGCCGAGCAGCTGCCAGACGGGAACGCCCCAGGCCTTTCCGGCAATATCCCACATTGCAACTTCCAATCCGCAGACGCCGCCGGCCTGACGGGAATCTCCTCCGAACTGTTTGATCCGGCGGAAGATCTTCTCCACATTGCACGGGTTTTCTCCGAGAATCCGGCTTTTGAGCATCGCGGCGTAAGTCCGGCTGGAGGCGTCGCGCACCTCGCCGTACCCGACGATTCCCTGATTGGTGAACACCTTGATCAGTGTACAGCGTTTCGGCGCCCCGTCGATATCCGCAAACCGGACATCGGTGATTTTCAGCGTGGAGGGATCAATCTTTGCATTCATGCTTCACATTCTTCCTTTTTTTCGATGGTATTGTTTATGACTCAAAAAAACTCTATTTTCATCTGCAAAACGGGGTGTATTCACAGCTCCGCTTCGATCCGTTTGACTGCGCGGGTCAGAGCGGCGACCCGTTCCGGGAGATTTTCCTCCGTGAAATCGTTCTGCAATCCGAGCAGCGTCAGAGCGGCGGCCACCTCCCGGCGGGAATCGAGGATCGGCATGGAGAGAGCGTCCACGCGCCACCGGTTGCTTCCCCGGTTGAAGATCCAGCCGTTCTTCCGGACCGTCTCCACTCTCCGGCAGAGGAGATCGGGATCCTGTTTTTCGGGGATGTCGCATTCCGTCTTTCCGGCGAGTTCACGGAGGTGCTCGTCGGACTCCGCCGAAAGCAGAGCCGCGCCGACCGATCCTTCGATCACGGGAAAGCGCACGCCGTTTTTTCCTCCGACCGCGAACGGGAGCGACGGCTCCGCGCGCAGAAGCGCAAGCTGATCGTTCCATTGCCGGATGGAAAGTTTGCACGTCAGTTGCGTCTCGGCAGCCAGATCGTCGAGAATTCCCTGAGCGCCGTCGAAGAGGAATGCGTTTTTGCGGAAAAACATCCCTGTCCGCGCCATGCCGCTGGAGAGGGTGTAGGTGTTGCCGCGCTCCCGGCGGACCCAGTCATGTGCGATCAGGCTCTGCACGATCCGGTAACCCGTTGTCGCGCTCACCCCGGCGCTCCGGCAGATCTCCGCCTGGCTCACCGGTTCTTCCCGGGAAGAGAGGTACTCCAGAATTTCCAGAGTCTTTTCCACCGCCGGGATTGTGTTTTTGTTTTTCATATCTGAAAAACCCTTTTTCTATTTTGAAAAGGACTATACCATAAAGAAAGAATAAATTCAAGTCTTCCACAAGAAAAAACTGGAATTTTTTATAAAAACAGGGAAAGAGCTCTTGACATTTTTCAAGAAACAGTGCATAATAACCCCCGATACATAAAGCGATACACAAATAAAGAATCAAGGATAGAATCATGAGAACCGGCGATACCGATTTTATGAGAATCCGCCGCTATGTGGTGGACCGGATTGCGACCAGCGGCGATCAGCCGATCCGTTTCCCGGCGACGCGGGAACTGGCCAGGCAGTTCGGGGTATCGCAGCCGACCGCTCTGCGGGCGATTCAGTCGCTGATCGAAGAGGGGTACCTGATCGCCTGCAAAAGCGGCGGGACCATCTCCCGGCCGGCGACGCTCGGGTATTCGGAAAATCTGAAGATCTTCGGTCTGGTGGAATATCAGGGCAAGCAGGTGTTCGACACGCTGTATTTCAATCTGATTTCGCACGCGGTCTCGTATGAGCTGCTGCGCCGGTCGGAAACGAACAAGACCAAGCAGCTGATTCTGGAAACGCCGTCGCAGCTGGAGCGGACGGCGCGGGAAGAGAATCTTTCCGGCGTGATTCTTCTGGGCTCGGAACCGCACATGGCCGAATACGCGCACCATCTGCGGGAAAACGGCACGCCGGTTGCCTCCTTCATGCACCGTTTTGACGGGATCTCCAGCTTCTACAATCCCATTCAGGATCAGATCCGTCAGACTCTGACCGACCTTTTCCGGGAAGGCAGAACCCATGTTCTGATTCCGGGCTGGCCCGAGCGGCCGGATCTTTCGGACCCGGTTCTGACGGGAATCCAGGAGGCCTGCACCGAACAGAACATTCCGCGCGGACAGGTTATTTTTCTCGACCGTTCGCCGGACGTCATGGAAGAGAAAGTGGAGGAGATGCTGAATTTCGGCATGAGATTCGACGCGGTTGTTTTCATCAATTTCCAGCGGCGCACCTACAATCTGCTTCTGAAGTTTTTCAATCCGGAGGAGACGGTGTTTCTGATCGACAGCTCCTCCCTGTACGACGATCTGAACTTCACCGGCCGGGTGTTCTCCTACGATCTGGCGGATGCGGCGCACCGGCTGGTCGACGATCTCTTCGAGCAGATGAATCAGCCGGATCGGCCACCCGTCCATGAGAAGATCGCGTTCCGCCAGATCCGCTATCGCAACGGGATTCCGGAATGAGTGTTCAGAATCTGCTTCATCTGAATAGAACAAATTACAGGATGTCAGAAGGAAAACGGTTGATTCGATAACAAAGGACGGATTGCAGTTCCTGCCTCGAGCGGAGTTCCGGCATTTGCGGAGACTCTTTTGACGAAGGAAAGCAACAAAGACTTGACAACACCTAACGCGGAAGGGAAATGATGGATAAGCGAGTTGTTTCGAAACAAATTCCACTGTCATCAGGCTGGGATGTCATTGTCATCGGCGGCGGTCCCGCCGGATGCACGGCAGCGGCTGCCGTCTCCCGGCTGGGGGCGAAAACACTGATTCTTGAACAGACCGGAGCCCTCGGCGGAATGGGAACGCAGGGATTGCTTCCGGCCTGGTGTCCGTTCTCGGATGGGGAGAAAATGATCTATCGCGGACTGGCCGAAGTGGTTTTCAACCGTGCATCGGCGTTTGTCCCGCAGAATGAGCCGGGCAAGCTCGACTGGGTTCCGATCGACACGGAAAGTCTGAAACGGGTTTATGACGGAATTGTCACGGAGAACGGGGCGGAAGTGCTGTTCCATTCGTTCGTCTGCGGAGTGGAGAAGAAATCCGATCGGGAGATCGACGCGCTTCTCGTCGGGAACAAGCGCGGACTGACCGCATATCAGGCGAAAACCTATGTGGATGCCACCGGCGACGGGGATGTCGCCGCATGGGCGGGCGCGGATTTTGAAATCGGGGAGAAGGGGACCGGAAAGCTCCAGCCGTCCACGCTTTGTTTCCATCTGGATAACGTGGATTCGTTTTATTATACGGCACGAACCTTCATGCGCGGCAAAGATCCGTACTCGGTCATTTACGACATCCTGAAGGATCCGGAATTTCCCTCCATCGATCATCCGCATTTCTGCAACAACTTTGTCGGGCCTTCCACGATCGGCTACAATGCGGGGCATCTGGCGCTGGATCCGCTGTCGCCGGAGAGCGTGTCGCGGGGAATGATCGCAGGACGCAGACTCGCGTCGGATTACCGCGATGCTCTGGCAAAACATGCGCCGGATGCGTTCGGCGGAGCACACATCGCCGCAACGGCCAATCTGATGGGGCTCAGGGAGGGTCGGCGGATCCGGGGCGACTATGAGCTCACCTGGCGGGATTATGTCGAACGCCGTTCTTTCGACGACGAGATCGGGCGCAACTGTTATTACATCGACATTCACGGAGGCAACTCCTCCCTTCCCCGTGAAACACAGGCGCTTCTCAAGGAAAAGGGACACTGCGGGAAAGGGGAATCTCACGGCATTCCATACCGCTCCCTCGTGCCGGAAAAACTGGATAATCTGCTGGTGTCGGGACGCTGCATCTCATCCGACCGCATCGTCTACGGAAGTGTCCGGGTCATGCCGGTCTGTCTGGTGACCGGAGAAGCGGCGGGGACAGCCGCCGGGTTGGCAGTAAAGAACGGTGTTCTGAATTTCCACCATGCGGAGATCGCGGAACTGCGGGCGGAACTCTTGAAAAATGGGGCATATTTCCTATAAAAAACTCTTTCATCAGGAAATGGGGAATCCACAGATCTACAATTTGAAAAAGATCGAACGTTCCTGAACACCCCGCCGACCTGGGATGCAAACCGCAGGACGACCGTCCGGAACGCCCTGTGGCATCGCGGCCGGGCAATCCCCTCCCCCGCGAGGACACAAAAAAGCCGGAGATTTCACATTCTCCGGCTTTTGGATCGCTCAGGAAAGACGGTTCTGCGAACGGGAGGAGTCCTGTTCCTCCGAGACCGTCTCCGCACGAATCACCTCCACATCAATCGTCTCCTGATCCTCCTCCGGACTCTGCCGGGGCGGCGGAGAGGCCGTGTGATGACGCGAAAAATCCGCGAACACGGTCCGTCCGGAAACAAAGCTGCGCGCCAGTCCGAGCCGTCCCGTAAACCAGAGGAGCAGCAGAAGAACCAGTACCACCGGAAAACAGCAGATCAGAGCGATCAGAAAAAACAGAAGATTCAAAACCCGGGCCAGAGGAAATGGATTCATCGTTTACTGCCCCCTTGTCCGTTTGCGGTGCGAGCTGCGTCTGCGCTTCGAGGGTCTCCGGTTCGGATCCCCCTTCGGCCAGAACGCCTCGAACCCCGAGCTGTGCGCGTGAACGGCATTGTGAATCAGCGCCAGTTCCCGTGCGTGCGAATACCCCGGATTGGATTTCAGACGTTCGCGGTTCTCCTCCGACTCATTCAGGAATTTCGGCTGAAGCAGCAGAGTCCGGACTGCGGCCGCCACCGCCCGTTTCGTCGGAACCCGCGGACAGAGAATCCGTTCAATCGCATTCTTCAGCACCGTCTCAATTCCGGCATGATACGTGAACAGATTCCCGCGGCTGACAAACTGTTTCTCCGCAAACGGCAGCACCAGAAGCGACATCGCCAGCGAAATACTCTCCCGGTACTCCCCTTTCCGGATCCGTTCATTGCGCACCTTCCACAACTCGCGCATATGCCTCATATCCGGATCGTTCCAGCGGGCGTTGAGCGCGGGAAGGAAATATTCCAGGAACCCGTACTCGTGAAAGGTTTCAAGGATGCGGTCCCCGAACGGATTTTTCAGAATCTTCTCCAGTTCCAGCGTCATCCGGGAATCGGATGCCAGGCGGATCAGGTGCATGCAGGAGCGGACCGCCCGTTCCGTCGCCTCCTCCATGCGGAAGTTGTACTGCCCGACCAGTTTCAGCGCGCGCAGAATGCGGACGGGATCCTCTTCCAGACGCGTCACGGGATCACCGATGATCCGGACGATGCCGTTCCGGATATCCTCCAGTCCCTGTCCGGTATAATCGACGATCTTGTCGTTGACCGGATCGTAGAACAGCGCGTTGACCGTGAAATCGCGGCGCCAGGCGTCCTCCTGCGCGGTTCCGAACTCATTGTCGCGGAAGATCATGTTTTCCGGAGCGGCGGCGAGCTTTTCCGGATTCATCTTTGCCGGAGCCGGAGCCGCATATTCCGGTTTTCTGCGGAACGTGCTGATCTCCAGAATCTCCTTGCCGTGATAGAGGTGCACCAGACGGAAGCGCCGTCCGATAATCATGCACCGCTGCTTGCGGAAGACCTTTTTGATCTCCTCGGGTGTTGCGGACGTGGAAAGATCGTAATCCTTCGGCTGGCGGTCGAGCAGAAAATCCCGGACGGCTCCTCCGACAATATACGCTTCATAGCCCGCGTTCTGCAATGCGGCCACAATATCGGCCACATACTGGGCGATTTTCGGTTTCAGTGTCATTGCTTGTACGGCTTCGTGATGATGGTATCCTCTCCGTCGAGCGAAGGATCGCGGTCCGGATAATCGGCGTTGTAGTGAAGTCCGCGGCTCTCCTTGCGCGACATGGCCGAGTCGATGATCAGTTCGGCAACCGTGGTGATGTTCCGCAGTTCCACCAGTTCCTTGGTGATATGGAAATCCCAGTAGTACTTGTCGATCTCCTCGCGGATGTTCTTCACGCGGCGCTTGGCCCGTTCCAGACGTTTGTTGGTGCGGACAATGCCGACATAGTCCCACATGAAGCGGCGGATCTCGTCCCAGTTGTGGGCCAGGACCACCTGTTCATCGGAGTCGGTCGCATTTCCGCGCGACCAGTCCGGAATATTTCCGTTCGGACGGGTTGCCTTGAGTTCGTCGTAATGCGCCATGATATGTTTTGCGGCGAAATCCGGCACCACCAGCGCCTCGTCCATCTGCATCAAGGTGCCAAGGCCCGTACAGGTGGGGCAGGCGCCGTAGGGATTGTTGAAGGAGAACATGCGCGGAGACAGTTCCTCCATGGAGATGTCGCACTGGTCGCAGGCCAGGTTCTGGGAGAACATCA
>ERZ824600.5587-NODE-5587-length-10161-cov-3.533248_pt1 | contig 10161 bp, 10 predicted proteins | sample MGYA00519933_ERZ824600 | MGnify/ENA primary metagenome ERZ824600 (study PRJEB31778, sample SAMEA3449178) | human gut metagenome | biome: human gut; feature: human-associated habitat; material: faeces | place: United Kingdom | collected 2010/2012 ... | reverse complement strand
CCTCCCGCAGAATCGTATCCATCTTCTGCCGGCGCGGCGGCGCTATGTACAGGTGGATCCGGCGGGACGGCGGGGCGATTTCCCGGATCGATCGGATCTGCAGAAGCCGACCGGGTTTCACCTCCGCGGAGGCGATCCGTCCCCGTCCGTCCAGCAGCTCCACCTCGTCGCCCGGAAGAGCCCGCAGGATCCGGAACAGATGCGTCTCCTCGCCCCGTTCCAGCGTGACTTCGGCTCCGGGGCTCAGGTCCTTCAGCGTGTCGCAGCGGAACTTGCGGATGCTCATTTGCGGTCTTTCAGCGGTAACCAGTTCAGAACATCCTGAATCCGGGCGTCCCAGTACTCCCAGCAGTGGTTTCCCGGTCCTTCCATGTAGGTGCTTTCGTAGCCGATCCGGCGGAGGTGATCCCGGAACTCCGTATTGACCTGGTAGAGCATGTCCTCGGTTCCGCACGCCTGAAACAGCGCAGGACGGGGGCCGTCGGACTCCACCACCTTCGCCGCCAGCGTGTAAAGATCGTTCTGCGAGCCGGGAATCTGATCCAGAGGCCCGAAGTCGAATTCGTAGAGCTTCCGGTTCGCCGCGCAGAGCCAGTCGTTCCGGAGCGCGCCCGAGAGACTGGCCGCCGCCGCGTAGCGGTCCGGATGGTTCAGCGCCAGCTTGAACGCCCCGAAGCCGCCCATCGACAACCCGGCGACAAAGGTGTCCTCCCGACGAGTCGAAACATGGAAAAAGGTCGGAAGAAGCGCCGGAAGCTCTTCGGAAATATAATCCCAGAAGCGCATGCCGTCGGGCGTGTTGTTGTAGAAGCTCCGGTTGACGCTCGGCATGACCACCACAAGACCGGTGGTCGCCGCATAGCGCTCGATGGAGGTGCGGCGCATCCAGATCGTGTGATCGTCGGACAGTCCGTGGAGAAGGTACAGAACTGGCGCCCCCTCCGCTGCGGCCTCGGCGCCTCCCATCCCGATCTGCGTCCGGCTCTTCTGTGGAAGAATCACATTCATCGACGCCGCCATGCCGAGCGCGTCCGAGTGAAAATTGCACTGAAGAAACGCCATTTGCTCATGCTCCGTGATTTTCGGACTGTCCTTCGGCGGCTTCCGCATTCGCGGCCTCTTCGCCGGCCTGGGTGTCCAGTTTGAAGTGGCGGATCATCTTCTCCGCAAGTTCCGTCCGCTCCGCATCGGATGCGTATTTGAGCTGACGCCAGTTCCAGTGGAAGCCGTCATCGGTCCAGCGCGGGACTACGTGCAGATGCGCGTGCATGACGACCTGTCCGGCCACTGTGCCGTCGGAAAGATGCAGATTGAATCCGTCACAGTCCAGTGCGCGGCGCATCGCAACTCCGAGGCGCGACCCCACCCGGAACATCCGTCCGCCGGTTGCTTCCGGTATCGTTGCAACACTCGTGTGGTGCTCCTTCGGAATCACCAGCGTGTGCCCGAAATTAATCGGGGAGATGTCCAGAAACGCAAGAACCAGATCGTCCTCGTAGACCTTGACCGATGGAATCTCCCCCGCAATAATTTTACAGAAAATGCAGTTTCTCATTCTCCCTTCTCCTCCTTTTCTCCGAGCAGCGGAACGATGTCGATCACATCGGCCCATTCCGTCTCGGGATCCTCCGTGATGAAACGGATCTTATCCTCCAGCTGCTGCCAGAGAGGTTCGTATTCGAACATTTCGTAGCTGTGTCCCCAGAAATAGAAAACCTTGCAGCCGTTTTGCTTCGCGCGTTCGTAACGCTCCCAGAAGTCTCCCGCCTGATAGTGGCAGTTCGAGGCAAGAATCATCGGCTCCCGGCAGGAACAGACATCTTCCACATTCTCGGTGGTCCGCCCGTATGCAAACCCGTTCTCCCGGAGCAGACGGACCGTCTCATGTGTCCAGCGTCCGCAGGGCCACGCAAAGCCCCGGCACTCCCGCTGAACAAGATCCTCCAGAAAACGGCGCGCCTGAAGCGCGGACTGAATCCATTCACTGTCCGGGACCATGCCCGCGTTTTCGTGTCTCCAGCAGTGGGAGGCCAGCTGGAAGCCATCGTAGACTTCCGCAATATCCTTCCGCGCAATCTTCCCGCACCGGAAGCCGTGGAAGCTCCAGCCTTTTTCGCCGGGGGCGATCCACGACGGTTTGCTGCCCTGGTCCATCAGACCGGGATTCAGATTGAAGGTGGCTTTCGCCCCGTACTTGCGAAAGAGTTCCGTCAGGCGGACATCGTTGTTGACGCCGTCGTCCCAGCACTGCACAACTTTCATCATTTTCCTGTTTCCTTCCTTTATTCCGCAAACCACCGATGGAGCTGCTTGCGGTGGTCGCAAAGTTCAATCACATCCCCCTTCTTCAGCGGGCCGACTCCCGACGGCGTGCCGGTGTAGACAACATCGCCTCTCCGCAGTTTCCAGTAGCCCGAAATGTAGAGAAGAAGTTCCGGAATCGGGGAAATCATCTTCGCGGTCTCCCCGTGCTGACGGAGAACGCCGTTGATCGAGCCGGTGAACTCCAGCGCGTCCAGTTTGTCGATCGCCGGATCAAACCGGTGAAAAACCGAGCACGGCGCCGCGCCGTCAAACGCTTTGGAGATCTCCCACGGCGAACGCATCGGCCGGATTCGGGACTGTGTCTCCCGCAGCGTCAGATCCAGGCCGATCCCGAGTCCCTCAATCCAGTTCACCGCATCGGCCGCATCCTGCGGAACGCCGTCTTTCCCGATCAGAACGGTCAGCTCCGTTTCGTAATGGACGGTCTCCCCGTGGAAAACGGCCGAAACAGGGCTGTCCTCCGGGACAAGAGAGGTCGCCGGTTTCATGAAAATCACCGGTTCGGGTTTGTCTCCCGGAAACTCCTGCACATGGTCAAAGTAGTTCAGTCCGATGCAGAAAATGCGCTGCACCTCGTACGCGGTCCCGTCGTCGGTAAAAACATTCATGGTTCCATTCCTGTCAGTTTCCAGATGGTTTTCAATGCAATCGCTGCCGAGATCCCGAGGCTTTCCGCCGAGAGCTGTTCCACAGTATCCGCGGCAGTGTGCCAGTAGAGATTGTTCGGCCCGTATTCAAAATCAATCAGATTCGCCGCGGGAATCCCCGCTTCGACAAACGGTGTATGGTCGTCGAGAATCGCCGGTCCCTCCACCGAAAGATGCGATCCGTAACCAAGATCTTCGGCGGCCTGCCGGATCGTCTCCCGCAATGCCGGATCGGTATCCGGAGGAAGTTTCAGTTTCAGATCCCGGTCGCCCACCATGTCCAGAAGGATCATCGCGCGGCAGTTTTTCCGCTCCCCGGTTCGTTCCAGTTCCGCAACCGAGCGGCGGCTTCCGTGGAGACCGTCTCCTCCCGTATAGCCGATCCGCGCCTCCTCCCCGTCGAAAAAGACAAACCGGAGTTCCAGTCCCGGACGGACCCCGGAATCCGAAAGCGCCTTCATCATCGCCAGCAGCACTCCCACTCCCGATCCCCCGTCGTTCGCTCCCTGAAACTCCGGAACTCCTTCCAGTTTTTTCGCATCGTAATGGGCGCCGATCACCAGAAACTCCCGCGATTTCCCCGGAAGAACCGCCCATACGTTCCGGAAGGTCATCTCCCCTTCCGGCGTCCGATCCCGGAAGGTGTCCGTTTCAACCCGGAAGCGCGGAAAGGAATCCGAAATCGTTTTCCTCAGCAGTTCCGCCGCCCGTTTCGCCCCCTCCGAGCCCGCATGGCGGGGGACGATTCGGGAAAGTCGTTGCGCCTGTTCGTACGCATAAGCCCCGTCCGGATGCGGAAACGGACTCTTCCCCGGACAGCCGCCAAGAAAGATCAGCAGCAGAAAAAACACGATCGAACGGAGACCCTTCACCGCACAACCGCTCCCTTGTTGATCGAAATTTCACGCCGCTGATAGGTCGGTATATCCAGATCCTCTCCCTTGTAGAGAGTCGGCGTCACTGCGGAAAAACACCCTTTGTCGAACGACTGGAGCTCGAATACCCCCTGTTCCAGCGGTCCGTTGGATTCCGCCGGACTCTCGCTCCTTTTCGCCGGTGCGGACTGCACTCCTCCGCGCCACTCCTTCTCCTCCCGCACCCGCGGCTGGACAGGCTGATCGTATTTGATCCGGATCACGGTCACCTGAACCCGGTCCCGAAACTGTTCGCTGGTCGTGACACCGGTCAGAATTTCCGTCTCTTTCGGCAGCATTCCGGCGATCAGCTCCAACGTCCGTTTCGCCTCCCCCAGTTCCAGATCCGGCCCTCCGGAGACCGTGATGACCGCCGCATCGGTATTCTCCCGCTTGAACGCTCCTCCCAGAAACGGCGACAGAAGCATCCGTTCCACCGCGATCCCGCACCGGTCCAGTCCTTCGGAACTGTCCGCCGAACCCACTCCGATTCCGCAGGAACACTTCTTCCCCTTCAGCGCCGCCATGAATCCGGCATAATCCGATCCAAGCGCATTTTCGCTGCTCAGCATTCCCGCAACTCCCAGCGCCGTATGCGCCAGCTCCATTCCCGATTTCGCAAACGCATCCTCAAACGGCGTTTCCGACGGCAGCATCGAAAACAGCAGATCGTTCGGCATCCGCATCACAATATCCGCCAGCGGAAGCAGATCCTCAAGGCACTCCTCCGCCGTTTTCCGCTTCGCAAACGATTCAAAGGAAAACGGTGTGGTCAACATGAACACCGCCGGAATCTTCAGCGTTCTCGCCACGCTCGCCAGTGTCCGGATTCCGCCAGTGGCAACTCCCCCTCCGAGTCCTCCCACCACGATCAGAAGCGATTTCCCCTCCATCCGTTTCGCAATCGCATGCCGCTCCTTCGCCACCGCCTGTTCTCCGCGGATCACATCCCCTCCGCATCCGCTCCCCTCGCGCCAGCTCCACCCGGATCCCGCAAGAACACACGGAACATTCCGGGCCAGCAGCGGATCCAGTGCCTCCTGATCCGTATCAATCGCGGCAAGCGCGTATTCGCATCCCTCCGTCGCAAGCGCGGAAATCACACGGCATCCCGCTCCCCCGATCCCGAGAATCAGAACCTGTTCCGCCTGTTCCACCGTCATAATTTGAACGCCTTTGTCACATCTTTGAGTTTATTGAAAATTCCGCCGATCCCTTCCAGGGCGTCGGCGACTTTTTCGATGCCTTTGAGTCCGTTCTGCGCCTCGTCGGTCTGCAGCGAATAACTGAGCGCTCCCAGCAGTGCCGAACAGCGCGGATTGTCGAGCCCCGTCACCGCTCCGCTGATCTCCAGCGGCTCCCCCTGACGGATGTGGGTCCGGAACGTGTTCCGCGCGCACTCCAGCACCATCGGAAACAGCGATCCTCCTCCCGTGATCACCACCCCGCTTTTCAGAAACGACGACAGCTTCCGGGAATCCACCTCCTCTTTCAGAATCGAAAACAGCTCATTGAGCCGCAGTTCCACAATCTTCTCATACGACCCCACCGGGATGTTCCGGTGCAGTTCCGACGATACCGGCAGCGGAAGAAACGCCTCCCCCGAACGCTTGAGCTGTTCGAACCGCCCCTCCAGAAGAAATTTGCGCGCCTGATCCTGCGACAGATCCAGGCCCAGTGCAAGATCGTTGACCAGATTGTCCATCCCGATCGGAAGAACTCCGCTCATCAGCACTCCGTCCTCATGGACAAGAATATAATCACAGACTCCCGCCCCGATGTCGATCAGCAGAGTCCCCTGTTCCTTCTCATCATGGGTGAGAGTCCCGTACGCGGAGGCAATTCCCGAGAAAACCGGCTGAATCTCCTGTTCAAATCCGAATTCCCGGATCGCGTTGCGCATCGTCTCCACCTTCGCCCGGTCGGCAAGAATAATATGAATGAATGCGTCCAGACGGTTCGCACAGTGCCCGCACGGATCCTTCACCCGCGTATTCATGTCCAGCATGAAGTACGACGTGAACGAAACTAAATGACACTGATCCGGCGCCAGAGAGATGCTCGACGCCTTCTCCTCCGCTTCGGACACATGAAGTGGAGTAATGCGGTGATCCGTATCATAGATCATCACATTGCCCTCTCCCTGACGGGTGGTGATGCCCCGGCCCGACACTAGAAAATAGATCTGTTCCCGGTCGTAGATGTTGCCCGCGGAGTTGTCCGCATCCTCCAGCGCTCCGGCAAAGGCCTTCATCGCCGTTTGCAGATTGACAATCTCCCCTTTGACCACCGAGCCCCCCGAATCCCGGGAGCCCCAGCCGAACACGGTGGGATTGCCTCCCTTGTCCCGTCCTCCGTGGAGAACGCAGATCTTGGAGGTCCCGAATTCCGCGATGGTGAACAGATCTCTGTTTTTCAGTCCCATTTTCCTGTCGGTCCGTTTGCTTTTCTTCCGAAGGAAAATAGTACATCATTTTTCTGTTTTTTCAACCGTCCGCTTTCGATTTCTCCAAGATTTTCCGCTTCCCCGCGCCAGGGGGCGCAAGGAGAAATCTAACGGGTGAGACGGACATGAAATTCCGGCGGCTGCGTCTTCTCCGCGTCGTTCTCCTTCCGGTAGCCGCGGTTCCGCAGTTTCGTCGAAGCGTAAAAGCGCAGAAGAGAACGGTCCCCCGCAAGAATGCTGCGCTGGATGGTCTCCTCCGCCAGATCGTCGAATTCCTCCCGCAGCGATTCTATCCGCTTCTTCGCGTCGGGGTTGCTGTTGATGAAGTCGTAAAGCGTCGAACGCGGAATCCGAAGTTTCCGCGCAATGGCGCTGATGTTTCCGTAGGTGCCCTGCGAGGCCCGTTCCAGTTCTTCCAGAGTCAGTCGTTTCATGATTCGGTTTCTCCTCCTTGGTTCGGAGATTCCGCCTCTGTCAACCGAGCTGGGCGCCGCGGAAAAAAACAACAGGGGTCACTCCTCCGCAGAGTAGCGTTCTTCTCCGTTGACAAACACGCGCTCCACTTCAAAGTCGCCGGAAAGAATGGTCAGGTCCGCCAGATAGCCGGGCTCAATGCGTCCCACTCTTTCCAGACCGAGCGCACGGGCCTGATTCCACGAGGTCGTCTTCACAAGATCCTTCAGCGGATAGCCGGTGATCTCGCAGACGTTCCGGAACGCCGCATTCATCGTCAGAACACTGCCTCCCAGCGTCTCCGGGTGCCCCTTCACATGTACGGCTCCGTCCTTCAGGACAATCGGAAGTCCGGCAAGTTCGTACTCCCCTTCCGGCATGCCGGAGGCCTCCACGGAGTCCGTGATCAGCATCAGATGGTCGCAGTCCCGCGTCTGGAAGATCAGACGGATCATGTCCGGACACACATGCAGCGTGTCGCAGATCAGCTCCAGATACACATCCTCGTGCAGAAGTCCCGCTCCCACAAGACCGATCTCCCGGTGCTTCAGCGGCGTCATCTGATTGCAGAAATGCGTCAGATTCCGGAGTCCGTGTTCATACCCCTCCAGAAACTCTCCGTACGTCGCCGCACTGTGAACGCAAGACGGCGTGATCCCGTGTTCCAGAAGTCCCGCCGTGAACTCCACCGCCCCCGGTAGCTCGATCGCAAACGAAACCTTCCGCACCGGGAAAATCCGGTTCAGACGCAGAACCTCCTCAAGATCCGGATCCCGCAGAAACGCCGGATTCTGCGCTCCGAGACACTTCGGATTGATGAACACCCCTTCCAGATGCACGCCAGGAATCCGGCACCCTTCCGAATCCCCCTGCCGGACAAAATCCGCCGCGCATTGAAGCGCCCGGGAAAGAACCTCTTCACTCTGGGTGGAGGTGGTCGGAAGAATCGTGGTGGCGCCCTCCCGGAGTTTTTCCGTCGCCAGAGTCCGGATCGCCTCGGGCGTCCCGTAGGAGAAGTCCTGTCCCGATCGTCCATGCGTGTGGATGTCGATAAAGCCCGGAACGAGCAGATCGCCCTGGACGTCCACAATCCGGTCCGCTTCGGGCAGCGGATCCCCGCACGGATAGATCCGGCGGATGACCCCGTCCTCAATCAGAACCGATGCCCCTTCCAGTTCCACGTCGGGGGAGACCAACTGTGCATCGCGAAACAAAATCCTCATGGCAGACTCCTTTTCCCGCGGACAGTTCCTCGTCGGACGCTTTCCTCCGTCCGGGCTCTTCCGCCGCTTTTCTTCCCATCCGGCAGAGCAGAATCCCTGTCCTGCCGTGTTCTTTTTTGAATTCTTCTTTTTTTACAGTATCTCTCCGCCGCCCCGAATTCAAGCGCGCGTGAGAATTTTACGCAGATTCGCCGCCGTGGCCGAGCACTCCAGAAACAGTCGCGGCGGAATCGTTTTCAGCGTGGGATCGCCCAGAAAGGACAGTCCGTACACCTGCGCTCCGTCAATCAGCGGGAAACAGATGTTCCATCCGTATCCCCCGTTCTCCCAGACCGCAAAATGATCCTTCTGAAACGCTTCGATCCGTTGGAGAATCGAGCGTTCTCTCTGTTCGGCCTCTCCCTCCGGTTCCTGCTCGTGAAGCTCCGAACAGAGCATCTCCTTTGCCTTCTCCGGTCCGTACCGGGAACAGAGAATCACCAGCGCAATGTTCGACCGGGAGAGCGGCTGTTCCGGAATCGGAAGCATCGTGATGTGCTTCCCCTTCTCGTACAGCGAATGGTACAGATAGACCAGGCGGTCGTCAAACATCCCCGCCAGCGCCCCGCCGATCCCGATGCGCTGAAGCTCCTCGTGCAGAAACCGGATCGCATTCTGCGGGAAAAAGTTGTGGCGGAGCGCGCTCTGACCCAGATCAATCATCCCGAGTCCCGGTTCGAATTCCCGGTAGGAGACCTTCCGCATATAGCCCCGTTCCGTCAGATCGGAAAGAAGACGGCTCGCCGCCGCGGGCGTGATCCCCGTCCGTCGGCACAACTCCTTCAGAGTCAGCGGATTCTCCGCCCGCGCAAGCGTCTCGAAAATCCGCAGTGTTTTGTTCAGAACCAGTGTTTTCATGGAAAGAGTATAATTCCACTATGCGGAATTTTCAAGAGAAGAGACCGTTTTTCCCCGGAAAAAAGTTGCGTCCGTTTCAAACAGAAGGTACTTTAAACTCCGGAAGCAGACATTTGAAAATCATGTTCACAACAAAAAAGAAAGGGAAACAAGGGATCATGATTATTCCGGAGAAAAAACTTTCGGCGGATTTTGTGGTGGTCGGCGGCGGACTTGCCGGCATCTGCGCGGCGGTCGCCGCGGCAAGAAACGGTCTGAAGGTGATTCTGGTGCAGGACCGGCCGATGCTCGGCGGGAATGCATCCAGCGAAATCCGCATGTGGGTCTGCGGCGCACATGGAAAGGATCAGAAGGAGGCGGGGATCCTGGAGGAGATTCTGCTGGAGAACTATTACCTGAATCCGTCGCTCCGCTTCACGATCTGGGACGATGTGCTGTATACGGTGGTCCGCCGCGAATCGAACATCACGCTTCTGCTGAACACGACCGTGGAGAAGGTCTCCGTGGAGAACGGCTCGATCGTCTCCGTCTCCGCCTGGAATCTGCACAGCTACACCCGCTACACGCTCTCCGGACGCTTCTTCGCGGACTGCTCGGGCGACAGCATCCTGGCCCCGCTGACCGGGGCGGAGTTCCGCATCGGCCGGGAATCCAGCGCGGAGTTCGGGGAGGACACGGCCACCGGGACCGCCGACTCCTGCACCATGGGCATGAGCTGCCTGATCCAGATGCGCAAAACCGACCGTGTGACAAAATTCATTGCTCCCGACTGGATCGTCAAAATGACGCCGGAGGTGATCCGGCTGCGCAAACCGAATATGCAGGCGACGGGCGAGAATTTCTGGTATCTGGAGCTCGGCGGCAACCGCGATTCCATCGGCGATACGGAGGAGGTGCGGGATGAGCTGCTCGCGCTGGCATACGGCATGGTCGATTATATCAAGAACAGCGGCGAGGTGGAGGACGGCGACTATTGGACGCTCGATTTCCTCGGATTTTTGCCCGGCAAACGCGAATCCCGCCGTATGATGGGCGAATACGTTATGACCCAGACGGATGTGCTCTCCGGCGGCGATTTTGCGGATACCGTGGCGTTTGGCGGCTGGCCTTTAGACGATCACCATCCGAACGGCTTCTATCACGCGGGCAATCCGAACATTTGGGGACAAACGCCGGCGCCGTACGGGATCCCGTACCGCTGTCTCTATTCCCGCAACATCGACAACCTCTATTTTGCCGGTCGCAATATCTCCATG
>ERZ824600.5586-NODE-5586-length-10162-cov-6.387058_pt1 | contig 10162 bp, 9 predicted proteins | sample MGYA00519933_ERZ824600 | MGnify/ENA primary metagenome ERZ824600 (study PRJEB31778, sample SAMEA3449178) | human gut metagenome | biome: human gut; feature: human-associated habitat; material: faeces | place: United Kingdom | collected 2010/2012 ... | reverse complement strand
AATTAATGAAGAATACATCAATGTAATTGCTACAGCCAATAATTATTATGATAAAATTTTTGTGGATTTAGATGAAAATATAACAGAAGATGTAAGAGAAAAAATTATAAATATGTCAGATTTAGTTATAGTAAATTCAAGCCAAAACTATAAAAGCTTAGAAAAATTAAAACAAAATAAAGAAACAAATGAATTACTTAACTTACCAAAAACATTATTTTTAATAGGAAGATATGATAAATATTCAAAATATAATTCTAAAAATATAACCAGGTATTTAGAAGAAAAAAACCAAGTACTTACAATACCATATAATACATTATTTTTTGAAGCATTAAATGAAGCTGGAGTACCAGACTTATTTTTAAAATTCAAAAAATTAAATGATACAGAAGACAGAAATGCTATTTTTATTCAAGAAATAAAAAGGGCATCAGAAAATATAGTATATAGAATTCAAGAATTACAAGCAAGAATGTAAAAAAAACTTACGAACCAAGTGAGAGAGAGGGGAAAAGTCAAATGACAATAACAAACATATTATTAATTTTTGTTGTTCTTGTGGCAGCAGGAGCTTTAATGTATAACTACATAAAAAAGAAAAAAGAAGCACCTGTTGAAGACAAAATTACAGTTGACGACAAGACATATACATTAGATCTAATGGAGGAATTTGTTAAAAGAAGATTAGACGAAATAACAAAAGTCAATTTGTATGATATTGGTCTTTCAGAAGAAGAATTAAAAAGAAGAAAAAACAAAAAATATGAATTAAAAAAAGCTTTAAAAGGTTGTACATATGGTGATGTTAATGATAAAAAGTATGTAAAAGAATTGATTTTTGACTTATTATCAAAGGAATATAATGTAAATGAATCTAACATTTCAAAAGCAATTCCATTTGAAGTACCTTCTTTATTAACAGCACAAGATAAATTTGATATTCTAATTTATGTATATAAAAAAGATTTCGGATATGAAGCATTAACAGAATTTATTAAAAAATACAATTTAGCTGAATTAAAATATGTAGAAGGAGAAACAAAGCCATCTTATGTTATAACTTCACAAGAAATCCAAGAAATATATGAAAAAGAAAATCCACAATTAGATTTTAAAGATAAATTATCTGTTGTAGTACAAAGAATTTATCAACACTATAAAGGATATAGCAGTATAGATGAAGTAAGAGATATGAACATAGATGGTGTATCTGGTGGTGTATCTGGACTTCCAGAAAGCTTTTTAAGCCAAGTAGCACAAACTTCAGATACAGATTATTTAACACAAATATCTGAACACAAAGTACCAAGAGCATGTGACAGTATTTGGATATTTTTCCAAGGTAAATCTATACGTTTAGCATTTTTAAGTTTTGGAACAGAAGCAGAACTAAAAAGAGTATGTCAAAATATTTATAAATATAATAACCCAGGACAATTATCAGACACAAATGGTTATAAAGTAAATGAAATGAAAGATGGATCTCGTGTTGTTGTTGTAAGACCAAGTATGTCAGAAACATGGGCATTCTTCGTAAGAAAGTTCGACGTAAAACGTGCTACTGTTGAACAATGGACAGGAGATATGGCTGGAAAAGAAAAAGCAATTGAATTATTAAAATATCTTGTAAAAGGTGCAAGAATAACATCAATAACTGGTGAACAAGGTTGTGGTAAAACAACACTACTTATGGGATTGATTGAAAATATTTATGAAACAATGAACTTACGTATCACTGAAATGGCATTCGAGTTGCATTTAAGAAAAGTTTATCCAACAAGAAACATTTTATCAATGCGTGAGACTGATACAATTTCTGGACAAGAGTGTTTGGACGTTCAGAAAAAGACAGATGGTTCTGTCAATATCATCGGTGAGGTTGCAACAGACCCAGTAGCATCTTGGATGATTCAATCAGCACAGGTTGCTTCAAAATTTACATTATTTACTCACCATGCTAAAACATTCCCAGATTTAGTTACAGCATTAAGAAACTCAATGTTAAGAGCAGGAGTGTTTAAAAATGAAAAAACAGCTGAGGAACAAGTTGTACAAGTATTAAATTTTGATATACATTTACAAAAAGACTTTAGAGGTAGAAGATATATTGAGAGAGTAACAGAATGTATACCTGTTAAAGATTCAAAGACTTATGACTTTGAATATAAAAAAGAACATGATATGGATTCAAAAGTTACAAAATTCTTTGAAAACGCAACAACATATTTTTCAAAAGTAACAGAACAAAATTTATATACATATCAAAATGTTTTAGAATATGTTGATGGAGAATATCAATTGACAAATAAAATAACAGATCAAAATATTCATGATATGAGAGCAAATATGGATGAAACAGATGCAGTTGAATTTGACAAATTTATTGAAAAATATTGGGGAAAAACTAAAAAAGTATAAAACATAGATGAAAGGAGAGTTGTTATTAAATGGATGCTAGTGTGCTAAAATATATAATATTTGGTTCTATTGGTTTATTAGTAATTGCTGGAATTGCATATTTTGCTTTAGCAAAACAAATGGGAAAATCAGAATATGCAAGAATAAAGAAGTTACAACAAGGAACTAAAACAAGTGGCTTTTCAATGGATGTTTTATACCAGAGATTATATATAACATTTATTAAAATACCTTTCATCAAAAGATATTTATTTAAACTTCGTAGAAGGCTTGAAATTTTAAATATTGACGATGAATATAGTACAAGAAGAGATTCAGCAAAAATTTTAATGAATGCAATATTAATACTTATACCTATTGTATTTATAACAATTATAATCACAAAACAAAATATATTACTTATGTCAATTTTGTTAATCTTCGAATTGTTTGTTGTAGATTCAATGACAGAGGGAATGGTTGACAAAATTGACAATAAATTATTAAAAGAACAAATAGACTTTTTCGCTGAAATTAGACATGCTTATCATGAGTTTAATATGGTTGAAGAAGCTATATATCAAGTTTCTTTGGATGATGAAAAAAATGTTTCAAAACAAGGTGAAAAAATTTATGAAATATTAATTTCAGATGATCCAGAAACAGAACTAGAAAAATATTATGATACAGCACCAAATAGTTATTTAAAAGAATTTGCTGGTATATCATATTTGACCAAGGAATTTGGTGATAGAAAAGACAAAGATGGTTCATCATTATTTTTGAAAAACGTAGATAATATTACACAAGAAATGCAAATTGAAATCTTAAAAAGAGACAAATTAAATTATGTATTTCAAAGTTTGTCAATAATATCAATATTACCAGTATTATTACTAGAACCATTAAAAAATTGGTGTCTTTCAAACTTCTCTTTTACAGGAGAGTTTTATAATGGAAAGATGGGGCTATTAGCCCAAATAATAATAGTAGTTATAACAATTGTTTCTTATATATTAACAAGAAAGCTAAAAGATAACGGAGGGGTTCAAACAGAAGTTTCTCATACAGATCATCCTTGGCAAGAAAAATTGTATAATATTCCTTTAGTAAAAAAAATTGTTAATATGTTTATTCCTAAAAAGGGAACAAAAGATTACAAAAAGATGCAACAATTATTAAAAGATTCAGCATCAAAATCAAAAATGGAATGGATATATGTAAATAGAATTATTTTAGCAGTTATAAGCTTTGTGGCAACAATAATTCTTACAACACAGCTACATAAAATAGCAATAAATTATGTATATACAGAGCCAACAACTAGAACTACAGTTTTAGGAACATTATCAGATAAAGAAAAGAAAAAAGCAGAAAACTTAACAGAACAGGATAATTATTTCTTAAATAAATTTAAAGGAAAATTAGATGTAACAGTAGATGATATTAAAAAAGCAATGATAAAATCAGACTATTATACAGAATCAGACGAAAACCTAACAACAGACTCTGAAAGAATTTTGAAGAAATTAAAAATTATAAATTCAGAACAAATGAAATGGTTTGAAGAATTAATTGCTATGGGAATAGCTGTTATGGGATATATGGCTCCAGTTTGGTTAATGATATTCCAAAAGAAAATGAGACAAATGGAAATGGAAAATGAAGTAATGCAATTCCAAACAATTATTTTAATGCTTATGAAAATAGAAAGAATAAGTGTTGAAATGATTCTTGAATGGCTAGAACGTTATTCAAATATTTTCAAAGAGCCGATAGCAAGATGTGTAAACAGCTATGAAGCAGGTGCTTGGGAAGCACTTGAGGAATTAAAACAATCAGTAAGTAATCATGATATGATTAGGATTGTAGAAAGTTTACAATCAGCAGTAGAAAAAATACCAATTAGAGAAGCATTTGATGAATTAGATGCAGATAAAGATTATCATAGAGAAAAACGTAAAGCAACAAATGATCAATTTATTTCTAAAAAAGGAATAATAGGAAAATTTGTAGGCTTTGCACCAATGATTTGCTTATTCGTTGGATATTTGATAATACCATTAGTATTTATTGGTCTATCAAGTATGGGAAGTGCATTTGCAGGATTACAATAATAAAGAAAGGAGTTTGATTATATGGAAAATGCAACAAAAGCATTGTTGATAGCAGCTGGTGTTTTAATAGGAATTATAATATTATCAATGTTGTTATTAGGATATAATCAAATTTCTAATTATTATCAACAACAGAGTGACAATTTAAGTTTAAAACAAATTGTTGAATTAAATAAAAAATTCACAAATTATGATGGAAAAACAATACGTGGAAATGAAATGCTTTCTGTTATAAATTCTGTTGTTGATTATAATACTTGGGTTACGCAAAATGCAAATGAAGGCTATGAGGAAATACAGTTAAACATTTCATTTGAAATGTCAGAAAAAACAGATAGTAGATGGACATCATTTCATATAGAAGAATCATCATCATATGATTACTTATTTCCAAACAATTCGCCAATAACAAATACTAATATGAAAAAGATTTCAACAAGAAAAAACGATTTATTAACAAAATTTAGCAATTTATCACAAACTGGATTTGTAAGTTCTAATGTTGTATCAGAAAATACTTTACAATTACTTTCTTCAAATGTTCATACAATAAGAGATTGGTTAAAAAGGTCAACTCAGAATACAGCAGATATGTCTCAAAGTCAAAAGGAAAGATATGATGAAAATAATGTAAAGGCTGCAAAAATAATTGATAAAATATTACAAACAAAGTTTACAGATAATACAGCAGAGGAAACACAAAGAAATATGCTTGCACAAAAAAGTAAAATTGAAAAAATAGAACAAATAGCAGCAGAATATTATGAACTTACACAATTTAAAAGAACATATTTCCTATGTGAAGGTGAAGAAACTGGCAAAAGTGGAGTTTTAATTGCTTCAAATGGAAAAGTTAAAGCAATGAATTTCAAAATAGTTTTAAATAATGATCAAGGTCATACTATAAAATTTAATTAAATTGATGAAAGGAAAAGTTAATGGAGAATGCAACAAAAGCTTTGCTTATGGCAGCAGGAGTACTAATTGGAATAGTTATACTATCGTTAGGAGTATATTTATATGGGACTATAGGAAATTATGTACAAATGTCACAAGAGGAAATGAATAATCAAGCATTAATTAAATTTAATACTCAGTTTTATAATTATACTGCAATAGAGAATCAACAATATACTTTTCAAGATATAATTACAATAGCAAATATTGCATATGAAAACAATTCTGAAAAAGAATTATTAGATGAAACAGAATCTAGTTATGGAACAGACTATGTTGATGTAATAATTATTGGTGCAACAGATCCATCATCAGGTATTGAAACAGGAAAAAAACATTTAGAGAAAATAGTTGGGGATTCAAAGCAGTTAGCAGATTGGTTAGCAAAAAATTATTCAACACATTATACATGTAAGGCTGAAGACATGACAGTAAATTCTGCAAATAGAGTTAATAAAATTGTTTTTAAAAAAGTAAATGATTAATAAAAATTATATAAAATATTGAAAAAAAATTATATAAATGATAAAATGAGGAAGATATGAAAAAAATATTTATATTTTTAGCAATAATTGTAGTAATTTTATGTGTTATATTATACCAATATAATTCATATCAAAGAGCGCAAAATGCTATTAATAGTGAAAATAGTGAATATGAACAATATCTTGATAAAGAAATATATGGAATAGATATTGCTTCATTAATAAATAAATCAACAGACAAAAATGAAAAAAATTCTGTTTCAAAAGATGACAAAGGTTACTTTATACAAAATGATAAAAATTCAATTGAAATAGAAATATATATAAAAGATAGTGATACAACATATAAAATGGAACAAATTTATAAACAAGGAGTAGAACAATTTGTACAATTCTTCTTAAATGATAAATTTAAAAGTTCTAAAGTTGAATATCATGAAAAAACAAAAAGAATAAAATATATTCTTTTTGAACAAATATAAATTAGTTATTAACATTTTTTATAAAAAAATTTTAACGAAAGAAGGTGAAATTACATATGGAGAACGCAACAAAAGCTCTTTTAATTGCAGCCGCAGTTTTAGTAGCAATTATAATTATTTCTCTAGGTGTATATGTAGTATCTTTGGCTCAAAACCAAATGAAAGGAGCAGAAAGTGGATTAAATGACGTCGAAATTCAATCATTCAATTCTACATATAAATCATATGAGGGAACATCTGTATCTGGAACTAAAGTAAAAGCATTAGTAGATGCTGTTTATAATCATAATTTAACAGAATCTGATGAATCAAGAAAAATTGAATTAGTTGATGGAACTAATGCTACTATATTAGCAAAGGAACAAGAGGATCCAACACAAAAACCAGCAATAAAAACAGGAAAAAGATATTCAGTAACATGTGTACCTGAAAAAAAATCAGGATTAATTACAAAAATTCAAATACAAATATTAGAAGATAATTAATTTTATATAATGGGGGGATATATTATGGAAAACGCAGTAGATTCACTAAAAATTGCTTTTGGAGTACTAATTTTTACTGTTGCGCTTTCTATTAGTATATCCACTTTTTCAAATGCAAGAAGAGCAATTGATGGTATAACAACAATAAAGGACAAAACACAAGAATATGTTTATTTAGAACCATCTACAACTAGTAATAGAGATGTTGGAATTGAAACTATAATTCCAGCATTATACAAAGCTTATTCAGAAAACTATAGAGTGGAATTTTGGGTAAAAGATTCTGCTGGAGCTGAAAAAAAGCTTATTTTATATTCCAGAAGAAATGTAGAAGCCAGAGAAAATTATTGGGAAGAAGTTAATTATATAGATCTTATAGATGAAAATTTTGGTAGTGAATCATTAGCAATAGATCATTTGAATGCATTATTAACAAATGGACATACTAAATTTTATATAAATGCATCAAAAGCATATGGAGTTAAAGATATATCGGCTTATAAAAGATATAATAGTACTAATACAATACTTTTATATGATGAAGAAATTGGTTCTAAATCAGGAGATATTGCTATTGGCAGTGAAGGTTTATATGAATTTCTAAAAGACAAAAAATTTGAAGAAAGACTTGGAGAATATTATCAAGAAGACAAGAGTGAAGGAAAAGTGTCAGACACTCTTGAAATAAATAAAACTAAAAAAAGAATTATAACTTATGTTTGGAAAAATTATTAAAAAGAAAGGATAATACTTTATGGAAGAATCAACGACAGATATAATAGGTATTTTTGCAGCAGTTGCACTAATGTTTTTAGTTCCGCTAGTTCTTTTAGCAGATAGAAATGATGATATATCACAACTTATTGCAAATAGTGCTACATCATCTTTTGTAGAAAACATTATAAAAACAGGAACAATAACATCAGAAGATTATGCTAATTATATAAATCAATTAAATAGTTCTGGAAATACTTATGATGTAAGTATCGAAATTAAAGTATTAGATCCAAACTATGCACAAGAATATACAAATAGAAGAAATGAATTAGGTTCAAATCAATATTATTCAATTTATACAACACAGATAGAAGAAAAATTATCAAACAATGGTGGTAATGAATCAAATAAAAAGATTGTTTTAAAAGATGGTGATGTTATTTCAGTAATTGCCAAAAATAACAATTTGACATTATCACAATCATTAAAAAATATTTATTATACAATTTCAGGGGAAGAATTACATATTGTTGCAGCAACAGGTTCTGGAATAATTGCAATAAATGGAGCAACATAAAAGTAACAGGATTTTTAATCGTGTTATTTTTGTTTAATAAGATAAGAAAGGAAATCATAATGAACATTATATATATTTTAACTTCATTAGCACTAATAATATCATATTTATTATTAAATAAAAGTGAAAAAAAAGAAAACTTAATACATAGTGTAATTATAAGTGTTATTCTATTTTTAACATATAATATTTTTATTACACAGGTAATGTTTTTTGTACATTTAGAATCAACATTATTAAATTTAGCAATTGTTAATATTGCTTTTTCTGCTGTTTTTATAACAAAAGAAATAAAAACAAAAACCATACAAAAATATTATATAAATAAATTAGATATAATAGCAGTTATAATTATATTAGGATTAGCTATAACGATTGTTATTATGAATTATGGAACAAATATTGCAGTAAAACATGCAGTAACAGATGCTGCAACACACTATTTTGCATCAGATGATTTTTATAGATATTCAACATTATTCTCAAGAGAAAGTTCAGACACGATAAAATGGTTGAATACTCCATATCTAATGACAGGAGCATATGTAAATACTGGTATATTCTTAAAACTTTTTAAAGGTATTATTGATGAAACATTTTTGGTAAAATTATATTTTATATTTGATATGTTTATATGGATGTTATCAGGTTTACTTATGTACACAGCACTTTCAACTAATTTTAAAAATAAAAAACATCAAATATTAGCATTAGTACTTACAATTTTTTATATGTTAGCATATCAATTAAACAGTCTATTTGCAGGTTTTTCTTATTTAGGTGTAGGACTAGATATAATAATTGGTATAATAATTATTATGAAAAGTGAAATTAAAACAAACTATAAGATTAGTTCTTTATTTTTATTAAACTTAGGAATAATGTTTTCATATTATTATTTTGCTCCAGTTTTATTTTTAGCACAACTTTGGTATATTTTAGCAACAAATAAAAAGCAAAATATAAAAATATTTAGTAAACAGAATATTTTTGAAATATTAATTGCACTTGTAATTCCGGGATTGATAGGGGTAATATATTTTATTGGATATCCATTAATGCAAGCAAATAATAAAGCATTTGATTATGTAGGAGCGATAGCAACAGATGGATTTATATATGAAGACTTAATTATGAATATATTTCCATATTTATTATTAAGTGAAGTTTATATAATATATATAGCATTTAAAAAGAAAAATACATTTATTGATAAATTATTATATTTAACGGTAATATTTACATTGTTAATATATATGCTTATGAGACTTGAATTTGTATCTAGTTACTATTACTATAAAATATATTATATGTTATTTTTAGTATTAACTGTAAGTAGTTATGAGATCTTAAAAATATTTGTAGATAAAGGAAAAAATGTTACAATTATAGTTTCAGGAGTATTGATAATTTATTCTTTTGGAATTTTTTCAGCAATGATATTAGATAAAAATTGGTTTGTATTTGATATTTATCTAACAAATGGCGAAGAAATAAAAGATGATTATGCATTAATAAAAGATAAAGAATTTTATTTGTTTGAATATTATAATAACAATATTAATACAATGCAAAATGATGATACACTATTTTGCAAGACAAAAGGTAATACTGGAAGAGATAGATGGGTTTATAGTATAACCAAAAATGGAAATAATTTAACAAATGCATTAACAAACGATAAGATAACAACAGTCGAAAAATTTATGGGAAATTCAAAATATCATTATTTTGTTTTATTAAAAAATGATTATGGTGGAGAATATGATAAAGTTCAAGATGAAGTAAAAAGATATAATTTAAAAATTTTAATTCAAAATTCTGCTGGAATGATTTTGGAAAAGCAAGATTTGGCTGAATAAAAAAATATATAATACAAATAATAAAAAAAACTTTTTAAGAATGTGAGGAAGAAAATGAAACATTTAAAAAGAGTATTTCT
>ERZ824600.5578-NODE-5578-length-10181-cov-4.076634_pt1 | contig 10181 bp, 4 predicted proteins | sample MGYA00519933_ERZ824600 | MGnify/ENA primary metagenome ERZ824600 (study PRJEB31778, sample SAMEA3449178) | human gut metagenome | biome: human gut; feature: human-associated habitat; material: faeces | place: United Kingdom | collected 2010/2012 ... | reverse complement strand
GATGGCCGTCGTAGGGGAGGACACCGAGAAAAACCGCCCACCATTTGCCCTCGGGTGTCTCTACAAGGTCGGCATGTCCGGTGCAGGTAATGGGAAATTTCCGGTCAGCGGGCAGGTCGCGTTGTGTGAGTATGGGATTGATGGGGCAGGGGGTAAAGGGGCCTGTCGGCTTGTCCGAAGAGAAGATGACCTCGGAGTGCTGAGGTCCGGTTCCCCCCTCGGCAGCCATCAGATAATAGGTGTCGCCGATGTGGTAGAGGTGAGGACCTTCGATCCAGATGGGTCGCTCTTCGGGGTGTACCCCTTTGTCGACCAGTACCGTGGCCGGGCTGCACACTCTGTCGGTTTCGGTGTCGTACTCGCGAATCCATATGGCGCAGTGTCCGTCATATTCGGGTGGATAGGCCGGGCTCTGGTTGTTGACAATGTAACATTTTCCGTCGGTGTCGAAAAGGAAAGAAGGGTCGATACCCCCCACTTCGCGTACGCGAATCGGCTCACTCCACCCCTGGGCCGGGTCTTTGCTCTTGACGATGATATTCCCTTTTCCCCCGATGTCGGTAACAATCAGGTAGAAAGTGTCGTTGTGCGGGTTGTATTTGATGTCGGGAGCATAAATGCCGGCGTTGGTACCCATGCCGTCCTTGATGGTGAGCTGCGACGGTCGGTCGAGAGCATAGCCTATCTGCTTCCAGTTCACCAGGTCGGTACTGTGCCATACGGGAATCCCCGGAAAGTAGCAGAACGAGCTGTTCACCATGTAGTAGTCGTTGCCCTTGCGGCAGATACTCGGGTCGGGATAGGTGCCCGAGAGTATGGGATTGATGTAGTTGAGCCTGGGGTTAAATCCTTCGGGCAGGGTGTAATAGGCATCGTTTCCCATATAGGAGAACAGGTCAAAGCGGGCTTTTGCCGGTTCTGTTTCGTTGGGCGTTGCCGCCAAAAGACAACCGCAGGATACGGTTGCCAGTAGCGTCGATAGAATGAGTTGTTTCATGGAAAGATTGTTTTATGGAAAAGGTTTTTCGAGTCAAAATTAATTGCATTTTGTTAAATGCGGGCAAAAACGGTCTAGAAATTGAAAAAAAACAAATTCCTCGATGATTCGTCATGGCGTCAAATGCTTTTATCGATGGGCTGTTTCTCGGTTTTTTATGTTTGAGAGTCGAGATTAATTCTACAAATAACAGCGTGTAATATCTACAATCTCAAATTTTTGTTGTACCTTTGCACACATTATAAAAGAACTTTTTAAATATTTTTTATAGTTCCTATGGCAGAGCGAGAGCAACTCTATCCCGATTATCTTTTTGAAGTTAGCTGGGAAGTCTGTAATTTGGTAGGAGGCATATACACCGTATTATCGACAAAAGCCCGCACGCTGCAAAAGATAAACAAAGACAAGAATATTTTTATCGGGCCCGATGTGTGGAAAAACGCACCGTCGCCCTATTTTATTGAGTCGCACACCTTGTTGAAAGCCTGGAAGGCCAAGGCCTTGAAAGAGGGCCTGAAAGTGCGTGTGGGACGATGGAATATCCCGGGAAAACCGGTGGTCATACTGGTCGATTATCAAGATCTTTTCTCCCAGCGCAACGACATATATACCGAAATGTGGAATGAATTCGGCGTGAAGTCGCTCCATGCTTATGGCGATTACGACGACTGTTGCATGTTTGCTTGTGCCGCAGCACAGGTCATCGAGCACTATTATCGGCATATCGGTGGCGAGAAGTACCGTGTTGTTGCCCATTTTGATGAGTGGCAGACAGGTATGGGCTTGTTGTATGTGCGCAGGGTATTGCCGGCGGTGGCTACTGTCTTTACGACACATGCTACCTCGATAGGTCGTTCGATTGCCGGAAACAACAAGCCTCTCTATGGCTATCTTTATGGCTACAACGGCACACAGATGTCCGAGGAGTTGAATATGGAGGCTAAACATTCGATCGAACGGCAGGCTGCGCACTTTGCCCATGCCTTTACGACCGTGAGCGATGTTACGGCGGTTGAGTGTCGGCAGTTGCTCGAAAAAGAGCCCGATGTCGTTACACCCAACGGATTTGAGGCCGATTTTGTACCCAAGGGCGAGTCTTATGCGACCAAACGTGCCGCCGCCCGTCGGCGATTGTTGCAGATAGCCTCGGCACTCATCGGCTACAAAGCACCCGACGATGCCCTGCTGGTTGCTACGTCGGGACGTTACGAATATAAGAACAAGGGTATTGACCTCTATGTCGACGCGCTCAATCGCTTGCGGCAACGTTACGACGGAGAGCGTGAAATCATAGCCTTTGTCATGGTGCCGGCCTGGGTGAAGGAGCCTCGTGCCGATTTGGCCGCACGCTTGGCCGAAGGGGGAGATTTCCATACCCCGTTGCCCGACCCTTGTGTTACCCACACGCTGCACAATGGCAACGACGACAAGGTGATGAGTCAGATACGCTATTGCGGATTCTCTCAGACGCCCGAGTCGAAACTCAAAATCATATTTATTCCTTCATACCTGACCGGAAACGACGGCATCGTCGACCTGACCTACTACGATACACTGGTGGGCCTCGATGCGACAGCATTCCCGTCGTACTATGAGCCGTGGGGATATACTCCGCTGGAAAGTGTTGCTTTCGGCGTGCCGACGGTAACTACCGACCTCTCGGGTTTCGGTATGTGGATAAAAAATATGCCCGGTTACGGCCTTGAAAGCAAAGGCGTTGCCGTGTTGCATCGCACCGACTTCAATTTTGTTGAGGTGTCGGACAATCTTTCCGAGACATTGGAATGGCTGGCTACGGTCGATACCCCTACCGGAGAGCTTGTGGCCCGGTCGGCTCAGAATACGGCCGCAGAAGCGCAATGGAGTCACTTCATAAGCTACTACCGCAAGGCTTACGACCTGGCCCTGAGACGAGTGGTCGAGGAGCAGGCAACTGCAACGGGAGAGAACCCCTTAACCGACGAATTAGACGAAGACGATAAATAAATCAGATAAATTTTATACCAAACATCATAATTATGAAAGTACAAGTAAGTAATGCCAACACTCCTGTGTGGCGAGACATAAAAGTAGAGTCGCGTATGCCGGCACAACTGAATGTTTTACAGGAAATGTCCCGAAACATTTGGTGGGTATGGAACAGCGAATCCCTTTCTATGTTTAAATCGATTGACCCCGAAATATGGAATGCCGTCAACGGAAATCCCGTTATGATGCTTAACCGGGTCAGCTACGAACGGTTGGAAGAGATTGTGGCCGATAAAGCCATGATGACCACCATTCAGACCGAATACGAGAAATTCCGTCAATATATTGATGAAAAACCGTCGGCCGACCTGCCTTCGGTAGCCTATTTCAGTATGGAGTACGGATTGGCCAACGTCCTGAAAATCTATTCGGGCGGATTGGGTATCTTGGCCGGCGATTATCTCAAAGAGGCCAGCGATAGTAATATCGACATGGTTGCCGTGGGATTCCTCTACCGCTATGGCTATTTCACGCAGACTCTCTCCATGGACGGTCAGCAGCTGGCCAACTATGAACCGCAGAACTTCAACCAGCTTCCCATCGAACAGGTTGTCGATGAGAACGGACACCCCATCATTCTCGAAGTACCCTATCCCGGCCGCATCGTCTATGCCAACATCTGGCGTGTGAATGTAGGTCGTGTGTCGCTCTATCTTATGGATACCGACCTGGAACTCAATAGCGAATACGATCGTTCCATTACCTATCAACTCTACGGCGGCGACTGGGAGAACCGCATGAAGCAGGAGTACCTGCTTGGTATTGGAGGTATTCTCCTTCTCAAACGTCTGGGCATCAAGAAAGATGTTTACCATTGCAACGAAGGCCATGCCGCCCTTATCAACGTACAGCGTCTCGTCGACTATGTACAAGACGAGAAACTCTCGTTTGCCGAGGCTCTCGAAGTGGTGCGTGCCTCGTCGCTCTATACGGTACACACCCCCGTACCTGCCGGACATGACTATTTCGATGAGTCGCTCTTCGGCAAATACATGGGTGAGTTCCCGGCCAAACTGGGAATCTCCTTTGGCGAGCTGATGGATTTGGGCCGTGAAAATCCCGGAACAGGCGAGAAGTTCTGCATGAGCGTCTTTGCCTGCAACACCTGCCAGGAGATAAACGGCGTAAGCTGGCTGCACGGCAAGGTGTCGCAACGTATGTTCCAACCCATCTGGAAAGGTTATTCGCCCGACGAGTTGCACGTGAGCTATGTAACCAACGGTGTGCATATGCCTACATGGGCCGCTTCGGAGTGGAAAGAGTTCTACGAAAAGCATTTCGGCATCAACTTCCTGACCCATCAAAACGATCGCTCGTTGTGGAAGAAGATATACGATGTTCCCGATGAGGAAATCTGGAATATGCGCCAGATGATGAAAAATAAACTGATAGACTTCGTGCGCAATGAGTTCCGCGACAAGTGGATTAAAAACCAGGGCGATCCCTCACGCGTTGTTTCAATACTCGAACGCATCAATCCCAACGCACTTCTTATCGGTTTTGCCCGTCGTTTTGCTACTTACAAGCGGGCCCATCTGCTCTTTACCGACCTCGAACGCCTTTCCAAGATTATAAATAACCCCCAATATCCGGTACAGTTTATTTTCTCGGGAAAAGCTCACCCCGCCGACGGTGCTGGGCAGGATCTCATCAAGCGTATTGTGGAAATTTCCCGGCGCCCCGAGTTCCTCGGTAAAATTATCTTCCTCGAAAATTATGACATGAAGGTGGCCAAGCGGTTGGTATCGGGTGTTGATATCTGGTTGAATACCCCGACCCGTCCTCTCGAAGCCTCCGGAACATCGGGCGAGAAGGCCGAAATGAACGGAGTACTCAACTTCTCGGTACTCGACGGCTGGTGGTACGAGGGCTATAAGAAAGGGGCCGGTTGGGCATTGACCGATAAACGTACCTTCCAGGAGCAGGGCAACCAAGATCAGCTCGATGCTGCAACCATCTATGCAATGCTCGAAAACGAAATCGTGCCTCTCTATTTCGCCAAGAACAGCAAAGGCTATTCGCCCGAGTGGATACAGTACATCAAGAACTCGATTGCCCAAATCGCTCCTGAGTTTACGATGAACCGTATGCTCAAAGATTATATCGACCGTTTCTACGACAAGGAAGCCAAGCGCTCGAAACTTCTCATGGCCGACAATTACAAGAAAGCCAAAGAGATTGCCGCTTGGAAGCAGATGGTCGTTGACAAATGGGACGAGATAGAGATAAAAGAGATAAATCTCCCCGAAGAGCTCCTTTACAAGTCGTGTGCCGGCGAGACCTATGACATCTCGGTGACCATCGACCGCAAGGGATTGCCCAACTGTCTCGGTGTGGAACTGGTCGTTTCTCAGGTTATCGACGGACAGCAACAGCCCTATGTCGTTACCGAGATGCAAGAGTCGAAAGTCGACGGCGATCTGGTAACTTATACATTGAGCTATGAGGTCAACGTGGCCGGTATCTTCAAATACGCCTTCCGGCTCTTCCCCAAGAATTCCGACCTGCCTCACCGTCAGGACTTTGCTTATGTGCGCTGGTTCTGATTTCAGGAGTGTTCAGATATAAAAACTGATGTGCGGGGGCGTCGTTCCGACGCTCCCGCACTCTTTATCCATCTATTGCTATGAAAAAGATTTTTCTGTCGGCTCTCTTTGCTTTGCTGATGAGTGCCCACACGTCTGCGGTTTATTCGCAATCTTCGCCTGGACGCGTTGTCGAAGACTCGATATACAGTAATGTCTTGGACGATTGGCGTCGGTATTCGGTTTATTTGCCGCCAGCTTATGAGCCCCAACACCGGGACTATCCTGTACTCTATCTGTTGCATGGGTTGAGCGATACCCATACGATGTGGCCCGGTCGGGCCCACTTGGCCGATGTCATGAATCTGCTGATAGCCCGGGGAACGGTCTGCGATATGGTTGTCATCTCACCCGAAGCCGGTGGTGATGTTCGCACCGTATGGAACGGATATTTCGATATGCCCGGTTGGCCCTACGAGACGTTCTTCTTTACCGAATTTCTGCCGGCTGTCGAGCAGCGTTATCGGATAGCAGGCGACAAGGCCAGCCGTGCCATTGCCGGCCTGTCAATGGGCGGGGGAGGGGCAGTCGCCTATGCCCAGCATCACAGCGAGATGTTCTGCGCCGTTTATGCCATGAGCGCCTTGATGACCATACCGCAGAGGGGTATGATAAAATCTGAAAATCCCGATGACAAGTTGTCTATACTTACTCGTTCGGTTATAGAGCGCGATTGCATACGCTATGTGCGAGAGGCCGATGAGGCTGCTCTTGATGCACTGCGTACCGTATCCTGGTTTGTCGATTGCGGCGACGATGATTTTCTGCTCGACCGCAATATCGAGTTTTATCAGGCTATGCGCGATGCCGGAGTTCCCTGTCAGTTCAGAGTGCGCGATGGAGGACATGATTGGGAATATTGGCACTCGGCTCTTTATCAGTGTTTACCTTTCGTAACCCGGATATTTGGTAAGGAATGAATATACATATAAACAAACAATAATAGACAGATTATGAGAACATTTGTATTTACATGCTTGCTTCTTTTAGGCATGACGACATTTGCACAGGACGCGAATTTCCATATCTATCTGTGTTTGGGACAATCGAACATGGAAGGAAATGCAAAGGTAGAAGAACAGGATACAGTGGCGGTTGACAGTCGTTTTCAGGTATTAGCGGCTGTAGATTGTCCTAATTTGGGGAGGACCAAAGGGAATTGGTATAAGGCGGTTCCTCCTTTGGCGCGTTGCTATACGGGCCTGACTCCGGGTGATTATTTTGGACGGGCTATGGTGGCTAACCTGCCATCCAATGTACAGGTAGGGATTATCAATGTTGCCGTAGGTGGTTGCAAAATAGAACTGTTTGATAAGGATAATTATCAGTCATACGTAGAAACTTCTCCGGATTGGCTGAAGAATATGGTAAAAGAATACGGTGGCAATCCTTATGCACGTTTGGTTGAGATGGCAAAGCTTGCTCAAAAGGATGGAGTAATTAAAGGTATTCTGCTGCATCAGGGAGAGTCGAATACGAATGATAAAGACTGGCCCTCAAAAGTAAAAGGAGTGTATGATAATCTTTTGAAAGATTTGGGATTATCTGCCGCTGATGTGCCTTTGCTGGCGGGTGAGGTGGTACATGCGGATCAGAATGGAATCTGTGCCAGCATGAATACAATCATCGACAGTCTGCCACAGGTGATTCCTACTGCACACGTGATATCCTCTGCCGGTTGTCCGGCTGCATTCGATAATCTTCATTTTACAGCCGAGGGATACCGGATGTTGGGAGCACGCTATGCTGCTAAGATGCTTTCCATTTTAGGATATGGAGATTGGATGTCTGCTCAGAATATGAAGTTGTGGTATAATCGTCCGGCACAAGACTGGCTGGAAGCTTTGCCATTAGGTAATTCCCGTTTGGGGGCTATGGTGTTTGGCGGAACTGCCCGTGAAGAATTGCAACTCAATGAAGAGACGTTCTGGGCTGGTGGACCTTATAATAATAATAATCCTAAAGGATTGCAGGTATTGCCTGAAATACGTCGACTTATTTTTGAAGGCAAAACCTTGGAGGCTCAGAAGCTCATTGATGAGAATTATATGATGCCTCAGCATGGTATGCGTTACTTGACGATGGGGAGTCTTTTCTTGAATTTCCCAGGGCATGAGAATCCTTCTGAATATTACAGGGACCTGAATCTGGAGAATGCTACTGCTACAACACGTTATGAAGTGGATGGAGTGAAGTTTGTCCGTACGGCGTTTGCTTCTTTGAGTGATGATGTGATTATTGTACGCATTCAGGCGGATAAGGCAAAGGCCTTGAATTTTGCCGTGTCATACAGCAGTCCGCTGAAATCAGATGTACAAGTAAAGGGTGGCAAACTGATTATCTCCTGTCAGGGAGCTGAACATGAAGGAATCCCTGCCGCTATGCGTGCCGAATGCCAGGTGCAGGTGAAAACGGATGGTAAAGTGAGTAAGGAAGAAAGCGCACTTGCTGTAAATGGGGCTACCGAAGCTACTTTGTACATATCGGCGGCTACCAATTTTGTGAATTATCATGATGTCAGTGCGAACGAGTCAAAACGTGCAGCTACTTATTTGCAGAAAGCCACCCGCATTCCTTACGAACAGGCTTTGAAGAGTCATATCTCCTCTTATCGCAAGCAATATGACCGTGTGGCCCTGACTTTGGAAAGTACCGGAGTTTCTGCTTTGGAGACACCTGTCCGTGTGCAACGTTTTATAGAAGGGAATGATATGGCGATGGCAGCTTTGATGTTCCAATATGGTCGTTATCTGCTGATTTCTTCTTCGCAACCCGGTGGTCAGCCTGCCAATCTTCAAGGTATATGGAATCATAGTCTGTATGCTCCTTGGGACAGTAAATATACGATTAATATCAATGCGGAGATGAATTATTGGCCTGCTGAAGTAACCAATCTGAGTGAGACGCATGAACCTCTCTTTGATATGGTGACTGACTTGGCAGTTACAGGTAGTGAAACTGCTAAAGTTCTTTATGATGCTAAAGGTTGGGTGGCACATCATAATACGGATATATGGCGTGCCTGCGGACCGGTGGATGCTGCAAGTTTCGGTATGTGGCCTAATGGAGGTGCTTGGGTGGCACAACATCTGTGGCAACACTATTTATTTACCGGTGATAAAGAGTTTCTAAAGAAGTATTATCCGATATTGAAAGGAACTGCTGATTTTTATTTAAGTCATTTAGTGGAACATCCGAAGTATAAGTGGATGGTTACAGTACCTTCCATGTCTCCGGAACATGGCTACCGGGGTTCACAAACAACGATTACGGCAGGTTGTACAATGGATAATCAGATTGCTTTTGATGCCCTTTACAGTACACTTCTGGCAAGCCGTATTCTGGGTGGTGATAAACTGTATGAAGATTCTTTGCAGGCCATGTTGGACAAGTTGCCACCCATGCAGATTGGCAAACATAATCAATTGCAAGAGTGGTTGATTGATGCTGACAATCCGTTGGATGACCATCGGCATATTTCACACTTATATGGTTTGTATCCTAGTAATCAGATTTCTCCAATTACAAATCCGGAATTATTCCAGGCTGCACGGAATACTTTGATACAGCGTGGAGATATGGCTACCGGTTGGAGTATCGGGTGGAAGATTAATTTCTGGGCACGCATGCTGGATGGCAATCATGCTTATAAGATTATACAGAATATGCTCCATCTTTTGCCTAGTGATAAGGTTCAGAAAGAATATCCTGAGGGACGTACTTATCCTAATTTATTTGATGCCCATCCACCTTTCCAGATCGATGGAAACTTTGGTTATACGGCAGGAGTTGCAGAGATGTTGTTGCAAAGCCATGATGGTGCAGTACACTTATTGCCTGCACTGCCTGAAGCATGGAAAAAAGGAAGTGTGAAAGGCCTTGTTGCCCGTGGTGGTTTTGTGGTAGATATGGAATGGGATGGCGTTCAATTGAAAAAGGCGAAGATACATTCTCGCTTGGGTGGGGTACTGCGTATCCGTTCTTATGTTCCTTTAAAGGGAAAAGGAGTGAAAGTGGCAGACGGTGCTTGCCCGAATCCTCTTTATGCATCGGCAGTTATAAAAGAACCGGTAGTTTCCAAACTGATAAATCCTCAGGTGCCGGTCCTTTATCGTACTTACGAATATGACATTGTTACTCAGCCGGGAGAAGACTATTCGCTGGAGCGTAGCATGTAATGATATTAGTCTATGCAGATAAAGAGTTGAATTAATAAAGAAAGCCGGCTGATTTTAGCTGGCTTTCTTTTTGTTTTGTCTAGTTCTGTTGGTCAACTTCATTGTCAGAAGAAGACTTTTGCTGCTCCTCCATATAGGTGCTGGGTGGTACCCCGTATAATTCTTTAAAAGCGGTAGAGAAATATGCAACATTAGTAAATCCCGTAAGGGTGGCAACTTCAGTAATGTTATGATATTGGTTTGCCAATAGGGATGCTGCTTGTTTCAGGCGAACATTACGTATTAAGTCGCGGGTTGACTGGTTAGTCAGTTCTTTTAGCTTACGGTGCAAATGCACACGACTGATACCTACTTCAGTTGCTATCATTTCAACATTCAAGTCAGGATTACCTA
>ERZ824600.5570-NODE-5570-length-10195-cov-5.621302_pt1 | contig 10195 bp, 6 predicted proteins | sample MGYA00519933_ERZ824600 | MGnify/ENA primary metagenome ERZ824600 (study PRJEB31778, sample SAMEA3449178) | human gut metagenome | biome: human gut; feature: human-associated habitat; material: faeces | place: United Kingdom | collected 2010/2012 ... | reverse complement strand
CCGCGCGGGTCTCGCCACCCACGGTATAGTTGACCTCCACGCCGTCCTGCAAATATCCCGTAAAGATGCGGTTCTTCTCCACGAGACTGCCGCCCTCAAAATTTCGGATTTTGGAGAGTGCCTCACCGATCGCCTCTAACGGCAAGCCGCGATTGATGCGAACCAAAGCGTCACGCAAAACATTTTCCATGAGAGGGTCGGAAAAGTCCGCCCGCCCCATGTCCGGCGCGTAAATATGCGTGTAGCCCATGCCCTCAAAAAGCTGTATAACAGCATTTTCATATGTAGATTCGGTGAATGACATAGTTTTACTCCTTTATTGCTTTTTCAATTGCACTTTGCGAATGTGCGATTATCCAGTGATAGTAATGTTTATTTTTCAGAATTGATTGATTGAAGTTATTAACAATATCTTCTGAAATCAAGATCATTCTATTTCGCATCGATCTTAAATCATTGTAATTTCCAAATAGCACTGCGACGTACGGTGAAAGCGCCATATATAGGCTATTTGAATTTTCTGTTTTATTGAACAAATCGTTTTCAAAGCATACGGGATGATCAGTGGTTATAAACTCTCTTTCTTTGGCTACAAGAAAACAATAATCTATTTTGGAAATTTCTTCTATAAGCAAATCTAATCCATCATTACTATATTCATTTGTTAAGCACAAACTTTTTAAAATAAAAAGAATAATGGAATCAACTTCACTTTTTCCCATCTCTTTGAGTTTATGGGTCGTTTCGACATAGAATTCTGTTTCTTTAAAATCGTCGCTAAGCGAGTCAATGCCCATCTTTTCCATTGACACCGGATTGCGAACCAACATATTTGCTACAAAGTGAAAAAATATCTTTTTTTCATTGCTATGCAGAATCAAGGCGTTTTTATTTTTTTCTGTACCTACTGCTAATATCTTTCGTTGCAATGATGCAAAGTCGCCTTCATATTTTCCAAAGATGTTTTCTATGTAATTACAATTGATATAGCTCACCGATCCTTCATTACAATCACTTGTCGGAGTTTCGTAGAGATTTTTTTCAAAGCAAATATTGTTAGGGGCTATTTTTTTAAACTCGTTTTGTTTTGGACAAAACGCTGTTAGCTTACCGCTTTCATCACAAAAAGATTTCAAATAAAATTGTGGAACATAATGTTGCTTTTTTTTCAAAATATTCACCTCAAATCGAACATTACTAAAATAATTATTTTAATTTTTTACCGCAGCACTCGAAATGTAGATATGCGTTTAATTCATAGGAAAGTATATCCTTTAAAACTAATATCTAAATATCAATACCGTACACAAGCAAATTCGATGCTTCCATCATTATGCTTTTCTATCTTTATAAGTGTTGACTTTTCGGTTATATATCGTTGTTGATTGTCCTCAAATTTCCAGCGACATATGTAAATTTTATCAAATCGACTTTTGGCAACACTTTTTGCAAAGCTTGAAAAAGAGCCATTCCACCCTTTTTCAGATAAAAGCTGCGTGAAATTTCTATACTCATCCTCTGTAACAAAAATAAACAAGTCAGTTTTCCCATCTGTATATTTTTTACCTTTGTCCTCGACAATTTCATGCAATATATTGTCTACGGAATGCTCTATAATCGGTAAGTCACATTTGAATTCTGTGCTTTCTCCATTACTTGCTGTCCCATAATGACTTTCAATCAGCTTGACATCTTTCTTGCATTGAGACAGGGCGGTATGTGTTAATTCACCTTTACTATCTTTTTCATAGTCTTTTTGTTGTAATCGGATGTATGCCGCGTGTGCATCTTCCATTTTTGAAATTCGCTCACTAACACTCATTTTTGAAAATTTATTGCCAGAAATAACAATTTGTTTATTGTGGTTTGTATGTGTCACTTCTATGTAGCGACCATCCGTTGTTTTCAGATCAGCCATAGAATGCCCAAGATTACGGTCATAATATGACGAATCAAATGATATTCCCAAATGTTCTAAAATTAATTTTGCTTCTATTTCGCCCGGTTTCATTTAATCTCCTTTGTATGATAAACGATAATTTAGCGGCTTAGAGCTGGACGGCAGAGACATCGATCTCGCCGGACATCAACTTAGGCAGTAGTGCATCTCGTACTCCGGACAACCGTTGGTTTTCTTGCTGATTAGTAAAATACATATTGAATAATGGTGTGACTGTATCATCAAAGCACCGCAACTGTTTTTCTGATAATAAACTCAAGTGTTATATATCCGTTGCGTATATTGAATTTGCGTTTTATACGGACATAGTAGCTTACAAAATCGGGTTGGATCGCCGTTACGCGGGAGACGTTGACCGAGACAGGATAAACGGTCAGTCCGTTCTTTACGCGATCTGCCATATTCTCGCAGGCGCGATAGAAAACAAATCGGTCAAGCTTATTGATAAAGCCGTTTTCCTCAAATATAGGCAAAAACTCTCCGGGATTGCGGTATTTGTCTATTTTCTCGTCAAACCAGCGGACAAGTATTTCGCTTCCGTCCATACCGCCGCGATTAAGGTTATATTTCGGTTGATAGAAAAGGTGAAATTCGTTGTTTTCGAGGGCGCTTTGCATACGTCCCTCTATCTCAGCGCGCTTGAAATAGTTCTCGCGGAGCATATCGCCATAGAAATCGTATGTGAGGCTTCCGTAACGTGCGGCTGCGTTGTTTTCAGCCATTCTGACCTTATCTATCATGCGGTGTACCGTCTGCTTCTCCCCGCTGCGCTCTACTTCGTATATACTGTACGCTATGTTGAGCTTATAGCCGTTATCGGGAAAGCCATTGTACTGTGTGACCGTCGAATTCATGCTGCTAAGGCGGCTGACAAGTGCTTTTTTGTCGTTATAATGAAGCAACAGGAGAAAATGCCCGTCGCCCGCGTATGCCACTGCCTCCTCAAGGACGGTCATATTCGTGCAGACGTTGCGAATATATTTCAATGTATTTGTGCTCTGAGTATCTCCGTATTTTTCGGCGATATAGTTGAAGTTTATTGCACGGAGCATGACTATTGCATATTGCGCCGTCCGGTTGCGGTCAAGTATCTCGCTCGCGGCGTCCTCAAATCCCTCCTGGGTATAGCAATCGAGCATTTCGTCGACAGTCTTCATACGGTTTATCCTGCGCACGGTCTTTATATAGTTGAAAATGAAAACCACAACAAAGGACAAAAGTATAATGCCGAGCATTATAAGAGTACCCCAGATGGTATTTATAATGGCATATGCGTTGCCATACATTTTCTCCATATCGTACATACCGACAAGAAACATACCGGCATTGTCGCCGCCGAAGGGATCTACGGTTATAAGATACTGTCTGCCGTCTGTATTCACCTGCTCGCTGCCGGGAATGTCTCCCGTTGTCAGCGCTTCAAGGCGGCGTTCGGCATCCCGGTCGTTTACAAGCGAGCGGAAAAAGCCGCTCTGCACCGGCTCGTTCCCGGGATCGATCTTATCCGAATTTATTATGCGTTCGACTATTATTCCGTCGTGCTTGCAAAGCAGAAGCAGATCCGCCGCCGCAACGCTGTCTATGAGCTTATTACGGCTGTCGGATTCACCCTTTATGTCGGCTCCGCTCTGACCTTCATATGCAAAGCTGTCAAGCGATATCACCGAGCGTGCGTAAAGAAAGACTATCATCTCGGCAAACGAATTTTCGACCGGAGCCGAAACGCCTATTGTCATCAGGTTATTATCGTACTGAAATGCGCGGGTTATCTTTATTCCGTTTGCGTCCCCGAGTTTTTCAAGCTCGGCGTAGCCGGTGACCTCAAAGCCGTCGATGCCGTAGAGCTTTCCGTCGCGGAAATAAAGCAGGTCGCGGAAATTCTCGTGGTCAAGCTCAAACAGCTCCGAACGTATGGTATGAAGCATCTCCTTTGCATCTGTTTCCCGTGTCAGAGAGCCGAGAGCTGCGGCGTAAAGCCCTGCCCTGTCGCGAAGCGCATTGAATTGTCCCTTTATGTATAGCGACTGCTCGCGCGCATAGTTTTCGGCGCGTTCCGCCGCCTGTGCATTTACGTCGTCTTTATAACCCTTGCCCAATGTCACGAGCTGAACGAGAAATGAAACGCATATCAATACCATCATGCAGAACATGACCGGCTTTGCATATTTTGAACAGAATCTGCCCATATCGTTTCTCCTTTCGTAAATGCTTCAAATATCTTTTATTTTTCCCGGCTGTCCTCCGGGGCTTCGGAGCTTTCGGAATTTTCGCTTTTCCCGGAATTTCGGAAACCTTCGGAGACTTTGGAGACTTTGGAATAACTGCTTTTTTCCGCAGGACTGTTTTCGGAAAAGTCTTTTTGATATTTTTGAGAAGATGCTTTTTCCGAAGAAATTTTTTCAAGCCGTTCGACCTCAAGTCTTATTCGGCGCTCAATCTCCGCCTTATGCTCGGCATCTGCCAACTCCTGCGCATCATTCCGCAGGGTTTTAATTATGGAAGGCAGATAAACGAACGAACACACGGCAAAAAAGAGCGCACAAAGCAGGACAAAGCCGACCGACGACGCAAAAAAGCGTCCGAAAAAGGTCATCGCTCCGAGGTTTTTCTCCCAGACGGCGACAATGCCGTCAAACGGAACCGTCCAGGTATCGACCGTCGACATTTCGTTGTCGCCCTTTGTGCGGTACCCGCCGGCGGTCACCTCAAAAACACGGTGGATTATAAGGCTACCGTAAACGGGCGACTCGGGGTCGGGGCAGACAAAAACTATAATGTCGCCGACCTCTGCCTTTTCTCCGTCCGCCGCTCTGACCATTACATAGCTGCGCTCGTCGATGGTAGGCTTCATGCTACCTGTTTCCACCCAGAGAAAGCTGCGTCCGAACACAAATATCGGCTGCTTATTCCGTCCGCGTATAACGAGGAATATTGCGGCTGTCAGCATCAGAGCCAGCAGAAGACAGAATATAACCTGTGAGGCTATCTCTTTCACACGCGCAAAAGCTGTTTTTTTCGATTTCATATTTTTATTATACTACTTCATTCCCGATTTTTCTACTCGGTTTTGCTTATTTGATTAATTTTCCTGTTTTTTGATATTATTCGGACATTATTTAAATTTTATTCCGATTATTTTTCTTTCTTTTTGCCGAACTTTGAAAATCCGGTAAATATTCGCCCGATAAAGGTGCGTTTTTGCGTTTTTTTTGTGTCCGGGAGCGACTCGACCGTAATATTTTCGTCGTTTGCCATATTTTCCTTGCTGTCCTTTATAAATCCGCTGCTGTCGTCAACGCCGAGATTTGTCGGGCGGCTGTAATCCATCGCGCCCGGATAGCGGATATCCGACAGCAGGCGTTTGTTTTCCGAAAGTTTTTCCGCGCCGGGTAGCTTTTCGGGCAGGATGTAATTTTCGGGATCCGACGAAGAATTTTCAAAATATTGTGCAGTATGTTCGTCCTTGATTGTGTTGGCGCTGCCGCTTTTCCGTATGCGCAGCTCCGCTTGCAATCCGAATGTACTATCGTCCATTGGCTCGCCGTAGTTTTCGTCGATATTTTCAATATCTTCGTTATCTTCATTATCTTCGATATCGTTATTTTCGTCAAAGCCGCTATCATCCGTTGCCGTACGCGACTGCCAGGGTTCGGAATTATCCGTTTGACTGTCGGTGTCCTTTTCGTTTTTGCTTTCGGTGATATCCGAATCGTAGGTTACCTCGATATCCTCGGGTATGTCGGCTTCATATCCGGTTTCCTGTTCGGCTTTGGGCACGGCTTCGCTTTCGGATACGTTCTCGCCTGCGGGAGAGATTCCTTCGGGCGAGATTTCGTCGGGCGCAATTTCGTCTGTTGGCTCGGAAATGCCTGTTCTGCGGTCTGCCGAAACGCGTCGGATAAGTCCGTTCGCGAGCAATTCGTCAAAGGTCATCATTGAAAAGTCCACGATATCAAGTACGTCGGTCGGCTTGTCGGAGACTTCAAGCGCGAATTTTTCGGCGAGCATATCCACCGTCTGCATAGCGTATTTCATCCAGCGGCTGCTGCGGACGCGCAGAAGCGACGGCGTCGCTGCATATCTTTTAATGCCGGAAACATTGCGCACATAATATGCGGGCGGCATAGCTTCCGGAGAAAGTGCGGTATAAAAATACAGCGCTTTTCCTTTGATCGTTATACGTGCTATCCGAGTTCTGCCAAAATAAAATGCACAGTCGGTGCGGCTTTGGCGCATTTTGACCTTATCATAGGAAAGCAGGGCATTTGCAAGTCCGACAAAATATCCTTTTATCTCCTCGCCTGCCAGCCGCAGCTTGGCTTCAAAAGTCTTTTCGTATCTGATACCGCGGATATAAAGCTCGTCCGAATAGTCATCGGTCTCGGAGGTATTCTGCGCGTCATAAAATTCTGCGGCTTTGAGCGCCACGCGGACGGCAAAAAGGACGTCCCTCTCCTCAGGATCATAAACAAAGTCCTCGGCGTTATCGTATTCACTTTTGCCCGACTTTGTGCTTTTGACCGTTTGCTCCGTATCAAAATCCGCGGCATCCAGAGCATCCTCTGCATCCTTTATGCGGATATTTATATGCGGGTGTATTTCCTCCGAGGTAAAAGAGGTCAGGATATTTCCGTCGGCGTACTCGCCGCGGGTATGATGTCTGAACAGCAGATATTGCGTTGCGGCACTGTCATAAAGCTCGCGGATATATGAATCGTCGGGATCGCGGACGGCCTCGCTGACGGTTATGCCGTATCCGCTTTCGTCGTAGCCTTCAAGAAAGTTCCATAGCTCAAGGCACTGACGGAAATATTTGTTTTTTAATATCGCGTTGGTACGAAGTATCGGCGGATTGACGTAATTCCGTCCCATTTCGCGGACAAAATCCGAATCCATATATGATTTTACTATTTCGTTCAGCTTCTCGACGCGCTCCCAGAGCGGTGTGCCGAGAAAGCTTTTTTTCACGCCGTTTCCGTCCTCAAGCTTTTCGGAAAGCTCAATGCTTACGCAAATCTTCCCGCGTGCGTCGTCATGGAAAAAGGAATCCTCAAATCGAACGCAGTCGACGCGCTCGTCAACGCCGGCTTCAAGCGCTACGCGGTACCGTCTTGTGACAAAGAAATACAGATGCGCCAGCAGTGTGTTGAGAAATTTATTTTCATATGTCAGAACCGAGTCTTCGCGAAAAACGTTCAGAAGCTTTGAGGGGGTCACTCTGTCGCCCTCGACGCTTGAAATATAGTCGGTATGCTGGCAAAGGTGAACGACCGAGCGTCCGGTTATTTTCCTTGTCAGCTCCATCGGAAGTATTTCCTCGGTCTCGGCGATGAAATGCGACGGGCGACGCATAAGCTCGTTGATAGCGGGCAGTGCGTCCTCAATAGTTCTTACCCAGCCCTCGTCAAGAGCGCGAAGCATTTTTTTCTCGGACATTTTTATCGACGCGTTGCCCGAAGCGAGCGCGCCGCTTATCTCTCCGTACTGTGCGTACCGTGAGATGACACTGCGTGCGGCGTTTACCGTGTCGGTATATATCCCGAGCGCAGAATCGGGCGCGTACGGAATAGCCGAGGTGCTTTGACTCTCGTCCTGCACTGCCGCGGCCTCGGTATCCGCATCAGCGTCTGTTTTTGTGTTTTTTCCGCGCACAAAGCGTATAAGTCCGCGCGTTACGAGATTATGAAAGCTGTCAGCAGGAAAAAGCCGTGGCAATATCGGTTCCGGGGGCGGATCCTTTTTTACAAGTCCTGCGCCCGCTGCGACCTCTCCGATACATTGCACGGCATTCTTAACGCCGCCGCGGCTTCTGATCTTAAGCATGGCGGGTGTTTTTTCATATTTTTTAGTATCGGCGGCGTCAAGCGCCTTATATTTCGCTCCGGATATGCTTCCCGGCTCTGCCGCAAGATACAGGCAAAGTGTTTTTCCGCTTATGACGCATCTGGCCAACTGTGTACGCCCGGCGATAAAGCTGACGCCCGTCCAGCCCGTATGCGAGCGGACGCGTTCATATGACAAAAGCTCGGTCGCGATGGCGGAATAGTATTCCTTGACATTATTGTCCGACAAAAGCAGCTTAGCCGTGAAGGATTTACTGAAGCGGAGCTGCTCTACCCAGCCTGTGCCAAAGGCAGCGTCTGTCCCTGCATCGGGTTCGGCATTGTCGGTCTGACCGATAATATTAAATTTCTCGGGCTTCGGTTGCTCTGACATGGCAATACCTCCTTTGCTTTGTGTCGACGCACAGGCAGGCGTCGGATATCCGGTGCCTGCCGTGTACGGATCTTTTCTCTTTTGCTTTTCGCTTTTACTTTATCCGTTTATATGTTTTTGATTTTATCGGTTGTTATCAATACATCTTCTGCAGTCTCTGGAGGTAAGCTATGCTTTCCTTCATGCTGCCCTTGCCGAACTGCGCGTCCATAAAGCTTATAAGTCCGCGAATCTCGTCGCGAATAAGCGAGAGGTTAAGGCTTTCGAATTTGCGGAACACCTTGGTTGCGAAGATGTAGTCGATGGCATCGGTCTCGTCGCCGCCGCAGGCGATATAGACCGGAACGAAGCTTTTAAGCTGTTTTATGATACGGTTACCGAAGGCAACACGGAATTTTTCGATGATATAAAGATCGAGCTTTTCGATTTTTGCAAGAGTTTCTTCGCTTACGGGATGCTCCTCCTGAGCGCGGCGGTAAAGCTCTTCGACGTGCGAATACGAGATGCGTTTGCCTGATGTTTTGGGTGCATCAAAGGGTATTCCCTTGCTGTCAAGGTTGATGACAAAGGCGCGGTCGTAGACCTTATCCGACACCGAGAAGGTCGAGTCGTCGTTGTTGATCGTGCCGATATACCAGACGTTCTGCGGAATATGGAGAAAGCCGTCGCCGAGATGCTCGGGGTCGCTTTCCCATGAAGAAGCGACAAGCTCTATTTTCCATTCGTTCGGATCGGGCATTTCGAGTATTGAAAGCATTTCCGCAAAATAATATTCGACGCGGGCGATATTCATTTCGTCAAGTATGATCACATTCAGATCGTCGTTGTAGCCTGCCTCGTAGATGCGGCGGAGGACGTCGGTTTCATTGAATTTTTTGGTAAATTCATTGAAATATCCGAAAAGCTCGTTCCGGTCGCGCCATGACGGCTGCACCGAGGCGATCGTAGCGTCGTTTTCGAAATACTTGCCCATTACATACGGAAGCGAGGTTTTACCCGTACCGGAGATACCCTGCAAAATAATAAGCTTTGTTGAGGCAAAGCCTGCGAGCATCAGGCGTATTGTGCGTATATCGTAATAGAGTGAATTATTTGAGCAGGCGAAATATCTGAGATCCTCGCAGATATCGCGCAGGTTCATCTCGTTGTTATAGGTCGGCGGGACATATGCGGCATATTTCAGGTCGACTGCGGCAAGGCGGGTAAAGCGGCAGGTATCCGGAAGCGTTTCCGTCTCTTTTTTTTCGTCGTCGGGTGCGATAACGGGTATTGCGTTGCCAATGATGTTATCTATCTGTTCAAGTGGGATACCGCTTTGCGCGACCTTAAGCTGCATTATATGTTCTTTTTCCTTGGTAAGGCGGATAACGTCGCGGTGGAGATTTGCAATCTCCTCAAGCAGGTCCTCGTTGCCTACTATTGTACGGCGGAAGCGGGCATATTTTCTTATGCCGAGGACGGCAAGGAATATGACGCCTGCCCAGACGCCGAAAGCGAGTATGAATGAAAGGATCGAGAATATCCAGTCGATGACACCGAAATTCACGCCCTCGTCAGCCCACAGTTTGAAATAGTACGGTATGTTGAATATTTTGGCTATGCCGAAGAAAATTCCTTTGAACACCATCACGACGCCGTCGAGCATATTGCCGAGGAACGCCTTGAACCATGTTAAGAAACCGTATAAGAATTCATTCATGACCGTAAACCTTTCTGAATATTTGAATATTTAAATTGGGAATATTTAATGATTGATTTTATTGTTTTTGGATTTGTCTGTTTTGGTGCGGAGTGCTTATAGCTTTGACTTTTTTGAAGCCGAGCCCAGCCAAGGAGTGTGGGGGTCGGCGCGACACCGCAGCGTTTACGACGCAGCGTTTTGACGCTCCGCAAACGGGAATTTCGCACAACCATGTAGGGGGCGGCGCCCTCGACGACCCCTACGGTTTTGCTAAAAATTTCTGCTTGCAGGATTCTAACTTAATGGTATTAGATTTTGAAGCCGAGCCCAGCCAAGGA
>ERZ824600.5565-NODE-5565-length-10207-cov-6.024232_pt1 | contig 10207 bp, 11 predicted proteins | sample MGYA00519933_ERZ824600 | MGnify/ENA primary metagenome ERZ824600 (study PRJEB31778, sample SAMEA3449178) | human gut metagenome | biome: human gut; feature: human-associated habitat; material: faeces | place: United Kingdom | collected 2010/2012 ... | reverse complement strand
CCTTTTCCATGTATATAAATAACTGCTTTATCCACAATAGTTATCCTCCACAAATTCCGATTTGTCGATATCATTATATCATAAATCTTTCCGTTTTTCAATCTCAATCGCGCAAGAAACTTTGAAAGGAACAACGCCGAGCGATGGGTTATCTCGGCGGTCACTCTTTTACTCGTTGTCCGCTCCATGGAATGCTTCTGCCGCCAACCGCATGGCGATTTTGAATCCGGCAGTAAAGGCTTCGCGCTCGGATATTCCGTTCAGCTCGATTTCTGTGGCGCAGAACTTTTCGAGCAGTTCTTTCTGCTCATCCGAAAGGGCTTCGAGTAATTCGGTTTTGTTTTTGGATTGTTGGTGCTGAAGTTCATGGTATTCCTGATTATCTGAAATCAGGGTGTCCTGTGGGCTGATTTCGCCGTCCCATAATTCATCGATCATCTTTTTCATTTCCATCGCCTCCTGTAACCACACACAATACCACACCAATACCGGAAAGTCCAGAAAACAAACTGATAACAATCAATTTCTTCTGTTTCGTAGACTTGAATCTGCTACTGTTTCCAGCCTCCCCTCCTTATTCTAAAGAATTTTGACCATTAATATCACACATCCCTCTTGAATTATTTGCGTTTGTGTGGTATAATACTTGCGAGGAGGGAGTAAAATATGCTGATTAATACTGTTCTCCATAATGAAGCTGATCGAAATGCCCATATGCTTAACGAATATCGCAATTTGCTTGCTCAACTGCCAAAAGGATCTTTAATCTGTCGGAAGGACTACTATTACTTGAAATATCGCGAAAATGGCAAGATTTGTGACAAATATATTGGTAAGGCAGGAAGTACTGTTGACCAGCTTCGAGAACAACTCGAATTGCGGAAGCACTATAGCGATATGCTGAATGCATTGGAACAAGAGCAGCGAGCAATACATAAATTGTTGGAGGAAATCTCATGATCGTTTTTCACGGAAGTACAGATTTGGTTGAGAGCCCTGAAATAAGGGAAAGTGAATACTATCTTGATTTCGGAACCGGGTTTTATACGACAACATCTTACGAGCAAGCCGAGCGTTGGGCGCAAATCAAAATGCGTCGACTCAACAAGAAGGTTGGCTATGTTGCGAGATATGAATTTGATTTTGAAGCCGCGAAACAGGCTACTAATATTCTCAAATTCGATTGTGCAGATATGGCTTGGCTTCAATTTGTCGTGGGCAATCGGAGAGGTGAACCATTAACGGGAAATACGGATATGCATATCGGACCTGTTGCTGATGATAATGTATACCGTTCGATTCGCTTATTTGAAACCGGAGTGCTCGATGCTGATGAAACGGTAAAACGACTTAAGACCGAATTACTGCATGACCAATGGACATTTCACACGGATTTGATGTTGTCGTTTTTGAAGTTTCTTGATTATACAGAAGTTCATGAGGAGGTTTGATAATGGGACACGAACAATTTGTTGCTATCATGCCGTATATCAGCGCGGATCTTGTCAATATGATTGCCCAGAAGCAAAACATTACTGAGGCGGACGCTTTAAACAAGCTCTATTCGTCCAAGTTGTATGGGCTGTTAGAAAAAGAAGAAACGAAGGTATGGCAATATAGTACCGATATGCTGTACTCTCTGTTCGTTAAAGAAGAACAAACAGGTAGATTAGTCTTTCCCGATGTGTGAGGAGGGTAACTTATGAGTAAAGAGATGAAATTTACAATCTTCTGTGTTGAGAACTACAAGCAATATAAGAACTTGACCGGAAAACAGACAGTTGAGCTCTTCAACCGTTACGGCGTGTTCGACTATCTGCGTGAGTTCTATGATGTTCTTCACACCACCGGGCATCAATATATCAATCACGATATCGACATATACCTCAATGCAAGAAATGCAACCATAACCACATAATGTTTTTTACCGACAGACAGAACTTCCTTTTGTCTGTCGGTTATTATATTTTATGTAGTAAAGCATTCGCTTTTGAAAGCATCCTTTCCATTGATACAGACAAAACATGGTCTATACCTGAGTAACAGCAGTTCGGTTAAAACGCCATTTCTTTCTCTGCCTCTTTTGCGATCAGTTTTTTATAATTCGATTCTTTCACCAAACATTCTCCTTATAAAAAATCTTTCGACTTCTGCTTTTAAGTATATCATCTGCTTCGGACTTTTGCAATTTTTAAACGCTTTTTTATGAAAAATCGGCGAAAGTCCGCAACGGACTCCCGCCGAATATCGGTGTTATGTAATTATAATCGAATCTGCTTTTACGGTTTATCCGCTATATCTGTAAAATAACCCGGATTCTCCGCCCCGCCGTCGATACGGGCGTAAGCTTTGTCTGTATGCGCGCTGTCGTAAGAAGTACCTTGTCCTCCCTTAAGGTTTTTGCATAGCTCAAACATCTTACCGGAAGAGGACGCGTTATCCGTATTCCACCCGTTCCCCACATATATGGAAACGAGTCTGCCGCAACTAAGGAACATGTGGCTCATATCTGTAACGCTTGCGGTATTCCACGAGGAAAGGTCAAGCGTAGTAAGATTACCGCAACCGTAAAACATACAAAACATATTCGTAACGCTTGAGGTATTCCATTTAGAAACGTCTATCCCAGTCAGTTTGCCGCATTCGCGGAACATACAGTACATATCAACGACTTTACCCGTGTTCCACGTAGAAACGTTGAGTGAAGTAAGACTGCCGCAACCGAAGAACATACTTCTCATATTAGTAACCCCTGCGGTGTCCCAAGGAGAAACGTCAAGTGAAGTAAGTCTGCCGCAATTTCTGAACATATGGCTCATATTTCTCACTTTGCCGGTATTCCAACCTGAAATGTCAAGCGACGTCAAAGAAGAACAGTTATAAAACGTACCTTCCATATCGGCAACGCCTGCGGTATTCCATTTTGAAACGTCAAGCGACGTCAAGGAAGAACAATTGTAGAATATATAGTGCATCTGCGTAACTTTATCGGTATTCCAATTAGAAACGTCAAGCGATGTAAGACTGCTGCAACCAAAGAATGTGTCGCCGATATCCGTAACGGCGGAGGTATCCCATTTCGAAACGTCAAGCGAGGTAATGCCTTTACAATTATAGAACGTTCCGTAAAGATTTTCTACTTTCGCGATTTTCCAACGGGAAATGTCAAGCGACGTCAAAGAAGAACAATCGCGAAACAAAAACCTCATAGTCGTAACACTTTCGGTATTCCATTTTGAAACGTCTAACTCGGTCAGTTTGCCGCAGCCGTAGAATATACCGCTCATATCTTTAACTTTGCCGGTATCCCACGAAGAAACGTTAAGCGAAGTAAGACTGTTGCAGTTGTTGAACATAAGACTCATATTCGTAACGCCCGCGGTATTCCATAAAGAGAGGTCAAGCGACGTCAAAGAAGAACAGTTGTAGAACGTACCCTCAATATCGGTTACGTCGTCGATATTCCATTTTGAAACGTCAAGCGACGTCAGAGAAGAACAATTATAGAACGCGTAATTCATATTCGTAACGTTTTCGGTATCCCATTCTGAAACGTCGAGAGAAGTAAGACTGCTACAATTATAGAAGACGTCGATGATATTAGTAACGGCAGAAGTATCCCACGAGGAAACGTCGAGCGAAGTAAGACCGACGCAATTATAGAACGTTCCGTAGAGTATTTTTACTTTTGCGGTGTTCCAGCCGGAAAGGTCAAGCGTCGTCAAAGAAGGACAATCACGAAACAAGAACTCCATATCATTGACGTTTTTGGTATTCCACGAGGTGATGTTTTTTACCTCCGTCAACTTGGTGCAACCGCGAAACATACCGCGCATATCCGTGACCATTCCGGTTTCGAAGTTGGAAAAATCGACGGACGTCAGTTCCGTAAGCTCAAAAAACGTGTGAAAGCAATCCGGATTAGCATAAATTTTCCGGTCTGAAAGAATATACGCTTTCGTCCCATTAACGTACAGCTTTATTTTACCCGTTCTTTTTACGTCGACGTTTATCGGCTCGATTCCTGCGATTTCGCTCTCGTAATTCTCCGTTTTACCGAATACGACTTCCGTCACGGAAGTACCCAAAGTATTTCTGAGTTGCAAACCCGGTATAAGCGTGTCTACGCTCGTTAAGTTCAAAGTAATATTTCCTACCTGCTTTTCTATCACGTATTTACTCATGGTGAAGGTTACGGAAAGAACAAAAAACACCGAAAGCAGAGCGAGTAATACGAGTATACTTTTACTTCGAATTTTTTTCGTGAAATTTTTCATATACTTTCTCCGTCTGTTTAACAAACCTGCTCGGCTCGCACCGAAACGCTTATATTAGCAAAAACGTAATCCCGCGACAAGAAGGCTTCGTTAACTACGGAAAAAACAAGAGTATGATCGTTCGTTTGCGAATTTCCCGCCGCAAAACGCCCGACGTCTTTAATCGTAACCTTTTTTCTGTCCGACGAAGCCGTGCCGATCTTCCCGTCCACGGTTATAGAAATGCCTTCGGGCAATGCTTCCGGCAACGTCACGATTACGTCATATTTGAACGACGTTTCCGCCGTTTTCCCGTCTTTTGTATTCGTAACCGTAAAGTTATACTCAGCGGTCGTGATTTCTTGTCCGCAATCAATCGTCAGATTATCGGAAGAACTCACCCGTAAATCTATAATCAGAGCCGAAACCTGCGCATTGTCGCCTCCTGTTGAGGAGGAAAGATTTTTCGCAAAAGAAACGCCGCTCGCCGAAACGAGAAGAGCTGCGAAAAGAATAACGAGCGCAAAAAACGATCTTGCGCCGTTTCTCCTTTTTGTCCCTTCGTTTCTTAACATCTTTTTTCCTCCGTTAACGCGGTTCGGTTTTTTCGGGATTGCCCGCCGCGACTTCTGAACGATCCCCAAAATTTGTATTTACTTGCTTTCGGAATCGGCAGAGTCCGTCTTCCCTCGCCATTTGTCTTTTATAACTATTATCAGAATCAACAGCACTATGAATGTTGCCGCAAAAATTATTCCTACGGGCGATTTCAGCCATTCTATAAAATACCCGACCTTATCCAGCTTTACGGCGACTTTTCCCGCTATCTGCTCTATTAACACGGGGTCGGGGTCTTCGCTCTGATTAGCGTCTCCTTTAGTGTAAAACTTGTCGCCTTCCATTCTCACTATTCTGTGCGTTACCGAAAAACTTTCGTCAGCGGGAAAATACGTTATCACGTCGCCCACCGCGTAGGAATCGGATTTTTTTATTATAATCGCGTCGCCCGCTTCTATCGAACCCGTCATAGACGGCGAAGCTATAATCAGCATAGAATACCCGAACACGGAAGGTATTTTAGATTTTTTCACGAATTTATCGTAAGCGAGCGTACACGCCGATATCGCTAAAATCACTGCGAGAAGTATCAGCATCACCCGCCATATAGCAGAAAAAACTCTGCCGCGAAGATTCTTGTTTTCGCTCGTACCACCCGTTTTTGTAAAAGAATTTACTTCAGCCATCTCGGTTCACCTTAATTTTCCTCGGCGATTATAAAAATTCCGCACTCGTATTTTTTGCCCTTCCGCCCCACTTCGGTATCTTTCTCGTCGCTCTCGCCATCAAATTTCCATTCCCACGCAAGCACAAAAGGATTTTTTGCGTTTTTGTTTATAACCACGTCGTTTACGTAGTAGCCGTTCTCCGTTTTATTAATCTCTGTTTTTGTGCCGTTCACCGTAAGCGCATATATTATTATCGGAAGATTTTCCGTTTCGTTTCCGTATGTAAAACTTATCTTAATATCGCATTTCATTCCGAACGCGTTCGGATTGTGCACCATGAAAAGATATTCGCCTTTTGCTCCGGGTTTAAGCAGTTCGTCCCCGAATATATCGAGCTTTGCGTCCGCTTCCCACCTGCCGTCTTTATCGATTATGGTAACTTCTTTAATCTTGTTTTTCTCCGCGATGCAGGTCGCGACAGACATTGCCACTATTGCCACCAACGTCAGCACGATAAAAAATATCAATATCGCTATAAAACGGTCGCGCTTTTCTATTATTCCCGTTTCTTCGCCGTAAAAATAAACTTTTTTCCCGTCTTCGCAATATCCGCACGTTTTGGCTATCTCTTCTTCGGAAAGCCCTTTCACGCTCACGCAAGGCGCGATAACCTTTGCATTAAGGTCATATAAATTGCCCTTTTTTAAAAAGCACAATAAGTCGCCGTCAAGGTTAAAAACCCGTTTAGCGCCTTTCACCGTCTTTATTTTGCCCGCCCGGGGGTTTTGGGTCAACTTAAAGTCATATTTCATTCGCCTGTTTTTTTATCGTTCGGCAATACCCGAATCGCTTTTAAGTTTTTCGGTATTCGGCGCGCCCGATTTTTCGGGCGCGCCCCGAATGTTCTTTTTTTATTCTGCCCGATTATTTAGCAAGTTGCGATACCTTAATATCAAACGTGAAAGCAAGAGCCGTAGAGGAATTAGCGGTGTCGATTTCGTATCCGGCGGGAGTATATCCCGTTACCCCTGCCGCAATCTGTCCGAGAATGGTATCAACCTGGTCGATGGATAAGTCCAAAACGGTTTCACCGTTATTTTCAAACACCCACGCCCAACTGAGTTCGTAAGTAGTCGAAGTCAACTCTTCATTCGGAGCGATCTCCTTGTTAACCGAGGCATCGGTGGCAATTTTAGCGTGAATTGTCTCAAGAGTCACGTTTTCGGCAACCGTAGTTCCGTCTTTTTTAAGCGTCCACTTAACGGGGCGGTATTCCGTGTAAGTAGTCTCGCCCGTTTTCCTTATTTTAAGTACGACGTCATTAGTCGGGTGCAAACCTGTACTAATCAACGCTCTTACTTCCGCCTTTCCGCCGACCGTAAAGGTCATAGAACCCGCAGTTCCGGGCGCAACGAGGTTTCTGCCCGCGGTGTCCGCCTGAACGTTAATGTGTGCGCCGGTGCCGTCAACGGTGCTTACGGATGTGGAGGCAAGCTTATATGTCTCGCCGAAGAGTTTCGTTGTGTCTACGCTTGCGGTGTAGCCCCACTTTGCCACCTTTGCGGTGCCGCTACCCTTGCCGCTCGTCACGTACTTGGAGAAGGTGTATCCCCCAAAGCACAAAAGTGCGACCAACGCAAGTAACAAAGCTACGATAACCGCTGTTTTCCTGTTGTTCTTTCTTTCGGTTTTTTGTTGTGTCATTTCTGACGCCCTCCATAAAAAATTTTTTCTTATTTCAAACGGCTTGCAGCCTGTTTGTTCTTTTTTAGCCCGTCTTTTCGCCCGTCCGCACGGTTACAGTGCCATTACTAATGATTTTCGGAATAAAAAAAGTTGCAATTTAGTATCCGTAAGATACTATATTGCAACCGGGCGCACTCTTTTTATCAAACGAAGGCTCGCCTTATCGCGGTCTCCCTCAAGACGATACGTCGTTTAAAAAAGTTCCTTGGCTTTGCGTCACCGCCTCACGACGGTTTTGCCGACAAGTATTCAATTGTTACTAAGGAAAATCTACAAGCGGTTTATGCCGCTCCTCCCATTTTCGCTATTATTATACACGTCGCAAGACTCCTTGTCAAGTCTTTTTTAAATTTTTTTTGCAAATTGTGGGTTTTTGCGTCGTATAGTCGTATTTTTTACTGCCCACGCATTCGAAAAACCTACAAAATGCGAAACGCAACAAACCGCAACGATTGCGACGAATGACGAAATGTCGAGCGTTCTTCGTATTCTCGAGGAAATCAAAAAAAATCGTGCGCCATAACCGAGAATACACCAACATTGAGCGGGGCTTAAAGCCCCGCTTTCGCATTTGAATGCAAAAGAAGGGTAAATTACAAGCAAACATATAAATCGCGCGTGCGACCGTTTTGACGGCAATGTAAGCCATCAGAAACTGCGCCGCGGGAAACAAAGAAAGCCCCGCCGAAGCGGGGCAGACGTCAGCAAGTGAAGCATTCCACGTATTGCGGATTTTCTTTTATGCGTTTCTTGAATTCATCCGGCAAAACCTCAATCCAGCCTTTCCAAAATGTCTGAGAAAGCGACGGAAATTTTTCGCTTGGGACTGTAACCTTAGCTACGAGCGGAGAAGAATATTGATATTCACCGGTACAACGTATGGACTGATAAAGTTTTATATGCTCAAAGCCTTTTTTGAAATATTCAAGTGCTGTCTCGGTGTGATTTTGACGAGCATCAAATACTGCCGCGTGCAAATAGAGCCTTCCTATATGGCTGTGTGCAACACCGCACCGCCCATCACTGAAAACCGATTCATACAACCGGGCAAGATCCATCAAAAGCTTGATTCCTTCAGCTGTTGTAAAGAGAGATATTTTTGTACACACGGAATTCGCGAGAACATTTTTCAATTCGTTCAACAGGGAAATAATCGCTTCTCCTTGATATTTGTCCCGCTCTTCTGCTTCGGTGGCCTTTGGCATGGCGATTTCACGGCACATGACAATGGAGTTTTGTCCCGAAGCCAAGGCTTTTGCTTTATCATGATAGCCCATCTTTGCATATCCGGTTATCATCATCATAGTGACTGCATCACGGTCTTCGGGCGAGATGTCCATACCCAAAACTTTTTCAAATACGCGGAGTTCTTCCTGCCAGTATACATTATTTGAGTTATATTCGGTGTCTTCATATGCATAATCGGAGTCGGTTGTGGTATAGCTTCGCGCACCGTATTTCTTCCAGCCTTGGATATTCAGCGCATATCCGAGTTTGACAAGCACCTGCGGTTCGGACGGAAACTCTTCTTCCGCCGAGCGGAGCATTCGGATGCATTCTGTCATGTCTTCCTGACTGTTTAACGCAATTTCTGCCTCATTCAATATGTTTTTCAGCTTTTCCTGTCTGTCTTTACTGTACCCGAAAAGCTCGTCGATACTGACATTGAAATAGTTTGCAATCGCGGGTATCAGCTCCATGTCGGGATAACCGCCGTTTGCTTCCCAGCGGGAAACCGCCTGCGGGCTTACGCCAAGCACTCCCGCCAAGTCCTCCTGCTTTCTTCCATCGCGTTGACGGAGCTGTCGTATTTTTTCGCCGATTTTAATATTCATATGTTATTCTCCTGTTATCGTTATCACCGGTGTGATTATATTATAGCACATATTTATGAAAAAGCAAGAGATATTTTGAAATTAAAAGTATCTTATTCCACAAAAAAACAGGGTGAAAGAAATCTGTGATGGAAAGTAAAAAACAGGCCGTGATTTCACAAAATTAAAATGTGAAATCACGGCCTGTTCCAGGTTATGTTTCTAATAAGTTCAATCTGTCAATCTATTCGATTACTGTTCCGGTCTTACCATTCAGAGCATCAGAGACTTTATCAAAGGAAGTAATGTAAGCTTTGCGGCCTTCGTGTCCTTCTACGAATTCAACTGCTGCACGGAATTTTGGAAGCATGTTGTAAATTCCAAAATGTCCCTCTTCCATGTAAGTTTTTGCCTGATCAACAGTAATTGTATCCAGAGGTTCCTCATTCGGTTTGCCAAGGTTGATACATACTTTCTCAACATTTGTAAGAATGATGAGAAGATCAGCATTAATTCCTTCTGCAAGCTTTCCGGCTGCGAGGTCTTTCTCGATAACAGCACTTGCGCCACGTAAATGATTATCCTGCTCAAGTACCGGAATACCGCCGCCACCTGCTGCGATAACAATCTGATCTGCATCAAGAAGAGCTTTCACTGCGTCGAGTTCAACAATCTTGACCGGATTCGGAGCAGAGACAGCACGGCGGAAACCTTTACCAGGTTCTTCCACTACGAAGTTGCCTTTCTTACGTTCTTCATTCGCTTCCTCAGCGTTCATATAACGGCCGAGAACCTTTGTTGGTGTGTAGAAAGCATCATCATAAGGATCTACGATCACCTGAGTGAGGACTGTGCTGACTGTACGGTAGATACCGCGGTTGAGAAGCTCTTCACGGATTCCGTTCTGAAGGTCATATCCGATATATCCCTGGCTCATGGCAGTACATACAGACATTGGGGATGCTGTATATTCCGGATGGTTCTTTGCAAATTCATTCAATGCAGTGTGGATCATACCAACCTGCGGAGCATTACTGTGTGTGATAGCAACCTGATAGCCTGCTTCGATCAGATCAGCGATACATTTGGCAGTGCTTTTAACGGCTACTTTCTGTTCTGGAAGTGTAGTACCAAGTGCACGGTGTCCCAGTGCAACAACGACTCT
>ERZ824600.5561-NODE-5561-length-10221-cov-4.437734_pt1 | contig 10221 bp, 8 predicted proteins | sample MGYA00519933_ERZ824600 | MGnify/ENA primary metagenome ERZ824600 (study PRJEB31778, sample SAMEA3449178) | human gut metagenome | biome: human gut; feature: human-associated habitat; material: faeces | place: United Kingdom | collected 2010/2012 ... | reverse complement strand
TCCTTCATATCCTTCACGAGTAATAACATAATCATATATACCATTAGTAGATAAACGATGTACTTTTTGATATTGTTCAATTTGACCAATTTCATTTCCATCAGTATCAAAAACACTAACCATTTCACTAGTAACAAAGAAATAATCATCAGTTTCTTCATGATTATCAGAAATAATATTATTAATTATATGACCACTAATTTTATAACCACTTGTACCATCTTCAAGAACAATATAGTCATAATTATAGTTAGTAGTGTATATATAAAATCTTTGATTTTTATTTAAAACAGCTATTTCATTTCCTTCAGAATCTAATATAGGCAATTCTTCACTAGAATATGCAAAAGTATCAACTATATATTGTGAAACCTTATATGGATTAGCCGTTGGTCTTGGAGTAGGTTCAGGTGTCACTTCTATAGTAGGCATTGGAGTAGCCATAGCTCTATTAAAGTATTCGTCTTTATTTTGAATAATTTCTTCAATAGCATTTCTAATAGTTTTTAAAGTAACATTTTGATCTAATTTATCTCTAACTGAACAACCACTTGTTAATAATGTATATAAAGCAATAGATGCAGCTAAAGTTCTCCTTTTCTTACTATTCATATTTTATCCCCTCTTTTAGTAGGCACATATTATATCATTTTAAATAAAAGTTGTCTAGTATTTAAGAGATAAACATGGTATAATTCATGATAGAAATCGGAGGACACATATGACATTAGCAATAGTATTATTTATTTTAACTTATGTTTTAATTTTTGCATTCTCAGAAAAGAAACATTTAGTAGCTTTAATTAGTGCAGTATTATTTGTAGTATTTGGAATATTACCAGTAAATAAAGTATTTTCAAGTATAGATTTTAATGTATTATTAATGATACTTGGTATTATGGGAACAGTTAATCTATTTATAGATTCAAAAATGCCAAACAAAATAGCAGATTTTGTTATTGATAAATCAAAAAATGTTAAATGGATGACAGTATATTTAGCAGTATTTGCTGGAATAGTTAGTGCATTTGTAGATAATGTAGCAACAGTTTTAATGATTGCACCAGTAGCTCTAACAATATGTAAAAAGTTAAATATTAGACCAGTTCCAGTAATAATATCAATATCAATATTTTCAAATCTAGAAGGAGCAGCAACGTTAGTAGGAGATACAACATCTATTCTTTTAGCTGGTAGTGCTAATATGAATTTTTTAGATTTCTTCGTTTATGAAGGAAAAATGGGACTATTCTTTATAATACAAATTGGTGCTTTATTAAGTGCAGTATATTTAGCATTTAAACTTAGAAAAGAAACTAAAAAGATAGATAGAGAAGGAAGTACTAATGTAAAAGATTATTTTCCAACTTTTCTATTATGTGGAACACTTCTAACTTTAATAGTATTTTCATTCATACCAAATAAGTTAGATATTACAAATGGACTTATATGTATGGGATTTTATTTAGTAGGTGTTATTAGAGATTTAATTCGTGATAAAGATATTAGAATCTTAAAAAATAATTTAATGATGATAGACTACCAAACACTATTATTACTTGCAAGTTTATTTGTAATAATTGGTGGTGTTAAAGAAGCAGGAGTAATCAACGAAATAAGTAAATTGTTTTTAAGTATTTCAGATAATGTATTTGTATTATATACATGTTTAGTATTCTTCTCATGTATTATTTCAGCATTTATTGATAATATTCCATATGTAGCCACTATGCTTCCAGTAGTAGTAAGTATGTCATTAAGTTTAGGAATAGAACCAACTATTTTATATTATGGTTTAATAATAGGAGCAACACTTGGTGGAAATATAACTCCTGTCGGAGCATCAGCTAATGTAGCAGCTATTGGAATATTAAACAAAAAAGGATATAAAGTTCCATTAAAAGAATATTTAAGTTATAGTTTACCAATAACATTAGTAGCTGTATTATCAGGCTATATAATAGTTTATTTAATGTATATATAGTTTTTAAAAAATGCTCTTTACAAACTAAAATTATAGTGATATAATCACTTTATTGTTTGAAAAACAAATGAGGAAGACGTTATAAAGTAAGTAATTTCAAGAGAAATAGTGGTTGGTGAGAACTATTAAATAAAAACTTTATATAGATCACTTCTGATGTTGCTTATGGATAAGATAAGCACGCTTAAAGGCGTTATAAAATTAAGTTAATCAAAGGGATGGTACCGTGCATAAAGCACTCCTTGTACTATCTCTTTTATTTTTGGAAAGGAAATGAGGATATGGAATTTAAGAACAATTATGATTTTGTCAAAAACGAAGAAGAAATTCTAAAGTATTGGGAAGAAAATAATACTTTTGAAAAACTAAGAGAACAAAATAAAAATGGAAAGAAGTTTAGATTCATAGACGGTCCTATCACAGCAAATAATAGAATGCATGTTGGTCATGCATGGGGAAGATCAATCAAAGATACTTTCTTTAGATATAAAGGTATGAATGGTTATACTAGTCACTATAGAAATGGATTTGATGGTCAAGGTCTATGGGTAGAAGTAGAAGTAGAAAAAGAATTAGGATTCAAAACTAAAAAAGATATTGAAAATTTTGGATTAGATAACTTTACTAAAGCATGTGTAGCTAGAGTTAAAAAATACTCTGGTATTATTACAGAGCAATCTAAAAGATTAGGCCAATGGATGGATTGGGATAATTCATACTATACTTTAACTGATCAAAATATAACAAGTATTTGGTATTTCTTAAAGAAATGTAATGAAAAAGGTATGATTAAAGAAACATATAAACCAATGCCTTGGTGTTCTAGATGTGGTACAAGTTTATCTGAACATGAAATGACAGGTAGTTACCATGAAGTAGAACATGAAGTTGTATTCTTTAAGTTACCAGTAATAGGTAAAAACTACAAAGCCTTAGTATGGACAACAACTCCTTGGACTCTATCAGCTAACGTAGCATTAGCAGTTAATCCTGATTTTGATTATGTAGTTGTTAAATTACCAAATGACGAAGATAATTTATTATTATGTAAAACAGTATTCTTAAATAGATTTAAAGGTGAAGGAGAAGTTTTAGAAACTGTTAAAGGTAAAGATTTAGAAGGACTAAAATTTGAAACTTGCTTCCCAGAATTCGATGCTCAAAATGGAGTAGATCACCCAGTAGTATGTTGGGATCAAGTAGATGATGTTGAAGGTTCAGGTATCGTTCATATTGCTCCAGGTTGTGGTGCAGAAGACTTTGAACTAGGAGAAAGTATTGGTCTTGCTAAAATAGTTCCAATTGATGAAAGTGGTATTATTTATCCAGGATTTGGATTTATGTCTGGAAAAAATGCTAAAGAAGTAGCTCCAGAAGTATTTGAAGAATTAAAGAAACGTAATAAACTATTCTTAACTCATAAATATAAACATAGTTATCCATTCTGTTGGAGATGTAAAGAAGATATCTTATTTAGATTAGTAAAAGAATGGGCAATTGATGTAGATGTTGTTAGATCTGATTTAATTAGAAATGCCAAAACAGTTAAATATAGCCCAGAACATCAAGGAAAAAGAATGCTTGATTGGTTACAAAATATGGGTAACTGGAATATTTCAAGAAGAAGATTCTATGGTTTACCATTACCATTCTATAAATGTGAATGTGGTCATTTAGAAGTAATTGGTTCAAAAGAAGAATTAAGAAAAAAAGCAGTAGATCCAAGTATCGTTGATAGTTTACCAGAATTACATAGACCATGGATTGATGATGTTAAAATAAAATGTCCAGAATGTGGCAAAGAAATAGAAAGAGTTCCTCAAGTAGGAGATGTTTGGTTAGATGCTGGAATCGTTCCATTCTCAACTTTAAAATATTTTGAAGATAAAAAATATTGGAATGAATACTTCCCAGCTGAATTCGTAATCGAAGCACACGAACAAATAAGATTATGGTTCTATTCAATGTTATTCATGTCAACTGTTCTTGAAAATAAAGCACCATATGAATTTGTTAAAACAAGTGGTTTAGTAGTCAAAGAAGATGGAAGTAAATTTAGTAAATCTGATTCTAACTCACTAATATTTAATGATGTAGCAAATACAATTGGTAGTGATGCATTAAGATATAATTATTTAGGAACAAACACATCAAATGATGTTAGATTTGGTTTCAAACTAGGAGAAGAAGCGCAAAAGAAATTACTTGCTTACTATAATATGGTAGTATTCTTTAATACATATGCAAGCATTGATAAAGTAGATTTAACTGATTATACTCCTAAGAAGAGTGAATTAACTCTATCAGATAAATGGTTGATTTGTTTAACAGATAAATTTGTAACAGATGCAAGAAAAGCTATGGATGAATATGAAACAAAACCAGTTATTGATGCATTTGAAAAATATATTGATGAAGTAAGTAACTTCTATATTAGAATCAACAGAAGAAGATTCTGGAAATCAGAAGATGATAATGATAAAAAGAATGCTTACTATGTATTATTTGATGCAATTAAGAGAAGTACTCAAGTATTAGCTCCAATGACTCCATTCTTAACAGAATATATTTGGCAGACAATAATTACTAAATATACTAAAGATGAACCAGAAAGTGTACATTTAAGTAAATATCCAGTAGCTAGCAAATTTAAAATTGATGAATCAATCATTAATGAAACAAGCAATTTAAGAGAAATAATCTCACTTGCTTTAAGAGCTAGAAATGAAAAGAACATCAAAGTTAGACAACCACTTCAAACATTGTATGTTATGAATAAAATAGAACATAAAGAATATGAAAATATTCTAAAGAACGAAGTAAATGTAAAAGAAGTAGTTACTTTAGATAACTTTAATTCATTAAAAGATGAATATTTAACACTTAACTTCAAAAATGCAGGAGCTGTATTAAAAGGAAATGTTAATGATGTTAAAATGTTACTAGAAGGTGTTGCATATGATAAAGAATTAGTTAATTCTGTTAAAGAAGGTAAAAATATTACTTTAGGTGGATATGATTTAGAAAGTTCATTATTTAATATTGAATTCAAAGAAAAAGAATCAATAAAAGTAATAAGCGAAAATGGAGTTAATGTTGGCTTAGATGTAGTAATTACTAAAGAATTAAAAGACGAAGGAATTCTTCGTGATATAATTAGACAATGTCAAGTATATAGAAAAGAAGCTGGATTCAATGTAGAAGATAGAATAACTATTAATTTTGAAAGTAATAATGAAGAAATATTAAATATCTTATCTAAGAATGAAAAATTAATATCTTCAGAACTATTAGCTACAGTAGGCGAATCAAGCAAATATGAATTTACTGATACTATAAAAGATGATTATGAATTAACAGTTCATATGAACAGAATAAAATAATAAAAGCACTTTTGTGCTTTTTTATTTGTAATAAACATTATATAATACAGGTGAATATTGGTGATAATATGAAGAGCGAAATATATAGTTATGAAAATAAAGTTAGTTTAGACAAATGTAATCAAATGTTAGATATATTAGTGAGTTTTTATAATGATTTAAATGGAAAAGAAAACAATACTAAAGAAATGCGTGATACATGGATAAATAATTAAATTGATTTAATACATGATATATGCTATAATAAGCACGTTTTTAGGGGGAGAAATAATGGAAGAGCTAAAGCTTAAATATTTAGAATATTGTAGAAAATATATGCAGTTAATTGCTTTAAAATATCCTAATGCTACTGAAGATATAAAGCTTAAAGAAAATCATGGTTTAAGTATGGAAACCGGTGTTAGAGATTTAACTATAAAGTCTAGAATGTTAAATGAATCTTATGCTGCTTCAGCAAGCATAGAAGGTTTACTACATGATATAGGTAGATTCCCTCAATATCTTTTATCTGGAACACTTAAAGACGTAGACAGCAAAAAATATACAGGATTTGAAGATCATGGAGAATATGGAAGATACATGCTACTCAAAAATGGTAAAGAACTTCTTAGATATTTTTTACCAGAAGAAACACCATATGATAAAGTACTAGTAGATGTAGTAGGTGAACACACTAAATTAAGAAATCCAAACTATATGTATGATATAAGAGAATTAGAAAATATCTTCGCAAACTATAGTTTAGACGAAATATTAAAAAGTGGAAATACTGAATTACTTAACAAATTGATTTCCTTAAAAATTAAACTATTAAAAGAAGTAGATAGCTTAGAAATACTATATAAAGTAAGAGACGGATTATGGTATCCAAGAATAAGCAGTGATAGTGATGATTATATCAAAGATGAAGTGTGGAATTTATTTTTAAATTTAAATAGAATTGACATAAAATCATTAAAAGAAAAAGGATTATGGACATGCAACTCAGGATTTCTATTAAGATATGCGTTACTTTTTAATAATATTAATTTCACAGGTACATTAAAATCTGTATTAGAAGATGGTACAGTAGATAAAATGTATCAAATGCAAAAAGATAGTTCTAAAGATAAAGATGGTAACTTAGAAGTAGATGAATCAAAAATAGATCCAAGACTACATTTAGCGACAAATTTCACTAAGTTAGCACTAGAAAACTTGATTGAATGTAGTAGTGATGGTAAAATAATCACAAAAGAAGACAGGGAACATGCTAAAGAAAAAGTATTATCATTATGGAGGGAATAAATATGAGTGACGATAAAGTAAAAAAATTGGTTGAATACTTAAAAGTAAATGATTTATATGATGAAGCTGTAGAATTAACAGAATATCATGTAATTCCATTTGAAGATAAAGAATATATTGGTGCTTTAGATGGTTATCCAATGATTGAAAGATACGCTAAAACATATACAACATTTATGGGTAAAAGAGTAAGTGAAGAAAATATAAGAAGATTTCATGGTGATTCATTAGAAAAAATAGTCGAATCAGTAAAAGACTCTTTCGAAGATGAATTAGCAGTTAATCCTAAATTATATTTTTTAGTATCTACTCATTTTAAATATGATTTAAGAAGTCAAGTAAAAGTTACATTAAAAGATTCAATAAAATCATTAAGATCAATATTACAAGAAGAAGCTAAGCGTTATAGTGAAAAAAACTCAAGTACTTATACTGACTCATCATATGAAAGAAAAAGAAAATTTTAATGAGCAATTTATTGTTCTTTTTATGTATTAAAATAGAGGTAAAATGCAAAAGACTAATGCAAAAGATTATTTAGGAAAGGAAATAAGATAGACAATTAGGATCTAGACATCCTAAACATGGATTCATGTATATGTTAAATTATGGATATATCCCGAATACAATTAGTGGTGATGTAGAAGAACTAGATGCATATTTAATTAATGAATTTGAACAAGTAACTAAAAGTAAAGGAAAAGTAATTGCAATAATTCATAGAACAAACGATGATGATGACAAATTAATAGTTTCAAAAGATGGTAAATACTATTCTGACGATGCCATTAAAGCATTAACTAAATTTCAAGAAAGGTACTTTGAATCTGTAATTATTAGAAGTAAGTGAGAACAAATGAAAGCACAAATAGACATAGAAAACTCTAAAACAGGATTAGTTGATACAATTAATGTAAAAGTAATTAAATGTGATAAAGATAACGAGATAATTTTTGATATATCTTTACTTAATGATAAAGAATTAAAATTATTAAAAGATGCAATTAATCAAGAATTACAATATACTGATATAGAACTATTTTTTATAGGTGATAGTAACATTCCAGAATTTGGTCCAGACTATAATTATGAATTAATAGAAAACAAACTCATACTAAAATATATAAAAAAGAATACAAAAATTCATATAGAAGAAAAGAATGAAGATTGGACACTAAATTATGGAGAAGAATTTAATTCTTTGGTACAAGATTTCTTAAAAACTAACTATAAATATTTATTAATTTATGAATCAAATGGTTTAAAATCAAAATACTATAAAAATAAACCAAAAGACTCAATATTCATGACATTATTTTTCAATAAGAACTATAAAAAGATAGCACTCTTCAAAAGAAATAAAGAAATCTCTAATAATTTAAGAGATAACTTAGAATATATAAATTCATATAGTGAAGATTAATTATTGTTTTTTAAAAATTCACGGAGCATTTTAATTAATGCTCTTTTTTCTATTCTTGAAACATAACTTCTGGATATATGCATAGAATCAGCAATTTCTTTTTGAGTTAATTCATCTTCATTAAATAAACCATATCTTTTCTTTATGATTTCAAGTTCTCTTTTATTAAGAACATTTAAATACTTAGATAGTTTTTTAACATTATCTTTAAACTCAATATCACTTTCAAAATTTTCACTTCGACTTTCCAAAACATCAATTAAAGTAATATCTCCACCATCTTTATCATGACCAATAATGTCATTTAAACTAATATTATTGTTATATTTACGATTACTTCTAAAATACATAAGAATTTCATTTTCAGCACACTTAGCAGCATAAGTAGTTAATTTAACATTTTTATCTTTCTTATAAGAATCAATTCCTTTAATTAATCCAATAGTTCCTATACTTATTAAGTCATCACTAGAAGTACCTTTCATTTCGTATTTCTTAACTATATGAGCAACTAATCTTAAATTATGTTTTATTAATATATTCCTTGCTTCCTTATCCCCAGATAAATGTCTTTCTAAATAATACTTTTCAAGTTCATTACTTAAAGGCTCATCAAATACATTTAAAGAATAACTAGTAGTAAACATCATAATTTCACTAAAAAACTTTTTAATTTTATCAAATAAATTCTTCATATTAAATAATATGTTTTATGATATAATTTATTTATAAAAGTTAAATAATATTATGGAGTTTTTATGAAACATTTAGATATAGAAAAATATAAGAATTATAGTGATTTTGAAATACAAGGATATAATAGTCTTTATAAAGATATATATTCAGAATTTGAATCAGTAAGTCCTGAAAAATATAATTTAAAATTATTACTTATAAGTGATACTCATGGAAGTTTAGAATATGATTACGATTTTGAATTGTTTGTTAAAAATAATAATTATGATTTATGTATTCTTCTAGGGGATATAAATGGAAGTGATTTAAAGACTATATTAAGGTTTATTAAAGTAGAAGATATAATTGCTATTCACGGTAATAATTATCCATTAGAACTATATAATTTGTTTTCTATTAATGATATAGATAATAAAGCAATAGATTATAATGGTGTAAAAATAGCTGGTATTTCAGGATCTTTTGGTAGTAGAACAAATAAATATACTTTTTATAGTCAATATAATAATTTAAAAGATATGAATGCTTTAGCTAGTTCAGATATTTTAATAACACATGATGCTTCATTTAAAAATAATTCTTACAGAGTAGGACTAATCGGAATAGATTATTATTTAGTAAAAAATAAAGTAAATTATCATTTTCATGGACACTTACATAATAGTTATGAAAATATTTATCCAAATGGTACAAAAGAAGTATGTGTATATAAATATAGAATTATTAATATATAATTTTAAAAAACAAGTGTAAAGCAAACAAATAATGTCATTTTCGTATTTACCATAAATAAAGGCTTTATGTTTTTTGGAACAACTTTTTCAAAAAAGTCAATTTACATTTGCAATATTTTTATAAAAAAAATAATGCTCCATATGAAGAAATATTTAATCATATAGCCGATATATGCAATTTAATGAGATTTTGTTTTGAATCAGATAATTTAGAAGAAGTGATTAAAGCGTTTAATTATTTAAGAAGCTGCGAAGATATGACTTCTGAAATACAGTTGCCCATGGTACTTATACGTAAAAGATTCAGTCTGTCCGGTTTTGAATATATGTGTCTTATGCTTGCTTTGGCTTCAGCTTTAGAAGGTAAAGGAAGTCCGACATTTTTTGAAGCAGCAGAACATTATCCGTTTTTTCAAAATGCAGAAGTATTTGCAAGTTTAGTTGAAAATAATACTCTGAAATATCTGCTTGATTCAGAAGAAGGGTGCGGATTGTTGCGGCATTTTCAAATAAAAAGTATTGTATTAAATTTTATAATCGAAAAAAACATATCACATAATAATATATTTTTTAATACATACATAAAAAAATATCCTATTATATATAAAGACTTATACCAACGTATATTAAACTTTATTTCAGCTAATAGTGTGTCATGTATTTTTATAGAGGGTAAAACAGGAAGCGGCAGACGGGTACTGGCTTCTCAGATAT
>ERZ824600.5560-NODE-5560-length-10221-cov-16.032068_pt1 | contig 10221 bp, 9 predicted proteins | sample MGYA00519933_ERZ824600 | MGnify/ENA primary metagenome ERZ824600 (study PRJEB31778, sample SAMEA3449178) | human gut metagenome | biome: human gut; feature: human-associated habitat; material: faeces | place: United Kingdom | collected 2010/2012 ... | reverse complement strand
GCAGACTTACCGTCACCAGTATCCCCGCATAGAACATGAAATCCAGCAGGTACTTCGTCCCTTTTGCCAGAGAAAACTTCCTCTCCCTCAGCTCCTTTTCCGACAACTCTCTCTTCTCCATAATGAATACCTCTTTCCCTCTTGGTAGCCTTAACATATCACTCTATGATACGAATGTCAATATAATTTTATTGATATTCGATAAATTTATATTGAATCTCATATATCACAGAGCAGATATAGGGTAAATAGGGAATTATTAACATAAATGAAAATAATTGATATAGACATTCTCAGTGCTTTTTTTTACAATGAAAGCAGTAAAAAAGAAAAGGAGGATTTTTATGGAATCCGTTTTACTATCCGCACGCTGTACTGCCAACACCGCAACTGTGTTCTGGAATAAGCCGGAAAATGCCAATGCCGACACAGTATATGAAGTTTCTCTCGATGGTGGACATTCTGTTCACACAAATCGGACACATTATACATTCACAGAATTGATACCCAATACTGAATATTGTGTTACTGTCTACAATATCGGCAGTATCCGCATCTGTACCTCACCTGCACGGCACCGCATCTATGTAACGGAAGAACCCTACAATGCCGTGGGTGATGGAAAAACGCTGAATACTGCCGCTCTCCAACAGGCTTTTACAGACTGCGGACCAAATGACGAAGTATACTTTCCCGCCGGAATCTATCTGACCGGAGCTCTTGATCTACATAGTTGTATGGCCGTGTATCTGGAGAAAGATGCTGTTTTACAGGGAAGTTCTGACCCAACAGATTATCTGCCCCGTATCTGGAGCCGGTTTGAAGGCACGGAGCAGGAATGTTACCGCAGTCTTTTAAACGCCGGACAGCTTGATCATACCGCAGGTGCAAATTGCGAAAACATCCTACTCTATGGGAAGGGAACCATTAGTGGCGGTGGGCATGTTCTGGCTGAGCGCATGATCGATATCGAACGGGAGAATCTCAGGGAATATCTTGCCCAAAATGCTGCACTGGTTGCCACCTGTGAGAATGACCGTACCATTCCGGGACGTGTCCGCGGACGACTTATTAATTTAAGCAACTGCTCCCGTATTCGTATTACAGGGCTGACTTTACAAAACGGCGCAGCATGGAATGTCCATATGATCTACTGTGATGACATTGTGACTGACCACTGCAAGCTTCGCTCCAGCGGTATTTGGAACGGCGATGGCTGGGACCCGGATTCTTCCACAAACTGCACGTTATTTGCAACGGAATTTGAAACCGAAGATGACTCCGTTGCCATCAAATCCGGTAAGAATCCTGAAGGTAACGCCATCAATCGTCCTACAAAACATATCCGCATATTTGACTGCCACAGCAACGGCGGTCATGGTATCTGTATTGGCAGTGAAATGTCTGGTGGTGTTGCAGATGTGCAAATTTGGGATTGCGATATAGCTACTTCTTCCAATGGCATTGAAATCAAAGGAACCCCTAAACGTGGTGGATATGTGCGCAATGTCGCTGTACGCGACTGTACCTTCCCCCGCCTGCTCATTCATTCTGTTCCATACAATGATGATGGCATTCCTGCTCCAGAGCCGCCTTATTTTGAAGATTTCCACTTTGAACGGCTGCATCTGACCGGACAAAAACAGGAGCACGGCACAGTGGAATCCGTTGCCCCCATTGAAATTGATGGTTTTACTGCACCTGGGCATAAAATCAAAAATGTACTTTTGTCAGACTGTGTACTGCCGCCGAATGCGAAGCTTCTGCTTTCGAGATATGATGCACTGACAATTTCCAATTTGCACACGGAAGAGGCTCAAGATGCATCCCGATACTCCGCAACATTATGATTATATTACAATGGAGAATATAACCGGCAGCATCGAAAGCTTTCTCAACATAAAACCCTGGACACAGTTTTGGCATAGACTCTGAACCAAGCCAGTATAAGCTGATGAATTTTTACATTCTACAATTTAAATATTTACCATTTTTACAAAGCGGGTGATTGTCAATGAATATGAGTAAAATCGATATGACACAAGGTTCTATTTTAGGCCGCGCAGCACAGTTTGCATTGCCGATCTGCATCGGAAATATCTTACAACAGTTATACGGAACCGTTGATACTTTGGTCATCGGTAATTTCTGTGATGCATCCGCTTTGGCCGCTGTAGCCACAAGTTCCCAGCCACTGGAGATTCTTTTGTGTATCTTTCTTGGCATTGGTTCCGGAATATCCATCCTGATTTCACAAGCGGCAGGTGCCTCCGATGCCGATCAACTGCGTAAGCTTGCACAAACCGCAGTGTTTTTTCTGTACGCTGCCAGTCTGCCGCTTACGTTGTTAGGCGTAGCTGCCGGACCGTTCCTTCTCAGGCTGATGCAGGTGCCTGCCGATGCCATGCCCTATGCCATTGTGTATTTGCGTATCACAACGTTAGGCATTCTCGGCAATATGGGATATAACTTTAACGCAGGTATTTTACGAGGTCTGGGAAACAGTACTTCCTCGCTGTTATTTCTTGGCATTTCCTGCGTTACCAATATTGTTCTGGACCTTGTACTGACTGCCGGTTTGGGAATGGGCGTCACCGGTGTTGCCATCGCAACTACTGCCTCACTGTTTCTGTCCTGGATGTTCAGCATCTTCTACATCCGTCATACTTATCCTGCCATGAATTTTCCGGTTTTTGCGCATGGTTTTGACCTTCCTATTCTTCATGAAATGTTAAAGATCGGCTTGCCGCTCGGACTGAATACCGCACTTTATTCTGTCGGTCATGTGCTGCTTCAGGCTCTTTATAACACACTGGGATCCACCTTCGTAGCCGGATGCTCCGTTGCCGGTAAAGTCAGCGGCATTGCCAATATTGCCATTACTTCATATTCTTCTGCGGCTACTGTGTTTGCCGGGCAGAACCTTGGTGCCCGGAACTACCGTCGTTTATGCTGCGGTGCATGGCAGATACCGCTCTGTTCCGGCATCGTCACCCTTGCAGGGGGATTACTTGTGACTGCTTTTTGCCATCCTCTGCTGATGTTGTTCAGCCGTGATCCGGCCGTGTTGGCTTTTGCACAGCGATATACTTATCTTGTTCTGCCATTCACCTGGGCCTACGCCGTGTTCAATGGCATTATGTGCTTTATCAATGGTATCGGAGAGATTCGCTATCCCACTATCGTAAATATTCTGCTATTATGGGTTGTCCGAATCCCTGCCGCTTATCTCATCATGTATGCCGGCTATGGCGAATATGCCATGGTCAGTGTTTCCGCCAGCTTTATTACCGGCATGATTGCCATGCTCTTCTACTTTAAATCCAGGCGCTGGGGCGCTATCTGCGCCCTTGCAAAAAAACAGGAATACCCACCATTAATTACTGACTTGCCAGATTCATAAAAATTTACATACTTCCTAAAAATAATCACATGGATTTTCCTTTTGTCCTGCCCTATAATAAGCGCAATTACAGTCCACAAGGCAAAAGGAGGACTACCATGTTATATCCAATCATGAACCGTTCCCGCAGCTTGATCGATCTGGGAGGAGTATGGCAATTTCAATTAGGAGATGAGACAGAGCCGGAGGATCTCTGGAGCGGATCGCAGGAGATGGACCTGATTGCCGTGCCGGCTTCTTATAATGACCAGAAGGATGATCCGGCTTATCGGAATCATTACGGTTGGGCTTATTACGAGCGAACCGTGGTGCTCCCGGCTCTTTTGTGCGGAAGCAACGGACAGCGTCAGGTATTGCGTTTTGACGCCGTAACTCATGTTGCAAAAGTTTATATCAATGGGAAACTGATTATGACACATAAGGGTGGTTTTCTCCCCTTTGAAGTAGAGATCACGGATCTGATTCCGGAGGATGGACACCTTACCATCGGTGTTGCTGTGGACAACCGGATCAGCCACAGCACTCTGCCCATCGGCAATGAGGGCAATATCGCCTTCTTCGGCTCGGACAATCCAGGCATTCCCAGTGTAGAAGCCGCAAAGCTATGGAGAAAAAAGCAAAATCTTCCGAATTTTGATTTCTTTAATTTTGCAGGCATCAACCGTCCGGTACGCATCTACAGCACTCCGGCCTCCTACATCAGAGACATTACTCTGGTCCCGTCTATCGAAGGTGACACCGGCGTCTTAAATTACGAAATTCTCACGGATGGGATGGATAGTGACGCTCCTGTCACTTTAAAAATCATAGACGCGGAAAGCAACTGCAAAGCAGAAGCCACCGGCCGAAAGGGAGAGCTTCGGATCCCGCAGGTCCATCTCTGGCAGCCTTATCCCGGCACTCCTTACCTGTACAAGGCGGAAGTTCATTACGGAGAGGACTGCTATACGGAAGAATTCGGTTTCCGCACCGTAGAGGTGAAGGGAACGCAGTTTCTGATCAACGGGGAGCCTTTTTATTTCAAGGGCTTCAGCAAGCATGAGGATTCCTTTTTCCGCGGAAGAGGACTGGATCTCTGCCTCGATGTAAAGGATATTAATCTTCTACACTGGATCCATGCCAACTCCTTCCGCACCAGCCATTACCCTTACGCGGAGGAGATCTACCGGCTCTGTGACAGAGAAGGTATCGTTATTATTGACGAGACGCCCGCCGTGGGCATCGGTGCCGGAGAGAGCTGTGATCCTTATAAGACATTTCCCATAAGAGAGCATCACGAGCAGGTCCTGCGGGATCTGATCGCGCGAGACAAAAATCATCCCTGCATCGTCATGTGGTCCATGGGAAACGAACCGGATACCGAGCATTTCCCGGAATCCGCCTACGATTACTGGCATTCTCTCTATGAATTTACCCACCGGCTGGATCCTCAGAACCGCCCCGTGACCTTTGTCTGCTGCCAGAATAATTACGAGAAGGACATTGTGACCAGAACCATGGATGTAGTCTGTCTCAACCGTTATTACGGATGGTACAATCTCTCTGGTGATCTGGAGGCTGCTTCCTACGCCTGGAATCTGGAACTGGATTTCTGGGAAAAGATCGGAAAACCCGTGATGATGACCGAATACGGCGCCGATACTCTCGCCGGGCTCCATAACTGTGCGCCGGAAATGTGGAGTGAAGAATTTCAGGTAGAACTTTATAAAATGTACAGCAAGGCCTTCGACGGAAGAGACTTTTTTATCGGGGAACAGGCATGGAACTTCGCCGATTATGCCACCCTGCAGGGCTGTATGCGCGCAGACGGCAACCGGAAAGGCATCTTTACCCGAGACCGCCGTCCGAAACTGATCGCCCATTATTTCCGGGACAGATGGGAGCATATTCCGAATTTCCATTACAAGAACAAGAATAATTCATAAGATGAGCCACTTAAAAACAGCAGCGATACCTAACATATCGCTGCTGTTTCCGGATTTATTCTACGGTGATGGTGTACTCCCTGCGGAATACCCCGCCCGCCTGCAGAGTATTGCCATACTCCCGCTGTTCCAGGCTGCCGTCGAAGGTCGTCCGGTCGCATCTGCCGTACCAGGGCTCGATGCAGATAAACGGTGCTCCCTTGCCTGCGGGAGACCACAGCCCAAATAACGGAGCGTCAAAGCTTACGGTAAGGTAAGGCTTTTTGTCCGGGGTACACAGGCTCACTACGGAAGCCTGGTGGTTCTCCACAATCAGGGCATCCCGGTCAAACAGGTGCTTTGTGATCTGTGCGTAACCATCCTCTGCCACCGGCAGAACATCCTCTTCCTGTCCTAGCAGTCCCTGTCCATCATCTGCGATGAGACCATACGTCAGATCCTTGTCCGTATCAAACTTGAAATAATACTCCGACTGCTTTCCTTTTTCATCTACAGGACACATAAATGCCGGGTGTCCTCCGATAGAAAAATACAAGACTTTTTCGTCCGGGTTTTCTACCTGCCAGATAACTTTCAGGTCTTTTCCTTCTAATTCATATCCAATTTTCAGGATAAACTCCAGCGGGTATTTCGCTTTTGTTTCTTCATTAGAATGCAGGGAAAACCATGCTTCCGTAGCCGTCTGTACGTCCACGGCAAACTCCATATCTCTGGCAAAACCATGCTGTCCCATGGAATAGGTCTTTCCTTCATAATGATATTCCTTATTTTTCAGGCTTCCGACAAAGGGGAACAGTACCGGTGCACTTCTCTTCCAGAATTTCGCATCCGCATTCCACAGATACTCAGTATCTGTCTCTTTCCCCCGAATACTTGCAAGTTCTGCGCCAAAGCTGTTGATCGTTACCTTTAAAGCTTCATTTTCCAATACTACCTGCATATTACATACCTCCCTCTTTCCCACATTATACCTCATAACAGTTCATCCGTGAACCTATTTGGGCGCAAAAATCATGCTCTATACTATCTGTTATCCTTTAACTCGGCCATTTTCAGCCAGTGGCCGGACAAATATCTGCTCACGAAGCAGATCACGCGGAAGATCCAGTCCAGTACCATGGCGATCCAGACACCAATGGCTCCGTAGCCCATGTTCACACCGATGATATAACTGAAACCGATGCGGAACATGAACATAGAGAATATGGACAGCACCATGGTAAAGCGCACGTCATTGCAGGCACGAAGCATGTTCGGCAGTACAAAAGATGCTGGCCACAAAAACATTGCCATGCCATTGTGGATCATGACCAGTATGTAGGACAACTGCGTGGTCTCCGTGCTTAATCCGTAGCATTTCAGGATCCAGGGCAGACACAGCAGAATGATACTGTTTACCACAAACGTACAAACATACGTGATCTTCAATAATTTTTTCGTATAGTGCCGTACCTGTCCGGAATCACCGGCACCGACGCAGCGCCCGATCACCGTGATCATGGCCAGATTCATGGCCTGACCCACGATACAGCCCATACTGTCCAGACTGTTCGCCACGCCGTTGGCAGCGATCTGCACGGTTCCGAAGCCAGCGATAATGCTCACCACGATAACGCGTCCCAGCTGGAAAATACCGTTTTCAATACCACTGGGAATGCCAATATAAAAGATCTTATGGATCACCGGCCAGTCGATCCGGAATCTTTCTTTTAACAGATGCACTTCGTTGGACGGATTTTTCAATAAGTGATACAGGATAAAACCCGCCACACCACGGGAGATCAGGGAAGGGATCGCCACACCGGCCACGCCCAGTCCCAGCACATAGACACCAAGGGCGTTTCCCCCGATGTTGATGATATTTTCCACCACGGAGACCTTCAATGTGATCTTGGAATTTCCCATGGAGCGGAACAGCGCTGCACAGGAATTGTACAAAGCCAAAAACGGGAAGGACAATGCGGAGATCATCATGTAAATTACAGCATTGTGGAATACATCCGCTTCAATCTTACCGAAAAACAGGGAAATGATGCCGTTACAGAACACCATGACCAGAATCGAAATACCAATGGTAATGCATACGGAGGACACGATCAGCTGTTTTGCGGATTTGCAGGCGTCCTCTTTTTTCCCTGCTCCGAGGAACTGGGAAGTCACCACCGCGCCACCGGTAGCCAATGCCGCCAACACACTGATGATCAGGTTATTGAACATATCGATCAGGGATACGCCAGAAACCGCCGCTTCGCCCGCCGAAGAGATCATGACCGTATCCGCCATACCCACGGTAATAGCCAGCGCCTGTTCAAATAAGAGCGGAACGATTAGTTTTTTCAGATCTTCTTTTGAAAATAGTTGCTGTTTTGTCTTGCTTTCTTCCATTTCTTTTATTGCTTCCATTGCTTTTTACCCGATTATTTATCCATCCGATATAATTTCAGAGAATTGTCCCATGCCGCCTTACGCACTTCTTCCTCTGTGATCTCCTTGATCTGTGCCATGGCAGCGATCACATAGGGAATATTCAGGGAACTGTTGCGTTTGCCGCGGTTCGGTTCCGGTGCCAGATACGGGCAATCCGTCTCCAATACAATGCGATCCATGGGAATGTACTCTACCGCTTCCTTCAGCTTCTTCGCATTTTTGAAAGTCAGCACACCACCAATGCCGAAGTAGAAGCCCATATCCAGGAAAGTCTTCGCCGTTTCCTTCGTATAGGAATAGCAATGGATCACGCCGCCGATCTCCTCTGCATGTGCCTCCGTCATGAGGTCTACGGTATCCTTTGCCGCCTCTCGGGAGTGAATGATGACAGGTTTTTTGATCTCTCTCGCCAGATCCAGCTGCCGCAGGAACCATTTCTTCTGTGTCTCATGATCCGGCTCCGGCCAATAATAATCCAGTCCGATCTCTCCCACCGCCAGGCATTTCTCTTTCTGGCACTGTTCCTTCAGCCAGGAATAAGATTCTTCCGTCAGTTCCGCGGTCTCGCTGGGATGTACGCCGATGGCTCCGTATATATAATCGTACTGCTCCATCAGCTCTAACACTTTCCGGCAGGATGCCAGGCTCGCACCCACATCCACCACCCGGGCAATGCCCTGCCCCGGCAACGCCGCCAGAAGCTGTTCTCTGTCATCGTTAAATGCGTCATCGTCATAATGCGCATGCGTATCAAATATCGCAGTCATGTGAAATCTCCTTAATCAGGGTATCTATGCAAAAAAAGAACCGTCCCCGGAGCTCCTATGTCTCCAAAAACGATCCTTTAAAGTGCATCGCCAGGAGCTCGAACCCCAGACACCCTGATAAAGAGAAATGGTATCTAAGGGGTATTTTAAGTCGTTTTTTGACGGTTTACGCTACGAGAACCGTGTGATATAATAGGCATGCTGTTGACTCTTTCCAGCAGGAAGGAGGTGGCGCTTTGGATATTATTATTACTTTCTTTCTCTCCGTTATAGCAAGTGTAGTTGCCTACTACATATGCAAATGGCTGGACGGAGAAGCTTAGCAACAGTCAGCCTAGCAACAAAAAGCCCCGGGATCGCACCCCGGGGTTTTCTGCGCCTTGGAACAATTATTACTTTCTTATCTAAGTTCAATATAGCACGGGTTCCAGGCTTTGTAAAGTAGTTTGTCAGACAATTATTTTTCTATTTCTTTCCAAGATGATTCTACAAAATCCTCATACCGCAGATCTTTGTCTGCAGGATCTTTTGTGTCCAGTGGTCGCATATTCCAGTTATTTTTGATAACCGGCTTTCCTGTCCCTCTCTTCTTGCTCCGTTTTCTGGTGCTGGCGGTCGTTGATTGGGACTGATCTGTCCGGATCTTAAATACCAGGTACCCGAACATGACAATTAAAATTGAAAACATCATTGCTATTGCATCATTCATAGTATTCCCCTCACTCATCAATTTCAAATATCGTAAACGCTTCATGTACAGAACTATTAATTATTTTTCTGTAGTGTTCCTCATCCATGTGGCGTAGGATGTATATTATAAATTTCTCTCTTATAGTAAGATCTTTTATGTCGTTTCCCGTTTCTAACCAGGCTGGTGAAACTTTCATGTATAGAGCTGCTTTTGTCAGGTGCTTAAGATCCGGCCGCTGGGTCTTCCATTTTTCTATTGTACCGACTGGGATCAAATTAATTTTTTCAAAGTCATTTACAGTCATAGTTTCATATGTACAGAAATCTAGTATTCTATCGTATGGAGTTAGATGTGTTGGCTGTCGTTTGAGTTTTTGTTCAGGTAGTGGCATTTTCTCCTGTGGTTTCGGTGCTTCCTGTTTCTGTAATTGTATTTCCCCTCTGATAGCCAGTATCAATAATACTACTGATTCAACAATTACGATGGTTAATAATAAGATATTCATTTTCCCCTCTTATCTGTGGTTATTTATCCAAGTTTGGAAGCTGATGACTCTAGCTCCGTGCTCTCACTCTCCGCTATACGCATAATGCTACGTTTGCCCCTCTCATCACATCGGCGGTAATGATCTATTAGTTGTTGTTCATCTAGTGTAAGTTCTTCAGGCTCTTTTCCAGCTATTATATACTCCATGCTTTTCCCAAGTATTTGGGATAATTTGTATAATGTCGTTGCGTTTGGAATTTGCCCGTTTTTATAGTTGCTGATATTATTTTTGGATATTTCCGCTAATTCTGTAAGTTTCGCATTGGAAATTCCCGATTTTTCAATTATTTCTGTAAATCTCTTTCCAAATTCCGGATCTATCATTCTTCCTCTTTTCTCCCAATAAAATGGGATATATTTGTTGACATTCCCAATTATTTGGGATATATTATATTTGTAGGACATATTTTATCCTACTAAAGTATATATACCTTAAATTGTAGCACAAACGCGCGCATATTA
>ERZ824600.5555-NODE-5555-length-10232-cov-2.776751_pt1 | contig 10232 bp, 8 predicted proteins | sample MGYA00519933_ERZ824600 | MGnify/ENA primary metagenome ERZ824600 (study PRJEB31778, sample SAMEA3449178) | human gut metagenome | biome: human gut; feature: human-associated habitat; material: faeces | place: United Kingdom | collected 2010/2012 ... | reverse complement strand
GCAGAAGCGGACGCAGCGGCAACAGTCTCCGCAAGCACGGCGCGGCGCACGGCGGCTTCTGCCGCCCTCGGCATGCTCTCCTTGGTGAGAAACAGATGGATAAGACCCGCAAACGTGATACCGTGCAGTTTGGTGCCGGTCTTTTCCTCGTAGCCCTCCACCGATTTTTTCATCGCCCGACGGGCATAGTTCAGCCGGCTTTTGACCGTTCCCTCGGAAACGCCCTGAATCTCCGCGATCCGACTGACGGGAAGCTCGTCGTAATAGTACAGAACAACAGCCGCGCGCTGTTCCTCGGACAGCTCCTGCACCATGCTTTGCACGACGCGGCAAAGCTCTTCCTTTTCATATACGTCGGAGGGAGAAGCGTCCTCGCTCTCGTCCGCTAAGGTATCGAACAGTGTATTGCCGTCCTCGTCCTCCTCGACTAAGATCTCTTTTTTCTTCTTGAAGTGGCGAGTGCACTGGTGATACGCAATCCGATGCATCCATGTGACGAATGCCGCAGGCTCACGCAGATCCCGTATGGTCCGAAAGACCTCCACAAAGGTCTCCTGAGTGATATCGCACGCGGTGTCCGCATCTCCCACCGTTTTCCGTGCGAAATAATAGATATCGTTGTAAAAGCTCTGATACAGCTCGGTGAATGCCGCCTCGTCGCCGTTCTGCACGCCGCGGACAAGTGCAGTCAGTTTTTCCTGTTCCATGTCTTTTTCTCCTTCCCGTCGGTGATCAAGCCGTTTGATGTGTGAACAAAGATTACGCGAAGCAGTGCCAGAAGCGCCGCTGCCCGACCTTCGGGCATGGGATGCTCGGATGCGTCCGTGCACAGCGCCCGATGCAGGAAGGCAAAATACGATTCCCCGTTTTGTCTCCCGTTTTCGTTTTTTTGCGTTTGCATGAGAATGCCCCTTTCCTTTCTTTGTAGGATAAGGGGAATGAAAAACGGACTCGGTTTTATTTAAAGTAAAAAACGAAGCAATTTTTGCCAAAAAATTACATAAATCGATTTGTTATAGTACAATGTTCGTGAAATGTCAACTGTATAGGTAAAATTGTTCCGCTAAGGGAGCGCCGCAGTAGAAATCGTACAAGTATCAGGCGTTTTTCGGCTATGTGAAACGCGGGGTTGAGGCACTGTCAAAGCCCCGCGTCGGGTGCCGTCTGCCGCAGGCAGGCGGCAGGCGAGCGTCGGCGGCACATCACGTCTGCACAAACGGTCTTGCAGGACCGCCGCCGATGCCCTCACGCGCGCGGTTCCCGCGCGCGCCCCGACGCGGTGCGCGAAGCCTGTGCAGACCCCACCGGCAATCCCCGACCGGCATAACCGAAACGCGCCCGAACCGCTCTTTTTGAGAAACGGCTCGGGTGCGTATTTTTCCGTAGCGGAAAGGAATCAGCGGTACATTGCCATATAAGGTCCGTGCGCCTCGATGAGATCGTCCACCATATGCGCCATATCGTCGATGGACAGCTCGGCGGCGGTGTGCGGTTCGAGCATGACTGCGCGGAGGATGTCCTCACGCCGACGGGTGCGCGCCGCCTCGATCGTCAGAAGCTGGGTGTTGATGTTGGTCATGTTCATTGCCGCAAGGACGGGCGGCAGATGCCCGATATAGGTGGGATGACAGCCCATGCCGTCGATCAGACAGGGCACCTCCACGCACGCCTGCTCGGGAAAATCCTCGATCAGATGTCCGGTGTTCAGTACATTGCCGCCGATTTTGACAGGATTTCCGGTACAGACCGCCTCCATGATGTAGGACGCGTATTCGTGGGAGCGGGTGTGATCGAGACGGGGGTCGTTCAGGAGCTTTTTGCTCAGAGATTTCCAGTTCTCGATCTGATTCACACAGCGGCGGGGATATTCGTCGAGAGGGATGCCGTAGCGCTCGATCAGCTCGGGATATTTGGACTTGATGTAGAAGCAGTTGTACTCGGCGTTGTGCTCGCTGGATTCGGTGCAGTAGTAGCCGAGCTTGTCGATGTAATCGAATCGGATCATGTCGCCGTGCTTCCCGTTTGCATTTTTCTCCTTGGCGCGGCGGCGGATCTCGGGGTACAGGTCGTTTCCGTCCCGATCGCGGATCTCAAGCAACCACGCCATGTGGTTGATACCCGCGATCAGCTCACGACGTCCCTCCAGCTTGTCCTCCATGCCCACGCCCCGAAGCAGACACTCCGAGCAGGTCTGCACGCTGTGGCACAAACCGATGGTTCGGATGGGCGTATAGCGCTGAAGATAAGCCGTCAGCATCGCCATGGGATTGGTATAGTTGAGCAGGAGCGCATCGGGGCACACCTCTTCCATGTCATGCGTGAATTCCTCCAAGACCGGGATGGTGCGGAGCGCGCGCATAATGCCGCCGATGCCGAGGGTATCCGCAATGGTCTGACGCAGACCGTATTTCTTGGGGATCTCAAAATCGGTCACCGTGCACGGCTCGTACCCGCCGATCTGCACGGTATTGATCACAAACGAAGCCCCGCGCAGAGCTGCCCTTCGGTTCTCCTCGCCGAGGTATGCGGAAATGCGCGCCCTGCCCGCATTGACGTTATCGTTGATGGTGGAAAGAATGCGCAGGCTCTGATCCAGCCGTTCGCCGTTGATGTCATACAGTGCGATCTCGCACTCGCGCAGAGCGGGGGTACACATGACGTCGCCCAGCACATTGCGGGCAAACACCGTACTGCCCGCGCCCAAAAGTGTAATTTTCAGCATAAATTCTCCTTTTGTTTCTCTATAATTCTGTCTTTTGTCTGCGGCACGCTTCGCCAAATCAGAGAATCTGCTCCATACCGATCCTCTGCACCCGCATACCGATGGATTCATAAAAGCGGACGGCACTCGTATTATCCGCCCACACGTTCAGCGTCACGTTGTAACAGCCGCTTTCCTTGGCGAACGTAAGCACATGACGGTAAAGCTCCGTGCCGATGTGCCTGCCGCGAAATGCCTCGTCCACGCACAGATCGTCGATATACAGGCTTTTCACATCGGTCATACTGCTCTCTGGCGGAAACTGACGGAAAACGCAGAACGCATAGCCCGCGATCCTTTCTCCCGCGTCATACACGAACACCGGCGAGCCGTCATCGTGCAGGATCTTTTTCAGGGCTTTCTCGTCGTACTTCCGCGCCCCTTTTTTGAACAGATCGGGACGGGCATCGCTGTGTACGCGGTGCACCTGATACAAAAGCGCGCCGATCTGCGGGATGTCGCGCTCCTCGGCTCTTCGGATGACTGCTTCTCCCGTTTGCATGCTTTTCCTCACTTACTTCCTTTTTTCAATGTGGTGCGGACGGCTCACGTCTTGATATCCACATTATAGATCCCGTAGCCCGCGTCGTTTCTTACGGTCTCAATGACGAACGTGACCGCACGGTCTCCGACCGTGGTTACGACGGTCAGCTCATAGCGGGAGCCTCCCACCGAGCTGTCGTAATACGACGAAGAAAATCCCGTGTATTTTTGAATCCGGATGCCCTCGCTAAAGTCCAATCCGCTCTCGCTTTGCAGAACCCCGAACCGCTTCTCCGGATCCAGAGGACACTCCGGATGCAGAAGCGCTTCCGCCGCCGCAAAATCCTGCGTGCCGAGGGCGCGCAAAAAGTCCTCTGTCGTCTGTGTCGCCTCTTCGCGGCTGACACCGCCCGAGCACGACACCAAAAGGAGCAGGGACAGAACGCATACCGGAGCGGCACACACCGCTCTTTTGCAGAAATGCTTCATTTTCATGATTCGTATATCCTCCCGATGTCTGGCCTGTAAAAACCGCCGTCGTGACCGCAGTGCAGATCGACGGTATTTTCTGCTTTCATTATACCAGTTTCACCGTGTGAATGCAAGACCCTGCGCAGATTTCGCCGCAAAAGCGCCCTGCCCCGCCTTCGTACCGTGCAGGGTGCGGAGGCGGGGCAGGAAAAATCATAAGATACGGAATCCGATCAGGAATAGGACACCAGCGCGCCGAGATCGTGCTGTTTGCACCAGGTATCGGCATAGGAGCCTTCCTTCACCACGATGGTTTTCAGTCCCGTGCAGTCGTAAATTGCCTGCGGGTCGATGCTGGTGACCGAGGCGGGAATGGTGATGGTGGTGAGCTTGCGGCAGGAGGTGAAGGCAAACTGACCGATGGAGGTCACGGTGTCGGGCAGGGTGACCGATGTCACCACGGCATTATAGTAGAATGCGTTGGACAGCGCGGTAACACCGCTCGGCACGGTCACATTCGCTTCCTTTGCGGTGTAGCGGATGAGGATGCCGCGACCCAGAGTCAAAAATCCTGCGGGCTGAGAGGAGAACCACTTGGTGTCGCCGAAGCAGGTGGGTCCCACGTTCTTCACGGAGTCGGGCAGGGTGATGTCAGCCAGTGCGGAGCATCCGCGGAAGGCATACGCCTTGATCTCGACCAGCGATGCGGGCAGATTGACCTCAGTGAGCGCGGTGCAATCGCGGAATGCCTGCGTGCCGATCACCGTAACCGAAGAAGGTACGGTCACAGAGGTTACGGCAGTGCCCCGGAATGCACCGGCACCGATCTCGGTGACAGGCATATCGGAGACAGAGGAGGGAATGACCACGCGAGTATCGCTTCCCGTATATTTGGTAATGACCACATGTCCGCTCACGGTCTTGCAGGTGAAGGCGGAAGCGGGGGTCGGATCGGGCTGAGGATCGGGGGTCGTGTCGGCGGTGGTATCGTCGGTCACGGGCTGATCATCTGTCACTGGCGGCTCGGGAACGTCGGTATCGCTCTTCGAATCCGAGGTAACAGGATCGACCGTGTCGGAATCGGTCACGGGATCGGTGGTGGTCACGGCGGCGGGAGGCGTGGTCACGGGGTCTGTCTGGAGCGGGGTCTGACGAATTCTTCCCGCAACGGCGAATCCGCCCGCAATAGCGGCAATGCCCAGTATCAGAATCAGCACGGGAATCCACAGATTTGCGCGGCGTCTGCCGCCTGCGGGCGCGGCTTCCTCGCATTCCTGCGTGGTCTTGCGGTTCTGCACCAGAGCGGGCGCGTTTTTGGCGACCTCTTCTGCCACAAAGCCGGGAACGCGCGCCAGCTCGGAGTCGCGCGCCAGAACGGCATACCATTCGCCCGCGCGGAATTCCTTGAGCACGGGAATTTCCTTGGACTTTTGACGGACGGCAGTGCTCAGGGTAGACATCGCCTTTTCCAGGAGACGGGGAGCCGTGCCGTCGCCGCATTCCAAAATGCGGGAGGTCTGCGTCTCGCTCATAGAGCCGAAGAAGCGCATGAGCACCACAAAGCGCTCCAGCACGGGGAGGTTGTCCACCGCGCGGGACAGGAATGCGCGCGCCTCTTCATTTTCCGCCGATGCGGAAAGCGCGATCGGCTCGGGCAACTCGAATTTGCATTTCTGATCGTCGTCGGGCAGATCGCCGTCAAACAGATCGGGGTTCTGCTCCTTCACGAAATTCTTACAGCGGTTTGCCGCCACTGCCATGATCCACTTGGGGAAATCCTCGGGATCATGCAGGAGATTCAGCTTATGGAACGCATGATAGAAGGTACGCTGGAGCATCTGTCCTGCCGCTTCCTTGTTCTGCGTGAGCTTGAGACACAGGTAATAAACGGGAGTTTTATACGCATCGTACAGAGCGGAAATCGCAGTACGGTCGCCGGTACGAGCGGCGGCGATAATATCTGTGAGATTCATTTGTTTTCCTTTCTTTGCGGGGGGATTCTTCCCCGATCCGATCGAATACGGTTTTATTCTATCACAGACTTCCGTTTTTGTCAATCACCCCATGCCCATACGTCGCATTTTTCCGCATCGTGCAGAAACGGCGGAAAGCATGCGTGAAGCACCCTCTCCGCCGTCCGATACCGTTTTTTGGTTTTTCCCGTCACCGTCCCGCCGTCTCGCGGTACAGCGCTGCATACCGCTCCGCAGCACGCTTCCACGAAAAATCGATCTCCATGATCTTGCGCACCAAGGCGTTCCATTTTTCGCGGTCATACAGATAGACGCCCAGCGCCTGCCATATCACATGGAGCATATCGTGCGCGTTGTAATTGGCAAAGGTGAAGCCGTTGCCCTCTCCCGTTTCGCGCAGATACGGACGCACGGTGTCCGCCAAGCCGCCCGTCTCGCGCACCAGAGGCACCGTACCGTAGCGGGACGCGATCATTTGCGAAAGCCCGCACGGCTCGGCACGGGAGGGCATCAGGAGCAGATCGCCGCCCGCATACATCCGACGCGCCAGCAGTCCGTCGTAGCGCAGAACCGTGCGCACCTGATCGGGATACTGCCCGCAGAGGTCGCCGAGGAACTGCTCGTAGCGGGGATCGCCCGTCCCCAGTACCGCCAGTTGAACGTCGGCGCCGAGCACTTCGCGGATCACGCAGGCGACCAGATCCAGTCCCTTGTGCGCCACCAGACGCGACACCACAATAATAAGAAAGGAATCGGGCGATACGGGCAGTCCCAGCTCCTGTTGCAGACATGCCTTGTTGTATGCCTTCCCCTCAAGGTCGGACGGCGTATAGTGCACCGGAAGCGCGGGATCTGCGGCGGGATCGTACAGGGAAGTATCGATGCCGTTGAGAATGCCTGACAGCTTCCCCTTGTATTTTTCCAGAATGCCGCACAGCCCCTCGGAATACCCCGGCGTGCAGATCTCGCGCGCATAACGCGGACTGACCGTGCTGACACGGTCGGCACACACCACCGCTCCCTTGGTGAGATTCAGATCGCCCCGATACCAAAGATCGCCGCAAAGAGAAGACTCCAAGCCGAAAAGATCGGTGTACAGCTCCTTTGCGTAGACCCCCTGATACTCGATGTTGTGAATGGTGTACAGGGTGCGGATGCCGCCGTATCCCGGGCGATCCCGATAAAACTGGCGGTAATAGATAATGCTGAGCGCACTCTGCCAGTCGTTTGCATGGAGGATATCGGGGAAAAACGGAATGCGCCACAGCATTTCGCACACCGCTCTGCCGAAAAAGGCAAAGCGTTCGCCGTCGTCACAGCAACCGTACAGGGAATCCCTGCCGAAGTAGCGTTCGTTATCCAAAAAATAGAAGGTCACGCCGCCGTGCACCGCTGTATGGACGCCGCAGTATTCCTGCCGCCACGCCACAGGGACGGAAAACTCGCACAGCTTGGTCATTTTCGCACGGTAACGTGCGTCCACGGCACGGTAGAGCGGCATCACCACACGGATATCGGTTTCCCTCGCCCGCAGAGCGCGCGGCAAAGAGGACGCCACCTCCCCCAGTCCGCCGCTGACGGCAAAGGGAACGGCTTCGGGCGTCACATATAAGACCGTAGGGTCGGACATATTTTCCATCAAATCATCATGCCTTTCTCGATATAATACGGGCGAACCTCACAGCCCGAAAGCTCCCTGCCCTCGCGCACCGCCGTGTTTTTATCCGCCACCACACATTGCAGGGACGCGCCCCTGCCCACGACCGCATTTTCAAACAGGACGGAATCCCGCACGCATGCGCCCTCCTCCACCCGCGCGCCGCGGAAGAGGATGCTCCCCTCCACACTGCCGAGTATCGTACAGCCGTCGGCAATGAGACAGTTTTTCGCGCTTCCCGTGGTATATACCGTGGGCGGCGAATTGTGTACCTTGGTGTAAATGGGACGGTCGGCGGCGGAAAACAGCGCGGCGCGGAAATCGGCGTCCCGTAAAAGACGCATCTCCGTACGATAGTATTCCGCAAACGAGCGGATCAATGCGACGGGCGTCTCCACGGCATACGCCCGAATATCCATGTGCCGCACGTTTCTTTGCAGGATGTCGCGGGTAAAGCTGTCGAAATTGTGGGACACGGCATCGGTCAAAAGGGCGCAGAGCAGATTCTTTCCCATAATCCACACATGCATGGACACATCGTGATACCCGTCCAGTTCTTCGGCGGATACCACAATGTCCGTGACCCTGCCCTCACCGTCCGACACCACGATCTGGGTCTGTCGGGCAGTATCGGGAGTCAGACAGACCCGCTTTACCGCCATGGTGATGTCGGCGCCCGACGCCGCATGCGCACGGAGCATCTGTGCCAGATCGAGGTTGGCAACCGTGCCGCAGTCGCTGAGCACCACATAATCCTCGCTCAGCTCGCCGATGGAATGCCGCACCCCCTTCAGCGCCTCCAGGCGGGTGCTGTACAACGAATTGGCGCGGCTTGCATATGCCGTGATATAGGGCGGCAGGATAGTGACCCCGCCCGAGCGGCGCGCCAGATCCCAGTCCTTGCCCGAGCCGATGTGATTCATGAGGGACAAATAATTGTAGTGCGTGATCACGAGAATGTCGGAAATACCCGCATTAACCATGTTGGAAAGCGGAAAATCCACCAGTCGGTAACGGCAGGCAAAAGGGATGGAAGCCATGGTGCGCACACGGGTCAATTCGGTCAGATCACGATCATGGAGATTGGAGAAAATGATTCCGGCGGCTGTCACAGCAGTGCTCCCTCCTTTTCGGTCGCGCTCCCGTCCGACGCAATATGTGCGGCAAGGTACGCGCCGTCAATGACGCACGGCTCCCCGCCGCCCTTGCCGCGCGGCACGCCCTCAAAGGTGTGTGCGGGAATTACGGTGTCCTCGGTCACAACGGCATATTCCACATGCGCACCCTTTCCGATGCGACAGCCGTCAAAGATCACGCAGTCGCGCACCACGGCGCCCTCCTCCACGGTCACACCGTTGAACAGGACGGAATGCTCCACCGTGCCGAAAATCTCACAGCCGTCGCTGACGATCGCATTCCGCAGTACGCCGTCCGCGCCGATGAAGTGTGGCGGATGAGCATAATTGCGCGAAAAAATGCGGAAAGAGGGGTCGTTCACCGAAAAGGCGGGATGCTCCCCCAAAAGATCCATGTTGGCGTTCCAGTAGCTCTCCACGGTGCCCACGTCCCGCCAGTAGCCCGAAAACGGATAGGCGTACACCGACACGCCGCCCGCAAGCATGGCGGGGATCACGTTTTTCCCGAAATCGTTCTTGGAGGCGGCATCGTGCGCGTCCCGCTCCAGCCATTCCTCCAGCACCGCCGTGTTGAACAGGTAAATGCCCATGGAGGCGGTGGTATTTTGGGGATGCGCGGGCTTTTCCTCAAAGGAGATCACCCGTCCTCCGCCGTCGGGCGCGGCATTGAGGATACCGAAGCGGGATGCCTCCCGACGCGGCACCTCGATGGAGGCGATGGTGCAGTCAGCACCGCGCTCCCGATGAAACGCAAGCATCTTCCGATAGTCCATCTTATAAATGTGATCGCCCGACAGGATGAGCACCCACTCGGGGCGGTAGCGACGGATAAAATGGAGGTTTTGATAAATAGCGTTCGCCGTCCCGCGGTACCAGTCGGCGCGACCCTTGCCCTGATACGGCGGAAGGACGGTCAGCCCGCCGCGCTCCCGATCGAGATCCCACGGCTGTCCGTTTCCCATGTACTCGTTGAGCTTAAGGGGCTGGTACTGTGTGAGCACGCCCACGGTGTCGATGCGGGAATGAATGCAGTTGGAGAGGGGAAAATCAATGATGCGGTACTTGCCGCCGAACGGAACGGCGGGCTTTGCGAGATGCGATGTCAGACTGCGCAGGCGGCTCCCCTGCCCGCCCGCAAGCAGCATGGCAATGCAGTCCTTTTTCTGATATCCGGTCATGCGTCGGAATCCTTTCTGTTCTGCCGTGACCCGCACGGCGAGACTGCGGCGCGATTCGCGCCGTTCATGCTCTCCAATTATAACGCGCGCGCCCTGCACAAACCATCGAATTATGGGTCCGCGCGCCAATTTTGTTCGGCACAAAAAGACAAAACCGGCAAAAGCCGGCTTTGCCTTCGTGTTTTTTCGCGTCCGCAGTCACCCCTTCGACCGCTTTTTTGCCGTCGGTTTTTTCCCCGTTTCCCGTTTATGATCCGTTTCGTGTTGTTTTTCCGTTTCGTATTTGCGCCGCGTGGCTTCGCCGCCCCGAAGGTGGCGCTCTGCCTTGTTGCAGTCCAAAAGCCGCTTTGTCTTTTGCGCCAGTACGCGGTCAATTTTCGGCAGCTTCACCGTCACGTCCTTATGTACCGTGGATTTGCTGATTCCGAATTCCTTTGCCGCCGCCCGTATGGTGGTGCGGTTCTGCAAAAGATACTGTGCCAACAGTACACATCGTTCACGGTTTTCTTTGTCCCATGTCAGCAAGTTCATCATCTGCCTTCCGTATTCCGCCTGCGCGCACGGCACCGTGAA
>ERZ824600.5554-NODE-5554-length-10232-cov-3.182765_pt1 | contig 10232 bp, 9 predicted proteins | sample MGYA00519933_ERZ824600 | MGnify/ENA primary metagenome ERZ824600 (study PRJEB31778, sample SAMEA3449178) | human gut metagenome | biome: human gut; feature: human-associated habitat; material: faeces | place: United Kingdom | collected 2010/2012 ... | reverse complement strand
AGAACATTTACATCACCAGCCAGTATATTCTGCTCTGCCATCATTTTCTCCATTCTTACACGTTACTTTATGGATTAAACGTCTATTACTGATGGTTCCGATAGAAATTAATCAGACATCCATCAAGAATAATCTGTCTTTCATCATCTGTAAGTTCACCAAGACGCAGTGTAAATTCTTTCATTTCTTTATTTACAACATATGCCTTTACTTCCGAAGTCTTTTCCTTTACTGCCTTTGCAATTTCAGGAATAAAGATATAATCTCCATTTGTAAACGGAAGACCGCCTTCATCAATAATAAATGGAAGCATACCCCAGTTAATCAGATTTGAACGGTATCTCTTTGTAGCGTATTCATTTGCGATATTTGCCCATCCGCCGAGAACCTTCTGACAGGATGCTGCCTGTTCTCTTGCTGAACCGTCGCCCGGTTTTACCGCAAAGATAGTGCTTCCGACACCGACATTTTCCTTACATACGTCATAAGTTTCTTTAATCTTGTGCATAATATCACGCAGCTCCGGTAAAGCTTCGCCCATGCACTGTCCGGCTTCTCTTGCTTTTTCTGCCTTCTGTACTTCCTTTGCACGGCCAACATATGCTGGGTCTTTTCTGGATAATGCAAACTCCGCAAGTCCTAACGGGTTAGAACGGAACGAAGAAGTTTCTCCGGAAGGAATCAGTTCATCTGTTGTTGTAACAGGGTCATGAATCTCAGATACAACTTTAAGAAGAAGATTATCTGTCAAAGCTACCATTGCAGGCCAGTCCTTGATGTTAGGGCCAAACTTAATCTCAACGTTTTCATCAGCCACACCATGAGAATCAAATACACGGTTCTCATAGATCTTCTTATCAAAGAAATATTTATACTTGGTAAAGTCACCATCGAACTCTGTTGCCGGAGTCAGGAAGCCTTTATTCGCTGCTGTTGCTGCGATAGAACGTGCATCCATCAGTGCCACAGATGCGATCTGACCGCTCTGAAGCTTGGAACCTTCTCTGTTCGGGAAGTTTCTTGTTGAATGACGAATGGAAAGGGCATTGTTTGCCGGTGTATCACCAGCACCGAAGCAAGGTCCACAGAATGCAGTCTTGAGGACAGCACCTGTCTCCATCAACTTGGCTGCACAGCCATTTTTGATCAATTCCATATAGATTGGCATGGAAGCAGGATATACACTTAATGTAAATTCATCCGGTCCAATGCTTGCATTTGTCAGGATATCAGCTGCAGCACAGATATTTTCAAATCCACCGCCTGCACAGCCTGCGATAATACCCTGTTCTACATAGAGCTTACCGTCAATGACCTTATCCTTTAATTTGAAATCAACTGCGCCATCCAGGCTTACTAATGCCTTTTTCTCACAATCATCCAGAATATCCATCAGATTAGCGTTCAACTCTTCAATGGTATATGTATTGCTTGGATGGAAAGGCATCGCGATCATAGGTCTGATGGTACTAAGGTCAATCTTAATGCATCCATCATAGTATGCTACTTCGCCAGGATTGAGTTCCTTATAATCCTCACTTCTGCCATGGATATCATAGAAATCCTTAATTGCAGAATCTGTCTTCCAGATAGAGGACAGACATGTAGTCTCTGTCGTCATAACATCAATGCCGATACGGAAATCAGCAGAGAGGTTCTCTACGCCAGGTCCTACAAATTCCATTACTTTATTCTTCACATAACCGTTCTTAAATACAGCACCAATAATAGCCAGCGCAACGTCCTGAGGTCCTACGCCTTTTGCAGGGGAGCCTTCCAGATAAACAGCTACAACACCTGGCATATTGATATCATAGGTCTGGTTCAGAAGCTGTTTTACAAGTTCAGGACCACCTTCACCCATTGCCATAGTTCCAAGCGCACCATAACGGGTATGGGAATCAGAGCCAAGAATCATTCTGCCGCCGCCTGCCAGCATTTCTCTGGCGAACTGGTGAATAACTGCCTGATGAGGTGGTACATACATACCGCCATATCTCTTGGCACAGGTAAGTCCGAACATATGATCGTCTTCGTTGATGGTTCCTCCTACTGCACACAGAGAGTTGTGGCAGTTCGTCAATACATAAGGTACAGGGAACTTAGTCAGTCCTGATGCACGTGCGGTCTGAATGATTCCAACAAAAGTAATATCATGAGAAGTCAGCTTGTCAAATTTGATCTTCAGCTTCTCCATATTACCGGATGTATTGTGATCAGCAAGGATTCCATATGCAATTGTCTCCTTTGCTGCTTCCTTCTTGTCCACTTTCTTACCGGTCTTAGCCTCAATGGCAGCTGCCGCTTCACCATTATCTGCTACGAGCTCGGTTCCGTTCAACAGGTATACGCCACCGTCATATAACTCTATCATATCACACTATCCTTTCTGTTGTACGCAGTCCATCACACAGCTGTATGATCCTTAGTACTGTATAAATATACACATTTCTTTTACTATACTATACTTTCACGGTCATTTGCAATGCTTTAGCGTAATAAAATTATATTCATAACCGGGAAGGTCTGACTCCTGTCACTTTATAGAACAGTCTTGAAAAATACAACGGATCGTCAAAGCCACAGGATAGGGCAGCACTCTTGACACTGGCGCCCTTTGACAGCATCTTTCTTGCCTGTGTCACCCGGTAACGAATCAAATATTCACTTGGTGAACAGCCAACTTCCTCTTCAAACAAACGATATAGAGTCGATCTGCTTATGTTCATAAGGCGGCACAGATACGCAATATCAAATTCTTCTCTGTGATATTCTGCCTCAATATAGCTGATGGCATTGCTCAATCTTTTTTCATTTTCTGTAAGAAGATCTCTCTCCCAATTGATATGATCTCCAATACAGCCTGTAATAGACAAAATGCTGCCTATCGCCTCTTTCTCCTGTCTTTTATGAACCAGTTCATATGCCTTGCTAAAATACGGAATGATCTCCTGCTCTTCAATTGCAGGAAAAACCGGCATTTTCATGCCAAGCCCCACTTCCCTTAGCATCTCGCTGACACTCTCGCCGCTGAATTCAATCCAGCAATACTCCCATGGCTCCTTCTCGTCCGGGTAATAATGTACCGTGGTGTATGGGATGATGAGAAAGCTCTGTCCTGTATCTACAGGGTAGTTGTTCCCATTCACAACATAGGTACCTTTTCCCCGGATAATATAATGAATGATATAGCAGTTTCTCATTCCAGGGCCGAAGCTGTGCATATCACTGCAATCCTGTCTGCCTGCCCACAAAAGTTGTAAGCCTGTTACTCCCATGATGGTATCTCCCCCTACTGTATAGAAAGTGACGAATTATGAACGTTTTGTCCATATATTTGAAACAATACTACATATCAAACTTTTCTTTTACTTACTATACTAAATATAATTTATAACACTTTAAGTTGCAACAGAAAATGAACAAAAAAGTTATATCATTTTCTGTTTATATTAACTTGGGTGAGTTACAGAATTGCCCTGCTTTCCTAATGCATAAGCAGGACAATTCGTCCCTCTCCCCCCACCCCCAACAGAAAGGAAGAAAAGAAAATGGTAAAACTGACACCCCCTATGGGATGGAACTCCTGGAATACTTTCGGAGAAAAGATCAATGAATCACTCATCAAAGAAACGGCAGACTGCATGGCAGCAAGTGGTCTGAAAGATGCAGGTTATGACTATCTGGTCATTGATGACTGCTGGTCACTCAAGGAACGTGATGCACAGGGCAGACTGGTTGCTGACCCTGCCAAGTTCCCTAACGGCATGAAAGCAGTAGCAGACTATGTACACAGTAAAGGGCTGAAATTCGGCATGTATTCCTGTGCCGGCAATCTCACCTGTGCAGGATACCCCGGAAGCTATGAACACGAATTTACAGATGCAGAGACCTTCGCCTCCTGGGGCGTTGATTTTCTCAAATACGACTACTGCTACCACAGCCCCATCGTTGCCGGCAAATATCTGTACCGCAGAATGGGGCTGGCATTGGAGAACTGCGGCAGAGATATCCTTTTCAGCGCATGCTCCTGGGGTGCTGATGAGACACACGAATGGATGAAGGAAAGCAGTGCCGGCATGTGGCGCTCCACAGGAGACATCTTCGACACCTGGGAATCCGTCAAGGATCTGGTTCATCAACAGGAAAAGCTTCTGCCCTACAATGCTACCGGCTGTTTCAATGACATGGACATGCTGATTGTTGGTATGTATGGACAGGGAAATGTAGGATTAAAAGGCTGCAATGACACCCAGTATAAAACCCATTACTCCATCTGGGCTTTGCTCGGTTCCCCACTGATGATCGGCTGTGATATCCGAAATATGAATGATGCCACCAGAAATATTCTGATGAATCGTGATCTGATTGCCATCAACCAGGATGCCATGTGCCGCCAGGCTGTCAAGCTCAATGGTATCTGGGCAGGCGAAGATATGGTAATGTATGCCAGAAATCTCAGCAATGGAGATATTGCTATTGGACTGTTTAATCTCAGCGAAAATAAAAGCGCTGCCAGATTCAATCTGGACGAACTCGGACTTCCCCAAAGCACCGGTCATACGCTGGAAATGACAGAAGTATGGACAAAGAAAACCTCTACAGTGACCAACGGCACCTGGATTCAGGAATTAGACGCCTATGACTGTGCTGTATACAGAGCAAAGGTCGTGAAAGCATAATGAACGGAACCTGTATGAAATGCGGTAAGCACCTGTCTTTTAACGAGATAGGTGCTTACAAAAAATTTGTCAACCGCGGAAGTACCAGCTATCTGTGCATTCCCTGTCTGGCTGTGAAGCTGGATATTCCCGAAGAAATGATTCATATGAAGATAAAAGATTTCATTGCACAGGGCTGTACGCTATTCGTCAACGAAGAATAAACTCTTCCAGCTTGCCCTGACTTATGGCATACTCATAGAGCTGCTTATTGGCACTGTCATAGACTCCGAATTGCTTCCTTGGACTGACAACCATCCGGCAACGGTCTATGGCAGCTTTTGCCTGTGCCATCAGTTCTTCTGATACCGGATAAAAGGCCGGCGAGGTCAATACCTCTGCGGCAAGCGTCCTGGCTGTTGGATAATCCATGTCATTATCATATAGGATTCCCGTTATAAAAGGCATTCCTTTGCGTTGCAGGGCATGATACAGATTCCTTGTATTACCTCCACCGCCAATTACAAACGTCTGCGGCTGTCCACTTGGTGCTTCCAGCTCCACCATTCCCGTTCCTTCTTCATAAGAACCTTTCTGTATGTCGAACAATTCACTGATATAGCCATTGGTAAATACTTCATCAGGAGTACCATATCGTTGCACACAATCCCCTTTTATACACATCACCTTATCAGAAATGCGCTGCGCAAGATCCAGTTCATGTAATGACATAATTACAGTAAGCTTCCTGGTTCTGGTCAGTTTCTGCAAAGTAGTCAGAAATTCCAGCTTGTACTTCACATCCAGATAAGAAGTCGGTTCGTCCAATAACAGAATCTGCGGCTCCTGACAAATTGCCCTTGCCAGTAAGATGCGTTGTCTCTGTCCATCACTGATCCGGGTAAAATCCTGTTCTGCAAGCTCTGTGACCTGCACCAGCACCATGGCATCCTCTACTGCTTTCCAGTCCTCCTTTGACAAAATCCCCAGTCTGCCCGTATAAGGGTAACGTCCTGCTGCCACCACATCCTTACACGTCATGAGCTCTGTCTTTAAACGGTCTGTGAACACGACTGCCATCTTCTGCGATCTGGTATGTCCATCCATCTTCTGCAAAGAGACACCTTCCAGACTTGCCTCCCCATCAACAGGAATCAGCTGTCCTGCGATACTTTTCAGTATCGTAGACTTACCCGCACCATTAGGCCCTATCAATGTCAGAATCTCGCCCTGCTTTAGTGCGATTTCCACATTTCGTATCAGAGGTACACCACCATATCCTACTGTCATATGCTTCGTCTGAAAATAATACTGCTTCTCCATTACGCCTGCTCCCCCTTATGCCTTTTCAACATGATAAGAATCACCACAGGGGCGCCAAAAACTGCAGTCACTGTACTGATGCTAAGCTCCGTAGGGGCAAACAGCGTCCTTGCCAGCAAATCACAGAACAGACAAAAGACACTGCCTCCCAAAAAACACGCCGGGATCATAATAATAGGCTTAGCTGTCCCAAACAGATTTTTGACCAGATGTGGTACTGCGATTCCTACAAAAGATACCGGTCCCGCATAGGCTGTGATACAGGCTGCAAGCAGGCTGGAAAGCATGACCAGGATTACCCGGAACCGTCTGATGTTGACCCCCATACTCTGTGCATAGGATTCTCCCAGCTGATAAGCACCGATAGGCTTCGCCAGACAGAAAATAATTACAGTGATTACAAATACCAGAACTGACATGACTGTCACATTACTCCATGTCATGCCGGAGAAGCTGCCTTTTGACCAGTTATGCAGATTCACAATATCTGCATCATCTGCAAAAGTCACAACAAAATCCGTAACTGCCGTACAGATATAACCTATCATTACACCACCGATGATAAGTGATGACATATTGCCAATGCGGTTAGAAATCAGCAGCACAAAGCCCATGGACAGACACGCCCCTATAAATGCCGCCAGAATCAGTGTCACCGAGCTGACAGCAAAAGCATGTCCAAGACAGAAGACCATGACCAGTGCTACCACCAGCTTGGCACCTGATGAAATACCAAGCACAAAAGGTCCTGCTATCGGATTATGGAAAAATGTCTGAAGCAGATACCCTGCCAGCGCCAATGCCCCACCAAGGATTGCTGCTGCCAGCGCCCTTGGAAGACGTATCTCCCATACAATACGTGATGCAGTCTGCGCCGTCTTCTCTCCAAACAGAACTTCAGTTACTTCCTTTACAGAAATATTCACACTGCCGGCACAGATATTCCATGCCAGCAGCACAGCCATCAATATGATCAAACCAAGAAATGCCATACTATATCGAATCTTCCTGCCTGCCTTCATCTTTTCACCTTTCTGAATAAGTACCTAAATATATGTGTAATACCCTGCGGACCGTTTAAAATCATTCGTTTAATTTAAACAGATATCTGGTATCCGTATTTTGTGACATATCTGTCACAAATGCAGTGTGCATGTCTGCAATCATGGAACCAATTGCCATGGATTCCTGATACATATTCTGTGTCGTACACCACACATTGCCACTTTGTACCGCCTTAAAATCTGCCAGAAGCTGATTCTTAGCCACCAGCTCATCAATAGAAGTAATCTGTCCATCAATGGTACTGTTATAGATCAGACAGTCCACATCTTTTGCCGATGCATAGAATTCTTCCATCTGCATAGTCACCGATGAACTCTTACTCTGTGTGTCTCCCAGCTTGTCAAAGATATACTTGCCTCCTGCAAGCTCAATCATCTTAGGTACATAATCATTTGCCTTACGGACATTCACTGCGCCATTGGAAGTCAGATAAAAGAAAGCAACCGTGGGCGTCGTCTGTCCTTCGCCATTCTGCTCCTTGTCTGCTAAAACCTGCTCCAGCTCTGCTGCCTGTTCCTTGAAAGCAGCATTTGCCTGTTCCTCCTGTCCGGTCAGTACACCGTATAATTTCACCCATTCACATCGTCCCAGAGGATGTTCTTCATAGCTTGCCCTGTCTACCATAACAGGAATACCAAAATTCTCCAGCTTCTCCTTAACTTCAGGAGTATGCATAATCATCATATTTTCAATAACAAAATCACATCCACCAGAAAGAATCAGTTCATAATCAGGCGCATTATATTTACCTGCATATATAATATCGCCCTGTTCCATCAGCTGTGGAATCTCTGGCAGATACCATCCTTCCTGCTCTGTTCCCGTAAATCCTATCCTGTCCAGTGCATCAATTGAACGGAACATATCCATCGCCGCCGATGCCACCAGATAGATATTGTCTATCGGCTGCCGCACCACCTTGATATCCTCATCCAGATTTTCCGGTATCTCTTTATCCTCCGGCACAATCAAAAAACGGCTGCCATCTGATATCGTAATCAAATCATAGCCATCACTATAATAATCTACCGCATACTCCGTAGCATACTCCAGATCCATCCTGCCTTCATAAGCCAGCCCGGCACTAATCTCCTCGTCCACCTGAATCTGCTTCGCCTCCGCAGAATCCCCTCCTGAACTCTTCGCACACCCAACCAACTCTAACATCATAACTACAATTAATACTATGGAAATTCTCTTCTTCACTCTCTCCACCTCTCCTATAATCACTATACCCTTTTCAACTACTATGTACTTAGGTAATTATAAAACATATATCTTAAATTGGATGAATTGCACAGCTCCAAAACTTATTTCTTCTTCGTAGCCGATAAGCTGAACACTGCTGCGGTCAGTACCACAATTCCAATCAGTAGCATAAACATAGGATCAAAGCCACTCGAACTGGTCTTCTCTGCTGCAGCCGTCTCTGAATGGAAAGTCAGCGTATAAGTCACTTCATGAGGTGTGGACATTGCCGTAGTATCCGCAATCACAGTCATCGGCTCGTCCATGCACAATACAGGGATCAGGAAGGTTGAATTACCCACACCCTCTTCTCCATTGACAGGAAGATATTTCTCACCATTTACGATCATATAGTCATAGTTAGAGCTGCTCCAGATGATCGTTGCTGTTGCTTTCTTAGATACTACATTCATCTCTGCCGGAGTTGTAATAGAAGCCCTGCCGCTTCCGCCTTCCAGATCTACACTGATCGTATAATTGCCATCTGCCAGCTCCACATCCTGCTGCTCCACAACAGGAATCTCATCCTCTGTTGCCCAGGCTACCATATTCAGCTGTAATACACCCAGCATAACTGCCATCATAATTGCACATTTTCTTATCTTTTTCATAACTCTCCTCATTTCCACGCACATCTACTGTGCAAATTATTATCACACTGTTATTCCCCCCAGAACTCAATACTATCCTGTGTTCTGATCTTCTAAAATATTATACTCATATCGTTTCCTTTTCGCAATAAATTTACGCGCGAATTTATGAGCGCATAAACATACTCAATAAAAAAGGTCTTACCCGGCTAATTTTCATTAGACAGGTAGGACCTTTCCAGTCTCAATTATTACTCAATATCTACATGGTCGAGATGCCAGATATCATCTACATATTCCTGAATGGTTCTGTCGGATGTAAACTTACCAACATGTGCTGTATTGAGCAGTGCGCTCTTTGCCCAGCCCTGTGTATTACGGTAAGCCTTTTCCACCTTCTTCTGTGCTTCTGCATAAGAGCGGAAGTCTTTCAGGATAAAGTACTGATCCGCGCGCTCGTAACCATTGGATTCCAGTAAGGAAGAATACAATTCACGGAACAGTTCCGGTTCCCCGTATGTTCCATCAATTAATTGGTCTACCACTTTACGGATATCCGCATCATTATTGTAGATTTCACGCGGATTGTACTGGTTATTATGCTCAAAATCAATAACTTCCTGGGAAGAGAGTCCAAAGATAAAGGCATTTTCTTCTCCCACTTCTTCTACGATCTCAACATTGGCACCATCCATTGTACCAAGCGTTGGTGCACCATTAAGCATAAATTTCATATTTCCGGTTCCGGAAGCTTCTTTACTTGCCGTAGAAATCTGCTCCGATACATCCGCTGCCGCAAAAATAATCTCAGCATTACTTACACGATAGTTTTCAATAAACACTACTTTAATCTTTCCGCCAATGCTGGCATCATTATTTACTACATCCGCAACACTGTTGATCAATTTGATAATCGCTTTTGCACGACGGTATCCGGCAGAAGCCTTTGCACCAAAGATAAAGGTATGTTTTACCACATCCATCTCCGGATGCTCTTTCAATTGATTATACAGATACATTACATGCAAAATATTAAGCAACTGACGTTTGTACTCATGAAGGCGCTTTACCTGTACATCAAAGATGGAATTTGGATCCACTTCAATGCCGTTGTGCTTCTTGATATAATCTGCCAAACGAACTTTATTCTGATATTTGATATTCATAAACTCTTTCAAAGCACGCTCATCTTCTGCATAAGGTGCAAGTTTACTAATTTCCGACAAATTTGTGATCCAACTTTTTCCAATTCTTCTTGATACAAAATCTGCCAAAAGTGGATTGGCATGAAGAAGAAATCTTCTCTGCGTGATACCGTTTGTCTTATTGTTGAATTTCTCCGGCA
>ERZ824600.5550-NODE-5550-length-10233-cov-5.135292_pt1 | contig 10233 bp, 8 predicted proteins | sample MGYA00519933_ERZ824600 | MGnify/ENA primary metagenome ERZ824600 (study PRJEB31778, sample SAMEA3449178) | human gut metagenome | biome: human gut; feature: human-associated habitat; material: faeces | place: United Kingdom | collected 2010/2012 ... | reverse complement strand
GGCAACGATCACTTTTCCCCGTAAGGCAGCTGGTAGAGCACAACCTTAGGAGGCGGACGCTCTATCCAGCTGAGCTACAGGCGCGGGTACAGATTGCATTGTACCGCATCCGGGCGGCGCTGTCAACGGCAGGAGCGTGCAAAAAAGTGAAAAAATCCGCAAAATTCCGCGAAATACCTTGCAATCGGAAAAACAACAGCATATACTATTTAGGTTATTGCGGTACTTCCATTTCAGATACACCTGCCGCCGGCAGGAAGGAGAGACAGACTATGCAGAACAACAAGCTACGCAACGTCGCCATTATCGCGCACGTCGACCACGGCAAGACCACGCTTGTCGACGAGATGCTCAAGCAGGGCGGCGTCTACCGTGAAAATCAGGAGGTCGTGGATCGCGTGATGGACTCCAACGACCTTGAGCGTGAGCGCGGCATTACCATCCTTGCGAAGAACACCGCCATCCACTATGGCGATACCAAGATCAACATCGTCGACACGCCGGGCCACGCCGACTTCGGCGGCGAGGTGGAGCGTATCCTCAAGATGGTCAACGGCGTCATCCTGCTCGTGGACGCCGCTGAGGGCCCCATGCCGCAGACGCGCTTCGTGCTTTCCCGCGCGCTGGAGCTGGGCCACCGCGTGATCGTGGTCGTCAACAAGATCGACCGCCCCGACCAGCGCATCCACGAGGTCGTGGACGAGGTGCTCGAGCTGCTGCTCGACCTCGACGCCACGCCCGAGCAGCTTGACAGCCCCATGCTCTTCTGCTCCGGTCGAAACGGTACGGCGAGCTATTCGCCCGATGAGCCCGGCACCGATCTCAAGCCGCTCTTCGATACCATCCTCAACTACATTCCCGCGCCCGAGGCGGACGTTGACCAGCCCTTCCAGATGCTCGTCTCCGCCATCGACTACAACGAGTTCGTCGGCCGCATGGCCATCGGACGCATCGAGCGCGGCACGCTCAAGCAGAACCAGGAGATCATGGTCTGCAACTACCACAATCCCGACGCCGCGCCGAAGAAGGCGAAGGCCGTCTCCCTCTATGAGTTCGACGGTCTGGGCAAGAAGCCCGTTACCGAGTCCACTGCGGGCAACATCATCTGCCTGTCCGGCATCGGCGACATCACCATCGGCGACACCATCTGCGCGCCCGAGTGCGTGGAGGCGCTGCCCTTTGTGAAGATCTCCGCGCCGACGATGGAGATGACCTTCTCCATCAACGATTCCCCCTTCGCGGGCCGCGACGGCAAGTTCGTCACCTCCCGCCAGCTGCGCGAGCGTCTGTTCCGCGAAACGCTCAAGGACGTTTCTCTGCGCGTGACCGAGATCGAGGGCGCGATGGACGCCTTCAACGTCGCGGGCCGCGGCGAAATGTCGCTGTCCATCCTCATCGAGACCATGCGCCGCGAGGGCTATGAGTTCCAGGTCTCGCCCCCGCGCGTGCTGTACCAGACCATCGACGGCAAGAAGTGCGAGCCCATCGAGCGGCTGGTCGTGGACGTGCCCGCCGAGAGCGTCGGCGCAGTCATCGAGAAGATCGGCTCCCGCAAGGGCGACATGGTCGAGATGACGCCGGTCGGCGCCCGCATGAAGGTCGAATTCCTCGTCCCTGCGCGCGGCCTGTTCGGCTACCGCAACGAGTTCCTTACCGACACCAAGGGCGAGGGCATCATGGCGAGCGTGTTCGACTCCTACGCGCCCTACAAGGGCGATCTGGCGCGCCGAAACACCGGCTCCCTCGTCGCCTTTGAGACCGGCGAGAGCATCACCTACGGCCTTTTCAACGCGCAGGAGCGCGGCCAGCTGTTCATTGGCGCGGGCGTGCCGGTGTACGAGGGCATGGTCGTGGGCGTCAGCCCCAAGCAGGAGGACATCACCGTCAACGTCTGCAAGAAGAAGCAGCTGACCAATATGCGCGCCTCCGGCTCGGACGACGCGCTGCGTCTGGTCCCGCCCAAGCAGATGAGCCTGGAGCAGTGCCTCGAATTCCTCGCCGACGACGAGCTGCTGGAGGTCACGCCGCACGCGCTGCGCATCCGCAAGACCATCCTCAACCACGAAAAGCGCATGAAGGCCACCCACGGCGGCAAGAAGTAAATGGAAAAGAACAGGGAACGGCTTGCGCCGTTCCCTGTTTGCAAAAGGATGACTTCAGGCAGAAAATCGGGGCTTGCTACCACCGGTAGCGGAAGTTCCAGCCATAGTTGATAGTGTGCAACGCCCAAATCCCGTAGAATTTCCCCACAAGGAGGAACGAGAAATGCTGTCAGAAACGATTTATCGGCTCAGACGAAGGGCGGGACTTTCCCAAGAGCAGCTTGCGGAAACCATCGGCGTTTCCAGACAGGCGATCTCTAAGTGGGAAAGCGGAACATCCACGCCGGAGCTGGATAAGCTGTTGGCGCTCAGCGAATGCTTCCACGTTACGCTGGATGAGCTGACCGGCGGAACACCGTGCGAAGCGGATACCGGATCGGTGCGGCGGACAAAGACGGACGGTTTTCGGCAGACAACGCAGAAGGTCGGCATTGGCTTATGTGTGCTTGGCGCGGTCCTTCTGCTGGCGGTGGGCGCGGTCATGCTGGCTGTACCAGATGCCGCGGATCGGCTGAACGAGTCCTCTGCGGTCACGCTCAACGGCTCGGGGCTGTTGCTGGTGCTTTGCGTCCTTTTCATGGCGGCAGGTCTGGTGCTGATCCTCCGGAAAAAGTAAAAGGAGAAACTGCTATGAAAACATGGAGCATCGTATTTGCCGCGCTTGCCGTGCTGCTCTCCGACGTGATGTGCGCCGTGGTGGCGTACCTTTATCGGGATATGCTCTGCGGCATTGCGCACGACTGCTACAGCGCACCGGCCGGCGTTGCCTTTTTGTACGCGATCCCGTTCGCAGCGGGGATCATTATATGCGCGGCGCTGGCCTGTGTGCTCAAGAAAAAAGCATAAAAGAAAGACTCCGTCCGCCGGATGGAGTCTTTCTTTCCGTTATCCGATCCCGAACAGCCGTTTGCCGTTCTCGGCGGTCAGGCGGATCAGCTCGTCTGTGTCCAGACCCCGCAGCGCCGCGATCTTTTCCGCGATATAGCGGACGTTGCGCGAGTCGTTGCGCGTGCCGCGCACGGGGACGGGGGCCATATAGGGGCTGTCCGTTTCCAGCAGCATCCGGTCGAGCGGGCACTCAAGCGCGACCTCGACCGTTTTGCGGGCATTTTTGTAGGTCACAGGGCCGTCAAAGCCGAGATACCAGCCGCGCTTTAGGAGTTCGCGCGCCATCTCGACGCTGCCGGAGAAGCAGTGGAACACACCGCGCACAGCGGGAAATTCCTGCACGATGGCAAGACTGTCGGCGTGCGCCTCGCGGTCGTGCACGATGACGGGGAGGTCCAGCTCCTGCGCCAGCGCGAGCTGATCGCGCAGCACTTTCTGCTGAAGCTCTCGCGGCGGGTTCTGTTCCCAGTAGTAGTCCAGCCCGATCTCGCCGATGGCAACGACCTTCGGCTCCCGCGCCCACGCGCGGAGCGCGTCCAGACTGTCCTCCGTGTAGGGCGCGCAGTTCTCGGGATGCCAGCCGACGGCGGCGTAGACGCGCGGATAGGTCCGCGCCAGCTCCACCGCGCGGCGGGAGGAGCCCAAATCGCAGCCGGGGTCGAGAATCAGCCCCACGCCGTGTTCGGGCATGGAGGCGAGCAGCGTCTCGCGGTCGGCGTCAAACGCCTCGTCGTCGTAGTGCGCGTGGGTGTCAAAAATCAAGCTCATAGGGTATCCTTTCTTTTTGATAGAGGGGATGATCCCCAGCAAAAGGGCATTTCACAAACGGCGTACAGCCTTGCTGCTGAAATAAAGCTTCGTATTGGCAGTTCGGGGGTCGAGGGGCGAAGCTCCTCGCTGTCTCTGGGGTTCTAAAGGGGCTATCTCTCCGACCGAGAGATAGCCCCTTTGCTTCTATTTCAGCACAGCTTTGCACCGGCGGGGATCTTATCGTCCACCATAATGAGGTTCAGGACCTCCTGCCCCTTCTCGGTGTGGGTGGCGGAGAGCAGCATACCGCAGCTCTCGAGCCCCATCATCTTGCGCGGCGGCAGGTTGACGATGGCGACCAGCGTCTTGCCGACGAGCTGCTCCGGCTCGTACCACTTGTGGATGCCGGAGAGGATCTGGCGGTCGGTGCCGGTGCCGTCGTCAAGTGTGAAGCGCAGCAGCTTATCGCTCTTCTTCACGGCTTCGCAGGCTTTGACCTTGACGGCACGGAAGTCGGATCTGCAGAAGGTGTCGAAATCGACCTTCTCCTCCGTCAGAGGCTCGATCTCCAGCGCGGGGAGCGCGGCCTTCTTCTGCGCCTCCTGAATGGCCTCCAGCTCGGCGAGCGCCTTTTCCATGTCGATGCGCGGGAAGATGGCCTCGCCCTTGTGGACGGTGACGCTCGCGCTCAGGCGGCCCCATTCGGCGGCGCTGTCCCAATCGCGGCAGTCCGCCGCCGCGCCGATCTGCGCGAAGATCTTCTCGCAGGAGGCGGGAATGAACGGCGTGAGCAGGATGGTGCAGATGCGGATGGTCTCGAGGAGGTTGTACATCACGCTGGCAAGGCGCGCGCGGTTGGCCTCGTCCTTGGCGAGCACCCACGGCGCGGTCTCGTCGATATACTTGTTCGCGCGCTGAATGACCTTGAAGATGGCCTCCAGACTGTTCTGGAACTGGAACTTCTCCATCTCGGCCTCGTACTTGCCGCGCAGAGCGGAGGCCGCCGCGATGAGATCGGCGTCGAACTCGCCCTCGGCGCGCTCGACGGGCAGCGTGCCGCCGAAATACTTCTCGACCATGGCGGTCGTGCGGGAGACGAGGTTGCCGAGGTCGTTGGCGAGGTCGACATTGATGGTGTTGATGAGCAGCTCGTTGGAGAAGTTGCCGTCCGAGCCGAAGGGGAACGTGCGCAGCAGGAAGAAGCGCAGCGCGTCCACGCCGAAGCGCTCGGCGAGCACATAGGGGTCGACGACGTTGCCCTTGGACTTACTCATCTTGCCGCCGTCCATCACGAGCCAGCCGTGGCCGTAAACGTGCTTGGGAAGCGGCATGCCCATGCTCATGAGCATCGCGGGCCAGATGATGGAGTGGAAGCGGACGATCTCCTTGCCGACAAAGTGGACGTCGGCGGGCCAGAACTTATCGTAATCGTCGTACTTTTCGTTCATGAAGCCGAGAGCGGTGCAGTAGTTGAACAATGCATCGACCCAGACATAGACGACGTGGCCGGGGTCGAAGTCCACCGGCACGCCCCAGGTGAAGCTCGTGCGGGAAACGCACAGATCCTCAAGGCCGGGCTTGATGAAGTTGTTCACCATCTCGTTCACGCGGCTGGCGGGCTGGAGGAAATCCGTGTCCTCGAGCAGGTGCTGCACGCGGTCGGCGTACTTGCTCAGCTTGAAGAAGTAGGCCTCCTCCTCGGCGTCCTCCACCTCACGCCCGCAGTCGGGGCACTTGCCGTCCACGAGCTGGCTCTCGGTCCAGAAGCTCTCGCAGGGCTTGCAGTATTTGCCGACGTACTTGCCCTTGTAGATGTCGCCGTTGTCGTGCATCTTCCTGAAGATCTTCTGGATGGCCTCGACGTGGTAATCGTCGGTGGTGCGGATGAAGCGGTCGTTTGAGATGTTCATCAGCTTCCACAGGTCAAGGATGCCCTTCTCGCCGCAGACGATGTTGTCCACGAACTGCTGCGGGGTCACGCCCGCGGCCTTGGCCTTGTCCTCGATCTTCTGACCGTGCTCGTCCGTTCCGGTCAGGAACATCACGTCGTAGCCGGTCAGGCGCTTGTAGCGCGCCATCGCGTCGGTCGCCACCGTGCAGTAGGTGTGGCCGATGTGCAGCTTGTCCGACGGGTAGTAAATGGGCGTGGTGATATAGAATCGTTTCTGTTCCATGGGTATCTTCCTCTTTTCCTGCCCGCGCCGAATGAAAGCGGGGCATAAATTCTCTTTAGTTTAGCACATTTGAGGACATTTTTGCAAGAGGTACGGCGTTATTTGCGCGGGCTCCGCGCAAATAACGCCGTTTTTTTGAGGTATTCTTACGCGATGGCGCGCTTTTCCAGCGCGCGCAGCAGCGGTACGCCGAGCAGGAAGCACACGGCGGCCTCGCCGATGCCGACCGTCAGCGCGTTGTAGGCGAACAGCCCCGCAAACGCGGCGGAGAAGCCCGTGCTTTCCCACGCGAGCATCGCGCCGACGATTACGGCATTGCAGACGACCGGCGGCACGGCGGCGGTCCATGCGCTGCGGCAGCGGCCCGACCACACGGCGGCGAGCAGCGTGGCGAGCGTGCCGACGACCAGATCGAGCAGGCCGTAGGGACTGAGCAGGTTGGTGATCAGGCAGCCCACGGCAAGACCGGGGATCGCCGCCTTGCGGTCGCGGCAGGGCAGCACGCACAGAGCCTCGCTCAGGCGGAACTGGATCGCGGGAAAGGCGAGACCGAAGAAATTGGAGATCCACGCGAGCGCCGCGTAGGCGGCGGCAATGACGGCGGCGCGGGCGAGATCGCGGGTAGAGTATTGCAGCTCCATAGAGGGGTATCCTTTCTTGGGAATGTAAACAGATGCGGGGGAAAGACGGTCAGGCGGCCCCGCAGGACCGCCTGACGCTGCCTTAAAATTCGGGGGAGGTCCTGCCGGAGGTCAGGTACTCATAGTATTGCGCTTCGGTCGCCGCCATGTAGGTCATGACCCACAGCGTGCCGACGCCAAGGCACAGCGAGCCGACAATGCCCCAGCCGATAAAGCTCAGATCGAGCACGAACTTCTCCCACTTGTGACCGGTCATCAGGCGCTGGCTCTCGTCCAGACATTCCCTCCAGCCGTATTCGGGGTGGTCGGCCTTGACGTAGTAGACCATGGAGTAGGCGTAGGCCTTGACGATGCCGGGGATGAAAAGCAGCAGGCTCCACAGGAAGATAAAGAGCCCGGAGAGCAGACTGATGAGCAGCGTACCGCCGAAATCGTCCCGAAAGCCGCGGAACAGATCGTTGAGGTCAATGCCTCGGCCCTCGCGCGCCTGCGCAAGGAAGGCATATTTCTGCGCGTAGAGCATCGGGCCGGTGACGACGAGCGCGCCGACGCCGGGGAGAATGCTGCCGGCGGCGCCGACGATGGCGGAGACCACCAGACAGAACACCACGCCCATGAGCCATTGATCCTTGAAGATGCCGCCGCCGAGCCGGGCGCGGGCGGCTGCCTTCCATTCGCTTCTTGTCATGCGGATCTTCTCCTTATCACACAATATTTCGCTTACAGCAGGTCGGGCAGATGACGCACGACCTCTGCGCAGCGCGGGCACAGCCCCTCGGCGTTGGGCGTGAGGGAGTGCTTCCAGCAGCGCGGGCACTTCGTGCCGGCGGCGTTTTCGACCTTGACGGCAAGCTCGCCGCCGACGGTCAGCTCGACCTTGGAGACAATGAACAGGTCGGCGAGCGCCGCGGGGTTCTCGTCCGCGAGGAACACATCGCCCTCGGGCACGGTCAGATGCACGTCGGCCTCCAGGCTCTTGCCGATGACCTTCGCCGCGCGGGCCTCCTCGAGCGCGCCGTTGACGGCGGTGCGGACCTCGATGATGTGCTCCCAGCGCGCCATGGTCTCGGCGTCGAGCGCGTAGGCGGTGAAGGGCTTGTTCATGTCGTTGAGCACCACGTTGCGCGCGTCGTCCTCGGCGGTGTGCGGCATGGCGAGCCAGATCTCATCGCAGGTGAAGGCGAGGATGGGCGCGAAGAGCTTGGCAAGGGTCGAGAGCGTGAGGTAGAGCGCGGTCTGGGCGCTGCGGCGCTCGGCGGAGTCCGCCGCCTCGCAGTACAGGCGGTCCTTCACAATATCGAGGTAGAAGCTCGAAAGCGTGGTGACGCAGAAATCGTTGACCGCGTGGGTGATGATGTGGAACTCGTAGTCGTTGTAGGACTGCTCGACCTTTTCGATCAGCTCGTTGAGCTTGGTGATGAGCCAGCGGTCGAGCACCGGCATATCCTCGGCCTTGGTGAGGTGCGCGGGGTCAAAGTCCACCAGGTTATCGAGCATGAACTTGCAGGTGTTGCGGAACTTGAGATAGTTCTGGCTGAGCTGCTGGAAGATGGCCTTGGAGCAGCGCACATCCGCGTGATAGTCGGCGCTCGCCGCCCACAGACGCAGGATGTCCGCGCCGTTCTCGTTGAAAATGTCGGCGGGATCGACGCCGTTGCCGAGGCTCTTGTGCATCGCGCGGCCCTCGCCGTCCACGGTCCAGCCGTGGGTGACGCACTCCTTGAAGGGAGCGCCCTCGCCGAACGCGCCCACGGCGGTCAGCAGGGAGGACTGGAACCAGCCGCGGTACTGGTCGAGGCCCTCGAGGTACATCGTGGCGGGCCAGAAGCCCTGATCCTTCTTCATCGCGGCGAAGTGCGTGGAGCCGGAGTCGAACCAGCCGTCGAGCGTGTCCTCCTCCTTGGTGAAGCCGGCGCTCTTGCCGCAGTGCGGGCAGGCGAAGCCCTTGGGCAGAATGTCGGCGGCGTCCATCTCGAACCAGGCGTTGGAGCCTTTTTCGGCAAAGAGCCTGCTCACGGCCTCGATGGTCTCGTCGGTGCAGACAGGCTTGCCGCAGTCAGCGCAGTAGAACACGGGAATCGGCAGACCCCAGCGGCGCTGACGGCTGATGCACCAGTCGGCGCGCTCACGGATCATGCTCTTCATGCGGTCGATGCCCCAGCCCGGGACCCAGCGCACGTCGTCGCACGCGGCGCAGGCCTCGTCCTTAAAGGAATCGACGGAGCAGAACCACTGCGGGGTGGCGCGGAAGATGATGGGCTTCTTGCAGCGCCAGCAGTGCGGGTAGGAGTGGACGATCTGCTCGGAGGCGAACAGGGAACCGGCCTCCTGCATGTCCTTGAGGATGACGGGGTTGGATTCTTCGACCAGCATCCCGGCGTACTTGCCGGCGTAGTCGGTGTGGCGGCCCTGATCGTTGACGGGCACGACCATATCCATGCCGTAGCGGCGGCAGGTCTGGTAGTCGTCCGCGCCGAAGCCCGGGGCGGTGTGGACGCAGCCCGTGCCGGAGTCCATGGTGACGTAGTCGGCCAGAACGAGACGGGAGGTCTTCGGCAGGAAGGGATGATCGGCCAGCATGTTCTCAAAGAACGCGCCCTCGTGGCGGGAGACGACGGTATAGTCCTCCACGCCGCCGACCTTCATGACCTTCTCCATGAGCGCCTCGGCGACGAGATACTGCTCGCCGTTCTGGTTGTTGCGGACGATGACGTAGCTTTCGACCGGGTTCAGCGCGATGGCAAGGTTGCCGGGCAGCGTCCAGATCGTGGTGGTCCAGATGACGAACGAGAGGTTCTTCTTTTCCTCGTCCGTCAGCTTGCCCTGATCGTCGTGCAGCGGGAACTTGACGTAGACGGTGGTGCAGGGGTCATCCTGGTATTCGATCTCGGCCTCGGCCAGCGCGGTCTCGTCGTGGTAGCACCAGTAGACGGGCTTCAGACCCTTATAGATGTAGCCCTTTTTGTACATCGCGCCGAAGACCTTGACTTCCTCGGCCTCAAAGCTCGGGGCCATGGTCTTGTACGGATGCTCCCAGTCGGCGACGACGCCGAGGCGCTTGAAGCCCTCCATCTGCACATCGATATAATGCTGCGCAAAATCATGGCAGGCGGAGCGGAACTCCGGGATGGGCATGGCCTTGTGGTTGAGCTTGTTCTGCTTGATGATGGCGGACTCGATCGGCATACCGTGGTTGTCCCATCCGGGAACGTACGGGACATAGTGACCGGTCATCGACATATGCTTGTTTATGATATCCTTGAGGATCTTGTTCATCGCCGTTCCCATATGGATGTTTCCGTTTGAGAAGGGAGGACCGTCATGAAGGACGAAGGCGGGCTTGCCGCTGTTTCTCTTCTTTATCTCGTTGTAAAGATCGAGAGCCGTCCACTTTTCATAGATCCCCGGTTCGCGCTGGGGAAGATTTGCCCGCATCGGGAAGTCCGTCTGCGGCAGATTGAGGGTTTTTGTGTAATCCTGAGCCATTTATTTTTGCCTTTCTGAAATCAGGTTTATTTTTTCTTTCCGTCATAGACCCGGAGGAATTCCTCTTCGGACTCCGCATCGGAATCTGAATCGGAGACGTTTTTCAGCATACGGAGAAACTCCTCGTCGTCGTCATCGGAGCCGGAAACGGTGCTGTTGAGCTTTTTGATGGAGTCGACAATGCCGCCCCTG
>ERZ824600.5548-NODE-5548-length-10237-cov-3.268709_pt1 | contig 10237 bp, 8 predicted proteins | sample MGYA00519933_ERZ824600 | MGnify/ENA primary metagenome ERZ824600 (study PRJEB31778, sample SAMEA3449178) | human gut metagenome | biome: human gut; feature: human-associated habitat; material: faeces | place: United Kingdom | collected 2010/2012 ... | reverse complement strand
CATTGCTGATGTTTTGTCATCTAAAAGTTCATAGTATTTTAAATATTCATCATATATAATATTAGCCATATTTTCTCTTGATTGTTCTATTTCTATTAGTTCTCTTGAATTTGGTCTTGTTACTTTTAGATATTCTGAAAATGGCATTTTTCCTAAATCAGTATTTTTTACTTTTTCTACCATATATTGTTGATATAATTGTGTTCTTTGGATTTGAAGATTTTCATCTAGCTCTATGTTTTTTATTTGTTGTTTGTCTTCTACTTGTATTTCTTTTTCTTGATGTTCTTCTTTTGGTTCATATTCGTTTTTAAGTTGTTCTCTTAATATCTCTGCTCTAATGTCTATTCTGTTTTTATTTAATTCAGGATATTTTTCTAATAATTGAACCAATGTACTTTTTAATTCTAAGTATTAGCTTTGAAGTTGTTCATATTTTTGTTGATTTTCTCTACTTTCTAGCATTTCTTGGTTGATTAATTCTATTTGCTTTTGGAGTGCTACTATTCTAGCTGATGCTTCTATTTTATCTTTTAAACCTGAATTTTCATATTGTTGTTCACTTGTACTTATTAAGGAACGTAATTCACTTATTTGTTGTTCTTTTACACTGCACATACTTTGATATAATTGTGATTTGGATATTGAAGTGTTTTTAAATATATCTATTAATTCATCCAAATACCATATTTCTCTTGATTGTTCCATTATTTCTTTATAGTTTGAATGAAGTTTTTCTACTAATGCACTTTCTTTACTTTCTAGGTTATAGTGTTGATTCACAAAACTATTTAATTTATAGAAAGTTGATAAAGATTCTCTTCCTCTAAAGTTTATATTATCTTGATTTATTTCACCATTCATTGCATCTATTGCTCTTCGAATTCTTGCATTATCTAATTCTAATAATTTACTACCTTTAACATAATCGTCTGTCATTTCTATTTGCATTTCTTCAAAAATCGTATTCATTCCATATTGACTGTGTGAGAATTTTGATGCGATTGTCCAGGTACTATTAATTCTTAAATGCTTATTATTTTTTAATAGCTTGTACATGTCTTTTGATATTTTTTGAGTTTGATCAGATATATTTTTTCTTGTATTTATTCTTGCTTTTCTTATTTCTTTTTGAGTTTGATTTTCATTTTTGTATTCTAATAATCTTGCCAATTTATTTGTTAATTCTGATTCTTGTACCAATCTTTCCATTTTTCTTGTTTCATGTTGTAATGTTTGTTGTACGAATTTCATTTCCATTCTTTTTTGTTCTAAATCTTCTATTTCAGATTCTATCATTTTAATTTCTAATTCTGCTTGACGTGGTGAAAGTGGTTTTGATGATTTTTTTATTCCAGTTCCTGCATATCTATCATTTCCCATTTTCAAATTTAGTTTTTGTTTTCGTAATGATTCGATTTTTTGAACATAGTATTCTCTATTAATACTGTTTATTAATTGTTCTGCATTTTGATTTTCCATTTTATTCACCTTCTTTTAATGATTTTATTATTAGGTCATATACATAGTTTAGTTCTTCTTGATTTTCTACTAAATTTATATAAAATTCATTTTCTTTTTCTTCAAGTGTTGCTATAGCAATATTTACTTCATCATTTATTTCCTCGTCTGGTGTTAATAACACATATAATTTATTATCTTTTTCTGATTTTACTTGTGCAAATATTTCTATTTTTTCTTTTTCATTATTTTGATTAATTACTTCAATAAATTTTCTATCCATATTTAACTCCTTATTTTACTTAAATTATATACTATTTGTTTGATTCTTGTAAAGAGTTTTTATTTAAAAATAAAAAATGAGGTTAAATCTCATTTTTATAAATTAAATCTCTGTATTCTTCAATTGCTCTCTGTAGAGGAAGGTCTTTGTTTCTGGTAATTGCACTTAGTTTTTCGGTTTTTATTTTGTCAATTTCATAGCTGTCAAAAGTTGCATTATTTACAATTTCGTTTAGTAGTTCAAGTGTTTTATCATATTCATCTCTGGTAGTTAAGACAGTGATAGCAAATGCATCAGGACTTGAAGATGGAGCAATCTTAATTCCATTATCTTCAAGTTTTTGAGATAACTCTATCGGTGAATAATTTTTTGTACCTCTAAGCATTGCTGAAGCTACAAGGTTTCCTGTTCCGGATTTTTTTTCTGTTAATTGACCGCCTTTTACATAAATACTCATTGCGATAATATCGTTTACAGTATTGGGAGTGTATATTAAAGTTGCACCGTTTGATAATTTATATTTCTGAGATTGAGAGTTTTCACTTATCAGCTCTGCAGTTCCTGTTTCTTGTGATACATTTGCGACAGGAAGATTTTTTGAACTTTCCGGAAGTACTATTGAAACCGCACTTTTGTTTATTCCTAAATATTTTTCCGCTGCTTTTTTTACATCTTCTTTTGTTACGCATTTTATATTATCAAGGTAGTTATCATAGAATTTTATATCATTAGTTAACGCCATAGTGTATCCTATTTCTGTTGCGATATTTGTTATTGACTCTCTTGAGTAATAAGTATCTCTTTCTATAATATTTTTAGCAAGATTTAATTGTTCTTCTGTAATACCTTGTTTTTGGATTTTTGTGATTTCATCAAATATTGCATTTTGTACAGTTTTGCATTTTTCAGGCATAAAATTTGCATAAATATAGAAAATTCCATCATCTCTGTATGTTGAGTTTCCTGCATCTACCGAGTTTACTATTCTTTTATTTTCTTTTAACACTTGATTAAGTATTGAAGAGCGTCCTTCTCCAAGAATTGTTGCAAGAACATCCAGAGCATAGGAATCTTTATCAATAATAGGGGTTCCTCTAAATCCTATTATCATGTATCCAGATTCTGTTTCTGTATATGTAACTTTTTTTTGTTGCTGAGTTAATTGAGGTTCTTTTTGATAAATTGTTTTTGATTGTTTTTTGTATTCTGCGTTAAAAACCTGTTTGATTTTTTCAACAGCATGTTCTGGTGTTACGTCTCCGACTACAATTGTAACCATATTCGATGGTGAGTAGTGTTCATTATAGAAATTTAAAACCTGATCTCTTGTAATTGTTTCTATTACGGAACTTTTCCCAATAACTTTTCTTTTATACGGGTGATTTGTATACATCATCTCATTTAAGTTATCTTGCAGCATTTTTGTCGGAGAATTCAAGTCTTTGCTTATTTCTTCCAGTACGACTTTTCTTTCTTTTTCAAGTTCGTTTCTAGGAATAAGCGGATGTAGCATCATATCAGCATGAAGTTCCATTGCAAGATCAAAATCTTTAGACGGAATTGTTACGTAGTAATGTGTAAAATCTTTACTTGTGGCGGCATTTGTAATTGCTCCTTTGGTTTCTAGAATTTTATCAAATTCGCCTGGCTCATGGTTGGTTGTACCTTTAAAGAACAGGTGTTCTAAGAAGTGTGCTACTCCATTATTTGAATCATTTTCGTCAATTGAACCTGTTTTTATCCAGGTATCAATTGTCACAATTGGATTGTTTTTTACTTCCTGTACTACAACTGTTTGACCGTTATCAAGTTTGTACATTTGAGCATTTGATGCCCATACCATATTTCCACAAACTAGTATTGCTGCAACTAATATAAATTTTTTCATGTGTACCATCCTTTTTGAACTGATTATATAATAAAATATTTTAAATAATATGACCTTGTAGGAGGAAATATTATACTGCAGGCATTTCCTGTAAAATATCAGTTGATTTAAATTTTTTTGGCGATTTTAGTGCAATATATTCTTTGAGCGCTTCAAAAGTTACCGTACAAACTTTTTCATTTGCTTTTAATTCGTATTCCCCTTTTTCATCAAAATCATTAATTGACATTTGTTTGAAAAAATCTCTCAATTTGTAAGGCATTTGTTTTTTTGAGTAGTGAATTTTTTCTGCACAGCAGCTGCACACAACCCCTCCAATTTGAGGAACAAAAAACATTGTTTCATTTCCAATTTTGTTATGACAGTGCAGGCATGAATCCAGTTCTATTGAAAAACCGGATTCAATCATCATTTTTAGTTGAAATTTAATAACGCAAAGCAGAATTTCGACTTTTGACTGTGATGTTGAAATTGCATTTAGTGTTTTATAGAGCAAATTATAAATTGTTTCAGAACTTGGATCTTCCTCGAGCCCAAAATTATGAACAACTTCTGTTACATACATTGAATACATGATTTTATCGATATCCTGACGTGTTTTGTGAAAAGTATTTAAAACTTCAGCCTGACAAATTGTGTCAAGATTTTTTCCTTTATGCAACATTAAAGTGTTAGCAACAAGCAAATCCATGCGGGCACCTAACTTGCTTTTAGGTTTTTTTACCCCCTTGGCTACCCCCCTGATTAGTCCCTTATCTTTTGAGTACATAACAATTATTTTGTCTGATTCACTCAAGTTATAGGACTTTAAATTAATTGCGTCTGTTACAAAATTATTTTGCATTGTCCTAATATTATGTTTTATATAATCTTTCCTAAACTTTGTTCATGCCTGTACCGTGGTATATACCTCTCATCAGCTGTTCAAGTTCAGATTTGTTATCAGAATAAGTCAATGCTACTTCTTTAGATATCTTACCTTCATTGTACAACTTATAGATAGACATATTCATTGTTGTCATGTTGTTAAACGAACCGTTTTTAACAAGTTCATAAATTTGTTCAAGCTCATCTTTTTGAATAAAGTCTTTAACTGTAGGTGTTACTACAAGGATTTCTGTAGCCGGACATCTTGTACCTCCGTCAATTGTAGGTATAAGTTTTTGAGAAATAGTTCCTCTTAGAGTATTTGCAATTTGGTTTCTTACAAACGGTCTTTCATTCGGATCAAACAGGTTAATAATTCTGGCAACTGTCTGAACAGAATCGTTTGTGTGAATTGTAGATACTACGAGGTGACCAGTTTCTGCGGCTTTTAATGCTGATTCAACAGTTTCTCTGTCACGGATTTCACCGATAAATATAACATCAGGGTCTTGTCTTAAGGCGTATTTAACACCGTCAGAGAATGATGGTGTGTCAATAAGAAGTTGACGTTGAGAAACAATAGATTTTTTATTTGAGAAAATAAATTCAACAGGGTCTTCAATTGTAACAATGTGTTTAGCTGTCGAAGCGTTGATATAATCAATCAAAGACGCAATGGTTGTAGATTTACCAGAACCTGTTGGGCCGGTAATAAGTACAAGACCATTGTTAAAGCTTGCAAATTCTTCCAGTGTTGTTGGAAGAAATAATTCTTTGAATGTTTTAATGTAGTATGGAATTGCACGAATAACCATAGCTGTTTTACCAAGCTGGCGACTCATATTAATACGAAAACGAGAACAGCCCGGAATTTCGTAAGAAAAGTCAATATCAAAGAATCTGGTAATTCTGTCTTTCAAGTGTTGAGGAGCAACTGTACGAATAACAAATTCCATATCTTCAGCTGTCAGAGGAGGTAAATTAATTCTCATAATTTGACCGGAAACTCTGATTGCAGGTCTTTCCCCTTCACATATGTGAGCATCTGATGCTCCAACAGAAACAGCCTGTCTTAGAAAATCTTCAATATAGAAATCGTTATTACTCATAAAGTCCTCTTCTTCACCATACAGTATACCATTATTTTTAGTTTTGCACAACTATAATCTCTGTGGTATCATTCAGATGTTGGAATTATGATTAATAACGAGCAAATTAGGGATTTTTTACAAAATAAAAATTTTGTGATGTTTTTCACATCGATAGTTTTTATGAGCGGTATTCTTGCTTGTTTTTACGGTTTTGGAATTTTATTTGCAAGTTTTTTTACATTAGTGTTAATAGTCTTTTTGGTTTTTGATCTTTTTAGTGTAAAGCGAATTTTATTTTTAATTTTAGTTTTTTATTGTGGATTTATCTTAACATTTTGTAAAACTAAAAATCATGATGAGTTACTTTTAATAGCACCAATGCAGGCAGATTTTACAGGTAGAATAGTTAGTATTCCTAATTCTTCAGATAAGACCAGATTGAAGTTTTTCATGAATGTAGAATCTGCAAATAAAGAACCTGTAAAAGGTAAAACATTAGTTTTTCTTAGTGGTGAATCTGAAAAGTTACCAAGTTTAAATATTGGTGAAACTATTTCATTACATGGGGATTTAAGAAAACCTTTTTATTCCACAAATCCCTCACAATTTGATTATAGTGCATATTTAAAAAATTTTAATACATTTACAGTTTTATATTCTGACGGTGAAAATTGTAGGATTCTAAAAAATGAAAATACTGGACTAAAATGGAAAGTTTTTCGATATTTAAATGCTACAAGGAATAAAATTCTAGAGCGACATGGTAAATACTTAAAGAGTCCTAATCTGGAAATTTTAGGCGGAATAGTTTTTGGGGATGACGCTGTCGCTCCGCCTGATTATATTAAGAATTCTTTTATAAATTCCGGGTTGCTGCATATTCTGGCAGCTTCCGGAATGAATGTGGCATTTATTTATACATTCTGGTTTTTTATTTTAAGATTTCTGGGGGTGCCGTTCAAACCTCGAGTATTATCAGGAATGCTTGTAATTATTCTGTATACTTTGATGACAGGACTAGGAGCGTCTGTTGTCAGGGCAGCTCTTATGCTGTTATTTGTCCTTGCTGGAAAACTTATAGATAGGGATGCACATAGTATTTCTCTTTTATCTCTGGTTGCTGTTTTGATGCTTATTTACAATCCGGCTTATATAAATGATGTAAGTTTTCAATTGTCTTTTCTTGTTACTTTTGGCTTGTTGACTACAGCACAGATATTTGCAGAAAAATTATCTGTTGTTCCAAATTGGATTAAGATACCTGTTTTGGTACCGCTGGTGGCTCAGATTTGGATTGCTCCGGTTCAGATGTTTTACTTTAATACATTTAGCCTTTATTCGATTTTTGCAAATATTACAACTGTTAGTTTACTGAGTGTTATAAGTTTTTGCGGGTTTGTAAGTTCTGTTTTTGCAATTATCCCTCCTGTCGCTGATACAGTATGTATGTGTTTTGACTTTTTTATGAATTATTTGCTGAATGTTCTTGTATGGATATCAGATTTCTTTGCAAATTTACCGCACTGTCTTGTGCAGACAAGGCATCCTGATATCTGGCAATTGGTATTATATTACTCAATGCTTCTGGCTGTGACCTGCTTAATTAAATATAATCAGTATAAAAAGACGTTATTTGTCATTTTAGTTTTAGGTTTTGCACTGATCTGTACCGGCATAAAGCCGGTCTCAAATGAGCTTGAAATTATTGCTTTTGATGTAGGAAATGCGGATTCTTTTCTTATTAAAACTCCGCAAAATAAATATTTCTTTGTGGATACCGGAAAGGCTCCATATAAAAGCGGAAATTCACAGGCTAAAATTATTATGCTGAAATATTTGAAAGACAGAGGTATAAAAAATTTAGAGGGGATTATTGTTACTCACTTTGATAATGACCATTCCGGCGGAGTTGTGGATTTTTTACAAAGTGTTAATGTTAAGACTTTATATTTAAATTCTATGGATGAATCGACGCGAACTGCAAAAAATATTTTTAAAGTGGTTAAGGATTCAGGTCAAAATGTTGAATTTGTTAAAAATAACTCGGAGATTTATACCGAACCTGATTTTAAATTGAGTGTTTACAAAGCTTGTATTGATGGGAAAAACAAAGATAATGACTCTTCTACAATTGCACTTTTAAGTTATAAAAAATTTGACATGCTTTTTATGGGGGACGCAGGTGTTAAAACATTTACAAAAATCAGAAATTATATTCCGCATAATGTTGAAGTTTTAAAAGTAGGACATCATGGCGGTGCTAAAGTTGTAGATAAGTCAATGTTGAACCATTTAGGAAATACTGTATCATTGATTTCAACAGGAGTAAATTATTTTGGGCATCCAAATCAGGGGACTCTTGATTTGCTGCGCGAAACAAATATTTTAAGGACTGATTCGTTGAATTCTATAAAAATTTCATCGAATGGAAATTTGTATAAAATTTATTCATATGATATCCATGATAAAAAATATAAAATCAAAGAAAATTTTTATTCAAAATAGGTTTATAAATTTCTCATAAACTTGACATGATTACCGTATTTTTTACACTAAATGTTAAGCTTGTGAAATTGGCTCTATGTAAGGTTTTTGGCTGGTTGTGTTTTTTATAAAAAGGCAGCAGGGGTTGAAATTTTAAATTTTTGTAATATTATAAGTACATAATCATATTCAAAAAGATGAAAATCTTAGAAAAAATAAGAGCAAAAAAGTAGTCTTTGAGAATTTACAATTTACAACTAGAGGATTACATTTTGAAAAAATTATTACTATTCACTATTGCATTAGTGTTCATGTGTTGTACACAAGTGCAGGCAGCCAATGTAAGTACAGTGAAGGCAGCGATAGTAAAACATTCTATCGAAATGGGCGTAGATCCAGCAATCGCATTAAGTATTGCAAAAACAGAATCAGGTTTTAGACACGAAGCAAGAAGTTCACATGGAGCTGTAGGTGTCTTTCAACTTATGCCTTCAACCGCAAGAAGAATGGGCTTAAACCCTTATTCCATGGATGATAATATCAAAGGCGGAATTATGTATTACAAATCCATGTATAAAATGTTTGGTTCAATGGAATTAGCTTTAGCTGCGTATAATGCAGGGCCGGGTAATGTTAAAAAATACCGTGCAGTTCCTCCATTTAGCGAAACAAGACGTTTTGTTGCAAAGATAATGACTGATTATAGACATTATAAAGCTAATCCGGACCCTGCAATGATTGCAGCTAGAAAAAATCCGGCTGTTGCGGGGACAAATCCTGCAGGTCTAGCAAAGATGGTTGCAAAAGCTCCTGCTAAAAATGCTCCATTGCCGGTTGTTAGAATTGAAGAAGCAAGAAAGTTAAATGCTGAACTTGTTAAAGAACTTCCTATGGAAGTTGAATTAAAATCACAATCAGTTGCGATTTAATTTTTAACTTAGGTTTAAAAAAGAGCCGAATAAATACCGGCTCTTTTTTTATGTGATTTTTCGGACAATATTTATAATTTGCCGAATTTAATTATATTAAATAATGAATATTGTTTCTTCTTTCCTTTTTGTCTGATTTTGAATATTGATATACCAAATATTTTAAATCTGTATGTTTTTGGCTCGTGGGAAGATATGTCGATATTGTGTTCTTTAATGAACTCGCAGGCTTTTTTGTGTGCATAAATGCTGTCATTGCTTGCTTTTTTATCTCGCTGCTTAACTGTTGAGTTTCCTCTTCTTCTATAATAATAGTAAATGTCTGGGACAGTTACCATTTGTTCTAGGAAATATATCACCTGTGGTGTGTAAATACAATCTTCAAATATTATCCCCTCTTCAAATTTAATTCCGCTATTTTTTAACGATGCGTTTCTATAAATTTTATTCCAGCAATAAGATTTTTCTGGAATGTCGCATAATTCAAATTTAAGATTTTTATCTTTTGTGACTATTTCTTTATCAAAAGATAGAAATTTTCGTTTATTAAATGAGTGACAACTGTAAATTCCTGCTGTTGCGATATCTGAGTCGGTTCTCTTGGCGGATTCATATAACCTTTCAAAAAAGTTTGAATCAACCCAGTCATCAGAGTCTACAAATCCGATATATTCACCTTTTGCAATTTCTACCCCTTTGTTTCTCGCGGCTGATTGACCTGAATTTTTCTGATTTATTAATACAATTCTGGAGTCTTTATTCTTGTAGTTTTCTAAAAGTTTCAAAGAGTTATCTGTGGAACCGTCATTGATACATATAATTTCGATTTCTTTGAGTGTTTGATTTGTTAGACTGTCCAAACATTTATTTATGTATTTTTCGACATTGTAGACAGGTACGATAATTGAAACTTTTATCATAGTTGCTCCTTTTTCTTTGTAATAATTGTATTTTTTATCATAAATTACTAGTAGTACATGTACATTATACATGTATAGCTTTGAATATCAATATATTTTTATAAGTGTAGGTTTGTTATTAGTTTGGGATATAGAATATAAAATTGTTAAAAAAGAAAGAATGTTATGAACTTAAAAGAGAATCTTGGTAAAAATATTCAGAAATATAGAAAGCTAAACAAGTTAACTCAAGAAAAGTTAGCAGAATTTGTTGATGTTGATATAAATAGTATAAGTTCGATTGAGAGGGGGCGCTATTTCCCGACTCCGGATAA
>ERZ824600.5543-NODE-5543-length-10243-cov-2.894876_pt1 | contig 10243 bp, 10 predicted proteins | sample MGYA00519933_ERZ824600 | MGnify/ENA primary metagenome ERZ824600 (study PRJEB31778, sample SAMEA3449178) | human gut metagenome | biome: human gut; feature: human-associated habitat; material: faeces | place: United Kingdom | collected 2010/2012 ... | reverse complement strand
CGGCGGACGGAGCAGACGAATGCAGATTGTCGTCGCTGGATCCTATCCCGCTGGAATGGGAAGTGCAGAAAGGAAGAATCGTCTTTCCGGAAAAATCGTACTCTTCCAAAAAGGTATAGATGATTTTCGGCGCCTGTACGTGCCAAATAGGGTAACCGAGAAAAATCACATCGTAGTCCGGCATATTTTCCACGCTGTTTGCGATTGCGGGGCGGGCGGCAGGATCGGCCTGCTCCCTGTCGGCTCTGCCTCCGCTGTAATAATCCAAATCCGCCTCCGTGTAAGGTATTTGGGGCTGAATTTCGTGCAATGCGCCGCCCGTTTCACGGGCAATCATTTTTGCAATATTTTCTGTATTGCCCGTACAGGAGAAATACGCCACAAGTATATTTGCCGCAGTTGTCGGAGAGGAATTTTCGTTGCCGCCGTCGTTATCGTCGTTGTTGTCTTTCAGGTCTGTACAAGCGCTCAGTCCGAAACACAAAAGCAAAAAAGCAAGAATGAGTGTAATTGTCTTTTTCATTTTTTTTACTCCTGATTTTTTTTGGTAGTTGCACATGGTTTTGAAATAAATCGCATCGGTTTTTTCTCTTTCGTTACAGATTTGTTTTGAAAAAGCTTTCGATTTTGTCAAAAGGAATTTTTGTTGCGTCGTCGTAAAGGTCTACATGGTTGCAGTCGGGGACGACGAGCATTTCCTTCGGCTCGGCTGCGTTTGCATAGGCGACGTCGCTGAAAAATCTGCTCTCCGCCTGTTCGCCGACAATAAAGAAGACGGGGCGGGGCGAGATTTCGTCGATATAGTGCAGCAGCGGATAGTTGAGAAAAGACAAATCGCTGGTGGTTGTGAATCCGCCTCGCGCGTTTGGGTGGTGACCGCGCTTTGTGGCGTAAAATTCGTAAAATTCGCGCCATATGCCCTGCATTTCGTCGGGAATGTTTTGCGTCGGTTCTTCGGGAAAAGAGGGGATATATTCGGGAAAACCGTTTTCCGCGTCTTTCCAACGTTGCAAAGAAAGCCGTTCTTTGGTTGCGGCGAGCTGCTCGGGCGTTTGCCCCGCGCGCGCAGCATAACTCATGTCGTACATACTTGCCGTTACAACCGCCTTAATGCGCGTGTCCACAGCGGCCGCCGAGAGCGCAAAGCCGCCGCTGCCGCATATTCCGAGCGCGCCGATTTTGTTTCTGTCCGCATAGGGCAAAAGCCCCAAAAAGTCCACTCCCGCGGAAAAATTCTCGCTGAACATATCGGGAGAGGACACACGGCGGGGTTCTCCCGCGCTCTCTCCCATATAACAGGGGTCGAATGTCAGCACGATGAAGCCTCGCTGCGCAAGTTGGTTTGTATACACGCAGGCTCCCTGCTCCTTTACGCCGCCGTAAGGCGCGCCTATGACTATGGCGGGATGTTTTTTTGTGTGATTCAATCCCTTCGCTTGGTATAGGTCGCCCGCAAGCGCAATACCGTAGCGGTTGTTGTACCGTCACCGGCTTTATCGGCCGTTTTCTGTGCAACTTCTTTAACCAGCTGAGCACCCATATTTTCAAATTTATCGGCCAGTTCGATTTCTTTGGCAACCGAAACACCGTCTTTGGTAATTTTCGGAGCACCGTAAGACTTGTCCAAAATGACATTGCGGCCTTTCGGACCCAGGGTTGTTTTAACGGTTTTAGCCAAAGTCTCAACACCCTTCAGCATTTTTGAACGGGCGTCGGTCCCAAACATAATATCTTTAGCAGCCATTTTTCTTTTCCTTTGTTATAAGTTCAAAACTATTCGATAATACCCAAAATATCGGATTCTTTCATAATCAGGCGGGTTTCGCCTTCAATTTTAACCTCGGTGCCGGACCATTTTCCGAACAAAACCTTATCGCCTTCTTTAACGCTCATCGGCACGATTTTGCCGTCCTCGGCACGGAAACCGTTTCCGACCGCCTCAACAATGCCTTCGCTGGGTTTCTCTTTGGCGGTATCGGGAATAATAATTCCGCCGGCGGTTTTGGTAACTTCTTCCACTCTTTTAACCAATACACGGTCATGCAACGGTTTAATCTTCATTGTAAACTCCTTATTAGTGAATTAGTTTATATGTCTAGTACCATAGTTAGGTATCAAAAAGCGGCTTGTCAAGCCGGAGGCGGTGATTTCTTGCAAAATATCAAAAAAAGTTTTTGACAAAAAAAGCAAAAAGCGTATTTTTAAAAGCCGAAAATCCTAGAAATTATGTTTAATTATTAATTTTTTATCGAAATGGAAAAATTACAGTTAATGATGTTTGAGGCCATCGGCTACAAACTCAAATTCAGTCAAAAAGTAACCGAACGTTATCTCGATGTTCTCGGCGTCCGCTTCGGAAAAAACTCCGAAATGGAACAGCTGATGAAAACATTTATTTCCGACCGCAGCACGCAGGAGGAAATCATCAGCAACAGCCGACATAAAGCATACAATGAGTTCCGTTTGCTGGCTAAAATGCAGTTAAAATACGACATTGAAAAACTGCAGAAACAAATAGCCGAACAGGCATCATCGCCGTTTCTGATTGGTTATCAGGCCGCCTTGGCATACCTGACAGCCGTCCAAAAGATAACGGAAACATACACTCTTTTGCCGGCAGATGTTTCTAATGCGGAATACCGGATGCTTCACGCCATCTGGGATTCGGATATCGAAACGGAAAGCAACCACCGCAAAACGACCTGCGGCGTCGATTGCCAGACAATATGCATTGTTCTCCGCACAATGATTTGTTTTAACAACAGCTTGCTTGCCAACCGTTTTAATTACAACGAAGCAAAGAACACCGTAAAAATGCTCTTTCAACTGGACATTAAATGTGCCGTCTGAACAGTAATTGATCCCAAAAAAATCCCCGAAGATATTTCATCTTCGGGGATTTTTTGTTTTAAAATTTTTTGATATATACCTCAACCCATAAAATTTGGGCAGCATCCATTTTCTATAGGTTTGGAGAATGAGGCTAGTAATAAGAAATAAAGGCGGAAGTACCGGAGTGTACACTTTAGTACATGAGGACACTTCCGTCCTGAGATTTCTGTATTAATAGCCCATTATACAAACCTATAACCGGGATTTGAGCTGAAATTCCCTCCTGACCACTTCCCCGACTGCACTGAGCAGAAAACTGATAACAATCAGGAAGGAAATAAAGACAAAGGAGACGAAGAACAGCCAGGAATGCGGGAATACCGACATAACCGGACGGGCAATATTGGAAGCCCAGCCGTCCAGCGTAAAGACCTGCAACAGCGTAAATAAAGAATCACCCAACGTGGCAAACTCAACAAAAATATCGCCGAACAGACAGACCGCCATAATTGCAAAAACATAAAAGAAGATGACAAACACTGCCAGCATTGCCACAAAAATCGGCAACAGCGCAATAAAGGTATTGATAATCGACTTCAGACGGGAAAATTTATTAACATACTTCAAAGAGCGGAAGAGGCGGAAAGTTCTCAGAACGATAAAATAGCTGGCAAAAGGCACCGAGGAAACCGCCACCACAATCAAATCGAACACATTCCAGCCGGATTTGAAGAAACCTTTGCCGTAAGCATAAAGCTTCATCAGCATTTCCATAATGAAGATGGCCATGCACAAACGGTCAAGAATGAACAAAACATTGTCAAAAAAGACATTGGTAATGTCTGACGTCATAAATCCGAGCGCCACGGCATCAATACAAATCAAGGAAAGAATAAAATAGTCGAAATTATTGCCTTCGACCAGTTTTTTGACCTTGCGTTTATCTTTTTCCCAGGCTTTTTTAATCATTGTCTTGTTCCTCTTCAAAGCATTGGCTTAACGGATTCTGATTGTAGCTTAATTGAAGCAAAAAGCAACAATTATTGCAGAAATTGCAATTGCCGGCCCGAAAGCGCCTGCACGCTGCCGCCTGATTAAGGCATAAATGCCGAACACCAGACAGGACAGCAAAATAACATACAGCAGAAGTTCAACCCCAAGCCAGGCTCCCGCGGCCGACAACAGCTTGATATCACCGCCGCCGAAAACGTCTTTATGTTTCCAAACCAGAAACAAGCTGGCAAAGACCGGCAGCACATACCCGGCCGCCGCACCGATTGAGCTTTCCGCCGGTCCGACCCACACACCGACCAAAACGGCATAAAGAAAACCGGCCAGCAGCAGGGGAAATGTCAGAATATCCGGCAGATACATCGTTTTATAATCGATTTCGGTCAACAACAGCAAAATCCAGATAAACGCCAGATACCACCAAAGATGCGCCTCTCCGAACTGCCAGTAAGCGGCATAAGAAATCGCGGCGGTAATAATTCCGTATCCCAAACTGCGCATCACATAAGCGCTCATCAGTTTCTGATAAGCCGGATTCGCGCGCTTCCGTTCATCGGAAACCGTCTTGACCGGCCACAGCAGGCGATAAAGGGCATACGCGGCCGTTGCCGGCATAAATTTGGCAAAACGCCGTGCCATATAAGGAATTAAAACGCCGAATAAAAAACCCCAGAAAATGTAACTCATAACGATTCTCCTCTGTCTGTTGCCGCCAGTTTACCCCTAAAAAAATAAGATTTGATTAAAAAAATTCCGAAGCAGCTGCCCGCTCCGGAATTTTCACATAAAGAAACACACGAGCTGTTTCCCGACCCGTAAAATCTTATCGGCCGGTTATGAAACTCATCTTAGATCGCTTTGAGAATGTACTCGCTCAACTTCTCCGAAAAATACGACGGATCGGTAATTGCTTCCCCCTCGGCAATCTTTGCCTGATCAAGCAAAATACGTGAAATTTCCTCAACTTTCGGCCGCAGGGCTTCGTCCCCCAGAGCCTCACTGAGTTTGATAATCAGCGGATGATAGGGATTCAGCTGCAAAACGCGTGAGCTGGCAAAGGCAGTCTGCTGCTGATGGTTGCGCATCAGTCGCTCCAGATGAATGCTCATCTGTCCGTCTTCCACCGTCAGACTTGCCGGAGACTTGGTCAGTTTGTCGGTTGTCGTCACTTTGCCGACTTCGTCTTTAAACATTTCGCTCATCAAATCTGTCAGTTTTTTCAAAGCGCCCTCTTCGGCTTTCGGCTCCTCCCGTTTCAACCCGAGGTCGATATCTGCCTGCGAAATATGCTTAATCGCAAAATCTTTATAGTTCAGCAGGGTCTGGGTCCAAAACTCGTCAATCGGGTCAACCAGAAGCAAAACTTCAATTCCCTTGGCTTTAAAGGCTTCCAGCTGCGGATTGTTGACCAAAGTCTTAACGTCATCGCCGGTAATGTAGTAAATAGCCTTCTGTTCCGGCTGAACCCGGCTGATATATTCGTCCAGCGAAGTCAGGCGCTCCGGATCCTTCGTCGAATAGAAACGCGACAACTCAGCAATTTCGGTGCGGTTGGCAAAATCTTCATAAATGCCTTCTTTAAAAGCAATGCCGAACGCATCCCAGAATTTTTTATAATCGTCATAATCTTTGCTGCGGTTTTTAAGCTCTTTCAGCAGACGGTTAACGGTTCCCGAACGAATTTTGGCAATCAGGGGCGACTGCTGCAGCATCTCGCGGGAAATATTCAGCGGCAAATCGGCCGAATCAATAACCCCGCGGACAAAGCGCAGATAAGACGGCATCAGTTCCTCAACCTTATCGGAAATAAACACTTTATTGACATAGAGTTTCAAACCGGTTTTGCGATCCGGCTGAAACAGATCATACGGGGCGGTTGAAGGAACATACAGCAGCCCGGTATATTCAATGTTTCCTTCCGCTTTAAAATGCAGCGTCAGCCAGGGCTCGTCAAAGTTTTTTGAAATATGGTGATAAAATTCCTTATACTGCTCCTGCGTAATCTCCGACTTATGCTTTGCCCACAGTGCCGAACCGGTATTGACCGTTTCTTCGCCGGCCTTGCCGAGATCCAGCACAATCGGATAATCGATATGGTCGGAATAAGTACGGATAATCTGCCGCAGATAAATCGTGTCGGTAAATTCTTTGGCGTCTCCTTTCAAAAACAGCTTAATGGACGTGCCGTTACGGTCGCACCTGCCTTCGCTGATTTCAAAACCGCCGACCCCGTCGGAAATCCAAACCCAGGCTTTATCCTCTCCGGCACGGCGGGTTGTAATCTCAACTTTGTCCGCCACCATAAACGCCGAATAAAAACCGACGCCGAACTGACCGATTAAATCAACCGCCGAACCGTTATCCTTGACATTCTTAACAAATTCGGCCGTTCCCGATTTGGCAATCGTCCCCAAATGATTAATCAAATCATCGCGGTTCATGCCGATTCCGTTATCTTCAATCGTCAGTGTCCGTTTGTCGGCATCCGGAATAATTTTAATTTTCGGCTCACCGGCCTCTTTTGACAGTTCCGGATGGGTCAAAGCCATATATTTCAGCTTGTCCAAAGCATCGCTGGCATTCGAAATCAGCTCCCGCAAAAAAATCTGCCGTTCCGAATACAGCGAGTTAACCACAATATCCAACAATTTGCCGACTTCGGCCTGAAAATTCATTTTATCGCTCATTTTTAACTCCTCGGTTAAATTAATTACTCTTAATATGGGGAGTAAAACCGCCCTGCGCAAGGGTTTGCCCGCAAATAATCACCTTGCGGTGTTTTTTTGCTTGATTTTATAACAAATCCGGCTAGATTAGGCTCTGACAAATGACTAACTAACTAGGAGTTAAATTAATGGTTTCTGTAGTTAACGATTCCTGCATCAAATGCAAATCCTGCGTTGAAGTCTGCCCGGTTTCCGCTTTCCGTGAAGGCGACAGCCAGCTGGTTGTAGATCCGGATACCTGCATTGATTGCGGCGTCTGCATCTCCGAATGCCCGCAGGAAGCCATCAGCAACGATGCCGACGCTGACCCGAAATGGGTTGCGTTCAATGCCGAAAAAGCTGCTGAATGGCCGGAAGCATAATCTTCCCTCATTAAAAAAAGCTCCTCTTTGCCGGGGAGCTTTTTTTGTTGCCGGCTTGACGGACATTGACGCAAATTTAACTCTTGCGGATTATACTGATTCGCGCTATGAACAATAATAAGTTTTAACAAATTTTTGAGATAAACATCATGACACCTAAAAATGACATTATTTACGACGTTGTCGGCATCGGCAATGCAATTGTTGACGTCCTCGCCAAAGTCGGCGACGGTTTTCTGACCGAACGCCGCCTCGATAAAGGCGCAATGACTCTTCTCCAGGCTGCCGAAGCCGGAACCATTTACGCCGACCTGATTCCCGAGCGGGAAGTTTCCGGCGGTTCCGCCGCCAACACGGTTGCGGCCATTGCCTCGCTGGGCGGCACGCCGGCATTCATCGGCAAAGTTCATGATGACGAACTCGGACAGGAATTTCAGCGTTCAATCGGTGCCGCCGGCGTTGACTTCTTCACCAAACCGCTGTTGCAGGGTCCGTCAACCGGCCGCAGCATTGTTTTGGTTACCCCTGATGCCGAACGCTCTATGTTCACTTATCTCGGCGCCGCACAGAAACTCTCCGCTGACGATGTAGATGAAAACATTATCAAAAGTTCTAAAATCATTTATCTGGAAGGCTACATCTGGGACAGCGAATCAGCCCGTGAAGCCATGCTGAAAGCCTGCGAAATTGCCCATAAATATGACCGGATGATTGCTTTCAGCCTGTCTGACCGCTGCTGCATCGACCGTCACCGTGCCGACTTTCAAAAACTGATTCACGACCATGTCGATATCATCTTCGGCAACGAAGAAGAAATCAAATCGCTCTATGAGGAAGAAGATTTTTACAAATGCCTTGACCGCATCAAAAACGAAGTCGAAATCGCCGCCATTACCCGCAGCGCCAAAGGCTCGGTCATCGTCAACCAAAGGGTTAAGATATTCGTCGAAGCCGAAAAGGTGGAAGATGTCGTTGACACCACCGGCGCCGGAGATTTGTACGCCGCCGGATTCCTTTACGGCTACACCCAGGGGCGGAGCCTTGGCACCTGCGCCATGATCGGCGGCATTGCCGCGGCGGAAATCATCAGTCACTACGGCGCCCGTGCCGAAGTATCGCTGCGCGGTTTTGCCCGCAACCGTCTCAGAGCTTACGGCAAATCTTTTTCGTAAAAATCGTCGTTTTCACAGCAGGATTTTCTTGAAAAATAATTTTAACTTGGTATGTTAAGGCGAATTATACATAAAGATTTCAGGCAAAATATCCAGAACTCCTTATTAATAAGGTAACACTGGAAATAAATTTGAACCGTCCGTGCAGACAGCTGCACAAAGAGAACAAATTTATCATATGATTTGCCTTTGCAAAGGAATTCCAAAATGAGTATGAGAAATATCGCCATCATCGCCCACGTTGACCATGGCAAAACCACGCTGGTAGATGGCCTGTTAAGACAAAGCGGAACTTTCCGCGACAATCAAAAAGTTGCCGAATGCGTTATGGACAGCAATGATCTGGAACGCGAACGCGGCATCACCATCTTGTCCAAATGCACCTCCGTCAACTGGAACGGCACCCACATTAACATCGTTGACACACCGGGCCACGCCGACTTCGGCGGCGAAGTCGAACGCATTCTCTCCATGGTGGATGGTGTCGTCTTGCTGGTTGACTCTTCCGAAGGCCCGATGCCGCAGACCAAATTCGTGCTCGGCAAAGCCCTCAAACTCGGCCTGCGCCCGATTGTCGTCATTAACAAAGCCGATAAAGCCGACGCCCGGGTTGATGAAGTTCTTGATGAAATTTTCGACCTTTTTGTCAGCCTGAACGCCAACGATCAGCAACTTGACTTCCCGGTTCTCTATGCTTCCGGGCGCAATGGCTGGGCCGTTAAGGAAATGACCGACGAAAAGAAAGATTTGAGCCCGTTGTTCCAGCTGATTCTCGACTATGTTCCCGAACCGTCCTGCGACCTCAACGCGCCTTTTTCCATGCTGGCAACCACTTTGGAAGCCAACAAATTTATCGGCCGTCTGTTGACCGGAAAAATCCAAACCGGAACCCTGCATGTAAACGACACGGTAAAAGTTCTTAACGGAGAAAATCAGGAACTTGAGCGTGTTCGCATCAGCAAGATTTTGGCTTACCGCGGTTTGGAACGGGTCGCTCTGGAAGAAGCCCATGCCGGAGACATCGTTGCCGTTGCCGGCATCGTTAAAGGCACCGTTGCCGACACGATCTGCGCGCTCGACGTCAACCAGTCAATCAAAGCACAGCCGATTGATCCGCCGACCTTGGCCATGACCTTTTCAATTAACGATTCGCCGCTGGCCGGACGAGAAGGCGACAAAGTCACCTCCCGCATGATTTGGGATCGTCTGTGCAAAGAAGCCGAAGGCAACATTGCCCTTAAAATTTCCCGCACCGATTCTTCGGATTCGTTTGAAGTTGCCGGACGCGGCGAATTGCAGCTCGGCGTTCTGATTGAAACCATGCGCCGCGAGGGTTTTGAACTGTCTATCTCCCGTCCCCGCGTTTTAATGAAACGCGACGAAAACGGACAGCTGCTCGAACCGTTTGAAGAAGTCGTCGTTGACGTTGATGAAGAATTTTCCGGCACGGTTGTTGAAAAACTCGGCCAACGCAAAGCCGAACTGGTAGAAATGATTCCTTCCCAAATCGGCAACAAAGTCCGTTTGATTTTCAATGCGCCTTCCCGCGGCCTCATCGGTTACCATTCGGAATTTTTGACCGACACCCGCGGTACCGGTATCATGAACCGCATTTTCAAGGACTATGAGCCCTACAAAGGCGAAATCGACAGCCGCCGCAACGGCGTGCTGATTTCTTCCGAAAACGGCACCGCCATAGCTTATTCCCTGTGGAAGTTGCAAGACCGCGGCCCGATGTTCATCGATGCCAACGTTCCGGTTTATGTCGGCATGATTATCGGCGAACATACCAAGTCAAACGACCTGGAAGTCAATCCGACCAAATCCAAACAGCTGACCAATATTCGTGCGGCCGGTAAAGATGAAGCAATTGATCTGATTCCGCCGCGCAAACTGTCGCTGGAACAGGCTCTGTCTTATATCCAGGAAGACGAATTGCTTGAAGTTACCCCGAAAACGCTGCGTCTGCGCAAAAGAATTCTTGACCCGATTGCCCGCAAACGTGCTAAACCCGAGGTAATGGCCTGATTTGCAAACCGGACTGAAAAGTCCGGTTTTTTTTATGCTAAATATCTAAAGGTTTTAGAAAGAATAACAGACACCTTCCATTATATATTGACACTTCACAGGCGTTGTGATA
>ERZ824600.5536-NODE-5536-length-10258-cov-2.972557_pt1 | contig 10258 bp, 8 predicted proteins | sample MGYA00519933_ERZ824600 | MGnify/ENA primary metagenome ERZ824600 (study PRJEB31778, sample SAMEA3449178) | human gut metagenome | biome: human gut; feature: human-associated habitat; material: faeces | place: United Kingdom | collected 2010/2012 ... | reverse complement strand
TATCGCTGCCGTACCAGCCGCTCCACTTTATGGGGAATATAACGCCAAACTCATTTTTCGACTCGTTCGTGAGCTTCTTTGCATATTCTCTGAATTCTTTTAATGTTACGGGCGGTTTTGCCTCGCCGTTTTCGTCCACAAGACCTGCCGCTTTGAACATATCTTTATTGTATATAAGACCCTGAACCATCATGCCGTTTCCGGGCAATGCGTAGGTTTTTCCGTTATGCTTTACAAGGCTTGCAACACCCATGATTTTGTTTGCCTTGGCTTCAATAAGCTCATTTCCGCCGGGAAGGTCCTCAAAAGCTTCAAGATAGCCGTTTTCGGCAAACTTCGGAATTGAACCCGAGCAGGGGAAAATGTCGGGCGCCTGGTTTGACTGCAGTGCAAGCTCGATTTGCTGCAGAAAATTATCGCCCTCTTTTACTTCGTAAAAGATTTTAATTCCGTCTTTGATACCTTGGTTTTTGTTGTACTCCGCAACGATGTTGTCCATGTACGCTTTGTTTGCTCTGTCAACGGACCATACCTTAACCTCTGTAAGGTCGGAACCGGTCTTTCCGCCGCCGCAGCCCGAAAGCATCAGGCAGAGTGTCAGCAAAAGCAGTATCCCCTTTTTGCGCACGGCGGCCGCCCCCCTTTCGCGCATTTTGTTTTTTCTCAGTAGCCGAGCGCTTCGTCGACGAGCACGACTTCCGTTTCGCAGCCCTTGACGGCTTCCCACAGCACAACAAGGCCGCGACAGATGCGCTGCGGGCTCTTGCAGTCGTAACAGCGATCGCCCTTTACGGCGCAGGGCGTTTTCACGCCGAGGCGCTGCGCGTTTTTCGGCGCGGCGATGTTGCGGGCGCGCCAGAGCGCCTCATCATAGCTCGGCGCGAGCTTGTTGCTGCCGACAACGAACCACACCTTCTTGTGGCCGTAGAGCGACGAGGACACGCGGTTTCCCGTGCCGTCGATGTTGATGATCTCGCCCGTCTCGGCAAGGCCGTTTGCCGAGAGGAGATAGTTTTCGCAGGTCGAAGCGTTTCTCAGCACCTCTTCCGCATTCATTCCCTCCGGCACGTTCCAGTGGCTGTACATCGTGTTGTGCGCGCCGAGGCTCTCAAAAAGTCCCATCTGCGAAAGCGTCATGCTGCCGCCGAAGGACACGCTCGAACGGTCGATCTGCGCGTTGAGATAGTCCGCCGCTTCCTTCGCCGTTGCAAAGGTCGACACAGCAAAGCCGCGTTCTTTGAGATTCTTTTGAACCGTTGTAAAATCCATGATCGTACCTCCTGAAAAGCAACTTGTCTCTTTTCTTAAAGTCCCTTGGGGTTATACTGGCCGAAGCCCTCGCCCAGCACCTCGCTTGCGTCGCAGACGATGAAGAAGGCATCGGGATCCAGCTCCTTGATGAAGCGCTTGATCATCACGGCTTCCTTGTTATGCACCGCGCACAGCAGCAGCGGGCGGTCTTCTCCCGTGTAGCCGCCCTTGCCGTGCAGGAGCGTCACGCCCTTGTCGAGCTTGATCATCTCGCGCATGATCTCTTCATACTTGTTGCTGATGATATAGGCAAGCTTCGCCGTGTTCTGTCCGTAAACGACCAGATCGAGCACCTTGGTCGTGATATAAAGCGCGAGCGCACCGTAGAGAGCATTGTTCAGGCTCTTGAACACCGAGGCGTAGATCATGATGATCGTCAGGTCGATGCCCAGGCAGATATTGCCGATAGAGAATCCCTCGATGCGCGTGCGCAGGATCCACGCGCCAAGCTCCGAGCCGCCCGTGGTCGCCTCCTCGCGGAACAGAAGGCCCGAAGCGATGCCGAGCGTCACGCCGCCGTAGAGACAGGCAAGCAGCGGATCCATCGGTGAAAACTCATAGAGGGCGGCGATGACATCGATGAGCACCGAGCTGAGCGCCATCGTGTAGATGGACTTCATCAGAAAGGCAAAGCCGAATTTCTTGAGGCCCGCGCCGAACAACGGCACATTGAGCACAATGATCATCACACCGACCGGCAGCACCGGGATAAAGAAATTGATGATCTGCGAAATACCGGTAAAACCGCCGATGGTAAAGTCGTTGGGCGCATAGAACCAGTCAAAGGACAGTGCGTACATCACGCAGGCCAGCGTGATGATGAGATAACTGCGTACCTGATCACAAACTTTTGTTTTCTTCATAACTTCTCTTCTCTCTCAACCATTTGTTGTCTTTTTCAAATCAGCGACAGCTGTTTATCGTCGCTGTCCTCCGTTTTGAGCAGTGCGCCCGTTGCCGGAATGCTGCGTCCGCGATAGCGGGCAAGGTCGGTGATGCCGGTCTCCTCTGGGAAGCGCACCGTGTCGAGCACGTACTTCTTTTTGAGCGTCAAAAGCGCGACGCCCTGCGTTGTGCGTGTGGTCTTCACGCCGAGCAGCGCCGTATTGACGATGAGTACGCGCGGCTCAGTCGAATAAACGGCGATCTCGCGGTCTTCTCTGAGGTGCAGCAGCGCTTTGAGCGGGCTCTTGTCGCTGTAAGCGCCGGTCAGGCGGCGGCGGTTCGACGTCGTCTTGTAGGCGGAAAGCTCCACCTTGGCGGCCTTACCGTTTTCAAAGAAGAAGAGCATATAGCCGCTGTAATCGCCCGGCAGCACCATGCCCATAACGCTCTCGCCCTCGTCCATGCCGAGCTTCGAGGGCAGGTAGTCGCCAAGCAGGCTCGCCTTGCCGTCTGAAAAGTCATTCGCGCGCGTCTTGTAGACCTGCGCGCGGTCGGTAAAGAACATCAGCTCGGCGGCATTGCTGCTCTCCACGCTCACGCTGAGCGCATCGTCCTCCTTGAACTTCTGCTCGCCGGACATACGCAGCGACTGCGGCGTAATCTTTTTGAAGTAGCCCTGCTGCGACAAAAAGAGCGTGACGGGATAATCCTCGATCGCGTCCTCCTCCGCATCCACATCCTCGGCATAGTCGTAGAGAATACCGGTGCGGCGGGGTTCGGCGTACTTCTTACGTACTTCTTCAAGCTCACTCACGATGATCTTGCGGATGCGCGAGGGACGCGCGAGCGTATCCTCAAGGTCTTCGATCTCCGACTCCAGAGAAGCCGTTTCCTCCACGCGCTTTAAGATATATTCGCGGTTGATGTTGCGCAGCTTGATCTCGGCGACATATTCTGCCTGGATCTGGTCGATGCCGAAGCCGATCATCAGGTTCGGCACAACGTCCGCTTCCTTCTCCGTCTCGCGGATGATCTTGATGGCCTTGTCGATGTCGAGCAGGATTTTTTTGAGACCCTTTAAGAGGTGAAGCTTGTCCTGCCGTTTTTTGAGCACGAAGTACACGCGCCGCTTGACGCTCTCCGTCCGCCACGCGCACCATTCCTCCAGCAGCTCGCGCACGCCCATCACGCGCGGCATGCCGCCGATGAGCACATTGAAGTTGCACGACGCCGTATCCTGAAGCGTCGTGGACTTAAAGAGCTTCTGCATGAGCTTGTCAGGATCCGCTCCGCGCTTTAAGTCGATCGTCAGCTTGAGACCTGAGAGGTCGGTCTCGTCGCGCATATCCGAAATTTCCTTGACCTTGCCCGCTTTGATGAGCTCGGCGACCTTATCCATAATGGCCTCGCTCGTGGTGGTGTAGGGGATCTCGTAAATTTCGATGAGATTTTCCTTTTTGTCGTATCGCCAGCGGGCGCGCACCTTCACGCCGCCGCGGCCGGTATTGTAGATATCCTCGATGACGCGCGCATCATACAGGATCTCGCCGCCGGTGGGAAAATCGGGCGCGAGCAGCGTCTCGCTGATGCGCACCTCGGGATTTTTGAGGAAGGCGATCGTCGTGTCGCAGACCTCGCCTAAGTTAAAGCCGCACAGCTGGCTCGCCATACCGACGGCGATGCCCTGGTTGGCGGAAACGAGAATGTTGGGGAACGTTGTCGGCAGCAGCGCCGGCTCCTTCATTGTGTTGTCGTAGTTGTCGACAAAATCGACGGTATCGGAGTCGATGTCGCGGAAAAGCTCCGCGCAGATGGGCGCGAGCTTTGCCTCGGTGTATCGGCTGGCCGCCCACGCCATGTCGCGCGAGTAGACCTTACCGAAGTTACCCTTTGAGTCGACAAACGGGTGCAGCAGCGCGCCGTAGCCCTTGGAAAGGCGCACCATCGTGTCGTAGATGGCGGCGTCTCCGTGGGGGTTTAAGCGCATCGTCTGTCCGACGATGTTCGCACTCTTTGTGCGCGCGCCGGTGAGCAGCCCCATCTTATACATCGTGTAAAGGAGCTTGCGGTGCGAGGGCTTGAAGCCGTCGATCTCCGGAATGGCGCGGGAGACGATGACAGACATCGCATAGGGCATATAGTTCGTTTCCAGCGTTTCTGTGATATTCTGCTCCACCACGTCCGCGCGGAGACCCATGACGTTTGGGTCGGCACGGCGGTGGGTTGGCTTTGCTGTTTTGTCGCTTTTCTTCATTCGCATACCTCAAAATCGATCCGGCAGCGAGGTGGCTGCCGAACATACTATTTCTATGATATCCTATCACACTTTTTTCTACCGTGCAACACCGCAAAGGAAGAGAAAATCCGCCCGAAACTCTGTTTTTTCATTCAAAACCACATGTTTGCTTTTGCTTTCGCGCAGCAAAAAAGAACGCACTCTGCACAGCAAAGCGCGTTCTTTTCTGTTCTCTTACTTTCTGCGCCACACAGAGGGCATCAGCAGCACGAGCAGCGGCATGATCTCAAGCCGCCCGAGCAGCATGATGGCGCTCATCACGAGCTTGCTGACGCCGGAGAGGAAGCCGAAGTTACACGTCGGCCCCACCGCGCCAAGGCCGGGACCCACATTGCTGATGGCTGTGAGCGAGGCGGTGAAGGCCGCGGTAAAGTCGATCTCATCAAGCGTCAGCACCAGCGTACCGAGCAGCAGGATCGCAATATAGGTGAAGAAGAATACCGCAACGGACGAAACCGTTTCCTCTGTCACGCGATGCCCGTCGAGCGTGATGGGGCGCACCTCACGCGAGTGCATGATGCGCCGCAGATCGCGCCGCAGCGACTTGCACAGCAGCAGAACGCGCGAGACCTTGACGCCGCCTGCCGTAGAGCCTGCGCAGCCGCCGAAGAACATCACCAGAATGAGGATACAACGGCAGAACTGCGGCCAGAGGTCAAAATTCTCCGTACAGTAGCCGGTGGTGGAGATGAGCGTAACGACCTGAAACGCGGCGTGCTCGATCGCCGAACCGATGCTGCGCCCCGTGCGCATGACAAGATCCGCCGCGATCAGCGCCGACGAACCGAGCACCACAAAGGTGTAAACGCGCAGTTCCTCGCTGCGGACCGCCTCGCGGAAGCGGCGCGTTGCGGTGAGGTAGAACAGCGTAAAGTTCACAGACGCCGCAAACATGAAGAAAATGATGATCCAGTTGATGAGTGACGAATCATAATAGGCAACGCTTGCATCACGGATGGAAAAGCCGCCGGTGGAGATCGTGGTGAGTGCTGTGGTCAGCGCGTCGAACAGCGGCATCCCCGCAATGCGCAGCAGCAGCGCCTCGGCCACCGTGAGCGTGATATAGATGCGGTACAGGATGCGCGCCGTTTCACCCGTGCGGGGGCGGAGCTTCGTGCTGATGGGGCCGGGGGATTCCGCCTTCATCAGGTTCACGCTGCCCTCGCTGAGCTTGGGCAGCAGCGCCAGCATCAGCACAAGGATACCCATGCCGCCCATCCACTGCGTGAGTGCGCGCCAGAGCTGAAGGCCGCGCGGCAGCGACGAGGGAGAAGAGAAGATCGACGCGCCGGTCGTCGTCAGGCCGGAGACCGTTTCAAAAATAGCGTCGACAAATCCGCAGCTGCCGCTGAGAAAGTACGGCAGCGCGCCGAACACGCTCAGCACGATCCAGCACAGCGCCACGCAGACAAAGCCGTCGCGTGTCTGCAAACGGGTGTTGCGCGCGCGGATGAGCGAAAGCAGCACACCCACGCCGCCGCAGATGAGCAGTGCATACAAAAACGCGCGCTGATCCACGCCGCCGCACGCCACAGAGAGCAGCAGTGACGGCGCCATGCACAACGCCTCGATGCAGAGGATCACGCCGACGATCTTTAGGATAAGACTTTGGTTCATAGTAAACATTCCTCGCTGTCAGACCCGGTCATTCAGCCGAGAATATCGTTGAGATCCTGCAAGAAGAGCTTCTGCGCCATCACGATCACGCGGTCGCCCGCGCGGATCTGCGACTGGCCGTTCGGGATCTGCATTTTGCCCTCGTGTACGATGGCGGCAACGAGCAGCCCCTTGCGGAAGGCAAGGTCGCTCAGCGGCCGGTCAAGGAAATGCGTGGCGGGCGTCGCCGTAAACTCGACCGCTTCGATCGCGCCGCCGAGGATATAGTGCAGGCTCTCCACGGCGCTGCCCTGCGAGTTGGCAAGGCCGCGCACATAGCTTGAGATCTGCCCTGCGATGACCGCCTTGGGCGAGATCACCGTGTCGAGTCCCGTGAGATTCACAATGTCGAGATAGCCCATGCGCGACATCTTGGGCACGACCTTCTTCACGCCGTAGCGCTTGGCCGTGAGCGCCATGAGGAGATTCTCCTCGTCGCGGTCGGTCACGGCGATGAACGCATCGCAGTGGAAGATCCCCTCGGATTCGAGCAGGCCGTGGTCTGTGCCGTCGCCGTGAATGATGGTCGCCTTCGGCAGCTTTTCTGCAAGGGCAAGACACTTGTTTTCGTCCTTTTCCACGATGGTCACATGCGTGCCGAGGTCTGCCAGCAGCCAGGCAAGATACTGCGAGATGCGCCCGCCGCCGAGAATGCTCACGCGCCGGATCGGCGACATTGCGCGCCCCATTGAGCGCAGCACGCGCGTCGTTTCCGCAGGCGTGCCGATGACATACACGCGATCCCCTGCCTGCGGAACGAACGAGCCGTTCGGCACGATGACCTCATCGCCGCGCTTGGCGGCGCACATGAGGATACTGTTGGGGTTTTCGCGGTTGAAGTCGATGAGGGATTTGCCGACCAGTGTGTCGTTTGCCTCGGTCTGAAAGCCGATGAGCTCGACAAGGCCGCGGGCAAACGTCTCCACGCTGAACGCCGACGGCACGCGCAGAATGCGCGAGACCTCCTGCGCGGCGGCATGCTCGGGGTTGATGATCATATCGAGTCCGATCTCGCGGCGCAGGATCGGCGCATCTCGGAAGTATTCCGGATTGCGCACACGGGCGACCGTGTGCTTTGCGCCAAGCTTTTTCGCCATCAGGCAGCAGATGAGGTTCACCTCATCGTTTTCCGAAACGGCGATGAGCAGATCCGCCTCGCGCACGCCCGCCTCCAGCAGAACGCTCGCGCTCGCGCCGTTGCCCTCCACGCACATCACATCGAGCATGGAGTCCACATGGTCGAGCACGGCGCTGTCGCGGTCAATGACGACCAGATCGTGATTCTCGCCTGTCATCTGCTCGGCAATGGCATAGCCGACCTTACCGATACCGACAATGATGATTTTCATAATTGCGATTCTCCTAAATTTTCTTCCGGCGTGCGCTGCTTGCGCAGCACCATCAAAACGCTGTTGAACTCCGCCCCCATGATGAGCATGACCGAGGCGAGATACAGCCACAACAACAACACGATCCCCGCGCCGAGCGTCCCGTAAATGACGGAATAGCGCGCGACTTTTTCCACATAGTACGAAAAGAGGAACGACAGCACGAGCCACATCACAAGCGAAAAGACCGCGCCCGGCCAGATGCGGTTCATCTTGCGCGACTCCTGCGCAAGACCGTACATCATTGCAGTCGGGAAGAACACGATCCCACCGAAGATAGCAAAGCGCAGCCCCGACCACAAGCTGATAAATCCATCGCTCAGGGCAATGTAGCCGGACAGATGCTCTGAGCAGAAATTCAGCACCCGCCCGCCGACGACCGAAAGGCCGATGGACAGCACGATCATCAGGATCAGGCTCAGCGTGTAGAGCAGGAGCTTGAGCTGATGGCGCACAAACTGTGTCGGCTTATGCTCGCCGTAGGCTCGGCGCACCGAGACCATCAGCGATCCCGCCGCGCGGTAAGGGAAGTAAACGGAAAACACCAGCGAGAACCACAGCAGCCTCGGGCTTGAATCGCGGCCGACATAAATGAGGTACTGCTCGATGATGTCGAGCGCCTCCTGTGGAATGAACGCGCGGATCTCATGCAAAAAGCCGCTGATGTCCACCGACATGATGCCGACTAAGTTGCTCAGGAAGATCAGCAGCGGAAAAAGTGCAAAGAGGAGATAATAGGTAAGCGCCGCACTGTCGCGGCCGACATGATGGTCAAAATAGCGTCTTCCCATCAGGTAAGCGCCTTTTAAAAAACGGTGTCGGTCAAGATACTGCTGCAAGGGCAATGCCCACCTCCTCAAAAAATAATTTCTCTTCAATCCTTGTAGTATAACACAGCATTTTTCGAAAGGGAAGCGAAAAAGCGAAAGCGTGCAAAGCTTCCTCGAAATAAAGGCAGAAAAGGGGTTGACACAGCGGAAAAATGTGCATAATATAAGGGTGTTAAGTTCATATATCGTCCGGTAGGTAAGGCTACCACAAGGATACGGACTGCTGCCGCGGAGTAGTGGAGACACTATGAGAGGGTTTGAACAGGTTGCATCGAAAACAAGGTGCCATCTAATGCAGTTTCACTGCCTTGTGATGCTAAAGCTTGAACGGTAAGGAAATGCTGCACAAGGGGCAGTGTTTCGGCATCATCGCTCCCATAGCCGCGTCGCCGGACGCAGGATATGGGGGATTTTTTTACCCCCGTTCCGCGTGGATCTATTTTATTTTGCACTATCTTCGGAAAGGAGGAGATGGCTATGGTCGGCTTTGAAGAAATGCGCGGCGAACTGCTGGAAAGAATTGAGGATTTGCTCAAGCGAAAACAATACACCGCGCTGCGCGATCTGCTCTCTGACCTCGCTCCGGCGGATATCGCCTCGCTTTTTGAAGATCTGGACGAGGACAGCATTCCACTCCTCTTCCGGCTCCTTCCCAAAGAGCCCGCGGCGGAGGTGTTCGTCGAACTCGATCCCGATGCGCAGGAGATGCTGATCCGCGGCTTTTCGAACACTGAGCTGAAAGAAGTTCTTGATGAGCTGTACCTCGACGACGCGGTCGACATCGTGGAGGAAATGCCCGCAAACGTCGTCAAGCGCATCTTAAAGCACGCAGACCCCGACACGCGCAAGAGCATCAACGAAATTCTCAAATACCCTGACGACAGCGCGGGCGCGCTGATGACGACGGAGTTTGTCGACTTAAAGCGCGACATGACCGTTGAAGACGCCTTAAAGCGCATTCGCCGCACCGGTACGGACAAAGAGACCATCAACGTCTGTTACGTTGTCGACCCCGCGCGCAAGCTGCAGGGCATCGTTTCGCTGCGCACCATTCTCCTTGCCGAGGAGGACGATGTGATCGAGGAGATCATGGAGACGCACGTCATCTCCGTGACGACGCTTGAGGACAAAGAAGACGTTGCGCAGACCTTCTCAAAATACGACTTCATCGCGCGCGCGGTTGAATTATGCCCTTCTCCCGCAGTTACCGACATTATAAGTACCTTCATCCCGCGATCCCCCAAAAAGTAATGTTATCTTATTATATACTTTTTTACCCACCGTGTCAATAAAGCGGCGATGCAAAGTCGGGATAGGCGTAAAATCAGGCAAAGAAAAGCCGTGCAAAGAAGAGAGACACGAACAGCGAAAACACAGCAACCGCGGCTGCCGCCGGAAAGGCGTACAGTGTCTTTTTCACTCTCGTCTGAGAAAAATAGACAAAAAGCACATAAACGAGAGTGTCCGAGCTTCCCATGATGACCGCCGCGGCAAACACCTCAAACGAATTCGCCCCGCAATCCGACGCAAGCGACGCAAACGATGCGTTTGCCGCCGCGCCCGAAAGAGGACGGCTGATTATCAGCGGAAAAAGCTCCGACGGAATCCCGAGCGCCCCTCCGACCGGCGATAGAAAGGCGGAGATCGCCTCCGCCGCTCCGCTTGCGCGGAATGCCGCGATCGCCGCGCACAGGAGAACCATTGCGGGAACAAGTCCGACCGCGCATCTCAGTCCGTCCTTTGCGCCTCTGATAAACGAAGCAAAGCAGTCCCTTCCGGGGAAAAGAAACGCGGACGACGACAGAAGAAATACGATCGGAATGATGAACGAAGATACATACTCAGCCATGGCGTTTTACTCTTCCCGCGGACGACAGTGCCCGGCAGAGAAG
>ERZ824600.5530-NODE-5530-length-10267-cov-2.355366_pt1 | contig 10267 bp, 10 predicted proteins | sample MGYA00519933_ERZ824600 | MGnify/ENA primary metagenome ERZ824600 (study PRJEB31778, sample SAMEA3449178) | human gut metagenome | biome: human gut; feature: human-associated habitat; material: faeces | place: United Kingdom | collected 2010/2012 ... | reverse complement strand
TATATAATTGTGCGACAACCGGGATTTATTCCGTTTATTTTAGATTTTCATCTAAAAACCCGAATGTCAGACAATTACAAAAAACAATGAAATTTGGATAAGTCATATATAAATTGATGCCGACCAAATCTCTGTGAAGAGACCGGCATACGATTTCGTATTGAAGACATCTGCTTTATGTTATCTGCGAAGACGATGTAAAGCTTTCATTTGAAAGTTTGTAATTGGAAACCAGACCTTTGGTCTGTCTTTTAGGCAAAAGAGTATCTTGGGATTTTATCTTTCGGTGATAAAATTTTTAAGATACTCTTTTGTTTTTTTAAAGCAAAATTAATTTTTTCCAAGCATAAAGAGAATAGAGGAAAGGAGGCCTTATGCTGGAAAAAGAAAAGAAAATTCTTCAAGATGAGTATGAACGCAGCTTAAACATTGTCAAGGGCAGCAAAACGCACCGCTGTTTCGTTGATGAAAAAATAGCCCATTCGCTGCAAGTCTTTGAGGCGGGAAACTATCTCCTGAAAAATGAAAACACCTTTAAAAACTGGTCGTCAAAGCTCATCAGAATGGCACGGACTGCCGTTCTGTTCCACGACGTCGGACGCTTTCAGGAAACCGTTGACAAACTGAAATATCCTAATGTTTACAGCGATCATGCCCTGTTGGGATATGACTTTCTGCGGCAGTATCCCGAATATAACGATCTCCGCATTCTGCTTCCGGTAAAATATCACAGCTGTATGATTGAAGAACTTTATAAAGACCACGAATATCAAAACGTCGAAGATCCTCAAATTAAATACGAAATCGAAAAAATAACTTTTCTGGTTCGGGATGCCGACAAAATCGCCAACTTTAACCTTCTCGCCCACAGCGACAAAGATATCCGCCGTCTTTTCAACATTGACCTCAAAAGCAAAACGGCCCGCACACCGCTGTCTCCGGCGGTACAGGCCTGCGTTTTTGAAAAACGCCCGGTAAAAAGGGAAGACGTCCGCACCCTCAGCGATTCCATATTAAGCTTGATTTGTTGGATTTTTGATTTAAACTACAATTCATCGTTTTCATACATCCGGAAAAACGAATGTTTTGATTTTCTGCTGCAGCTGCTGAACAAGAGCAAAGCGGATGCCCAAAGCCAAAAGAAAATCGAAACGGCCGTAAACGATTATTTGAATAACAAATATCAACAACTACAAGGAACCCTATGATGAAGAAAAAATATATCTTTTTATTGGTATTGGTTGCTGCTTTTGCCGGCTTCTATTACCTGACGCCTTCATTTGAAAGCATTGTCAAACAAGTTGTTCACAAATACGGCTCGGCAGTCACCGGAACCGACGTCAACCTGGAAGGTTTTAACCTCAAACTGGCAGACGGGGAAGGGCACATCGGCAAAATCACCGTCGGAAACCCCAAAAACTATAAATTAAAGAATGCCATGGAGCTCGGCGGTATCTCTGTCAAAGTAAATATCAAAAGCCTCACGCAGGACACCATTGTAATTGAATCGGTTGAAATAGATAAACCCGTTATCAATTATGAAATTCTGTCGCTGACGCAAAATAACCTCTCCCAACTTCTGGAAAACATCAAAAAGAACACGGCTTCAGCCGAAAAAGCCGAACAGAAAGAAGTTAAAGCACAGGAAAAGCAAACTTCTTCAGCTGAAAAAGACAGCGGAGGGAAAAAAGTCATCATTAAAAAGCTGGTTGTCCGCGGCGGTGAAATTTCCGTTGCGGCCAGCGCTGCGGCCGATATCACCAAAACCACGGCAAAACTGCCGGAAATCACTCTGACCAATATCGGCGAAGACAAAAAAGGCGCTTCCGTTGCCGAAACGGTTTCCAAAGTTCTGACCAAAATTCTCAATACCGCATATAAAACCATTGTTGACAGTAAAATCGCTGACCTTAAAAACGTCGCCGAAGAAAATCTCAACAATGTTGTCGGCGGTGTTAAGGAACGCATCAAAGAAATCGGCATCTTTGGCAAATAAATACAAAAAACACAAAATCCCCGGATGTTTCCGGGGATTTTTTTATCCGACCGAGTTAATAGTTCACAAAAGCACGAACACTGTTTACGAAAGAATAAGCTGACCGGTTTTATCGTCCGTCCAAGTATTCATTCAATATTCCCGGGGTCAGCAGTTGCGGCAGAATAACATAATCCTCGTTTTCGCTGTCATAATAAACATACAAAGGAATACTGTTGCGGCCGTAACGTTCCAGAGCCTCGGCAATATGACGGTCTTTATTGGTCCAGTCCGCTTTGAACAGATGAATATGATGCTTTTGCACCAGTTCGGCAAACCGGGATGTGTCTAAAGCCAGTTTTTCATTAGCCAGACAGGTAATGCACCACTTGGCGGTAAAGTCAATAAACACCGGCTTATTCTGCCGCACCAGCTCATTGACCTGCCGTTCGTCATATGGCTGCCAGTCCAGGCTCTGCCGGCTGTCTGCGCTTTCGGTCGTCAGATGCCCGAGAACCCACATCAGCCAGAAACAGGTCAGCAAAACCGGAATGGCAAAAATCTTCTTTAAGATACTCATCCAGCGGCCGGGTTTCGGCAGCAGACGAGCCAGAAAATCGGGAAACAGCCCAATCAGCGTAAAGGGCAGGGCATATCCCAGGCTTAAAGAGAGGAATACCGGATAATAAACATAAATCGGCTTTGCCAGCGTATAGCCGATTGCAATACCCATAAACGGTGCCGTACAGGGGCTGGCAATCAACACCGCAAAAAAACCGGTAAAAAAAGCATTGAGTTTTTGCTTGGCAAACGAAATACGTCCCACACGGTTGGCAAAAGGATTCCTGAAATTAACCAAATCCAGCAGCATTAAAAAGACAATAAAGAAGATGACAATCATAATCACCACAAAAGTCGGTGACTGCAACTGAAAGCCCCAGCCGATATGTTCGCCTTTTTCGCGCAGCCAGACTAAAACCGTAGCCATCAGCAAAAAGCAGCTGACCACGCCAACCATATAAATCAAAGCCTCAATTCGCGCACTGCGGCGATTGTAAGCCCCTTGAACCAAAGCAATGGCTTTAATTGACAGAATAGGGAAGATACATGGCATAAAATTAAGGATAATGCCTCCCAGAAAAGCCATCAGCATAATAACCGGCAATGTCTGCGTTTCATAGTTAATCGGTTCATATTCGCTTAAACCGGAAGCTTTTTCCGGAGCCAGCAGATACCCCCGGCGGCCGTTTTCATGTTCAACCACAAGCACGCCCCCGGCATCTCATTGTCAACCGGAACCGAAACCGACAAATTTCCGCTGCGGTCAAAACCGACCTTTTGCGGCGCATTATTGACAATCAGCCCCTGCCGGAAAGGAATAAAGGTAATCTTCTGTACGTCTTTGGCAAAATTATGGTTTGGCGTTTTCAAATCAATCAACAGATTGCCGTCGGCTATTTCATAACGGGACTGCCAGGATGTTTTTACCGGAAAACTGTTGCTCGCTTTCAAAACTTCATCCTGCCAAATCTGAGGAATCTCGGGAATTTGTTCAACAATCGGCAGACTGAACGATATTTTGACCGTCTCCGGCATACATTCTTCCCGGCACGCCAGCCAGGAAACGGTTGCCTGAAAATCTTCCGCACCGTATTTTTTTATCGGATTCCCTTTGGGTTTCAGACGAAACTTCCAATAAGCCGTTTGGTCATAGCCATATTGAACCAACCCGTCAACAACAAATTTTTGCGGCAGGCTTTGCTCCCGGGTTTCAATTTCATAACCTTCGGGAAGAGACCATTTAATGCCGGTCGGCAGCCCGGCATCACCGGGATTAGACCAGTAAGTGTGCCAGCCGTTATGCATTTGCAGCCGCAGCAGCAAATCGATTCCGGCTTGCGGATTAAGCTCATCGGCTGAAGTAAAGACATCGGCCGAAACCTTATCGGTTCTGGCTCCCATAACCAAGGCAAAGCTCTGACCCGAACAGGTCAGAGCAGCCAGAAGAAAACAAAGCAGACCAAAGATTCTACTGCGCATCAGGCGTTTTTTCCTTTGCCTCTTTTTTCGGCTCGGCTTTTTGCCGTGCGGCAATAACAAAGTTATAATAAGCCGTGACGATAACGCTCAAAGCCTTAACAAACGACAGACAGCCCAGAATAATCGCAATCGGCATAAACAAACCCGGAATCAGGCAAAGCACAATCAGAGCCACCAGCGTTTCCGAACCTTGGGCAACGCCGCCCAGATAAAACGGCGACTGGCTGACTTCCGGCAGTTTCGGCGCATTGTTCTTATAAGCGATAACGGCATAAGAGAGCAGGGCGGCCGCCGCGGAGGTGAAACCGAACAGCAGGAAAATCGCCGCTACGGCATTCTGTGCCGGGTGAGCCAAAGCAAAGCCGAAAATGACCCCGGCATAAAACATATAATCAAGCGCCGCGTCAAGAAAAACGCCGAAATCCGTTTTGCCTGCATATTTGGCAATCGAGCCGTCCAGCGCATCAAAGGCACGGTTGATAAGAATGCAGAGCAAAGCAAAGCCGTACATTCCCATGGAAAGGAAATTAATTGCCAGCAGGCCGATAACAAACCCGGTAATCGTAACCGAATTCGCCGAAATGCCGACCTGATGAAGCTTCTTTCCTGCCGCGTCAAAACCGACAAAGGCCTTGCGGTAAAGTTTTGTACACAATTCTTGAAACTTCTTAAAATTATCCTTGATTTTAAGCACGGCGGCTTTAAATTTCTCACTATCCGCCATAGATTTTATTTTATCTATTTTATCGCTCATTATTTTAACCTTTCATAAGATGCATTAGCTGATACTGATGAAAATAGTAGTGTAGTTTTTATTTAAAGTAAAATCATGAAACAGACTTATTAAATTTTTAAGGGTTCAAACCGTGAAATCAAGATTGCTCAAATATTTATTCTTTCTCGCCGCTGCCGTTACCGCCGTTGTCTATTATATCCGCACCCGGCAGCCTTATCAGGTTATGTCCGGCGAAACGATGAACACCTACTACCGCATCAAAATCCGCACTGATAAAGAAAACAACTTATTACATAATGCAATCAGAGACGAACTTCAACGCATCAATAAAGAAATGTCGGTTTTTGACAGCAGTTCGGAAATAAGCAGCATAAACAACGATGACAGCGGCGAATGGATTGACCTCTCGCCTGAAATGTCCGAAGTTTTGAAAGACGCCCGCAAAACCTATGTTGAAAGCAATGGCAATTTTGACCCCACGGTCGGCAAATTGGTTGATCTCTGGGGCTTCGGCACAACACGCAGCAGCAAACGCGTGCCCAGCGACGAAAAAATCAAGGAAGCCCTCAAGTCAACCGGCTTTGACAAATTGCGCTTTAACGGCAATTATACCCGGGTTAAAAAGAGCATTCCTGACGTCAAGCTTAATCTGTCAGCCCTGGCCAAAGGCTATGCCGTTGACCGCGTTGCCGCCTTGCTGGATGACAACGGTTATACCGACTATATCGTCGAAATCGGCGGCGAAGTCAAAGCCCGTGGAAACCGTTCGGAAGAGAGCAAAGGCTGGAATGTGGCTGTCGTTGAACCCAATACCCAAAACTATGAGAATGCCTACGTTGTCGGGCTGAAAGACTTTGCCGTTGCCACGTCCGGCGACTATCGCAACTTCTTTTATTACAACGACAAACGCTATTCTCATACCATTTCGCCCAAAACCGGCTATCCGGTCGAGCACAGTCTGACTTCGGCCACCGTCTTCCATAAAAGCTGCATGCATGCGGACGCTCTGGCCACGGCAATTATGGCCATGGGTGAAAGAAAAGGGCTTAACTTTGCCAACGAAAACAATCTGGCCGTCGTTCTTTTCGTCCGTGAAGACAATAACGCTTTTCGGGCCTTGCTATCCGATGAAGCTCAGAAACTCCTGGAAAACAAATGACAATTTTCACCCGGGAAGGAACCGTCAGCCGCATTTTGCCGCACCGGGTCGAAGTAACGGTTATCAGCGTTTCGGCCTGTCTGCATTGCCGGTTAAAAGAAAACTGCACCGTCAGCGATTGCCGCTCCAGAAACATTCTGGTTGAAACCGACAATCCGCAAAGATATGCACCCGGCAGCCGTGTAACCGTTTTAATGGACAGCCGCCTGGGGTGGTGGTCCGTCTTTTATGCTTATATTTTGCCCTTGATATTGGTTCTCGGCAGCTTATTTGCAATTTTGGCAGCAACCGCCGACGAAACTGCTGCCGCCGCGGGAGCTCTTGCCGTGCTTGTTCCTTATTATCTGCTGCTTGCAGCCATGAAAAAGCACTTGCTCTCCCGCTATGCTTTCCGCCTGAAAGAGGAATAAATTGGGGAGTAATGGCAAAATTTCTTTGGCTTATATAACTTTCATGCTAAGATTCTGACAATTTTGATTAACAGAAAGAGCTGCTTTATGACGGAGATTATCTGGTTAAATGTTCTGATTGTCGGCCTGATAGCCGCGGCTGCCGCCGTTGTTCTCTATTTCACCGCAAAAAAATTTGCCGTTGAAAATAATCCGTTGGCCGACAAAATTGACGCCTTGCTGCCTCAGGCCAATTGCGGGGCTTGCGGCAAAGCCGGCTGCCGGGATTTTGCCAACGCCTGTGCCGCCGCCGATAAAAAGACCTTTGCCAAACTTTACTGTCCGGTAGGAGGAAGAAGTGTTATGCAGGGCGTTGCCGCTCTGTTAGGTTTCTCAGCGGCGGAAAAAGCCGAAACCTGCGCCGTTCTGCGCTGTAACGGAACCTGCCGAAACGCGCCGGATAAAACCGTTTATTCCGGCTTAGGCAACTGCCGCGTCGCCAACCTGATTTCAGCCGGAAGTTCCGGTTGTCCCGATGGCTGCCTGCGTTTTGGCGACTGCGTTAAAGTTTGCCGTTTCGACGCACTGCATCTCGACCCGGAAACCGGCATCCCGGTTATTAATCCCGATAAATGCACGTCTTGCGGCGCCTGTGTTAATATCTGCCCGCGCAAGCTGTTCGAGATTCGCCCGATAAGTCAGGAAAACCAGCAGGTTTACGTTGCCTGCCGCAATCGCCAGAAAGGGGCTGCCGCCCGCAAAAACTGTTCTGCGGCCTGCATTGCCTGCCAAAAATGTGTTAAAATCTGTACCGACATCACGATTGAAAACAATCTTTCTTATATTCCTGACACTGTTTCTCCCGCCCGTTTTGGCGCCGAACTGGCCACTGCTTGCCCGACCGGAGCCATCGTCTATAAAAAACAAGTAAAAGGAGAACGCCATGACGCATAAAAAAACATTCCAAATCGGCGGTATCCACCTTGATAAACACAAAATATCCGCTTTAAACCCGATTATCGACGCCGGAGTCCCCGAATTGGTCTATATTCCGGTCAGGCAGCATATCGGTGCTCCGGCTGTTCTCCAAAAGACCAAAGGCGACAAAGTAAAAATCGGAACACTGCTTGCCGCCGCCGACGGTGTCGTTTCCGCTGACGTTCACTCTTCCGTTGCCGGAGAAATCGTTAAAATTGAAGAAATGCCGGGAAGCAGCGGCTATCAGGAACTGACCGTCGTCATCAAAACCGCGCCGGACGAATTTGAAACAGGCATTGACACCGGCAGCGACATTGTCAAAGAGATAACGGCCTCCCGGGAAGAAATTATCTCCGCCATCCGCAAAGCCGGAATTGTCGGTATGGGCGGCGCCGGTTATCCGACTCCGATAAAAACCAAGCTCCCCGAAAATAAAAAAGCCGACTGTCTGATTGTCAACGCTATCGAATGCGAACCCTATCTGACTGCGGACGGAGCTTTAATGCTTGAAAAGGCGGAACAAATCATCATCGGTGCCAAAATCATCAATAAAGCGCTCGGAATCCAAAACGCCGTCATTGCCATTGACGAAAACAAACCGCAGGCAATCGAAAAACTCACGAAAATAAGCAAAAGCTACATTGGCGTCAATGTCCGGGTCTGCAAGAGCAAATACCCTCAGGGCGGCGAACGCCAGCTGATTAACGCCATCACCGGCAGAGAGGTGCCTTCGGGAAGGCTGCCGATAGATGCCGGCTGCATTGTTCAAAACGTTGCCACCGTCTTTGCCATCTATGAAGCGGTTATGAAACACAAACCTCTCTACGAACGAATTCTTACCGTAAGCGGAAACACCGCACTTACCACACCGGGAAATTACCGGGTCAGGGTAGGGACGCCGGCGGAATATATTTTGGATTTGGCACAAACCCGCAAAGAAGAAATCGGCAAATTGCTTTTCGGCGGGCCGATGATGGGAACGGCGGTTCCCAACCTGCAAACCCCGATAACCAAACTGACCTCGGGGCTGCTTGTTTTGTCTGCCGCCGAAGCTCTCAAACCGGACGAAAGCTGCTGCATCCGCTGCGGCAAATGTGCCGAAGTCTGCCCCGTCGGACTGTTGCCGTTCAACATAGCTTCCGATCTGCGGCGCAACGACACCTCACGCCTCCGCGAACTTCACGTTATGGACTGCATCGAATGCGGCTCCTGTGCCTATACTTGTCCGGCCAAAGTTCCGCTTCTGGACTATTGCAAACTGGGCAAATATGAATTCAAAAAACGTAAATAAGGCTATTGGACCATGCTGAAAATTTCAACCACGCCTCACATTTTTTCTCCGGTAACCACGCAGAGCCTGATGCGGGATGTTTTAATCGCCCTCACGCCTGCAATTATCGTTGCCTTGCTGATGTTCGGTATCGGCGCTTTGAAAGTATTGCTGACGTCTGTTGCCGCCTGCGTCATGTTTGAATACCTCATTACCCGCTATCTGCTCAAAACAGCCAATACGATCAGGGACTGCTCTGCAATGATTACCGGCGTTTTGCTGGCATTCAACCTGCCCAGCAGCATGCCTGCCTGGATGATTTTAGTCGGTGCGTTTGTTGCCATAGGTATAACCAAAATGGCATTCGGCGGATTGGGAAAAAATATTTTCAATCCTGCACTGGCCGGACGTGTCTTTCTGTTTATTTCCTTTCCCGTACAAATGACCACCTGGCCCAAGCCTGATTTTCTTAATTTTATGAATATCGACGCCGAAACGGCTCCCACAACGTTAAACATCCTTAAACACATCAATGATACGGGGTCTGCCGCATTCCGAAATGCTGCGTCGTCCCTGCCGGATTACGGACAAATGCTGATCGGTAACATGGGCGGCTGCCTGGGTGAAGTCTCGGCGCTGGCACTCTTCCTGGGATTGCTGTATCTGCTCTGGCGGCGGGTAATTACCTGGCACATTCCTTTTTACTATGTTGCAACAGTCTTCATCTTTACAAGTATTATATGGCTGCATACCGGCAACATTCAGGTTGAACCGATAACCCAGCTGCTTTCCGGCGGACTGCTGCTTGGCGCAATTTTTATGGCAACCGATTATGTTACGACTCCGATGAGCCGCAAAGGACAGATCGTCTTTGCCGTCGGCTGCGGCATTCTGACCGTCATTATCCGCCGCTGGAGCGCTTATCCCGAAGGCGTTTCCTTTGCCATCCTGATTATGAACGCTTTTGTTCCGCTGATAGACTACTTTACCGTTCCGCGCGTTTTTGGCACAGGGAGAAAATAAATGGCAGAAAAACAGCCTCTTAAATCAAACCTTTTCAATATGACTGCGGCTTTGGTCATCGTCTGCACGCTGTCTGCCCTGATATTGGCCTATGTCCACCGCAAAACCGAGGCGCCGATTAAAGCGGTCAAAGATAACCTTGAACTCCGCGCCATTGCCGAAATCGTCCCCGAGGGATTTGACAACAATCCTTTTGCGGAAAGAACCCACATTGCCACCTCGGATAACAAACGCCTGACAATGTATCCGGTTCGCCGTGACGGCAAAATCGTCGCTCTGGCCATCAAATCCTATACCAACAGGGGCTTTGGCGGCAAAATGGAGATAATGGTCGGTTTCACTCTGGACGGCAGCATCAGCGGCTACAAGCTCATCGACCACAAGGAAACGCCCGGTCTCGGAACTAAGGTCGCCGACGAAGCTTTCGCCGGCCAATTTAAAGGACTGAATCCGGACAAGATTGATTTCCGGGTCAAAAAAGACGGCGGCGACATCGACGCCGTAACCGCGGCAACCATCAGTTCCCGCGCGGTCATTGACGCCATTCAGCGCGCTTACGACGCATACACAACTTTTTCAGCAGGAATTTAAATCATGAGTTCGCAAAGTGTTCAAAACCTGACCCGCGGCATTATCCGCGAAAATCCGACCTTTGTAATGCTTCTCGGCATGTGTCCGACGCTGGGCGTTACCACCT
>ERZ824600.5527-NODE-5527-length-10272-cov-2.566898_pt1 | contig 10272 bp, 6 predicted proteins | sample MGYA00519933_ERZ824600 | MGnify/ENA primary metagenome ERZ824600 (study PRJEB31778, sample SAMEA3449178) | human gut metagenome | biome: human gut; feature: human-associated habitat; material: faeces | place: United Kingdom | collected 2010/2012 ... | reverse complement strand
GAACCGTATGGCTCAATAAAATGAACAAGACCGCTTAAAGCGGTCTGCTTTTGTTATCCGTTTTCTTGCTTTTCCCTCGCCCCGCGTTGCACCGCTTTATCTCGCGTTGCTTCGCTTTGCCTCGCTTTGCCTCGCTTTGATTTTATCCGCATAGCAGAGATCATACCGCGCCGCAGTTCGTTGTGCGGCGCACCGTTACCGCTCTTTTTTTGAGAAGGAGACCCGAAATGAATCAGACCCGCAAATCCCTTTGCCGCCTTGTGTCCGCCGTTCTTATACTGGCGGCGCTGTGCGTGTGTGCCGCCCCTCTGTCCGCCTTTGCCGACACGGTTCCCGTCACCGGCGTCGATGCGCCGTCAGCGCTTTCGCTGACCGTGGGACAGACCGGCAGACTGAACGCCTCGGTCATACCCGCCGACGCAACCGACACCGCGCTGATATTTTCCTCGTCCGAACCGTCCGTGCTCGAAATTGCGACCGACGGAAGCTACACGGCAAAAAAGGCAGGACAGGCGACCGTCACGGTGAAATCGCATGAGAACGAAGCCGTGACCGCATCGTGCAGGGTCACGGTGACCGCTTCCGCCCAACTGACGGGCATTTCCCTGCGGGAAAGCAGTATTTTGCTCCGCGTGAGGGCGCAGAAGACCCTTGAGGTGCTTCCCTCTCCCGCCGGCGCCGCCCTGCCCGCAGTCACCTATACCTCCGACAACTCCTCCGTGGCGACCGTAACATCGAACGGAACCGTACAGGCGGTATCCGTCGGCACGACGACCGTCACTGCCACCGCAGGCGGCTACAGCGCCTCCTGCACCGTCACCGTAACGGCGGACGATGCCGCCGAGCTGGTTCTGCCGAGCGGTATCGCCACCGTCGCCGTGGGCAGTCGGCACACCCTGAACTATGCCGTCAAGCCGAACGGCGCAAAGATCACGTGGTCGGTATCGGACACCTCGCTGGCAACCGTCGCCGACGGAGTGGTCACGGGCGTCCGTCCCGGGTTTGTCACCGTCACGGCAAAATCGGGCAGTCTGACCGCCGAGGCGTACATCGTTGTGTACGATCCCGCTTCCTCTCAGCCTGCATACATCCGCTTTGCCAAGACCTCTTACAATGTCACCGTCGGCGCGACCGTGCGTCCCGACTATGAAATTTACCCCTCCGGACTTTCCGTCGCCCCCACCTTTGAATCGTCGGATACCAAGATATTCCGCGTGGATTCCCAAGGGAACGTCACGGGCGTGGCGGCAGGCAAGGCGACCCTGACCGTGAAATGCGGCAGTGTATCCGCGCAAACCTCGATCACCGTTGCCGAAGCAGGCTCGGGTCTGGTGCTGGATCGCACACAGGCAAGCCTGTACGTGGGCAACACCTTCACCATTAAAGCAAAATCCCCGGCAGACGCCCGACTTGTCTCCTGCGAATCCTCCAATCAGGAGATCGCACTGGCACGCACCGACGGCGCGGGCGGCGTTTCGGTCACGGGCGTGTCCGCAGGCGTTGTGACCGTCACGGTACGCGATGTAAACGGACGCACGGCGACCTGCACCGTCACCGTAGTCCCCAAGAGCACCGAGGTCACGGGAGTCAAGCTCGACCGCACCACTCTGACCATGAACGTAGGCGACACGGCTGTCCTTGTGGCAACCGTGCTTCCGCAAAACGCTGAGGATCAATCTGTCTCTTTCTCCTCCGAGGATACCTCAATCGTGCGGGTCACCGCAAACGGCAAGCTCACGGCGATCGCACCGGGCACCACGGACGTTATTGCCTATGCAAACGGCTACACCGCCGTCTGCCGCGTCACGGTTGTCGCAGGCGGCATCAGTGACGCTGAGCCGTGGAAGGGCGGAAGCGATACCTCATGGTATCGGGAGGACGCTGGAGAATTCACCATCACAACCCCCGATCAGCTTGCCGGACTTGCAGAGCTTGTCAACGCCGGCAACAGCTTTTCGGAGAAAACCGTGACCCTGGGTGCCGACATCCTGTTCGGCACGGGATCTGAACCGTTTACCCGTATCGGAACCAAGCGATGCCCCTTCTCCGGCACCTTCTCGGGTGACGGACACACGGTCGCGGGGATCATGATCAAGGGCGATGCCGTGGGTCTGTTCGGCTATCTGCAAAATGCGACCGTACATCATCTGACCGTGCAGGGCACGGGCGAAGGCGATAACGGAAGCGGTCTGCTCGCGGGCTACGCCATTTCCTCCACGGTCAGCTGCATTCAAGCCGCGGGTTCTGTCTCGGGCAGAAATTATGTGGGCGGCATCATCGGTTATTCGGAGAAATCCTTCCTTCATTCCCTGACCTTCTCGGGCACGGTATCGGGTATCTTCGGCATCGGCGGCATTGCAGGCTTTGCCGACGCCACGGTACTGTGCAACGCCTCCGCATCCGGTGCGGTCAGCGGTACTTATCGTTGCGGCGGCGCAGTAGGATGTCTCATCGGCTCCGACCTTGAAAATGCCGCGTCCGCTTCCAAGGTGAGCGGCACGAATTATGTCGGCGGACTTGTCGGCTTTGCCTCCTCCTCCAATCTGTCCGTGTGCTGTGCGGGCGGTGAGATCACGGGAAGCGATAAGACGGGCGCCGTTGTCGGCGGCATCGGATCGGACATTTTCGCCGATTCGGTGTGGTATCTCGGCACAGGCTCGGATACCTATTTCCAGAAGGCATCGTCCGCCACGGTTCTGTGCGACAGCCTGAACCGCGCGGTCAATCAGCGCGGGAGCGGACTTCTGACCAAGTGGAGCACCGAAGAGGAGCTTCCCATTCCCGCACCCGCCGAGGATCTCGCTCCCGTACAGGGTACCCTCTCCGGAACGTCATACACCGTTGCCCTCTCGGCAAACGCCACGGGCTTTGCCATAATGGATTATACCCGCCTTTTCCCCGCTCTGTGGAACGGCGAAACGATCCATGAGATCGTTCTCACAGGCGATGTGATCGTCGGCTCGTTCGGCTTTTCGCCCCTGCTCTTCACCCTGCTCAACAACTGCGGACAGACCAATGTCTACACCGTCACCGCAAACGGGGAATTGACCGTGGAGCATCCGCGCGAGGCGAATCCCGTCGCACTGACCGTCCGCATCGGCGAGGTCTCCTATGCGCTGACCTCGGCTGACATTTCGTGGCTGTGCGCAACATATTCCAATGTCGCAGGCGAGACCGACCTTGCAAGCTACTTCTCACTGCACAGCGAAACCAAGTCGGCAGGCTATGCAGGATATGCGGGACACCTGACCTCGTGGTTTCTCTCGGGCAGTACGGGAGATCGCGGCGCATGGTACATCGACTGCTCCGCCGACACGACCTTAAAGCTCGGCGACCATGTGACCGCCGTCATGCTCAAGCCCGACGGCACTTTCACCACTAACACCTACTTCCTCGGCAATTACCAGACGCAGGGCGGCTCCGCTCTGTCCATCCGCATCGAGCCGCAGAGCGCGGAGGGTACTCTGATCCTGTTCCGCGGCGATACGGTTCCCGAGGAGCTGACGCGCGATATGAACGCGAATATTTCCAGTAACCCCACCGTTGACGGAACCGATACCACGGTCATCATTCTCACGGTAGTCGCCGCCGTCATTCTGGCAGGCTCGATCGCCGTGATCACGGTGGTTATGGTTCGTCGACATCGGCGGAGATAACGGAAACCCCGATCCCGTTCGCACCGCATCCCCCCTGTGATCCCGATGTGCGACAGCGCACCGAAAAGGCTTTCGCACCCCCCGTGCGTGAGCCTTTTTCCTTATATTTATCTGTGGGATCCGCATTTTCGCGGTCCGCATTCCGGAAAAACGATATGAGGTGAACAGACATGTTTCACATTTTGGTAGTTGACGACGATAAGAACACCCGCCGCCTCATTCAGGCGGTACTGGAAGCTGAGCATTACACGATCAGCACCGCCGTCAACGGCGAGGACGCGCTCTCGGTCATGGATCGGGAGCATATCGACCTTGTGGTGCTCGACATCATGATGCCCGAAATCGACGGCTATGAGCTGACCAAGATCCTGCGCGAATCCGATGTCGCGCTCCCCATCCTCATGGTATCGGCAAAACAGCTTCCCGAGGATCGTCGTCGGGGCTTTCTGGCGGGCACGGACGACTATATCACCAAGCCCATCGACGAGCAGGAAATGCTCCTGCGCATCAAAGCTCTGCTCCGCCGCGCCAAAATCGCAAGCGAGCACCGCATGGTGATCGGGGATGTGGTCTTGGATTACGATTCCATGACCGTCACGGGACACGGGACCACGCAGGAACTGCCGCAAAAGGAATTTCTGCTCCTGTTCCGTCTGCTCTCCTACCCCGGCAAGATCTTCACCCGCATTCAGCTCATGGACGAGATATGGGGCAGTGACACCGACACCGGCTGGGAGACCGTCACCGTCCACATCGGACGTCTGCGCAAGCGCTTTGAGGGATGGGAGGAATTCGAGATCCAGTCAGTGCGCGGACTGGGCTACAAGGCGGTGAAAAAGGTATGAAGGCAAAAAACGGTTTTCGGGGTCTTACGGGACTGCGCCGTGAGTATTCCCACCGCATTTCCCTGACCCTTCTGTTTGTAGGAACCGTGTTTCTGGTCTTAGTCGCCATGCTTGTCGTGGTGATGGGACTGGCGCTCATCCTGACAAACGTCCTCGGCATACACGCCGAGACGGGACTGGACGACGTTGACACAAACTCGCTCATCGTTGTCATCATCCTCATCAGCCTTGCCGTCGGCATCGCCTTCTCCTTCCTCTTCGGCAGACTGTTCATGAAGCCTGTCAACACCATCATCAACATGATGAACCGCATCGCCTCGGGACATTTCGAGACGCGTCTGGCGTTCCGTTCGGTCATGAGCCGTCATCCCACGGTCGCCGAGCTGACCGACAGCATCAATACCATGGCTTCCGAACTGCAGAACACCGAAATGCTCCGCTCCGACTTCATCAATAATTTTTCCCATGAATTCAAGACCCCCATCGTCTCCATTGCGGGCTTTGCCAAACTGCTCCGCTCCGGCAACCTCTCCCCCGAGGAACAGCAGGAGTACATCGCCATCATCGAGGAAGAATCCAAGCGCCTTTCGGACATGGCGAACAACGTCCTGTACCTTTCCAAGGTGGAAAACCAGACCATACTGACCGACGTGACCCGCTTCAATCTTTCCGAGCAGTTACGGAAGTGCTTCCTGCTTCTTGAGGAAAAATGGGAAAAGAAGGATCTGAACCTGCAGGTGGACTTGGAGGAATACTACATCACGGGAAACGAGGAGCTTCTCAAACAGGTATGGATCAATCTCATTGACAACGCCGTGAAATTCGCGCCCGTCGGTCACACGGTGGGCGTGCGGATCGAGCACCGCGATTTCTGCGCGCATGTATCGGTCTATAACACGGGAAGCACGATATCGCCCGAAAACCGCGACCGCATTTTCCAGAAATTCTATCAGGGAGACACCTCTCACGCCACCGAGGGGAACGGCGTGGGGCTTGCCGTGGTCAAGCGCGTCGCCGAACTGCACGACGGCTGGGTATCGGTGGATTCCGACCCCGACACGCGCACCGTGACCTTCACCGTCCACATCCCGCAGGACGCTTCGGGTTTTATCCAGTAAGGCAGAAAATAATACTTCCTATCACCGACGAACCGAATTTCGGCACGTCGGTGATTTTTTTGTTCAAAGTTTCGTTTCAGTTTAGAATCGGGGAGTACAATGGCACGGAACGGGGCGGATTCTGCCTGTTTTCGTCGAAACGGACGGACAAAAGCCGAAAAAAAATCCGACATCCCGACACATAATAAAAAATTAATTCAGCCGTCACGGCACGGCGGAACGGAGTCACAAATGAAAAAGGTACAAATCATTACCGATTCCTGCTCGGATCTTACCCCTGAGCTGATGGAGCTTTACGGCATCGACTATGCGCCCATGAGCACTGTATTCGAGGGCAAAAACTCCCCCGCACTGCTTAGTTGGACGCCCGAGGAGGTACATGCATTCTACGGCATCATGCGCGACGGCAAACGCATCACGACCACACAGGTTCCCGTGGAGGAATTCGAGAAGATCTTCACGAAATATCTGGATATGGGCTGTGATATCGTCTACATCGCCTGCTCCTCCAAGCAGTCCGGCTCGGTGAACACCGCGCGCGTGGTGGCACAGAAGATGGTGGAATCCTATCCCGATGCAAAGATCAAGTGCATCGACTCCCTCAACGCCTGCATGGGCGAGGGTTTGCTTGCCATTGAGGCATCGAAATTCGCCGCAGACGGCACTAAGACCGCAGATGAGATTGAGGCATATGTCCTTTCCATCCGCAAAAAAGTAAATGAATACGTCACCGTACACTCTCTGGACGCGCTTCGCCGCGCAGGACGAGTCAAGGCATCCGCAGCATTCTTCGGCAATCTGATGGGGGTCAAGCCCATTTTGATCGCCGACGCGGACGGAGTGCAGGCGGCATACAAAAAGGCAAAGGGTCGCGCCAACTCCCTGCGCGAGATCGTTTCCATGCTGCGCGAATCCATTGTGGATCCCGAGGAACAGATCGTGTATCTGACCCATGCGGACTGCTCACAGGAGGAAGTGAAGATGTTAGCCGACCTCATCCGTTCCGAGATCCCCTGCCGCGACGTGTACATCGGCTATATCGGACCGATCATCGGCGCGTCCATCGGACCCGATGCCTTCGGTATCTTTGCTATGGGTAAAGAAGTCACTTTCAAAATCGGAGAGTAAAAAATCATGAACGCCAATACGGTTGACACTGTACAATTCATGGAAATGGTGCGCCTCGGTGCCGCCAATTTGCAGGAGCACGCCAAAGAGATAGACGATCTGAATGTATTCCCGATTCCGGACGGCGACACCGGCAACAATATGCTTCTCACCATTTTAGGCGGTGCGGAAACGGAAGCGGACGGAAGCTCCCCTCTCGGCGAGACCGCCCGCCGCGTTGCGGACGGCATGTTGCATTCCGCGCGGGGTAACTCGGGCGTGATCCTGTCTCAGCTTTTTGACGGCATCGCACAGGGTTTTGCCGGAAAGGATGTCGCCGATATCGCATCCCTCAGCGAAGCCATGCAGTGCGCGGTGCATCAGGCATACCGCTCGGTGGCAGATCCCACCGAGGGTACCATTTTAACGGTCGCCAAGGATGCGGCGGCATTTGCCGCAGAATCGGTCGCCGCATCGAGCGGTGGCGACGCTACCCCGTCCGACTATTTCACGGCATATCTGGAGGAGGCAAGACGGTCGCTTGCACGCACACCCGAGCTTTTGCCCGTGCTGAAAAAGGCGGGTGTGGTGGATTCGGGCGGCGCGGGGCTGATCCGCATCGCCGAGGGCATGAGCGACGCACTGGAAGGAAAGACCTCGAAGCACCGCGCCCTGCTTTCCGCATCATCCCCCTCCGCACCCAAGCTCGACTTAGGTCTCTTCACCGAGGACAGCGTTCTGGAATTCGGCTACTGCACCGAGCTGTTACTGCGGCTTCAGCGCATTAAGACCGACCCCGACACCTTTGATGCGGAGATCATCCGCAATTTCCTGCAAAGCGTGGGCAATTCGGTGGTGTGCGTCAAGAACGGCTCCATGGTCAAGATCCACGTACATACCGAGAACCCCGATCAGGTGCTTGCCTTCTGCCGCAAATACGGCGAATTTCTCACCGTTAAGATCGAGAATATGTCCTTACAGCACAACAACCTTTCAAAAGAAGCGGCAGGCAGTGAAGCCGCAGAGCGCAAGGCCTACGCCACCGTTGCGGTTGCCAGCGGCGAGGGCATTTGCCGTCTGTTCCGCGACCTCGGGTGCGATGCCATCGTCAACGGCGGTCAGAGCATGAACCCGTCCGCACAGGACTTTTTGGAGGCGTTCGACCGTCTGAACGCCGAAACCATCCTCGTGTTCCCCAATAATTCCAACGTCATCTTAGCCGCAAAACAGGCGGCTTCCATGTACCGCGATGCCGATGTCCGCGTGGTGGAGAGCCACAACATCGGACAGGGACACATCGCTCTGCAAATGCTGGACGTCTCCTCGGGCGATACCGATGCCATTCTCGCAGATCTGCGCAAAGCGATGGAAAACGTCATCACCGCAGGCGTCTCCCACTGTGTCCGCGATACGCAGACCGACAACTTCCTGCTCCGCAACGGTGAATTCATCGGCTTTGTGGGCAAGGACATCCTTTCCGCCGACAACGACCGCCGCGATGCGGCATGCATGCTGGTGGACAAGATCGATTTCGCCGATCATGAGATCTGCATTCTGATCGCAGGTCAGGACGCCGTTCCCGAAGAAACCGAGGAGATCAAAGCCTACATTCAGGCAAAGCACCCCTTCTGCGAGGTCTCCCCCGTGGACGGCGGTCAGGAGATCTATTCCTACCTGATGCTTGTGGAATAATACTGTTTTACGGAGGATCGTAACTTGAACATTGCTGTTTTCTTCATTGCCGCCGTATGCTCATATCTGATTGCCGGACTGAATCCGGCAATCATTCTGTCCCGTGCCGTGTATCATCGGGACATCCGCGAGGAAGGAAGCCGCAATCCCGGCTTTACCAACTTCAAGCGCGTGTTCGGCGGAGGACTGGCGTGGGTCGTTTTTGCCCTCGACATCATCAAGAGCGCCCTGCCCGCTATTGTGTTCGGCCGGGCATTTTCCGAAATTCTCGGTGCACGCGAGCTTGGTGTCGCCTTTTCCGGTCTGTTTGCCATGATCGGTCACGCCTACCCCGTATACTACGGCTTCCACGGCGGAAAAGCGTTTCTTGTAGGCATCACGACCGTATGGTTCATCGACTGGGTGGCGGGACTGACGGCGACCGTGGTTCTGGTCGTCATTTTGCTGACGATCCAATACATGTCACTTGCCTCCATGGCTTCCCTGATATGCGGCGGCATCGCGCTGTGCTTTCGGAGCACGGACTCCGTCGTGCTTCTCTTGTATACCCTGTGCGTCCTGTTCTGCATATTCCGCCATCGCGCCAACATTTCGCGCCTGATGCACGGACAGGAAAAGAGGTTTTCCCTGTTCGGAAAATCAAAAGCACAGAACGAAAAATGAGGTACATTGAGCTATGAATAATCCATCGGACAACGCCGTTTATCGGGGCGGGATCGACATCGGCTCTGATCACGGACGATCGGGATCGGATCCTCTTCTCAGATTATGAACGCCACCGTGCGCACACGCAGGAAACCCTTGCCCTTCTTCTGGAGCGGGCGAGGGCTTCCTTGGGTTCGTGCGCACTTCGTCTTTGCATCACAGGCTCGGGCGCGCTCGGGCTGTCCCGTGCGCTGAACATCCGCTTCGTGCAGGAGGTCATTGCGGTCACGGCGGCGCTGAACGCCTACTACCCGCAGACCGACGTCGCCATCGAATTGGGCGGCGAGGATGCCAAGATCATCTATTTCCGCGGTGGACTGGATGAACGCATGAACGGCGTGTGCGCAGGCGGCACCGGCTCTTTTATCGACCAGATGGCATCCCTTCTTCAAACCGATGCCGCAGGGCTGAACGAAGCCGCCGCAGACGCGCACCAGATCTACCCCATTGCCGCACGGTGCGGCGTATTTGCCAAATCGGACATTCAGCCCCTTATCAACGAGGGAGCTTCCCGCAGTGACCTCGCCGCGTCCATCTTCCGCGCCGTGGTCAATCAGACCGTTTCCGGACTTGCCTGCGGCAAGCCCATACGCGGCAAGGTCGCCTTCCTCGGCGGACCTCTGCACTACCTGCCCGAATTGCGCCGCTCGTTCATCGAGGTTCTGCACCTCACGCCCGACTGCGTGATCGCGCCTGAGAATTCCCACCTGTTCGCCGCACTGGGCGCCGCGCTGAACGCATCGGGGGAGCCTGCCGTCTCTATTGACACCCTCTCGGAAAAGCTACGCGCCGGGGTCGCCACCGAAGCCGAGATCAAACGCCTGTCCCCTCTGTTTGCCAATGAGGACGAATATGCCGCATTCTGCCGCCGGCACGAGCGGGCGCATGTCACACGCGGTGATCTTGCCGCGTATCACGGCGATTGCTTTCTCGGCATCGATGCAGGCTCCACCACCACCAAGCTCGCGCTCATCGGCGCGGACGGCGAACTGCTCTTCTCCGACTATCAGAACAACTGCGGCAATCCGGTACATACCGCCATGCGTGCCATGGCGCGTCTGGAGGAAGCCATGCCCGAGGGGGCGCGCATCGTGCGTGCATGCTCCACGGGCTACGGCGAGACCCTTCTGAAATCCGCCTTCTCTCTGG
>ERZ824600.5522-NODE-5522-length-10276-cov-2.805009_pt1 | contig 10276 bp, 8 predicted proteins | sample MGYA00519933_ERZ824600 | MGnify/ENA primary metagenome ERZ824600 (study PRJEB31778, sample SAMEA3449178) | human gut metagenome | biome: human gut; feature: human-associated habitat; material: faeces | place: United Kingdom | collected 2010/2012 ... | reverse complement strand
GGACCTTTCCCAAAAGGTCCTTGACCGGGGTTCGGGGCGGCGCCCCGCGTACTCCCTGCGTATCCTTATTTGTCGCAGATCTTCTTGAACTTGTTGCCGGAGGTGCAACGGTAGTATGCCTCATCGGTTTCGACAATGATGTGCTTTGCCTTAACGCTGATGCTGTCGAAATCGCCGTTCAGACCGGAAACCTTCTTCAAATCGGAGCCGTTCTTGGAATAGTACAGCTCGTTATCTTTGATCACGAAGAACTCACCGTCGGAAAGACCCGCATAGATGTCCGTGACGTCATAGGTGATCTTCTTGGGCTTGCCGTTGCCGTTCACGTAGTACAGATCGTCCGAATTGTCGGTGAAGTAGATCTTCTTCAGATCGGAGGAATACGCAACATCGTTGACGTCGTAATCGCGGTTGAGCGCCTTGGGCTCATCAACCTCTTTCTTGAGGTTGGTCTGACGGTAGATGGAACTGCTCTTGTAGTAGCCGATCGATTCGCCGTCCTCTGCCATGGTCGGGTAGGCATTGCGCGGTCCGATCTTCGTGGTCTTATCCTGATTCTTGCCTACGCGGTAGAGTCCCTTGTCGGAGGTACGGATGATACCGCCGATGAGGGTGCGGGGGAGGCGGCGCATGTTCCCGGGATACAGGTAGGCGGATCCGTCGCTGACCAGCTTTTCGCCGTCCTTGCCGTTGACCGACAGATAGGTGGAGCCGTCCTTTGTGTACAGGCACTCGCTGTAATCGCGGTTGAGCATAACGGGAGTGACGCCGTCGCCCAGCTTCACCTCGTTCTTTTTATTCTTGAGGATATAGGTGGCGCCGGATCTGGTGTAGTAGATGTACTTGGCACCGTCTGACACAAGCTCCACACTTGCTTCGCGGCTGATATCCAAAGAAGAGGATTTGCCGTTATAAACGTAGTGCTCATCGTCCTTTTGGTATACCACGGTCTTGCCGTCGGGGGAAACGGCGGCACTCTGAACATCGGAATCGACCTTCTTGGGGGACTTGCCCAGCTCGGTGACATAAAGATCTTTGCCGTCGTCGGTTTCCACATAGTACATCACGCAGTCACCGTTCAGCGCGAAATATGCACCGCTTACATCGTCCGCGATCTTCGTGGGCTTTTTGTTGCCCAGCTTTACAAAATAAAGCGTATCGTCATCTGTGGTGTAGATGCATGCGGTCTGAGAGGCGTTTGCGCTGGGATAGACGCGCTCATCAACCCGAACGGCATCCTTGCCGTCGAACAGGATCAGGGTAGCATCGTCATTGCGGACATAAGACATGCTGTGCTCGAGCAGATCGAACTTGGCAGGGGTGAAGAGGTTGACGGCAATGATGATCACCAGCAGTGCCGCAACGCCGGCTACAATAAACTTTGCATACTTTTTCGCATAGCCGAGCACGGTATCGAGCGGAGATTTTGCGGGTTCGGAGGCAACCTCAACGGTTTCTGCCTGAATCTTTTCCGCGGGGGCGGCATCGCAAGCAGGTGCGGCGTTTTCGGGCGCGGCGGACTTGACTGCCGTATCCTGAAGGGACTGACCGCAATTGGAGCAGAACGCACTCTGATCTTCGTTTGCGGTATTGCAGTTAGGGCAATTTTTCATGGAACGGTTCTCCTTCTCATATAATTCGCGAACACTGCGCAAAGGGCGGGATACCTTCGGAATCACTGCGGTGTCGCCTTGCGTTTCGCGTCAGATGGTTTCTGTGCTGAGTATAGCATATGCGCGCAAAACTTGCAAGCACTTTTCAAAAAAAATGCAGATAAAACATGAAAAATGTCAACGGTTCTGTCACATCTCGTTTTGCGCATTTTGCACAGGCGCGCGGCATTTCGGGAGGATTGCCCTTCCATGCTTATGCTAGGTGGAGCAAATTGATGAGGATGAGCCAAGCCAGACCGTAATAGGAAATGACGGCGACTAAGTCATTGACCGTGGTGATCAGCGGACCGGATGCCACGGCGGGGTCGATACCGATCCTGCGGAAAAACAGGGGAATGACCGTGCCTGACAGGGAGGAAATGAACATCGCCGAGAGCATGGCAAGGCCGAGACAGCCCGACACGGCAAACGCAAAGGCGGGAGCGTTGCCCGTGAGGCACAGATAGCCGCCGATCGCCGCAAAGGACAGGATGCCCATGATCAGACCGTTGAAAATGCCCACGCGCGCTTCCTTAAAGACCAAAAACGCCTTTTGCCTGCCCGTGAGCTGTCCGTCCACCAGTACGCGGATGGCGACGGCAAGGGATTGCGTACCTACGTTGCCCGCCATGTCCAATATGAGGGACTGGAAGCACATGATCACGGGGAGCTGTGCCACGATGGACTCAAACAGTCCCACGGTAGCGGAGACGCCCAATCCCATCAGCAGAAGAATGCCGAGCCACGGCAGACGCTTGCGGACACTGCGGCGGATCGGTTCACCCAGATCCTCCTCTGCGGTCAAGCCTGCCAGCTTTGCATAGTCCTCGTTCAGCTCGTCCTCCATCACGCCGATGAGATCGTGCGCCGTGACCACGCCGATGAGCTTGTTATCATTGTCCAATACCGGAATGGAGTCCTCGTAATAATCGGTCAACTGCGGCATGCATGCCTCAACGGAGGACTTTGCATACACATAAGGATAGGAAAATGTGGTGATATCGCTCAGGGACGTTCCCTCGCGCGCAATGATCAGATCCTTTAAGTCGATTGCGCCGCAGAACGTGCCGTTTTTGTCGATGACGTACAGGGTGGTGATATTGTCGTTTTCCGCCGCCTGACGGATCAACTCGGACATGGCGAGCTTGACGGTGCAGGTGTCGTGAATGGCGACATAATTCGTGGACATCTTACTGCCGATCTCGTCGTCGTCGAACGAGTTGAGCATGACGATCTCGGAGCGCGCGTCGGGATCCATCAGCTCGACCAGAGCCTCCCGTTCCTCGCGCGACAGTCCCTGCAGGATCTCAGCGGCAACCGACGGCTCCATGCGGGAAAGCACCTCCGCCTTTTTGCGGATACCCAGATCCCGCAGGCAGGGCGTGGGGTCGTCAATATATTGGAAAATGTCCGCCAGGCTGTCGGCGTCCAGAATGCGGAACAGACGGGTGCGTTCCTCGTCGGTCAATTGCGGCAGGGCTTCGGCAATGTCCTTTTCGTGGTAGGACAGCACCTTTTCCTGCATTTTCTTGGGTGTCAGCCCCTCTCGCATTGCCGCGATGATCTCCGCGCTGTAATTGGGCTGTGACACCGTTACCGCTTCGGTATTTTTCATTTCACTCATTGTGCGATTGCCTCCCTTGTCGTTTCTCCCCGACGTCGGACGTGCACCCCGTCTGCGGCAAAAAGGGCAAAAAAATACCATTGCCGCAATTTGACCGGATGCACCGTTCCCGTTTGTAAAAATCGGGGGTGTAGGTTTCGGTTTCGGACAATGGGTCTCTGTCATTTGGGCGGCACGACACGTCAGATCCTCCGTGCGGCACCTCTATTCACAACGAAGCAAGGGCGGTCACAACGCAACGATCTACGGACGCGCGACAGACAGTCCTTCGGTTTGGCAGAAACCCCGTATACATACTTCGACTGTTGCCGTCCATAAAATCACCTCAGCTTTTGCGCACTGCGGCGCATCTGCGAATTTTGCATCTATGTGTCTATTTTACCACATGCCGTCGGGCGATTCAAGCACTTTACGGTCGTTCACGATTTTTTAACGAAATGCGCGGGCGGCATTTGAGGCTGTTCCGAAAATCTCGCGCCGTACACGCTGTCCGTCTTGCAATTTTCACCGGAGTGTGGTATTATAAACTGTAGTATCGGCACTGACGGTGCCGATCCATCGATATGCCGAGGAGGGCAATCCGTTGCAAAACAGGAAAACCGATCCGAACGTCGGACAAGCCGCGCCGCAGACCTCAAATTGTGCGAAGAACCGCATTCCGAACCGAACGCCGAGCCGCACCGACAACCGCACTGCACGCGACGGGAAAAAGAGCCGACGACGCATGATGCGCATTCTTCTCATCTGCCTGATCGCGGCGGCGATCCTTATCACGGCACTGGAGATCGTTCTGCGGATGACCGGGGATCCCGCACAAAACGATCCGCGCGATCTGACCTATGTGACCGACAATCGCAATCTGAGCTTCTATGAGCCACAGCCCGATGTGGATATTTTCACGGACGAGGCATGGCTGGACGAGGATCGCTACCTGTACTTTTTTAACGGCGCCGAGGGCATGATCCTGACCGAGGAGCGCAACGAGGCGGGTATTGTGGGCGAGCTGTTCCTGAACTATTTTTCCGCGCTGATGCACGGCGATGCCGCAGGCTATGCGACCCTGTTCACCGAGGAATACCGCGCCGACACACAGCTTCCTGAATATTTCACCATGCAACGGGTATACGATATAAAGGTCACAAAGACTCTGGAAACCGAGATCACCGAGGGAGAATATGCCGGATTGACCCGCTATCTCTTTACGGTATCCTACAGTATCATGAGAAATGACGGCACCTTCCGCCGCGATATTTCGAGCGGCGGCGTGTCTCCCCAGGTCTTTGAGCTGTTATCGGACGGCACATCGGTGCACATTAACGGGATCGAGGCCGTCCGTTACGCCAGCTGACCTCTTTACACGGATGCGGACACCGCACACATGCCTGTGCAAAAGCGGGTCTGACTTTCGCCGCACCGCGATCCGAAAAATGATTTTGCAAAGGAGCGATTCCGTATGACCGGCAGTTCCGCAACGTCTGTCTTTTTTCTGACCTCGCTTCTTCCTTATCTGTGGCTTGCCATCGCCGTGCTCTGCGTCATCTGCGAGGGCGCATGGCACAGCCGCGTGCCGCTCTGCCTCATACCGGGCAGTCTTGCCGCACTGATCTTCTCGTTTTTTGATCGGACGGCATACCGTCAGGCGCTTCTCTTCTTCGCCGTCTCCGTCGTCGTGCTCCTGCTGCGCTTTACGGTGTTCCGCCGACGCAGATCGGTGCTTCCGCCGCCCGGAAGCTGCGTACTTGCGGTGTACACCGTGTCGGTGTACGGCATGGGCAAGGTGCGCTGGAACGGCGCGCTGTATGACGCTGTCCTTGCCGAAGGGACGGTGGTGGAGCCGGGCGACATGGCGCGTGTGGTATCGACGGTGGGAAATGCCGTCAGTATCCGCCCCGATACGTCGGCGCACTGACGCACCGACGCACCGACGCAGATCCGACCGAAGCCGCCAAAGCACCCCGATCCGTCAGCAATATTTCCACACAAAAACAGGTGATACCATGACATTTTTCTCCTGCCCCATATGCCGCGCACTGCTCGTCCCCGCCGAACGGACGTGGCGGTGCGAAAACGGACATTCCTACGATGTCGCCCGCTCGGGCTATGTCAATCTTCTGCCGCCCTCCGGACGTGACCGCCACGGAGACGACCGCCCCATGATCGCGGCGCGCCGCGACTTTCTGCAAAAGGGCTACTATAACCACTTGGCGGACGCCGTGTGTCGGGAGGCTCTGCGGTATGCGCATGACGGCTGTGTTGTGCTGGACGCAGGGTGCGGCGAGGGCTACTATACGGGAAGGCTCGAACGGACGCTTCGCGAAAAGGCGGGGGACTGCCGCGTTTTCGGGGTCGATCTTTCCAAAAACGCATTGGCGCTTGCCGCACGTACATATCCCAACGTCCGCTTTGCGGCGGCGTCGGTCAATGCGATTCCCCTGCTCGATAACAGCGTTGATATCGTTGTGGATATCTTCTCTCCCTTGGCGGATCGGGAATATCACCGCGTGCTCAAGCCCGACGGCGTTCTCCTGTATGCCATTCCGCTGGAACAGCACCTGTTTTCGCTGAAGCAGGCGGTCTACCGCGAACCGTATCCGAACCGCGTACAGCATCGGGAGATAGCAGGCTTTGCCGCGCCCGAGCGCACGGATATCCGTCGACGGATCACATTGCCGTCCACGGAGGATATCCTCAGCCTGTTCACCATGACCCCCTATTTTCATAAGACCTCGCCCGAGGATATGAAAAAACTCTCCACGCTTTCCTCTCTGGAAACTGACGCGGATTTCGCCCTGCTCTGTTACCGTAAACTGTGATTACCGTGTATCGGCATGCCGATACGCCATCAAAAAAGCCTCCCTGATGCGGGAGGCTTTTTTGGTGGCGCACACGATCCGATCGATCCTGCGTGCCGTGCCCGCTTTTATTTGTCTTGCGGATGAAATCAAGGCGTGATATGTCCGTTTAAGGGGGTCTGTGCAGACTTCGCACCCCGCGTCGGGGCGCGCGCGGTTTAGCGCGCTCGAACGGGAATCGGCGGGAGTATTACTAAATCGTGCGTACAGACGAAATCCGCCGCCGATCCCCGTCCGAGCCGCCGTCCAAATGGACGGCGGCGACCGACGCGGGGCTACGGATGTGCCTCAAAATCACATGTACCAAAGGATATTGTACTTGTTTCCGATAGTGACGCCGATGAGGCTCCCTTGTGTAAAGGGAGCTGTCGGCGGAGTTGACTGAGGGATTGGAAAAATGCAAGATTCGCCGAGACAATTCCTCCGTCATGGCTTACGCCATGCCACCTCCTTTGTGTAAATACGGCAATGACACGTAACCTTGCCCGTTTTAATATTTGAATATGCAAAGCCCCCTGTCTTTGTTAAACAAAACAGGGGGCTTTGACAGATTTTGCCGCAGGCAAGTAACTTGCCTGCGGCAGTTGCGCGTCTCCGTCGGGAGAGGATATTCGGCGGAGACGCTTTTTGGGTTTAAGCCACGCTCTTTTCCACAAGAGTCAGGCTGACATCCACCATTTTGCTCTTGGGGTTGCGGCTGGAGATGTCGTCGATGCGGGCGACCGTGATGGTCACCGTATCGCCCACCTTGTAGGACTCCAGAGCTGCGGTGATATCGGAGGTGGAGGAGACGGTGGTGCCGTTGATGGCGACGATGCGGTCGCCGAAGCGCAGATCGCCGCTCTGTCCGTCCTGATACTCCGCGAAGTACACGCCGTATTCGTTCACGTAGTTGAGAATGGCGGCATAGTCCGAGGCGCGGATGCTCCACAGATTGGTGCTCGAGGTGACGGGCACGACCGTGATGCCGAGAGAAGGACGTCCGGTGACGTAGCCGTTCTGCATCAGCTCTTCCGCGATTTTCATGGCGGTGTCGATCGGGATGGCGAAGCCCAGACCCTCGATGCCTGTGCCCGAGGACTTTGCGTTGACGATGCCGATGAGGTTGCCGTTTTCGTCGAACAGACCGCCGCCCGAGTTGCCGGGGTTGATGGATGCGCTGGTCTGCAGGAGGTTGTATTTTTGTCCGTCGATGCTGATCTCACGGTCAAGCGCGCTGATGATGCCCGAGGTCACGGTGCCGCCCAGAGAGCCGAGCGGGTTGCCGATGGCGACCGAGGTCTGACCCACCTGCAAATTTCCGGAGTTGCCCACGGTTGCGGCGGGCAATTCGGTGACGTCGATCTTGAGGACTGCGATATCGGTCTGCGAGTCGGAGCCGACCACCTCTGCGGTGTACGAATCGCCGTTGGTGAGGCGCACCGTGACGGTGGACGCGCCGCTGATCACATGTGCGCAGGTGATGATATAGCCGTCGGACGAGAGGATAACGCCCGAGCCGGCGCCGCTTGTAACGTACTGCCCGTAGAAGGAAGAGGTGACCACGGTCTCGGTGGTGATCTCAACCACGGACGGGGACGCGATGGCGGCTACCCGCACGGTGACATCGTCGCTCTCGGCGGCAGAGATCTGATCTGCGGTCTGCTCGGGCGCACGGTATACCACGGTGGTTCCGCCCTTTACGGTGCCCGACGAGCCGTTTTGCAGATTGCCCGCATAGCGGGGCGCCCAGATGCTTCCTGCCGCACCTGCCGCGCCCGAGAGCAGGACGCACAGCACCACGACGACGGCAAACACGCCGCGCGACACACCCTTTTTCGGCTTCTTGGGCTTGGGGAGCACCGGCGCCGAGTACGGATCGGGGGAGAAATAGGGTTGTGTGTACGAATGCGCCTGTCCTGCGACGGGGTTCGTTGCGCCCGTGCCCGCGTTCTCCGTTTCGGAGCCGCCCTGATAGGTGTAGGCGTTGGGATTCTGCACCGTTCCGTTCGCGTCCGTGTTTTCGGTGTTCGGCGTCTGCCCGCCGAATGCGGGTTCGGACGGGTTCATTTCGTTCCGTTCATTTTCAAAATCCGACATAATTCGTTACCTCCGTTTCGGAAACTGACGGTTTCTTCTTTGTTATGCCCCTATTTTACACGCCTTATGTGATGGTTTTATGACGGTTATCCGAAAAGTTGCTGAGCATTTGCGATATCTTGTGAATTAAGTGTAAATTTGCCGCGTCTTTTGTTACAATGTCCGCCGAAATGTGGTAGTATATAGTGGTGGTATGTTATAGTAATTTTCTGCCGTGTCCCGTCTGCGTATATGCCGCGTTTGATATCTGCATGTGTGCGTTGCTGAAAACGGATTTCCCGTTTTTGCGGTAGAGGTGTCTTATGCTGTTTTCCAGTCAGATATTTATGTACTGCTTTTTGCCCGCGCTCCTTCTTCTGTACTTTTCGTGCAAAAAAACTGCGTGGCGCAATGCGGTCCTGCTTGCCTTTTCCCTCCTGTTCTACGGGTGGGGCAAGCCGGTGAATTTGCTTTTGATGTTCGGCGTGGTCGGAGTGAACTATATCGCGGGCAGGCTGATGGGCACGACCCGAAAGACGGGTGCGCGAAGGCTGTACCTGTTTGCTGCGGTGGCGCTGAGCCTGTCGGCGCTCGGCTTTTTCAAGTATGCCGGCTTTTTTACGGAGATCGTGAACTGGATCCCGGGGGTTAACCTTCCGGTGCCGCAGATTGAACTGCCGCTGGGCATTTCCTTCTTTACTTTCCAGGCGCTGACCTATTCGGTGGACGTGTACCGTCGTGACGTGCAGTCGCAACGTTCCTTTTTCAAGGTGCTGTTATACGTTTCCCTCTTCCCGCAGTTGGTGGCGGGACCCATTGTCCAGTATGCGGATGTGGACACACAGCTCGACTGCCACCCGTCCTCGGCGGAGGAGATCTGCGACGGCGTGTTCCGCTTTGCCGTGGGATTGGGACGCAAGGTGCTCTTGGCTGACACCTGTTACACGGCGGCGCAGTATTTTCTCAATGCGGAGGCATCCTCCCGCACGGTGCTGGGCGCATGGATGGGAATGATCTTTTTCGCCCTGCAGATCTACTATGACTTTTCGGGCTACAGCGATATGGCGATCGGTCTGGGACATATTTTCGGCTTTACCTTCCGCGAAAACTTCGATTATCCGTATATGTCTCTCAGCGCGACCGAATTCTGGCGCAGATGGCACATTTCGCTGGGCACTTTCTTCCGCGAATATGTCTACATTCCGCTCGGCGGCAACCGTACCCACCCCATTCGCAACCTGTTTGTGGTGTGGTTTCTGACCGGTCTGTGGCACGGCGCGTCCTGGAATTTCGTAATCTGGGGTCTGTACTACGGCGTGCTCATCTTCATCGAGCGGAAGGCGCTCTTCCCGCTGTACAAAAGGATCGGCGCACTGCCGTCCCGCATTTTTCAGGTGGTGTACATGTTCTTTGTCACGGTGATCGGATGGACCATCTTCTATTTTGAGGACGGACTGTCCTTTGCACGGCACATCGGCGAATTGTTCGGCGCGGGCGGACTGCCCTTCACCAGTGTGACGCACAGCGCCTACCTGCGCGGGCACATTTTTCTGCTCGGCGCCGCCGTTCTGCTTGCGTTTCCCCTTGTTCCCAAGCTCCTGCGCCGCATCAACGGCATCTGCGCCACCGAAAACGGGCAGTATGTCATGCGGCGTGTCGCGCAGATGGTCTTTATCAGCAGGTACAAACGCTCATCATGATTTTTCTGTGAGGCGCTCAGCAGGCGCATGTATTCCTCCTTTGTCAATTCGCGGTTGGCTTCTTTGAATATCTGACGCTGACATTTCACCAGCCTGACACGACACTGCTCCTGCCCCAGAAATCGAAGGTAATCATTGACTGGCGTCAGCATGGAATTGACGCTGCTGGTAGCGTAGCGTGTCTTCAACGATTCCTTATAGGCGATCACCTGCATTTTTGAAAGCGGCGGTTCCACGTCAGTCAGAAAAGCGATAAAGGACTGGATATCGCGCATATATTTTTCGATCGTATGGATACTCTTCTCCTGCTCTATCAACCGAATTCTATACTTTCGCAGAGTCTCTTCTGCTATATTCATTTATGTGACCCTCCCTTTACAATATTTCAAG
>ERZ824600.5520-NODE-5520-length-10280-cov-3.040098_pt1 | contig 10280 bp, 10 predicted proteins | sample MGYA00519933_ERZ824600 | MGnify/ENA primary metagenome ERZ824600 (study PRJEB31778, sample SAMEA3449178) | human gut metagenome | biome: human gut; feature: human-associated habitat; material: faeces | place: United Kingdom | collected 2010/2012 ... | reverse complement strand
CAGCTCTTCGGGCATGCCGCGCGAGCGGAAGACCTTGCGGGCATAACCCAGATAGGGCTCGGCATTGCGGGAAAAGACGCTCATGGTCCCGCGCCCCTTGCGCAGGAAGTGCTTGTATTGCAGGACCACGTCCGGCATGGAGGCCTTGTGGATGTCACGGTCGATGCGGGCCGTGTTCTGGAAGGCGGCCAGTTCCGTGGGGGTCAAAGGCTCGCCGCCCTCGTCGCCAGGGATGATGAGGGACGGCATGGAAAGGGGCTGTCCTTTTTTCTGTTTGCTGCCGCAGCCGCCCGCCAGCAACAGACAGAAGGCCAGAACACAAAGCACCCCCAGAGGTGCGCGGCCCCTGCCGGACCAATCAGGAAAGAACATGCTTACTCCCGTGCCCCCGGCTTGCCATGTGCCGGGAAGCTGCGTACACAAAAACGGATCGGGACCTCTTCCCGGTCCCTCCCAGTAACAACGCCCCCAATCATGGAGACGCCATGAATCAAACTTCCGAGACCCCGCTCCTGCCGGGCATGAAGCCTGTGCTGGAACTTTTGCGGACCGACCCGCAACGCATCGACCTCGTCTTTTGCAAAAAAGGCCTGCGTACCCGGGATGCCCAGGACGTGCAGCAGCTGTGCCGCCAAAGCGGCGTCCGCTTCAGTCTTGTGGATCAGGCGGCCCTGGACAGGCTCTGCCGCGAGGCCGCCCAGCAAAACGGCAACGAGGCCGCCCCGCTCAACCATCAGGGCGTTGTGGCGCGCCTGACGGCCACGGATTTCCGTGATCTGGCGGACGTGCTGCAGGCCGCGGCCGAAGCGCCCCTGCCGCTGGTGGTGGCCCTGGACCAGGTCCAGGATCCGGGCAACGTGGGCACCCTGTGCCGCACCCTGTATGCCCTGGGCGGCGCGGGCGTGATCCTGCCCCGCCACAACAGCGCCTATCTGGGCCCCGCGGCCCATCGCGCCGCTGCCGGTGCCCTGGAGCGCCTGCCCGTGGCCCGGGTGACCAACCTGGCCCATGCGCTGGACGAAGCCGAAGAGGCGGGGTTCAGCATCTACGGCGCGGGCTGCGGCCCTGACGCCGCCGACGCGTTCGAACACGCCATGCAGCTGCCCGCCGTGCTGGTGCTGGGCAATGAAGACAAGGGCCTGCGCCCCGGTGTGGCCAAACGCTGCGGCCGGATGCTGCGCATCCCGCTGGCGCGCAAGTTCGATTCGCTCAACGTGGCCCAGGCAGGCGCCATCCTGCTGGGCCTGGCCGCCATGCGCCGCCAAGGATAACGAACACAAGCCCCTGCGCCGCATGCTGGGGGAAAAATAGCTTGGGCGCCAACAAGCGTCAACAGGAAAGGCCGCCGACAGCGCGGCCGGCAAGGGAGGTCCCGCCGGGAGCTCCCTTGTTTTTTGCCCCTGTCGGCGGGAAGGCCCCTCCGCCGCATGCGTCTTGACTTCCCTGCTCACGGCGGTATTTTGAAATATATTTCAAATCAAGGATGTCCCATGCGACCGCAAAAACTACGCCGCATCACTGCCGAGCCCTGTTGCCGACGTTTCTTTCCTGAAACAGGAAGCGACGCCCCCGCCATGAGACTGGGCCTGGACATGCTGGAAGCCCTGCGCCTGGCAGATGCCGAAGGACTGTCGCAGGAAGAGGCCGCCCGGCAGATGGAGATCTCCCCGCCCACCTTCTGCCGACTGCTGGCCGAAGCCCGTCGGCGTGTGGCCCATGCCCTGACCCGGGGACTGCCCCTGGTCGTGGAGGGCGGCCCAGTGCGCCTGCGCCGCCCGGACCATGCTGGAGATCAGGGCTATCACGGTGGACACGGGCAGCAGTGCGACGGGGCGACGCGGACGCCCGGGACGGCGGAGCAGGCAGAGACACCGTGTTCCCCTGCCCGGCCTTGTGGCGGGCACGGCTTTGGACATGGCAGGAGAGGCCGGACATCACGCTGATTTCCGGTCCGACGACGCACACCGGCGCAGGCGGCATGATGCCGTACAGGGGCGGCGCAAAGGAGCGACAGACATGCTCTGGACGAAACTCGGCATGGGCCTGCTGGGCATGGCAGGCAAGGGACTGGCCGGCAGCGGCCTTTTACAGACCATCAGCCAGGGGCTGGGCAGCGGCAAGGGCGGTGGCGCAGGCAAAGGCATGGGAGGCGGCAAGGGCTGCCGCCAGACGGACCCGCCGTCCCTCGATGGACTGCTGACCGGGCTCCTGCAGCGCCAGACTACCGTGGGCGAGACCGTACGCGCCTTCCTGCCCGCCGCATCAGCACACGATGCCGGATCGGAGACCATCGACGTGCGGGCCTTGCCCGCAGGCTCCCCGGCTTCGACGGCTGTGGACAGTGCGGACATGGAAGCCGCCATGCGTGCCCTGCTGGGCAGCATCCACCATTTCAGCGACGGTCGTGTCCGCCTGCGCCATCCCCTGTTCCGGGAAAGCGGCACGTTCGAGGCCCTGCACCGCCTGATGTGCGAGGGGACCGGCATCCGGGATGCCACGTTCAACGCCGTCACCGGCTCCGCCCTGCTGACCTATGACCCCGCACAGACGAGCCGCGAAGGGTTCCTCCATCAGGCGCTGCCTCTGGGGGCCTGCCTGCTGGAATGGGAGGCCCGGCACTCCTGATCTTCCCCGCCGGCTATCGCTGCGCTCCCCGGCAGGGCGGACCTGCCCTGCGGGTCCGATCGCGCGGCAAGACGCAAGAGCAAAGGCCCGGGGACACCATGGGACCTGTCCCCTGCTCCTCACGAAACGAGGCCGCAGGGCATCACCTTGGCCACTCAGGCCACACGCACAAAAAAGGAGCCTGTCGGTGACAGGCTCCTCTCATATCATCGTGATGGTCCGTTACGCGGGGACCTTGGGCGGACGGGGACCGAAAATGTCCGTGCCGATGCGCACCAGGGTGGCCCCTTCGGCCACGGCCGCGGCAAAGTCGCCGGACATGCCCATGGAAAGATGGGGCAGCGGCAGGCCGGTGCGCGCCCGCATGTCCTCGCGCAGACGGTACAGACGGGCAAAGTAGGGCCGTGCGGCCTCGCCCGCGTCAAAGACGGGCGGCAGGCACATGAGCCCCTGCATCTCCAGATGGGGGCAATGCGCCAGCACATGCTCCGCCAGTTCGGGCAGGGCATCGGCCATGATGCCGGCTTTCTGGGGCTCCTCGCCCACATTGATCTCGCACAGCACGGGCTGGACCACGCCCAGCGCGGCGGCGCGCTTTTCCAGGGCGTCGGCCAGCTTGACGGAATCCAGGGTATGCACCAGGGCAAAGGCCCCGGCCACCTGGGCGGCCTTGCGGCTCTGCACATGACCGATCATGTGCCAGCGGATGTCACGGCACTGGGACTGGGCCACCAGATCCTGCCGTTTCTGCAGGGCCTCCTGCACATAGTTCTCGCCAAAATCCACCTGCCCGGCGGCGGCCACACAGGCCACGTCCTCGGCCGGATGCAGTTTGGAAACGGCGATCAGACGCACCTCTTCCGGCTTGCGGCCGGCACGGGCGATGGCCTCGCCCAGCCGCTCCAGCACGGAACGATAGCGCTCACGCAAGGCGGAATCATCCATCATGCTTTCCTCTACAGGGATTCGGCCCCCATGCCCAGCTCGCGCAGGAAGGCCGTGTCTTCCGTCCAGTTCTCGCGGACCTTGACCCACAGTTCCAGATGCACCTTGCCGCCGATGAGCTCGCGGATGTCCTGACGGGCCTCCATGCCCACCTGCTTCAGCACCGAGCCGCCGCGGCCGATGACCATGCCCTTGTGCATGGGACGGGCCACATAGATGACGGCGTGGATGATGGTCTGCTCACGTTCGGGATCTTCGTCCCAGTTCTCCACTTCCACGGCGATGCCGTAGGGCACTTCCTGACGCAGGTGCAGGAAGAGCTTCTCGCGCACGATCTCGGCGGCCATGAAGCGCACCGGCGCGGTGGAGATCTGGTCTTCGGGGAACTGGGCGATGCCCTTGGGCAGCTGTTTTTTGATGAGCTTGGCCAGCTCGGGCAGGCCGTCCTTGTTCAGGGCCGACACCGGGAAGATCTCGGCGCGGGGCCACATCTCGTTGAGACGGGTCAGCAGGGGCAGCATGCGGCTCTTGTCGGCGAACAGGTCCACCTTGTTGGCCACCACCACCATGGGACGCTCGTCACTGGCCAGGGCCTCGGCCACGGGAGCCAGGTCGCGGTCCAGGTATTCGGGATGGCGAATGTACAGGTGGGCGTCCAGCACGGGCATGATGACGTCGGCCTGGCCAAGGCTCTGCCACACGGCCTGGATCATGGTCTTGCTCAGGCGGCCGCGCACCTGCGACAGGCCGGGAGTGTCCATGAAGATGGCCTGGGCATCGTCGTCCGTCAGGATGCCCACGATCTGGTTGCGGGTGGTCTGGGGCTTGGGCGTGACGATGGTCACCTTCTGGCCCATGAGCCCGTTCAGCAGCGTCGATTTGCCGGCATTGGGCGGCCCCATGAGCGCGACCCAGCCGCAACGGTAATTCTGACCGTTCATTGGTTTTCCTCGTATATATGTAATGAAAAAATGAGTGTCTGAGCCCTGTCTCCCATATCCGGCGCGCCTGGTCAAGCGCGGGGAGGCCGTCCGGCCGCATGAGGAGAGCCCGTCACAGGCTGGCGGCGGATGACGGAGCGGCAACGGAGAGCGGCACGAGGGAACGATGCCACCGAACCGGACAGGGAGGCGGCCCGGCGATCCCTCATGCCACAAAGGAAAGGACAGGCGGAGGAAGCGGCGCAGGAAGAGCGCAGCCCAGCCCCGGCAGAGGGGCCCGGCCGCAAGACAGAGGCGTGCACGCCGTACGGATATGGCCGGAGCACCGGCCCCACGGAGACAACGGACTAGAGTCGGGGATCGTCCACAGGGACCTTCCGGCCCGTACGGGCTTCCAGCCAGGCCCGGATGCGGGCATGGGAGGCGGCCCGCACCTGCTTCTTCTCCTCCATCATGCGGGCATCGGCCTGACGCAGCAGTATCTCGGGCGCCACGGAGCCGTCATCAGAGCCCGCCAGGCCAAAGGAAAGCTCCAGCGGCAGGCCTCCGGCGGCATTCCAGGCGTCCAGGGCCTTGCGGATGGTGGACAGCCGTTCGCGCACCACATCGCAGGGACAGGACAGCACCATCACGAACTCGTCCCCGCCCAGGCGGGCAAGGCAGTCCTCCTGCCGGATATGCTTCAAAAGCTGTTGCGCCGCGGTGCGCAGCAATTCGTCACCGGTATGGTGCCCAAGATGGTCGTTGATCATCTTCAGGCCGTTGACATCGGCCATGAGGACGCTCAGGGGGCCCCTGTCCTTGCGCACCTGCTGGAGCAGCCCGTCCAGATGGTAGCGGTTGTACACGCCGGTCAGGGGATCGAGACGGATCTTCTTTTCCAGCACGTTGCGGTCATGCTGGAGAGAACTGATGTCCGTATGCATGCCCACGATGCGCAGGGCCCGTCCCTGACTGTCCCGGCTGGTCACACAGCCGCGCCCCAGCACCCACAGCCAGGAGCCGTCGGCCCGCCGGATGCGGTAGGTACAGGAAAAAGCGTCCCCCTCCGCGGGAGAAGCCGCGACCCGCATCTGCATGTTCACGGTCTTCTCGTAATCGTCAGGGTGCACGGAACGCACCCAGGAATCCAGTTCGGCGGGATAGGTCTCGGGCGTATGCCCCAGCATGGACAGATAGTTCTGGCTGTAATAGACCTTGCCGGTGGTGGCGTCCCAGTCCCAGAGACCGTCGCTGCAGGCATCCATGGCCAGCAGCAGGCGGTCGGCACCGCCCACGGGAGCGGCCTTGCCCGCCAGGAAAGGCGCCAGGCTGCCCGATACCACCAGGGCACGTCCTTCCCTGTCCCGATGCAGGACCGAAGCCGTCAGCAGCAGCGGCAGCTCCTCGGAGCGGGAAGGCATCAGCAACAGGCTCTGCCGCCCCGAACACAGGGGGATGTCCAGCCAGCGGCGCAAACGCGCCAGCGATCCCGCCGCCCGGTAGAGTCGGCGCAGACGGCGCAGGGAGGCCCTGTCCAGAGGCCCAGCCCCGGATGCCAGCCCCAGCAGACCGGCACAGCGGGCGTCCAGCAGCAGCTCCCCTTCCTTCCTGATATAGGTCCAGTAGCCGCCGTCTTCCCCTACCGGCAGGGAGACCTCATCCCGCAGGTCGAACGTGCCGAGGATCGTCTGTGGCCTGCCCTCGGCATCGCACTGGATGATGTTCAGGTCCTCGCGGATATGCCGGCCGTTGTAGGTATAGGAACAGCTCAGGCAGCCCGGCGCCTTCCCCGTCAGGGCTATCCGGCGCTGGCGTTGCAGGAAATGGCGCTGGGGTTCCGGCAGCCGGTCCAGAAAATCCGCCATGGTCCGTGGCGCCGTCTCCGGCGTCAGCCCCAGCAACAGTAGGGCCGGTGCGCAAAAGACGAGACTGTCCGTCGGAAGATGCCAGGTAAAGCAGGGCGCGGAGTGAGTAGGAAAGGACATGGTCCCTCACTTGAGTTCGGATACAGGGAGTGCCGCCATCCTACCCAAAATTGATATAAAAAATCAACTTTACGATATTTTCCTGTTCTGCCGGGCTGTTATCAGAAACTGTTATCACAGTCCCCGTCCCTGGGCCGCCTCATCGGGATAGAGGCTTTCCATATGGGCCAGGAAGGAGGCGTAACGGTCTTCCAGGATGGCCTGGCGTGCCTGCCTGACCACATTGAGGAAGTAGGTCAGGTTGTGCAGGGAATTGAGGCGGAAGGCCAGCAGCTCCTTGCTGACGTACAGATGACGCAGATAGGCACGGGAGAAGGTCCGGCAGGTGTAACAGTTGCAGGCCGGATCCAGGGGGCTGTCGTCCTCGGCGTATTCCTTGCGCTTGATGTTGACCTTGCCCAGCGAGGTATAGAGCGTGCCGTTGCGCGCGTTGCGGGTGGGCAGCACGCAGTCGAACATGTCGATACCGGCGTTGATGCCGTGGGCGATGTCCAGGGGCGTGCCCACGCCCATGAGGTAGCGGGGCTTGTCCTTGGGCAGCTGGGGCGCCACTTCGTACATGAAGTCGTAGAGCATGTGCTTGCTCTCGCCCACCGAAAGGCCGCCGATGGCGAAACCGTCGAAATCGTGGCAGCACAGTTCCTCGATGGAGCGTTTGCGCAGATCCTTGAAGAAACCGCCCTGGGTGATGGCGAACAGCAGGTTCTGGCCGCTGCCCTGCGGATAGGCCGCACGGGCGCGCAGGGCCCAGCGCGTGGTCAGGGCCAGGGACTTTTCCGTATAGGCATAGTCCGCGCCATAGGGCACGCATTCGTCCAGCACCATCATGATGTCGGAATTGAGGTTGCGCTGGATGCCCACCACGCTCTCGGGCGTGAACAGATGCTTGGAGCCGTCCAGATGGGAACGGAACTCCACGCCTTCCTCCCGGATCTTGCGCAGGGAGCTCAGGCTGAAGACCTGGAAGCCGCCGCTGTCGGTGAGGATGGCGCCGGGCCAGGAGGCAAAGCCGTGCAGGCCGCCGTGCCGGGCCACCAGCTCGTCACCGGGACGCAGGTAAAGGTGGTAGGTATTGCCCAGGATGATGGGCGCGCCGATGGCGGCCAGATCGTCCGGCGCGATGGCCTTGACCGAGCCCACGGTGCCCACGGGCATGAAGATGGGGGTGGGGATGACGCCGTGTGCCGTGCGCACCTGACCGGCGCGGGCCGCATTGTCGCTGTGTTCGAGTGTATAGACGGATTGTGTCATGGCGGGCAGACTAGCCGGATGGGCGCGGAAAGACAAGCCGTCCGGAGCCGGGATTTTTTGCCTGTGAAACCCGGCCGTTGCCGGGATCACGGCAGACTTTCCTTGTGCCTGCCGGGCAATGTTGCTATGCTGCCTCCCTGTTTTTCATCCGAGGAGCCGTCATGAGCTGCACATTCACCCCTTCCCGCTGTCATATCCGCCTGGGAGCCCTTGTCCGCAACTTCAGCCGCATGGGCCGGCCCGACAGACTCATGCCTGTCATCAAATCCGATGCCTACGGTCACGGCATGACCGAAGTGGCCCACGCCCTGGACGCCGCCGGCGCCCGCCATTTTGCCGTGGGCACCGTGGCGGAGGGCATCTGCCTGCGCCAGGACGGCCTGGCCCAGACCATCCTGCCCCTGCTGGGCTGCCAGAACGACGAAGACTGGCAGCAGGCCAATGCCTGCGGCCTGACGCCCCTCATCACCGGTTTCGAGGCCCTGGAAAAGGCCGCCGCCCTGAGCAGCCCGGCCGATCCCTGGGGCGTGGCCATCAAGCTGGATACGGGCATGAGCCGCCTGGGCTTCAGCGCGGAAGACATCCCGGCCCTGCTGGAGCGCCTGCGTGCCTGTCCCGGCCTCAAGCCTTCCCTGGCCGTCTCGCACTTCCCCTGTGCCGACATGCCGGAACAGGAGGCCTTCACCCGCCGCCAGCTGGAAAAGTTCACGGCCATGACCGACAGCCTGCGGGCGGCCTACCCGTCCCTCAAGCGTTCCCTGGCCAACTCGGCCGGGACCATGGGCTGGCCCGAGAGCCGCTTCGAGCTCTGCCGCCCGGGCTTCTCGCTCTACGGCGGCAACCCCTTTCGGAGCACGGCCTGGGAAGGACGCGGCGCGGGCCTGGAACCCGTCATGGAGGTGAGCGCCCCTCTGTTGCAGGTGCGTCACCTCAAGCCCGGCGAAGGCATCTCCTATGGCCAGACCTTCATCGCGCCGCGCGAGATGAGCGTGGCCGTGGTGGGCGCTGGCTATGCCACGGGCTATCCCCGCGGTGCCTCCGGCCGCATCCACGTGCTGGTCAACGGCCGCCGTGCGCCCCAGGTGGGCCGCATCTGCATGGGCATGTTCATGATCGACGTCACGGGCCTGCCGGCCCACGCCGGTGACCTGGCCTGGCTGCTGGGCGGCCCCGCCGCACCGGGCGAGACGCCCGTCAGCATCGACGAGCTGGCCGAAGCCTGCGGCGGCTTTTCGTACGAGCTGCTCTGCCTGCTGGGCCAGGGCAGCCCGCGCGTGTACCACAAGTAGGCGGCACCCGGCATACGGCCTCCGTCCCGGACATGCGGGCAAGCCCGCCCCACCCGTGACGAAGGGCGGAACGACCCCGCGACCGCTCCCCAAAAGATTTTTCCGCCGCTTTTGCGGCCAAAAACTTGACAGACGCGCCGCTTGCGGCTATAGAGGCGTCTTCCCTTGCTCGTACCAGAGGGGTACGGGCTGTCAGTCCAAAAGGAGATAACCATGCGGAAATTTGAAACCCTGCTCCTCCTTTCGCCGGAGCTGTCCGCCGAGACCCGTGAGGGCATCCTGACCGCCCTGACCGGCGTGGTGGAACGCGAAAACGGCGTGATGGAAGAAGTGGATCACTGGGGCATGCGCGATCTGGCCTACCCCGTGCGCAAGCAGATGCGCGGCTACTATGTGCGCCTCGTGTACCAGGCTCCCGCCGAACTGGTGGCCGAACTGGAACGCAACGTGCGCATCACCGACGGCATCTTCAAGTTCGTGACCGTCAAACTGGCTGAAGAAGTGGAGGTCGCGTAATGGCTTTCAAGAAGAAGTTTGCCCCCCGTCGCAAGTTCTGCCGCTTCTGCGCGGACAAGGATCTGCCCCTGAACTACAAGCGCCCTGACATCCTGCGCGACTTCATCACCGAACGCGGCAAGATCATCGCCCGCCGCATCACCGGTACCTGCGCGCACCATCAGCGTCTGCTGACCCGCGAAATCAAGCGTGCCCGCCAGATGGCCCTGCTCATCTACACCGCCACGCATGATTCCACCGTCAAGAAAAAGAGCATGATCTAAGGAGGCGCACATGAAACTGATACTCCGCGCCGACGTGGAAAATCTCGGCAACCTTGGCGACGTCGTCACCGTGAAGCCCGGCTACGGCCGTAACTTCCTGCTGCCCCAGGGCCTGGCCATGGTGGCTTCCGAAGCCAACATGAAGGCCTTTGAACTGGAACGCAAGAAGCTCCAGGAACGCATGGATGCCCTGCGCGCTGACGCCCAGGCCCTGTGCGCCAAGCTGGAAGCCCTGGTCAGCGACCTGGTGGACCGCACCATCGCTCCCTGCCAGAAGGCCCTGGCCGACGCCGGTCTTTCCCCCAACCAGATCGACGAAGTCATCTTGGTGGGCGGCATGACCCGTATGCCTCTGGTGCAGAAGAAGGTGGGCGAGTTCTTCGGCAAGGATCCCAACCGTTCCGTGAACCCTGACGAAGTGGTGGCCATGGGCGCTGCCATCCAGGGCGGCGTTCTGCAGGGCGATGTCAAGGGCCTGCTGCT
>ERZ824600.5518-NODE-5518-length-10289-cov-3.042603_pt1 | contig 10289 bp, 6 predicted proteins | sample MGYA00519933_ERZ824600 | MGnify/ENA primary metagenome ERZ824600 (study PRJEB31778, sample SAMEA3449178) | human gut metagenome | biome: human gut; feature: human-associated habitat; material: faeces | place: United Kingdom | collected 2010/2012 ... | reverse complement strand
ATGCGAAAACAAACACGGACCAGCCTTTTTCTCTTTTTCCTTCTCCCGGGACTCTTTGCCGCGGAAAACCTGATTTTCAACGGCGGCTTTGAACTCGGGAACGCCGGATTTCAATGTATCAAATACCTGCGGCCGGATACGAACGCCGGACTGATCTATGAAGGAGCCTTTGCCGATCCCAAGGAACGGATGGCAGGAGAATTCTCCCTCTGCATCCCCAACCGTTTTTCGGAAACGGTGCTGCTGATGACTCCGGAACTTCAGCTCAGACCGGATACGGAGTATACATTCTCCGTATGGATGAAGGCGGAACGGGAAAATTATCCGGTTGCGCTGTCGATTCTTTCCGCGTCGGTCTACGACCGATGGGATGCGAAACAGAAAAAATTTTCCGTCGGCAGATCGTGGAAACGTTACTCCCTGACCTTCCGGACTTCCGGGAAACGAAAAAGCCCCTGGTATGTCGTCGGACTGAAGTCCTGCCATGGAACCAAGGAAAAAGGCGCAGCCCTCTGGCTGGACAACATGCAGATGGGCAGAGGGAAAATTGCAGACTGGATCCCGAGCTCCTCGGTGGAGATTGCTCCGCTTCCGGAACAAAACTATTTTGTCGGAGAAGAGGGACGGACAAACTGCGCAATCCGTCTGACCGCAGTGAATTATACAGGAGAAAAACAGAAGATCCCTCTGGAGCTGAGCATTCGGACGGAACACCGCGGGAATTCTCCGGAGCCTGTCGAGGGGGAAAAGGTCGAACGTTTCCCGCTGGGAGAACTCTCTCTGGAACCGGGTGTGACTCAACTTCCGGTGTTTCAATATCCGGCAAAGCGGTTCGGCGCATATTGCATTCAGAGCTCGGTGAATTCGATTCCTGGAGCGTATAACGGGTATTTTGCCGTGATCGGTCGTTATGTACCCCGTCCGATTGATTTGAACAGGGAGTTCTGTGTTTCGGTCAATCTTGGGGCGGGGAATATGGTGGTTCCTCCCCGCTGGGACGAAACGCGGAAACGGGGATTCCGTGCGGCCGGAGGCGGTCCGGACAAGTTGTACTCCACTCTTGCGGCGATGGGCTGCCGTCTGATTCGGGACTGGGGATATCCGCAGTCCTCCTGTCACTGGCGCCTTCTGGAGCCGGAAGAGGGACGCTTTGATTTCTCCGTCATGGACTGGGCGTATGAAATTTCCGGAAAATATGGAATGACCTTGCTCCCCGTCCTGGGCGCCAGCGATACTCATAATCCCATAGATGGAACTGTCGGAAAGGGAACTCTTTCCGGACTGCCCGCCTGGCTTTTGAAGAAGAGCAGGAAAATACCCTCGCCGGCATGGCTGACCGCGAGCGGGAAAGCTCAGTTCATTCCTCCGGAGGAATCCTGGCGGAAAATGATCCGTGCGGCCGCGGTGCATTTTAAAGGACGGATTCGCTGGTTTGAAATCATGAATGAACCGAATATCTGTATGGACTCCACCCGTTACCTGAAATTTCTGGAGATTGCACGGGAAGAAATCCGGAAAAATGCTCCGGGGACAAAAATTGTCGGGGTCTGTTCAACCGGGGATCTGGGAGGGAATCTGACGACGTTCGTCGGGAAGGTGCTCTCGGGCGGGGGACTGGATGATCTGGATGTTCTTTCGTTCCATCCGTATAATGCTCCGAATCTTGGCTCCCCTGTTCCGGCCGACCGGCAGATCGCGGGGCTTCGCTCCCTGATCCGGAAATACGGGAAGTCGAATGTGCCTCTCTGGAACACGGAATTGTACTATATGCGGGACGGAGGGAAAAACTGGTTTGAACGGGCTGTCGTATTCCCGGAAGATGTGGCAAAACGGTTTCTGACCGATCTTGGAGAAGGTGTCGCACAGTCGATTCCTCTCCAATTCGGAGAAATGTTCAGGAGTTCCACTCCACATATTTCGACCAGCATGTATGGAAACAATCAGTTCATCCCCAATGCCAATTTTGTTGTCTACAACGCGTTGGCCCGTTTCTTTGAAGGTGCCGAGGTAAAAAAGAAAATCCGATATTCCAACGGCTGCATCTGCTACATTTATCGCCGGAAAGGCAAACTGTGTGCCGCGCTCTGGAATTATCAGAACAGCAGGGGAATCTCCGCGGATCTCCGTCGATTCCAGGTGACGGATCTGTATGGGAATTTCTTCACAGCATCGAAAAACACGCCAGTTCTCTCAAAGCCGTACTATCTGTTCCCGGGGAAAGAGAACGGAAAGAGTTTTGAAGCGGAGTTGGAGCAGCTGAAGTTTCAGATGACCCAGCCGGTGGTGATTGCGGGAATCGGAAGAAAACTGGAAAAATCACTGTTTCTCCACCTGTACAATCTCTCATCGGAACCTCAGAAAGGCATGGCCGGATATCTGGGGAATCATCTGTGCGCAAAACAGCAGATTCCCTTTCAGATTCCGCCGGATTCATCCACGGTGGTGGAAATCCCGTTGATTCCGTCATCGACGGAGACTCGTCCGCAGGCGGTGCTTGTTCTGGGGGAACGTCAATTTTCTTATCCGCTTGAGATCGTGGAAAATCGCCGGGTCGAAACAACGATACAGATGCAAAATGCGGAGGGGAAGGTGTTTCTGGATCGGAATTGCCTGCGACTGGAACTGTTTGTCCGGGATGCGACCCCCTCGGGTCCGACAGGAAAGAGAAAACCATGGCAGACGGATTCTGTCGAACTCTTTCTGGACACAGCGCCGTTTTCTTTGGACAGACGTCACCCGAAGAGCTACACGTCCGATGTTTTCCGTCTCTTTGTCACGCCCCGGGATCCGGATGCGCTTCATGGCATGGGAACGATTCGTCCGGAGCAGTGTCGACTGAATGTGGTCAATGTTCAGAATGGATACCGTCTATCTCTCGAAGTCCCTGTTGCAGTGAAACAGTTTCTTGGATTCGAATTAAAAATCAATGACAGCGGCAACGGGAAAAAGGAATCTGCCCTGATCGGCGGGAAGAATCCGCAGAGTGATCGAACCGCCTTCGGTCTGCTTGAATCCAAATCGAAGTAACAATACCGCCCGGAAAATTGCGCACATTTTAGAGGATGGCTCCTGAAAAAAAACTGCTTTCTGATTGAGCATAGCGGACAGACTCTAGCCGAAGAACGGAAAAACAGGCCATGAAAAATGGAGCGCAAGAAAACGAGAAGGCAATCTCCGGAGCGATTAAAATCGACGAAAAAGAGATTCGAACGCTCCTTGGCGGACTGATTCGGCAGTCGGTCGAGGATACGCTGAATGCGCTCCTGAATGCGGAAGCCGATGCGATCTGCCAGACTGCGAGATATGAGCACAGTCCGGATCGGCTGGACCCGCGGGCCGGAAACAACAAAAGCAAACGCCTGACAAAAGCGGGAAAAGTGAGACTTCGCGTTCCCCGTTTACGCGCATTTCCCTTTGCAGCACAAATCATTGAGCGTTATAAGACGAAGCAAAGCAGCATTGAAGACGCTTTGATTGAGATGTATCTGGCAGGAGTGTCCGTTCGGCGCGTGGAGGATATTACCGAAGCCTGTGGGGAGCGAAGAATAAAATAGCATAGAAGAAATCTGATTATAAATTCAGAATATTTGGATAAAAGAATCGACCGACTTCCGGTTCGGCTTTCAAGAGAAATCCATCTTGAAGGAGTTTTCAAAATACGAGATCTCGCAGATAAAAAAGAGTAGGTTGGACTTTCCTGCCCCAAAGTGTTCAAAATACCCTTGCAGTGATCAAAATGGTGGGCGTAAGGGGACTTTGGACGAATCTTCTCTCCTCCTCAGAACAGCGAATTTTCCGAGTCTCAAAGGGGCGGGATATTCATCTTCTCGAAAAATTCTCCGAGAGATCCTTTCAAATTTATATATATAGAGTGTCTCCCCGGAACACAATAGGGAACATTCCCCGATCAAAAATGAGCGCGATTCCGGACGCAGCCAACCGCTTTACCGAGTGTGTGACTACGGAAGGGATCGGATCAATGACGTTGTCGCTTCCGGAACTCCCCGGGCGTCACATGGTAATAACGCTTGAAGAGCGCGGAAAAGCGACTCTGGTCTCCGAATCCGCATTCTTCGGCAACTGCGCCGAGAGGAAGATCGGTCAGTTCGATCCATTGAATCGCCTCCGAAAGCCGCAATCTCTGAAGATATTCGCAGAAGCCGATTCCGAATGTCCGGACAAAACAGTGAAGAAACCGTGAACGGCTCAATCCAATTTCCCGGCAGATCTCTCCCGCACGGAGCGGTCTGCGGAACTCCCGGTGGAGAATCTGCATCGTTTTCTGCATCCGTTCGTCGATTCTTTCATAGTCTGCCTGAGGCAGAAGTTCACGGGGGGAGTCCTGCCATCCTCCCGGTTCGGCCAGGTTCAGAAGGGAGGAGAGAAATACGGTCAGAGCTCCGGTTTGAACACGTGAAATTTTCGGCATGGCCCCATAAAGTTTCCGCAGATCTTCCGGAAGGTTCGATCCTTCGCCGGAAGAGAGCAGCGGACCGACAAAAAACGCTCCTCGGCAACGTGTTGTGACTATCGGAATCACCAGTTCCGTTACACCTGCATGACAGGTGCTTTCGAATGGGACTCTGCGTCGGACCGCCTCTTCCAGTGCGGTTTCCGCATGATGGCGGTTGCACAGCAGATTCATTCTTCCGCTGTGCTGCTTGACCGCGCGGCAGAATGGACAGCAATGGTATCGCAGTTCTTTCGGAAGCGGAGCCAGCCATGCACGCTCTGCAGTTTTCAAAACCACATGGACTCCGCTGAACCGGGAAAACGCCTGCACTGTTTCTATGAATTCTGTGTATTTGTTCATCATTCCGGCCTGCCGCACCCGATCCTTTGCGGATATGCCGGAATGGGAAACTGCGGCCGGATCCGAAACATCGCGGGTGGTATTTTTTATGAAAACAGGTATAAAAATCCTTGTATTCAGCTTTTTTTTATATAAAATACAGCTGCTTTTGCATAGTTTCAAGAAGTTTTCTGCTCTATAATTATCACAGTCCGAAGAGAGGGAAAGGAGAAATGGAAAGAAAAGGGGAAACAATGATGCAAAAACATCCGCTGTATGAAAGATTTCTTCAGGAAAGAGTTGTGGCGATTCTCCGGGGACTTGCTCCGGAGAACGCGGTGGTGTGCGGAGATGTGCTTTTCCGGGCGGGAATAAAACTTCTGGAGGTCCCGTTGAACCGCCCCGGAGCGCTGGAGAGCATTCGTCTTCTGACGGAGCATTTCCGGGGAAGCGGACTGCATGTGGGAGCGGGAACTGTTCTCGCCGCAGAGGAGGTGGAGCTGGTCCGGGAGGCTGGAGGGGAATTCATTCTCTCCCCGAATGCGAGGAGTTCCGTGATTCGCAGAACCAAGGAGCTGGGACTTCTTTCCATGCCGGGATTCGCCACGCCGGGAGAGGCGTTTGATGCGGTGGACGCAGGAGCCGATCTGCTGAAAGTGTTTCCCTGCGGAAGTCCTGAAAATGTCTCGGTTCTGAAATCCGTGATCCCTCTGCCGGTTTTCGCTGTTGGCGGAATCGAAAAGAAGAATAAACGCGAATACCTGAAAACGGCCGATGGAGTTGGTGTCGGAATCGGAATTTTCCGGCCGGAACTGAGTCCGGAAGAACTGTATTTATCGGCAAAGGAGTTTCTGGAAGCATGAAAATCACAAAGATTGAACCGATGGTGGTAGGTGCGCCGACACCGGGGAACGGACAGCTGTCAAACAAGAACTATATATTTGTCAAAGTCTATACGGATGAAGGTGTTGCAGGAATCGGAGAGGCCTCTCTCGGAGGCTACACCAATACCATTGTGGCGCTGATCGGAGAGTTGGAGGAACTGCTGATCGGAGAGGATCCGACCCGGATCGAGTATCTTTGTCAGGTCATGCAGCGCCAGAAATTCTGGCGGGGCGGAGTGGTCAAGGGATCGGCGGTTGCGGGAATCGAACTGGCGCTCTGGGATATTCTCGGCAAGATCCGCGGTGTTCCGGTCTACCGGTTGTTCGGCGGTCCCTGCCGCACAAAAATCCGGGTCTATGCGAACGGCTGGACCGGCGGAGCGACAGATCCCGCCGAAATCCGGGACCGTCTTGCCGAAGTGAAGGAGTGGGGCTATCAGGCATTTAAATTCAGTATCTCAAAACCGTCATGGCCCCTGTATGATCCCGCGGTGACACGCACCATTGCAAAGGCGGCGGAAACAATCCGGGAAACGATCGGAGAGGAGGATCTCCTGATGTTCGACGGACATGGACGCTACGATACCGAATCCGCCATTGCTGTTGGGCGGGCGCTGGAACCTTATCGTCTGACATTCTTTGAAGAACCGGTCCCGCAGGTCGATGAAAAGGCCATGGCTCGGGTGGCGCACCGGATCCGGATTCCGGTTGCTGCCGGCGAGCGTCTGGAGTCGCGCTGGGAATACCGGAAACTTCTGGAACTGGACGCGGTCCGGATCGTCCAGCCGGATCTCGCTCACTGCAACGGTTTTCTGGAGGCCTACAAGATCGCGGTGCTGGCGGATTGTTTCTCTGCATTTGTAGCCCCGCACTGTCCAATGAGTCCGGTTCTGACCGTGATTTCCGCGCATCTGGATGCCGTCGCACCCAATTTTCTCATTCAGGAGCGACTGCACCTCAACGACTGGCGGAACGAGGTGATCACAGAACCTCTTCAAGTCCGGAACGGATTTCTGAATCTTCCCGACAAGCCCGGCTGGGGAATCGAACTGAATGAAGATCTCTGCCGCAGACATCCGAAAATCAGCGTCCGCATCCCCCGTCTGTTCCGCAGAGACGGCGCCGTCTGCGACTGGTGAGATCAAAGAAAAAAAACAGAAACGGACACTGGAAAAGTGATCTTCCGCGGATCCGCCCGATATTCGGAAAAATATCGTCCGTCAAAAATCTGTTCGACCGCTTTCCCCGGCGTTACTTTCGGAAACGTCTCCGATAGTGCAACGGGGTTTCTCCAACGTAGCGGCGGAAGGCAAAACAGAACCATGCACTCTGCTGGTAATGAAGATGTTCCGCAATTTTCCAGATGGGAGTCGACGTCTCTGCCAGAAGTCGCTTCGCCTCCTCCATCCGGAGGATGAAAAGAAAGCGGGCCGGCGGCGGATAGCCGGACTTTTCCCAATGACGGGAAAAGTTCCGACGGGAAAAACCAAATCGACGGGCTATCTGATCCAAGTCGTTCTCCTTCAGGAAGTTCATTCGAAGGAATGATGCGATTTCGCGGATTTTCCTGTCCGCCATCGCCAAAGGAATTCCGGAGCGTTTCCGGATCAGAAGCAGTTCCCGCATCATCTGAAGGGCGAGCAGGTCAATCCGGTCTGCCATGCCGAACTCCTCCGAACAGCCGGCAAACTCCTGAAACCGCAGAAACAGGGCGCTTAATTCACGGGAGTCCGGCAGTTCACAGACCGTGAAGGAATCTTCGAATCCGATGCGCCGGATCTCTTCAAGAGCCTCCGGCGAATAGGCCACGTAAAACGCACTCGACCACTTCCCGCTGGTAATCCGGTGGACTTCATTCGGACGTTTTATCAGAAGATGTGGATAGCGCACGGAAAAACTTTTCCCGTTGATCTCCATTCCGCACCGTTCGGAATCGCCCCGGAGCCGACAGCAGATCTGCACTCCGCCAACCACCTGAAGTTCCGGATACGGATGCTCTTCGTGATAGGCAAGCGAACGGACCGGAAGGATGCCCCCGCCGTTCAGTTCCCGCCGATGTTCTTCCAGAAAAAGATAAAAAGGAATACCCATAATACGTATAATAGCATAAGAATTAAAAAAATCAAATGGCAGAAAAACGATATTTTTTTGTCCGCCCTGACACACCCCGAATTCCGTTTTCGTGCTATAATAAAAAAGAAAAACAGAACAGCAAGGAGTATCCGAAATGCCTTTTTCAATTCATCGAAACGGAAGACTTTTCCTGGGCAGTACAGAAAATATGAGCTATGCCTTCGAAATCCGGGAGGATGGATCCGCAGTCAATCTTCACTGGGGGGGACGGATCCAGCGCGCGGAGGATCTGCCTCCTGTTGATAAAATCTCATTTTTCAGCCGTTCGCACTATTTCCAGCGAGTCCGCCAGAAGCGACTGGAGTATTCCGCCTACCGGGCGGGCGATCATTCCGTTCCGTGTCTGAAACTGCTTTCGCCCGACACGGCGGTGGAGCTGCTCTATGAGAGCAGCCGCCTGGAAAATCCGGATCATCTGATCGTGACAATGCGGGATCGGAAATCCGGAATCCGAACCGATCTGCACTATCTCCTGCATCCGGAATTTGATCTGCTCAGCCGATATGCGGAGATCATCAACGAAGGGAACGACGAACTCTGCTTTGAATCCCTTCTTTCCGCAATCTGGGTCCTGCCGCGCGGAAATGCTCCGCGTCTGACAACCCTCCAGGGGGAGTGGGGACAGGAATACCGGGTGCATCGAACACAAATGCTTCAGGGAGAATTTGTTCTGGAAAGCAGAACCGGTCTCAGCGGTCACTCTGCGGTTCCGTTTTTTGCCGTCGATCCGGGAAATGCCGATGAGCGTTCCGGTGAAATCCATTTCGGAACCCTGCTCTGGAGCGGAGACTGGAAATTGATCTTTGAACGCGATGCGTTTTCCGAAAACCGGATTTCCGGGGGAATCAGTCCCTTTGATTTTCAGCTTCGTCTTGCAGTCGGGGAACGATGGAAGACTCCTGTCTTCCTCGGCGGTTTTACAAGAGGGGGATTTGGAGCAATGAGTCGTCAGATTCACCGCTACACGGCGCGTTGTCTCTCTCCGAAGGTCATGCGGAAGCGGGTCATGCCGGTGGTCTTCAACACCTATTCCTGCATCCGCGGAGAGGAGGTGACAGAAAAAAATGTCCTGAATCTGATTCCACGGGCGGCGGAGGTCGGATGCGAATTGTTCATCATCGACGCCGGATGGCAGAGTTCCATGGGCGACTGGGAGATCCATCCGCAAAAATTCCCCGGAGGTTTCCGGAAAATTATCCGTTCCGTTCAGGAGCACGGAATGGAATTCGGAATATGGATGGAATTTGAACGGGTCGATCGAACAAGTCGTCTCTATCGCGAACACCCGGAATGGAGGATGGATTCCGCCTCCTACTCCCTGCTGGATCTTTCCCGGAGAGATGTTCTGGAATATCTGTATGGAGTCATATCCAAGTTATTGAAAGAGAACGAGATCGTCTATTTTAAAATGGATTTGAACCGCTATCTGGAAGTTCCCGAAGTCCCCAATCGGCGCGAAATGCGGACTCGTTACATGGAGAACTTTTATGAACTGATGCGCCGTCTGAATGCGGAATTCCCCCATGTGATTTTTGAGAACTGCGCCAGCGGAAGCGGACGGGGGGATCTGGAAATGGACCGCTATTTCAGCAGAATCAATCGAAGCGACAATCAGGACACACTGGATGTCCTTGATATTCAGGAAGGTTTCACATATCTGCACCATCCGAGGAGCGCGGGCGGAGGCTGTCAGATCAGCCGGAGTTACTCCTACTTTTTCAATCATCGGGAGATCCCGCTTCGCTTCATGGCGCATGTGGCAATGATGGGGTGGCCCTCGCTCGGAATTCCTTTGGACCGGAGTTCCGATGAGGAACGGAAGGAGTGCCGGGATTATTTGGATTTAAACAGGAAAATCCGTCATATTGTTGCATTTGGGGAATTCTATCGTCTTGCATCTCACCGCGAAACATGTTATGCTGCATTTGAATATGTGCTGCCGGACGGAAGCGAGGCGCTGCTGTTCGTTTTTGCTCATGCGCTTCAATTTGCGGAACAGATCCCGAATTTCCATCTGGAAGGGCTGGATCCGGATGCCGTTTATACGGTTCAACGCTATGGGCAGCATGATACGGAGCGGGATGCTTTCTGCAATGTCCCGGAACCGGAAGTGTATCCTGTTTCTGGGCGTGGACTGGCGGAGATCGGGATTCCTGTCGCGCTCAGCGGAGATTTCGACAGCAGAATCCTTGTTTTCAAAAAAATAACCCCGGATCAGAATGACGAGGCCGAATCTTAAAAATTTTGAACTCAAATTTCTATGGCCGCTCTCCTGAATGGCAGCCGCATTCAAAAAGAGAAACCATCGAAAAGAAAGGAGCCAGAATCTCATGATATTTCCACACCAGCGAAAAAATGAAAACATGATCCAGTCCGGAAGCCGGACTGGAAAGAGAAACCATTTGTCCCGGAAGTTCTCTCTGATCGAACTCCTGATCGTGGTTGCGATCATCGCCATCCTTGCGGGGATGCTTCTGCCG
>ERZ824600.5509-NODE-5509-length-10296-cov-2.355727_pt1 | contig 10296 bp, 8 predicted proteins | sample MGYA00519933_ERZ824600 | MGnify/ENA primary metagenome ERZ824600 (study PRJEB31778, sample SAMEA3449178) | human gut metagenome | biome: human gut; feature: human-associated habitat; material: faeces | place: United Kingdom | collected 2010/2012 ... | reverse complement strand
TGCGGTTCCATCCATCTTTGTTAAGATGATACCACTAATATCAGCAACCTCCATAAACTGCTTTGCCTGAGAAAGTGCATTCTGACCAGTTGTACCGTCAAGAACAAGAAGCGTCTCTCTGTATGCTTCCGGATACTCCTTGTCGATGATACGATTGATCTTTTTTAACTCTTCCATCAGGTTCTTTTTATTATGAAGACGACCGGCTGTATCACAAATTAAAACATCTGTATTTCTTGCCTTTGCTGCCTGAACAGCATCAAAAATAACTGCTGCCGGGTCGGAACCTTCCTTATGGGAAATAACACCAACATTTGCACGCTTTCCCCACTCTTCAAGCTGATCAATTGCAGCAGCACGGAAAGTATCAGCTGCTGCTAAGAGCACACTGTTTCCCTCTGCCTTTAACTGATCAGCCAATTTGCCAATTGATGTCGTCTTTCCAACACCATTGACACCGATGACAAGCACAACTGATTTTCTGTGCTCAAACTCGTAGGCATTTTCACCCAGATCCATCTGACGGCGGATACTGTCAATTAAAACCTCCTTGCACTCGTGAGGCTCCTTTAAATGAAGCTCTTTTACCTTCTGCTTCATATCTGTTAGGATTTTCTCCGTCGCATCAACACCTAAGTCGCCCATGATTAAAATTTCCTCGATTTCCTCATAGAAATCATCATCAATGTCCGTAAAGCCTCTGAAAACAGAGTCAATTCCTGAAACAATGCTGTTTCTTGTCTTTGTCAAACCTTCCTTTAATCGGGCAAAAAAGCCTTTTTTCTTTTCTTCCATAGTCCACCTGCCTATCTATTTCTGTATTTGTTGACAATTACTTGTCGAGATCCTTTTCAATCAAGTTGACGCTTACGAGTGTGGATACACCCTTCTCCTGCATCGTGATACCATACAGGCGGTCAGCTGAAGTCATTGTTCCTCGTCTATGTGTAATTACAATAAACTGCGTGTTTGCCGTAAGCTTATGCAGGTAGTTTGCAAAACGGCCTACATTAGAATCATCTAGCGCTGCCTCTATCTCATCAAGAAGACAAAACGGCGACGGCTTTAAATTCTGAATAGCAAACATAAGCGCAATTGCAGTAAGCGCCTTCTCGCCTCCGGAAAGCTGCATCATGTTCTGAAGCTTCTTGCCTGGCGGCTGTGAGATAATACGAATGCCAGCCTCTATCACATCCTCATCTTCAACTAGCTCAAGTGTACCTTTGCCGCCTCCGAAAAGTTCTTTGAAAACTCGGTCAAACTCGACGCGAATTTCTTCAAACTTTTCCTTGAACTGCTTTCGCATACCCTCATCAAGCTCTTCAATGACTTTCTGCAAAGTCTTCTCAGACTCAACAAGATCTTCGTACTGCGTCTTCATAAAGGTATAGCGCTCTGACACCTCTTTGAACTCGTCAATTGCACTTACATTGACACTGCCAAGTCCGCGTATGCTCTTTTTAAGTTCACTTATATGCTCTTTTAGCTCACTAAGCGGCCTATCACTTTTGGCTGCTGCCTTAGCATCACTCGGACGAAGCTCATATTCTTCCCAAAGATACTCAACAAGCTCATCAAGACGGCTCTCAAAGCGTTCCTTGTGGTTATTCATGCGAAGAAGATCTCTGTCAAGAGCAGATAGTCTCGTTGAAAGCTCCTCTCTCTTTGCAAAAAAGCCTTTTAATGAATCATTGATATGATTTCTTCGCTCATTTACCTTTGACAGCTCTGCTTCCTTTTGCTGCACAGTCACCTCAAGTGCCTGCATCTGCTTTTGCACTTCATCGATTTGAGCCGTTTTTTGTGCTACAGCATCTTCACATGCCAAAAAGACTGTTTTTAGTTCTTCCTGCTCTGTCTTTCGTTTATCTGCTTCCTGAGCAATCCGGCTTATATTAGCTAAAATAAATTGCTCCTGCTGCTTTAACTGCAGCTGCTTTGTGCTAAGCTCGGAAATTTCTTTTGTCAAATCGTCGCGCTGCTTCATCATCTCATCAACAAAGCTTTGATTTCTGTCTGCACTGTCTTTAGACTCATCACCAGCAGACTCAAGCTCCTTGATTGCACTTGCTACCTGCTCAAAGCTTGCTTTAATTCTCTCAAGCTTTCCTTCCTGCAAAACAAGTTCATTATTTAAATGCTCGCGGTCTTTTACAATTTCCTCAACGCGCTGCGTTGCTTCTCTTACTCGAAGACGTCCTTCCGTCTCCTTTAAGGTCAAATTTTGAATCTCATTTTGCTGCTTTTGAGTCTGCTGTGAGAGATTCACTACTTTCTTTTCTAATTCTTCAAAGGAAGAGGACAACTTATTTAAGTTTTCTGTTTCCTTTTTTATTTTAATCTCGAGCTCTTCAAGCTCTCGATTTCGTCCCAGCAAGTTGCTGCTGTTTTTAAAGGCACCACCTGTCATAGATCCGCCAGGATTTAACAGCTCTCCTTCAAGTGTAACAATGCGAAGGCTTCTTCTATACTTTGCTGAAACTTTCATTCCATGATCAATTGTATCGACAACGACAATTCTTCCCAGCAAAAATGACACCAATCTTTTGTACATATCTGATGTCTTAACAAGGCTGCTTGCCAGTCCAATCACACCAGGCTCTTTTAATGCATCCTTTTGCGAAAACTCATCTCGCACCGTGATTGCATCAAGTGGCAAAAACGTAGCTCGTCCAAAACGGCCCTGTTTTAAATATTCAATCATGTGCTTTGCTGTCTGCTCGGTATCGGTAACGATATTTTGAATTGCACCTCCAAGCGCTGTCTCAATTGCCGTCTCATAACGCTTTTCTACATGAATTAAGTCTGCCACAACACCATGGATTCCTGGATTTTGCTTTTTGACCTCCATGATTTTCCTGATGCTGTTTCCATAACCTTCATAGCGCTCGGCAAGATTTCTAAGTGACTCTGCGCGCGTAACAGAAACCTGATGAAGACGCCGCTGCTCGTAATACTCATTTTGCAGCTGCTCTTTTCGCTTTTGCTCCTTTTCTAGCAAATCTGAAAGTTTGGCTTGCTTTTCTGTCAGCTCTGTTTTTTTCTGTGAGATTTCTTGGTATGCTGCCTGACACTCTTTTTCGCGTTTTTGCCAAATTGACTCATCTGTTTTACTCTCTAAGAGTCTGCGGTTCATCTGCGCCTGCTCAGTTTTTGCCTGTTCAAGAAGCGTCTGATATTTTTGCAGTTCTCCCACAAAGGAAGATTTTTCATTTAACAGGGAAATCATCTTTCCCTGATCATCCTTTAATGCCTGCTGATATGAAGCAAGTCCATCCTGCACCTGAATAAGAACACTCTGTGCGCCGTCCTTTTTTGCCGTTATGTCATAGCTTTCGCGGCTGCATTCCTGACGCTTTTTTTGTTCCTCTTCTAATTGTGCTTCATATTCCTTCTGCTCTTTCTCAAGCACTTCCATACGCTGTGACGTATGAGTACGCCGTAAATATTCGGTATTGATCTGTTCCTTCAATACATTAACGGCACCCTCTTTTTCCTGACGATTTGTCTGGCAGTCACTAATTTCATCGCGAAGTGCACTGATCTGAGCATCAAGACTATTCAGGCTGTCCTGCTGTCTTTCATACTTTGCTTTTAATGCTTCACTGCTTCTATTTGTATCTTCATAGTCTCTTGTCGTAATTGCAAGATTTTTTTCAAGAGCTGCCAAATCACTCTCCGTCTTTGTACTCTCTACAGCGTATGCATCGATATCATATTGTTTTAATTCATCGCGAAGTCTCAGATATTCCTTTGCTGATGCTGCCTGCTTTTCAAGTGGTCCAACCTGCCTTGAAAGCTCTGACATAATATCGCTTAGACGAACCATATTTGCCTGCTCGCTCTCAAGCCTTTTCTTTGCTGCCGCCTTACGGCGCTTAAATTTTACAATACCTGCCGCCTCATCGAACAGCTCACGGCGATCCTCTGGTTTACCGCTTAAAATCTTATCAATCTGACCCTGTCCGATAATGGAGTATCCTTCTTTTCCAATACCTGTATCATAGAAAAGCTCCGTGACATCCTTTAATCGGCACTGTGTTCCATTCAGACGGTACTCACTTTCTCCTGAACGATAAATACGTCTTGATACGGTAACTTCATTATAATCAAGATTTAGATGACGGTCTGAATTGTCAAATGTGATTGCCACACTCGCATTCTGTTTTGCGTACCTGAAAAGATGACATCCTGCATATTCGCACCACGAAGCTGCTTAGAGCTTTGTTCTCCAAGCACCCAGCGCACAGCATCAGCGACGTTGCTCTTTCCACTTCCGTTTGGCCCGACAATACAGGTAATTCCATTATGGAATTCAAACAGCGTCTTGTTTGCAAATGACTTAAAGCCCTGCACCTCAATACTTTTTAAATACATAAAAGATTATTCTCATTTCTAACGTTATGCGTTTGTTTTCTTAAGCAGCAGAATAGTCTCATAGGCAGCCAGCTGCTGAGCACCCTTTTTAGTATGACCCACTCCGACACCATATGCCTTCTCGCCAATCTTTGCCTGCATGCGGAACTTTTTATCATGATCCGGACCTTCTTCTGCAAGCAGCTCATATGACAATGGCTCGTTAAAGTCTCTTTGAACGATCTCCTGAAGGATAGTTTTGCTATCGTAAAAGAGTTTTTTATTTTCCAAGTCGTTTAATACAAAACGGGTAATAAATTCTTTTGCATTAGCAAATCCACCATCCAGATAAATGGCACCAATTAACGCTTCCATTGCATCAGATGTGATTGATGCGCGAAGTCTTCCGCCTGTGGAGTCCTCTCCATTGCCAAGACGAAGATATTTTCCTAGAGAAATAGCTTCTGCACACATTGCTAATGACTGCTCACAGACAATGCTGGCACGAAGCTTTGTCAGCTCTCCTTCCGGATATTCATTATAATTGTGAAATAAATAATCACTTGATACGAGTTCCAACACAGCATCCCCCAAGAACTCTAGACGCTCGTTGTCATGTCTCTTTCCTGCATAATGCTCATGCGCATAGGAGCTGTGCGTCAAAGCAAGTTCTAACAGCTTCGGATCCTGAAATGTATATCCGACTGTTTTTTCTAATTCACCCATAATTCCTCCTCACAATTAAAAGACAGAGCCGCAAGGATCTACCTCGCAGCTCATGTACCGTTTTCATTTTACGCCATCGTATCATTAATTAATTCGTACACATCGCCAACGGTTGCCAGATTTTTGCTTTCGAGCTCTTCCTGAGGAACTGTAATTCCCAGTTCATCCTCGATTCCCATAATAATCTCAACCGCGTCCAATGAATCAGCTCCGAGATCCTCAAGCAATCTCGTGTCCATTGTAATTTCGTCCTCCTCGACATCTAAAACCTCAGCAATAATTTTCTGCAGTGTTTCAAATTCCATACAAGTCACCCTTTCTTAATACCTTCTTTTTTAATTTTTGTTCTTACACACTCAGACTTTTTTCTATCTTTGCGGCAATATCTGCCTCAGTAAAGGATACACACTGCTCAATTGCAGTTGTAACTTCCTTTGCTTTTGAACTTCCATGAGCCTTTACTACAAGACCCTTTAACCCCAGAAGCGGCGCTCCGCCGTACTCACTGGCATCAAATTTTTTCACTACGCCCTTTAATGAAGGCTTTGCAAGAAGACCACCGATCTTTCCTGCCGTTGTAGACAGCATCGCGCTCTTGATCTCTTTAATCAATGCACTTCCAACACCCTCATACAGTTTTAAAATGACATTTCCGACAAATGCCTCACAAACCAGCACATCACATGGACCATACGGAATATCTCTCGCTTCAACATTTCCGATGAAGTTGATGTCTGAACATTCTTTTAACAATGGATAAGTCTCTTTTACGAGTGCATTTCCTTTTTCCTCTTCAGCACCAATATTGACAATGCCGACTCTAGGATTTTTAATACCCATCACATGTTCTGCATAGATGGAACCCATCTTTGCAAACTGTACCAGCTGTTCTGCTCGCGCATCTACATTAGCACCACAGTCTACTAAAAGCATGGCACCGTTTACAGTCGGGATAACCGGTGCAAGCGGTGCTCTTTTCACACCCTTGATTTTTCCTGCAATCAGCTGACCGCCGACTAATACAGCGCCTGTGCTTCCACAGGAAACAAATGCATCTGCCTTCTGCTCTTTTACAAGCTTAAGTCCGACAACAAGTGAAGAATCCTTCTTAGTACGAACCGACTCCACAGGCGGTGCACCAGTCTCGATTACCTCAGATGCCGGCACGATCTCAAGTCTTGACTTGTCATAAGTAAGTCCCTCTAATGCCTTATTTAAGTCATCTGGACGACCTGTCAGAAGTACCTTTATGCTGCTGTTTTTATTAATGGCATCTACTGCGCCCTGCACCATACAGGCAGGAGCGTTATCGCCTCCCATACCATCTACTGCTACTGTAATCATTCTTTTTCTTCCATTCTTGTTAATTCACAGGGGAGTTTTCTATCCCAGTATCATAATATACGATTCTGTATAAGAAATCAAGAACTTTTTCAGACATTACTTTGAAAGACCTGCTCCAAGTGTCCGTCTCGTGAAATCCATTTACCTTCTGGATTTACTATAACAAAAAGAGCGTACAGTCCGAAAACTGTACGCTCCATTCAAATTTTTAATTAGTCCTCAACAGAAACGATCTCTCTCTTGTTATAAGAACCACAAGCCTTGCAAACTCTATGCGGCATCATAAGAGCACCACACTTGCTGCACTTTACCAGATTGACAGCGCCCATCTTCCAGTTTGCTCTACGCTTATCTCTTCTAGCCTTAGAAGTTTTATTCTTTGGACAAATAGACATGTTTTACACCTCCTTAATTAAAGCTTTCACAGCCTGCCATACACATCCTGGCAGGCAGGATGTGACTACTGTATCAGGAATCCGTACGATTATTCTTGGCGAATATCTCACGGATAATTGACATTCTGGGATCTAACTCTGTACGATCACAATTGCAGGTCTGGTGATTTATTGCAGGGACCGTCGTTCAGGTTTTTGCCGCAGGACGGGCAAATACCCTTACAGTCCTCTCTGCAGAGCACCTTATCCGGAATATCCGTCATCATTTCATCCAAAACCATACCATCTACGTCCAGATGATACCCGTCAATGTAGGATTGCTCATCCAACTGTGCGATACGCTCCTCTGATGACGCATTAGCATCTACGTTTCTCTCAAAGTCAAGATCCATAGGTACCTTTACGCTATCCAGACAGCGGTCACATGGCATCTCTAAAACAAGAGATACCTTAGCCGTTATCGCAATCTTCCTGTCTCCCTCATGTGTAAGCCTCAGCTCAACTGGCTGCTTACTTACAATCGGATACTTCTTACGCTTCCAGATGACCTCTGACATTTCAAGGGGAACCTCATATGTCTTTACAGTACCATCCACAGTAAAAAGCTCAGACATGTTAATTACCATAGCAGACCTCCTCACAGGCTGAACCCGTGTCAAGTATTTTTACATGACACTTTACGCACACTCGTACATTATATAGTTTTCACTACCATTTGTCAACTGTTTTTTGTTTTTTTTTACGATACAGGGACAAAAAGTCATAAATCCGATGTAAGCTTGCTTACAAGAGGATTTTTGACTTCTTGTCCCACCAAAACATGAGGATGGCAGCGATTTTCGTAGAAAATCAGCGAATCCGAATGTTTTGTAGAATTGCGAGAGTTGCAAAGCAACGGAGCAATTCGTATCGAAAATTTTTACTTCATCTGTGCCTGTACAGCGGTGATTGCAACAACGCCTACAATGTCATCTGCAAAACAGCCTCTTGACAGATCGTTTACAGGTGCACCAATACCCTGTGTAACTGGGCCATATGCCTCTGCCTTTGCCAGTCTCTGAACCAGCTTATAGCCGATATTTCCAGCATCAAGGTTCGGGAAGATCAGTACGTTTGCCTGTCCAGCAACAGTGCTGTCTGGAGCCTTAGAAGCTGCTACAGACGGAACAAGTGCTGCATCTAACTGAAGCTCGCCATCAACGTCAAGCTCTGGATACTGCTCTTTTGCAATCTTGGTAGCCTCTACAACCTTTGTTACAAGATCATGCTTTGCACTTCCCTTTGTGGAATGAGACAGCATAGCAACCTTTGCCTTCTTTCCGGTCAGCTGCTCGAAGGACTCTGCGGAGGATGCTGCAATTGCTGCTAACTCTTCCGGATTCGGATCCTGGTTCAAACCACAATCACCAAATACAAATACGCCGTCCTCACCATACTCGCAGTTCGGAACGATCATTAAGAAGAATGCGGATACTAACTTGCAGCCTGGCTTTGTCTTGATGATCTGCAGACATGGACGAAGTGTGTTAGCTGTAGAATGGCATGCACCTGATACCATACCGTCAGCATCACCAGCCTTGATCATTAAGCATCCATAGTATGCATAATCAGACAGTGCCTGCTTTCTTGCTTCTTCCTTAGTCAGACCCTTCTTCTTTCTTAACTCAACGAACAGATCCAGATACTCCTCGGTCTTATCATATGTAGCTGGGTCGATGATGGTAGCGCCAGTTACGTCATAGCCCTTTCCGTACTTTTCAACTTCTTCTGGGCTTCCTAAAATGATCAGGTTTGCAAGACCTTCCTTTAAGATCTTCTCAGCTGCCTCCCATGTTCTGGTATCCATAGACTCCGGCAGAATAATTGTTTTCTTATCGGCCTTTGCTTTTGCCTTAATCTCATCAATAAATCCCATGATACTTTAATTCTCCTTTCATTCTTCGGACGCGCTTTTCGCGCTGTCTTTCTTTTATCAATTATAGTACAATCCTTAATCTTAGGCAAGATAGGATTTTCCATATTTTGTTTCTTTTACGGTACAAAATTACAGTTCACGCGTCATGTTACTAAAGCCCTTCGGTGTAATGGTTTCGTCGTCGGACCAAACTCAGCAGGCTCCTGTTATGTTTTTTCTTATTATATATTACTTTGAAAGGCCTGCTTCAAGTGTCCGACTCGTGAAATCCATTCACCTTCGGGCATGCTATAAATATTGATTTATCCGTGAACTGTAGCGGTACAAAGTTGCTGTTTTAATCTTTTTATCGTATACTTTGAACAACCTCGCCCGACGTGTCTGACGAGGATTCCATTGCAGCCGTCAGGATTTCTCACCTCGGGCTGTTTTGGAATCGCGATTTAGTCCAGCGTTACACTTTTCCTGACTCCTCAGACATCTTTCGGTGCTTCGCAAGACAGGAACATGATTGCTCCAGTGCCGTCCATCCACTCCCACATTGTATCATACAATTGACACGCATCCAGAAAGTGGTAACAAAAGAGCAAGGTTTACAGTTACAAATCTATATTGTTATCGGGTTACTCTGACTATTGATTGACAAATTCCTTACTACTGCAAATGCCTATACCAGTTCGCAGCTTTTGTAATTCGTAAGCTTTGGCATATACCGTACTTTCATTTCAGCGGCTAGCGTTCTTAAACTTGGCCGTTTTCTCTCTTCTAACACCTCATACGGAATGCTTCGATAGAAGAAATGCTTTTGAATGCCTGAAAACGCTTTGGTAATTCTCGCCCAGATCGTCTTGTAAGTTTCCTGCGAAAATTCTGGCACAATCCCTTCTTTTGTTTTCAAAAGATTTAATATCCGTAAATCTGGTGCCAGTTTATCATACAAACCCATTCCTACCAAGCCAATCGTATAGGCTGCGGCCTGATGGATGGACATTCCATATCTTCGCATGAACAAAAACTTGCCCATCTGACTTGTATAAGCAGGATCAATCTTACAAAAGGCGATTTCTCGTCTCAAACTCTGATTTTCAATACTGGATGCAATCCTCTGATACGCAAACAGGGTCATATGGTGATTTCCTTTTCGGTTTCCATACTTTCTGGATGCCAGTTTGATTGTTAAATCAATGTCTTCTACTATAAGACGTTTATCTTTTTCTGCACACCAGTTAAATACTTCCTTAACAGCCGCTCCCAAAATATTCGTGATCTGACCGGTTGACTTTTTAACGAGGTCAAATCGAATCAGCTTCTGATCAAGCAGCTTTCCTGTTTCGTCAATCTCTGCTAATGCAAAATGGTCATAGTTAATATCCATGGAAATTGCACCATTTCCATAATAGCTGTTTTCATATGCCTGCAGCTTCATGTTAACAGATACGATAATATACTGTCGATTCTTCCTGTCCCGTTTTACGGTAAAGTTATAGCAAATAGACTGTCGATCCTCCGGCTTACAGGTAAAGTTGTTTTGAAAGGCTTCATTGTATCTTGGAAGCTTAA
>ERZ824600.5508-NODE-5508-length-10298-cov-4.418237_pt1 | contig 10298 bp, 13 predicted proteins | sample MGYA00519933_ERZ824600 | MGnify/ENA primary metagenome ERZ824600 (study PRJEB31778, sample SAMEA3449178) | human gut metagenome | biome: human gut; feature: human-associated habitat; material: faeces | place: United Kingdom | collected 2010/2012 ... | reverse complement strand
GGAGGCGATGCCCCGGCTCGACGGCAAGAAGATGAACATGATGCTCGCGCCGAAAGTGAAAAAGTAACAAATGACAAGCGGCCGCAGGCCACGTAATACCCGTGAAAACAACGACGGCGGAACGGAGATATCCGGGCCGCAGGTTGTTGTTTTCGCATTTACAGGAATGGGCAGCCCGGATCATGTCGTTCTGCTCCGGCGCCCAGCTCCTCTATCTCCTGGAACATATCCCGCAAGATAACTTTATGAGCGTTTTGGATAACCGAATATCGAAAACTATTCCCGATCTTTATCCGATAAATGATTAAACTGAAAAAAATGATGAAGAAATGGTTATTATCCGGATGTCTGCTGACTTTGATGGCCTGCGGACAAGTGCCGCAGGAGCGGATCGATTCACTGAAGGAGACCATCGCCGATTATGAAGAGAACGGCGCAGGAGCCGAAATGCCGGAAGAATTCCGTGCATTGCAGGAATCGTTTGCCGAGGTGGAGAGATCGGTGGAAGCCGAAAAAGAAAAAATGTTCAGCAGCTACTCCGCAGTCGAACAGAAGATGGCACAGATCGAAAAACAGTTGGACGACATGGCGTTTACCATCAACGCGCGGAGTGACCGATTTCAGAAGGTGTATAAAAAATTTGCGAGGGAGGTCAGCCTGGGGCTCCTCATGTACGCAAGCCTGCCCAAAGACAAAGCCCGGAGCCTGCCCAAAGAGATGAAGGACGATTTGCAGCGCGCCCTGCAGCCTGCACTCCTGCTGAGAGAACTCATGAAAGCCGAAACCTATGCGCAAAAACATGAGATACTGGATCCGCACGTCGAAAAAATGGAGAAATTGAACCAAACGATGAAGCCCTGGCTTTCGGAGCAGAAATACGACGAGATCCTGAAAAAAGTCGAAGCCCAGCTGAAAAAGACAAATCTCAGCGACGACGGCCAGATCGGGTTCGGGGCGTTTTAAACATCCCGGCCTTTATCCCGCACGGAATCGGACGCAATCCGGTCTTGAACCCGTCCGACTTTTGCGTGTCTTTTGCATCCACAAAAGCGTGAAAAACTGAATACAAGAAATGTTTCGTAAATGAAGGAACTTATCAACTTTTTGACAGATTGGGGCGATATAAGTGTTGGAGTGGTTTTTGTCCTGATACCATTTTCGGCTTTTGTGGCACTTTTTCATCATGTTATTTTAGGCGGAATATACGGTTGGGACTATAAACCTAAATGGCTTCTCTTTGTTCTGGAACCAACTCTTGTATGCTTCTTAGGGGTTATTAAACCGGGCTTTGGCTTGTGTGCGTTGGTGCTTCTTTTTGTACTTACTTTTGTGTTGGCTATTGTCGGCCTTATCATAATGCCTTTGGTGAGGAGATTAAGAAAAGTCAAAGCTGAATACCGGAAAACCGGAAAAAAAGTTTCCGTCTTCACTGCGGGCAAAGTAACGGGAACTTATATATCGGGGATTATTGGAATGCTCGTTATTATGTTTATTATGGAAGTCTCGTTGCCGCTAATATTTTTGGTGGTATTTATTATCCTTCCTCTTTTCGCGCTGAAAAATCCCGGGGGTGACCGTCATTTTATGCGTTTACAGGCAATATTGCCCACCTCTCCTATACGTTCTGTGGCTATGGGGCTTGCCGAAGTGGAAGGAATAGTTGTTCCCGGAGGAAAACTCATTGCTCCTATCGGTGACACGGAGTGTATTGCATACGAATACGAAATAGAAGATATAGACCACGACAGCGAAGGACGAACTTCGTATACCACCGTTCACAGCGAGAATAAATGCAACGCATTCTCCATACAGGACGAAACGGGCATATTGGACGTTACACCCGAAAAGCTGAATCTTTTGTGTCTGCCCATAAACAAGCGGTATCAAAAAGAAGGAAAGCGATACACGCAGCGGTTGTTGTTGCCCGGCGATAAAGTACTGCTTATAGGAATGGCAGATACACGAGGAGGCAAAACGGTTTTCCGGTACGAAGAAACGAAGAAGGTATATACGCTCATGCCTTCACAAACACTCAACAAATACAACAGGGCAAAGCCGCTTATCAATAGTCTGATCTGTTATACCTCCGTTTTGGGTATTATCGCTTCACTGATACTGCTTTGTCACATCGAATACAGTGACGGAGAGTTGCAAATAAACCTGCCTTTCGGCAACAAGGGTATTTCATCCGGTCAGTATGGATATATACTCCCTTCCAATCAAGAAAAAACAATCATCTTTAAGCATCAGTGAATATGGGAATTATTATTGCCTTCGTTATTTTGGGAGTTATCATTGTCGGCATTGTCTCCGGAGGCGTTGCCATTTACAACCGGTTGGTTATGCTGAAGTACAATGTAGATAAAAATTTTGCCAATATCGATGTAATATTAAAGCAGCGTGTAGATGAAATACCCAACCTTATTGCTGTGGTAAAAAAGACACAGGGATACGAAGAATCGCTGTTAAATCAGCTTACAGAGCTACGAACCGCTTTTCTTTCCTCTCGCTCTACCGATGAAAAAGTACAACTGGCTAATGAAGTCGGCAAACTGCTAAATTCCTTTTTCGCCGTTTCGGAAAACTATCCCGAGCTGAAAGCTGTGGAGAGTTTCCGCACCCTCCAACTTCGGGTGTCGGATTTGGAAGATATGCTTTCCGACCGCCGCGAACTCTACAATGAAAGCGTGAATATGTATAATATCGGTATTCACGAAATGCCCGCCTTGTTGTTTGCCCGTCCAATGGGTTATACTGACAAACCGTTGTTGCACATATCTGAAGAGGAGAAAAAATATGACGGAATTCGTTTCTGATATTCTAAATTATCTGCAAAATAACGAGAATGCCCAGGGAGTTGTAGTTGCATTGGCTGCGTTTGGCGTACCTTTATTCTCGTTCCTCTTGTATCTCTTGTTTCGAATACTGCGGATCAAGGTGGGGGCGATGGCAAGCAGAGCTTTGGCGGCATTAGCCACGGGGTATACGCTTTTCGGGTTTATTACGCAAATAATTCTCCTTTTCAGCGGTGTGCCTGCTCTTAAAATGGCACTCATTTGGCTTGCCATGATAATTGTTTACGGAGTGTTTGTCCTTTTTAATCGTAGAATGATATACAAAATATTGTCTACTTTTAACGAAACAAAGAACAGCGGACAAGAGTCATTAGAATCATAATACATATCCGTATTATTTCTTTGCTTTCCCTCCAATTTTCACATGCACCTTTTTTGTCTCCGCTCTGGTTACGGGCCAGACCACGACCACAATACAACTTACAGTCCTTAGGGAAATGCACGATGCCCTTGCCATAGACTTCAGCGGATTCCTTAAAGCCTTTGAGATCGTCTTTTTTCGTGCTGTCTCTTCCGCCTTCCGAAAATTCGGTTACATTTATAGATGAAACAGCCTTTGAAAGCGTGTAAATCAGCTCTTTGAAAACCATCTGAAACTTTTCCGCCAGCTCAAAAAAGTAACAGGATAGTAACGTAATTCCGGTTTGAGTTGGCTTTTTGATGGTTTTACTTGGCTGCGCCCGTTTGTCCAATCTTCGTCTAAATCGCTATTCGACAGTCTTATCACACCGGTTTGCTCTCACTTTCATTTTTATTTCCTATCTTTACACTCGATGAGCACACCCGACGACATATTCCGCATCGCGGACGAGGCGGCTTTCGAAGCGGCGGCGCTGGAGGTATTCCGGCGCCAGGCTGCGGAATGCGCGCCCTACCGCGAGTATCTGTCTCTGATCGGCGTACGACCCGGGGAGGTGCGGACGGCGGATAAGATCCCCTACCTGCCGATCGGGCTGTTCAAGACCCACGAAGTGTATTGCGGCGGCACGGAGCCCGAAGCGGTCTTCACCTCGTCGGCCACCACCGGCATGACCCCGTCGCGCCACCCGATGCGCTCGCTGGCGCTCTACGAACAAGCGTTCCGCGCTTCGTTCCGGACGTTCTACGGCGAACCGGCACGGTGGAGCCTCTATGCACTGCTGCCCAACTACCTGCGGCGCAAAGGCTCGTCGCTGGTCTACATGGCCGACCGGCTTTTGTCCGACTGCGGCTCGGGCGGCTTTTACCTCGACGACCACGAAGCCCTGCTGGGGGCGATGCGCCGCGACCCCAAGCCCAAGATCCTGCTGGGCGTGAGCTATGCGCTCTGGGATTTGGCGGAGCGTTACGCCCCGAAGCTGGACGACACAATCGTCATGGAGACGGGCGGCATGAAGGGATACCGCGAGGAGATCCCCAAAGCGGAATTCCACAAAATCCTGTGCGACGCATTCGGAGTAGACAGGATACACTCCGAATACGGCATGGCGGAACTCACGTCGCAGGCCTACTCGCAGGGCGGGAACATCTTCCGCTGCCCGGCCTGGATGCGGGTCGCGGCACGCGACGTGAACGATCCGTTCGACCGCCTACCGGCAGGCTCCCGCGGCGGGCTGGACATCGCCGACCTGGCTTCATGGTGGTCGTGCGCCTTCATCCAGACCCAGGACGTGGGGCGCGTGGCTGCCGACGGGGCGTTCGAGGTAGAAGGGCGCATCGACCACAGCGACATCAGGGGTTGCAACCTGCTGGTGCAATAATTTACCTACAAAGCTCCCGGCCACAGTCCGCGGGCCGGTGTCCTTCGCGGGACTCCGGCAGCAGCGACCGACAAGAGGGGGGGGGGGCATTGACATAGACCGACAAAAAAGAGAGATAGCGATGAAAACAGTAGCATTCGTCCCCTTACGCCTCAACAGCCAGCGGGTAGCGGGCAAAAACCTCCGCCTGCTGGGCGGCGAACCGCTGATGTGCCATATCCTGCGGACGCTCGCCGGCATCGGGGAGATCGACGAGGTGTACGCCTATTGCAGCGACGAACGCATCTGCGAATACCTCCCCCGAGGCGTGCGTTTCCTGCGCCGCAGCCCCGGCCTCGACCGCGACACGACGCTCGGGCGAGAGATCTACGACAGTTTCACGGCCGACGTCGAGGCCGACCTCTACGTGCTGGCGCACGCCACCTCGCCGTTCATCCGCGCGGAGACCGTGGCGGACGCCCTGCGGCACGTGCGGTCGGGGGAGTACGATTCGGCGTTCAGCGCCGAGAAGATCCAGACCTTCGCCTGGTTCGAAGGCCGGCCGCTCAACTATGCGCTGGACGACATCCCCCGCACGCAGACCATAGAGCCGGTCTATATCGAAACCAGCGCATTTTTCATTTTCCCGCGCACGCTCTGGTGCGGCCGCGGACGCCGCATCGGGGAAAAACCCTACATGGCTGTCGTAGACCGCATCGAAGGGCTGGACATCGACAACCCCGAGGATTTCACGATGGCCGAGATCATCGCGGCAAGCCGGCGGCTGGGGTAGGGAACGGGAATCCGAGATGAGCATAAAAAAGCGACCTTTTCCAGGTCGCTTCCTTTATTTCAAAAAGGCGGCGTTACTCCGCCCCGCGTTCGTAGGCGTCGATCATCGAGCCGCGGGTGCGGTTGACGATCCGCGCACCGAGCGACGCGGCATAGTCGCGCAGCACCTCGTGCCCGCGGAAGAGTTCGGCGACCTCGGCCAGGTATACCGACATCGTATAGGGCACATGCGGCACCTTCATGTAGATAGGCTGCGGCGCCCGGGGCCCGGCATCGTAATAGTGGCGGTCAGCACGGCACAGGCGGTTCGCGTCGTCGACGCATAGCCCGTCGAGCAACGTATGATCCACCCCGTAGAGCTCGATCTGCCGGTAACCCAATAACAGGGCGACGTATTCGCCCACCTGCACGACCGTGCCGAAATTGGCGCTGCCGAGGCCGTGACGGAAAAGCCAGAAGCCGACGCTGCCAAAACCGCGGTAGACCTGCGTATGGAAGCGAACGATGCGGATACGGGGGTTGGGAAGTGCGGCGCGGTAGTCGAACTTTTCGGGATTATAGAACTGTACGTAGAGCGTCATCGGCCACGTGACCTTGCTATCGAGCGTGCGGTAGAGCGCGGCCACGCGGTCGCGGCACTCGCTGTCGCGGAAGAACATCGGGTCGGAAAGGACGTAATAACCCGGCCTGACCACCTCGAAGCGGTCGTCCTCGGCAAAAAAGTTGACCGCCATGAAATCCCTGGCCTCGTATTCGCGGCGCGCGATCAATCGCGGCAGGTCTTCGGCCAGCGAAGGACCGTTGCCGAGAATGACCATCCCGCGCGACGGGTCGCCCGTCGGGCCCGCACGGCGGATATAGTTGCGGAAATTCTCCTTGACGGCCATCACGGCGAAGTAAAGCGCCGTGTCGAACGTATTGCGGATAAATGCGATGAGCTTCTCGGATGCGGTCATGAACAGGGTTTTATTTGCAAATGTAGCAAAAGATCGGTATCTTCGCAAGAAACCAAACCGCAACAAATGGCATCGGCAACCATCTCGGTCATCATACCCCTCTACAACAAGGAGCGCGAAATCGGCGACACCCTACGCTCGGTACTCGCACAGACTTTGCAGCCCACGGAGATCGTCGTCGTGGACGACGGATCGACGGACGGGAGTGCCGGCGCCGTGCGTGCCATCGCATCGCCGCTCGTGAAGCTCGTCACGCAAGCGAACGCCGGGGTCTGCGCGGCACGCAACCGCGCCATCGCCGAGTCGACGGGCGACCTGATCGCCCTGCTCGACGCCGACGACACGTGGGAACCGGGATTCCTGGAGGAGATCGCTTCGATGGCGGCCGAATTCCCGGGCTGCGGGATTTATTCGACAGCCTTCAACATCGTCAGCCATGACGGGCGGTTCCCCGCCCCCACCCCCACGGAGCGCGGCGTGGTCGCCGACTTCTTCCGCGACTCGGCGCACCGTTATATCTCGATCCCGTCGGCCAGCGCCGTCCCGCGCGCGGTATTCGAAACAGTGGGCGGATTCCCCGAGGGAATGAAGATCGGCGAGGATCTCTACATGTGGATCAAGATCGCCCGGCGCTACAAGGTCTGCTTTTCGCCCAAGCCGCTGGCAAACTATTCGAAGGTGGCCTCGAACCGGTCGTCAGCCATCTACACGCCCGAGCGGACGCGCTACTCGTTCGAGGAGCTTTACGACCCGGCGGCGGCAGACGGATACAACGAGTTCGTGGCCCGCGCAGCCCTGGGAAAAGCGCTCATCATCAGTGCAAAGGGGGGCACGAAGGATGCGGCGAGGGCTATCCGGTTCTTCGGCTACACGAAGACCTACCGCCGCACGCTGCACAAGGTACGCATCCTCAACGCCCTACCCCGCAGCTGGCGGGGGCCGCTGATCGGGCTTTACAACAGCCTGGCCTGGCGCATCGCCCGGAAAGGGCTCTGAGCCCCGAAAATTCCGACAGCATGAAATACCTTTCGAACCCCTCCGTCGTAAAGGGTCTTTTTACGGCACTCCTCCTGCTGGCGGCATCCGTCGCCCGGCCCCAATCCGCAAATCCGGACACCCCTTCCTACACGATGCGCTCGGGCGGTATCGAACGCAGCTACAAGCTCCACCTGCCCCAGGGGCTGCCCCAAGGCGCCCCGCTGGTGGTCGTCCTGCACGGTTACGGCGGTAACAACGACCCGGGCCGCTTCGGGCTGAACGCCGCGGCCGACCGCCACGGCTTTGCCGTCTGCTACCCGCAGGGCGCGAAGGACGGCCGGGGCAAGACGTGCTGGAACGCAGGCTACCCGTTCCAGGCGGACATGGCCGTCGACGACGTGAAGTTCATCGCACAGCTGGTGCGCCACCTGCAAAAACGACACGAGCTGAGCCGCCGCAACGTATTCTGCACGGGCATGTCGAACGGCGGGGAGATGTGTTACCAGCTCGCGGCGCAGCGCCCCCGCCTGTTCGCGGCTGTGGCACCCGTATCGGGGCTGATGCTCGAATGGCTTTACAAGGCCGACGATTCCACGCACCCCGTGCCCCTGTTCGAAATACACGGCACGGCCGACCGCACGTCGGCGTGGGAGGGTGACCTCGACAATAAAGGCGGCTGGGGCGCCTACGTCGCCGTACCGATGGCCGTGCATTACTGGGCAGCCAAGAACAAATGCACCGGCATGCAGACGGACACGATTCCCGGGCGCACGCCGGAAAACGGGCGCAAGGTCATCGCCCACCGCTTCACGGGCGGCACGGGCGGCAGCGAAGTCTGGCTCTACGAGATCGTCGGCGGGAAACATTCGTGGGGCGAACAGGACATCGACACGGGCGAGGAGCTCTGGAAATTTTTCAGCAAGTTCGTGAAATAGACGGGACGACAGCCGGCAGGGGCAAGGAACCTGTGCAACACCTCGCAGAAGGAGATGGTCTACATATGTATCCAATCCCGGGAAAATTCGCGGGAAGAACACACCTACGACGACGGAACCCGGGTCGCATGCACTCCCGGGTGGGAAACCCGCTAAAAAAACACCCGGCTTTACGTCCATGCGTAAAGCCGGGTGCCGATTTACCTCTCCCCACCCCTCACGGGGCCGGGTCGTTGCAGATCAGTTCGCGAAGGTCAGCCCCTTGTCGTCGGCGTCAATGCGGATCGGCTGCTCGCGGTTGACGTCGCCCGCAAGGATGCGCTTCGACAGGTCGTTGACCACATAGCGCTGGATGGTACGCTTCACGGGACGCGCACCGTAGAGCGGGTCGTAACCGGCCGAGGCGATCCATTCGCGTGCCTTGTCGGTGTATTCGAGGCGGATGCCGTTTTCGGCAAGCATCCTGCGCACCACACCGAGCTGAATGTCCACGATGCGCCCGATATCCCGGCGCGTCAGCGGCTCGAACATCACGATTTCGTCGATACGGTTGAGGAACTCGGGCTTGAGCTGCTGCTTGAGCAGGTCGATCACATCCCGGCGGGTCTTCTCGACCACTTCGGGGGCAAGTTTCTCACCGTTGAACGCCTCCGCGAAATTCTCCTGGATGACCTGCGAACCCATATTCGAGGTCATGATGATGATCGTATTGCGGAAATCCACCGTACGGCCCTTGTTATCGGTCAGACGTCCGTCGTCCAGTATCTGGAGCAGAATATTCAGAACTTTAAGGGCGGCGAAGGCGTATTCAAGCCACGCATGCACGTAGGCAATTACAACAAGATCATGAGGGCAACACTTCCAGCCGGAAGTTCTATAGGACTTCACACACATGACACCAACAGCGAGATCATATTTATCATCTCAGGAGTTGGGACCATGGAGTATGACGATACCATGGAGATACTCAATCCGGGCGACTGCCATTATTGCCCACCGGGACACAGCCATAGTCTGAAGAACAACGGCGATGAGGATCTGGTGTTCTATGCTGTAGTGCCAGAGCACAATTAGAAGAGAATAATATAAGAAAATAAAAAAAGAGGTTCTCCCAATCAATGTAACTGGAATATATCTGGAATTCCGGGTGCGCATCAGAATATGGAGATCTCTTTTTTATTTGTTATCAAGTGATTAACTTGATATATATGCGCTAATTCATGTCACATCTAGAAAAGCCTCTGATAAATGTAACAGTTTTAGTGAAGATTTCAGATACTTTTAATGTTTCGATAGATCAGTTGATACTTGGCAGAAACAGAGAGGTGGGGGCCTTGGATAGTAAACATGTAAGAGAGGGAGAACAGTGTAAAGAAGCAATAATTCATAGAATGCTAAAATTAAATTATTTTGATGGTGAAAAAAAGATAAGAAAGGTGCTAACTTTATAATACTATCACTGGATAGACTGTTTTAATGTAGTTTACATAAATTTTACGCGCTTGCATATTGAAAAACACGATATAAAATGCTAATATAATAGCAAGTTTATAATGATGAGGCTTAAAGCTAGTAGATACACATATGTGTGTCTGCTGGCTTTTCTTGCTTTTTACATAGATTTTACATTTCGTTTACTGCATGTGGATAGCGGCCATTTCCTTATGTGGATATGCTTGTTTAAGATGAGATTTACATAAGGAGGAAAGAAACACAGTGGACGAAAGAGTTAAGATAGTGTTTGGATTGCTGGGAGGACTTGCCATGTTCCTATATGGAATGAACAGCATGAGCGATGCACTCCAGAAGGCAGCAGGAGAAAAGATGAAGAGGATATTGGGATTCCTTACCAAGAATCCTTTGATGGGAGCTTTGGCGGGGGCACTTGTAACCGCAGTTCTCCAGAGCAGTTCGGCGACCACGGTCATGGTCATCGGATTTGTAAAAAATGCGCTGTTGCCTTCGATAGCGGTGTCAACCTTATATCCGCCCTGCTGACTGAATAGGTTATCCTCTATCGTTACGTTAATATCGGGAAGCTGTGCCGACACTGAAATAATTCCC
>ERZ824600.5502-NODE-5502-length-10304-cov-3.430383_pt1 | contig 10304 bp, 7 predicted proteins | sample MGYA00519933_ERZ824600 | MGnify/ENA primary metagenome ERZ824600 (study PRJEB31778, sample SAMEA3449178) | human gut metagenome | biome: human gut; feature: human-associated habitat; material: faeces | place: United Kingdom | collected 2010/2012 ... | reverse complement strand
ACTGTCCCTTGCCGATCGACGCCGCGTCATTGAAGCCCTGAGACCAATAGGGCGCGGTGAGATCGAGGTATTTCAGCTTTTCAAGGTTGTAAAGTATGCCGTCGCCGGTAGACATGATCGTCGAATAGCAACTGTTTGCAACGATATCGTATGTATGAAGATTCGTGTTCAGCGCTTTTTTTACGGCATTGGTCACGACATAGTTGTCGCCCGTCAGCTTTTCGTTTTTGATGATTATACCGAAGCGCTCTTCCATATCGGCGTTGCGCTTTGCGATGGCGGCGTGGATAATGTCGCCGTCGTTTTCTTCAACGGAAACTTCATCGCGCACGAAGTCGCTGTCGCGGCTGACGAACACGATCGTCTCTCCCTTGTATGAAAGCTCGGGCGGCAGACCGTTTGTCACCGCCTCGCTCTCGGGCGTATCGGAGGATGCTGCGGCAGCGTCTGCCGTCGTTGTGACGTCATCGGGGCCATCCGGCTTGTCGGCGCACGAAACGAGCGTGAAAGCCGTGAGCAACAAGGCTAGGATCAGACTTATGAATCTTTTCATGATCGGGATCTCCTTACGATGTACAGCTTTATTTGCGTCACGGGCGGCACCGCCGCCCATCTGCCGATTAAATTATACTATACATCGGAAGGCAAATCAACCCTTCTGCGTACATTTTGTTCAAAAATGCTATGCCACGATGAAAAATAAAAACGGGCATGCCGCACCGATGCACGGCAGACCCATTCAAATTTTCAATATTTTTGTCCGGCAAGCTCAGGCGTGAGCAGGGCGGCACGGAGGACGATGCGGTCATTCTCGTGTACCATGTATTTTTCCGCATGGTCGAGCCTCACCCATTCGACGTCGGCTATCTCGCCCTTGCGCGCCGAGGTCGCCTCACAATCGGTAAAGGCAAGAAAGTACACGACCTCCTTGTCAACGCCGGGCGCCGGCTGATAGTTGACCGTCTTACGGAATGCGGAAGTGATCTTTATCCGCACCGATGTCTCCTCAAACACCTCGCGCTCTGCGGTCATGAGCTCTGTCTCGCCGACCTCGACATGTCCCTTGGGGAATGAGCGGTTGCCGCCGCGACGCTGGCGTATCATGAGGATATATCTTTTGCCATCCTTGCCGCGGCGCACGACCAGCGCGCCGCAGGATTTTTCATGGATCATGCTCTCAGTCCGGCTTTACTTCTTCCATCACATACGCCTCAAGCACATCGCCGGGCTTGAGATCGTTGAACTTTTCAAGACCTACGCCGCACTCGTAGCCCTGAGCCACCTCGCGCACGTCGTCCTTGAAGCGGCGCAGCGAGGATATCTTATCCTCAAACACCACAACGCCGTCGCGCACGACACGTATGAGAGAGGAGCGGGTGATCTTGCCGTCCTGAACATACGAACCGGCAATAAAGCCGACATTAGGAACATGGATGACCTGTCTGACCTCGGCATGACCGAGGAGAGCCTCTTTGTACTTCGGAGCAAGCATGCCCTTCATAGCAGCCGTGATCTCGTCGATGCACTCGTAGATAACGCGGTAAGTGCGGATATCCACGCCCTGGCGCTCGGCAGAGTCGAGAGCGGACTTATCGGGACGGACGTTGAAGCCGACGATAATGGCGTTTGACGCCGCGGCAAACATAACGTCGCCCTCGGTGATGCCGCCCGCGGCGGAGTGGATGACCTTTACCTTCACCTCATCGTTGGAGATCTTCTCAAGCGACTGCTTTACGGCCTCGGCGGATCCGACAACGTCTGCCTTGACGATGATATTGAGCTCCTTGACGCCCTCGGAGATCTGCGCGAACAGATCGTTGAGGTTCGCACGGGTATTGGCCTTGAAGGTGTCCTCTTTTGCCTTCGAACGGCGGCGCTCGGCAAGCTCACGCGCCATTCTTTCGTTTTCAACGGCGTTGAATTCGTCGCCCGCGGCGGGAAGATCGGCAAGACCGGTTATCTCTACGGGCATTGACGGAGTCGCAGCCTTTACGGTACGTCCGGCATAGTCGGTCATTGCTCTTACACGTCCGACCGAGGTGCCTGCTATCACGATGTCGCCGCTGCGGAGAGTACCGTTCTGAACGAGCACCGTGGCAACGGGTCCGCGTCCCTTGTCAAGCTTGGATTCGATTATAACGCCCTTTGCGCGGCGGTTCGGGTTGGCTTTGTATTCCTTTACCTCGGCGATAAGCAGGATGTCCTCGAGCAGATCGTCGATGCCCGTGTGCTTGAGCGCGGACACGGGAACGCACATGACGTCGCCGCCCCATTCCTCGGGAACGAGGTCGTATTTCGTCAGCTCCTGCTTTACGTTATCGGGGTTGGCGCCCGGCTTATCCATTTTGTTTATCGCAACGATGATCTCAACGCCCGCAGCCTTGGCATGGTTTATAGCTTCGACCGTCTGCGGCATGATACCGTCGTCGGCGGCAACGACAAGAATGGCAATATCCGTAGCCATAGCGCCGCGTGCGCGCATTGCGGTGAACGCCTCGTGCCCCGGCGTGTCAAGGAAGGTTATATCCTTGCCCTTTACGCGAACACGGTAAGCGCCTATATGCTGAGTGATGCCGCCCGCCTCGCCGGCGGTGACATGGGTGTTTCTGATAGCGTCGAGCAGCGATGTTTTGCCGTGGTCAACGTGACCCATGACGCACACGACGGGTGCGCGCTCGACAAGATCGTCGGCGCTGTCCTCGCCCTCGTCAAAGAGGCGGTCCTCAATGGACGTAACGACCTCGCGCGTGACCTCGGCGCCCAGCTCGTCGGCAACGAGAGCCGCGGTGTCAAAATCGACGACCTGGTTGACGGTCGCCATAACGCCCATCATCATAAGGCGCTTGATGACCTCAGCCGCCGTGACCTTGAGACGCGATGCAAGCTCGCCGACCGTGATCTCGTCGGGTATCGTCGCGTGTACCGGCTGTTTCTTTATCGGCTGCTGCGGTGCCGGAGCCGCGCCGCGTCTGCCGTTCTGACGGCGGTCGCGTCCCTGCGGCTGCTGACCTCTCTGCTTTCCGCCAAAGCGTCCTCCGCTCTGCTGCTGTGCGCCGCGCTGACCGCCCTGTGAGCGCTGTCCCTGGGGGCGTCCCTGTCCCTGCTCCGAGGAGGAGGGCTGCTTTTTGACCTTCTGTGCACCGCCCTTGATATCCTTTACGGTATCGGGAACGAAATTGTCAAGTCTGTCGTCATATTTCGAGAGGTCTACCGACGATGCGCCGGTGCCGCGCGTGTCGACCACGCGGGTGCCCGCATTTTTGTTTACGGTGACCGTCTCGCGTGCGCCGCCCGCAGCCGCCGAGCCTATGGCGAGCCCCGGCTGCTTCTGCTTCTGGCTCTTCTCGGCCTTCTCCGCAGCCTGTGCGCGGTCGCTGTTCTTTTTCTGTTGTGCGTTTGCCTGCTCCGCCTTTTTGAGGCGATCCTCAAAACGTTCGCCCGCCGAACGTGCGGGGTTGACCTGTCCGCCGCCCGTCACGGTCTTCTGCGGCTTTTTCGCCTCTGCGGGCTTCTCCTGTTTTGCGGGAGCTGCCGGCTGTGCCGCAGCCGCGGGCTTTGCGGGCTCTGCCTCCGGAGCTTTTGCGGCAGGTGCCGCGGGAACTTTATCCTGCTTCGGCGCAGGCTTTTCCGCGGGGGCGGGCTTTTCCTCCGCCGAGGGTTTTTTAGCCGCGGGTTTTGTAGAAGGAATATACGTCACGCCGTCTATATAATCCTCTATATTCTCCACCTGATTGGCGCGAGTCAGCTTTTCGAGGAGCAGATCGAGCTCAAAAGGCTCAAGTGCCTTCTGGGTCTTGACCTCTATCCCCGCCTCGGCAAATACATCGGTTATATCCTTTGTTTTGAGACCGAGATCCTTTGCCAGTTGATTTACCTTTACCTGTGCCGTTGCTGCCATATTCCATCATCCTCCTTGGGGTTTTATCAGATACCGAGCGGGAGCGCCGCTTTTTCTATCATTCTGACCATTGATGCGTCGGTGATCCCCACCGCCGCCGTTATTCCGCCGCGACCCACTGCCGCCGCAAGCTGTTCTCCCGTCACCGGGAGCACCATCAGCCTTACACCGTAGTATGCACACCTGTCATGCAGCCGCTTTGCCGTATTTGCCGAATTGTCGCACGCCGCGAGCACGAGCTTTATCTCGCCCGCCCTCAGTGCGTCACACACAAGCTCGGTGCCGCGCACGACTGCCCGCGCACGGACGCACAGCCCGATATTTCCGAGCATTTTTGCCACCGCGCCGCTGTACTGCGGGCTTCCCGCCTCAAGCGGCGGTGCCTTTGTCTGCGCCTTTGCGGGCTTTTCGCTTTTAACGGGCGCGGGGCTTTTATCGGCTCTGCCGCGCTTATCATCCATAACTGCCTTCATGCCGGCGTCGGATCCTTTTCGCATACCTTGCTCTGTATCCTCTGATCTTTTGATTTTCTGCCGATCTCCCGCGGGGGATTAGGCGGCAGCGCCCTTATTCTGCGGCTTCAAGCTCATCCTCAAGCGTCTGCCACACCCCATCGGGTATTTCGCAGCCTAAATTCTGCTCGGCGCGCCGTGACTTTCTCAGCTTTCTGAGGCACGCGCGCGCGGGACATACATAAGCTCCCCTGCCCGGCTTTTTTCCGCTCCTGTCGATGGAGATAGTCCCGTCGGGGCTTCTCACTATCCGCACGAGCTCGCTCTTCGGGCGATGTTCGCCGCACCCGAGGCACTGCCTTTCGGGGATCTTTCTTTCTTTTGGCGCCGGAGCGCTCTTTTTTCCCATTTTACACTGCCGCGGGACCGCTCATTCGGTCTTTATGTCGATCTTGCAGCCGGTGAGACGCGCCGCAAGACGTGCGTTCTGTCCCTCACGTCCGATGGCAAGAGAGAGCTGGTCGGGCTTCACGACGACGTGAGCCGAGCGCTCGGCTGTCATCTCGACCGACTCGACGGTCGCGGGAGAAAGTGCCGATGCGATGTATTCCTCGGGATTTTCGCTGTAACGCACGATGTCGATCTTCTCGCCCGAAAGTTCGGCGCACACCGAGTTTATTCTCATTCCGTGGTTGCCTATGCAGGCTCCGACGGGATCGACGTTCTCATCGCGCGAGGCGACCGCAAGCTTTGTGCGAGAGCCAGCCTCACGTGCGATGCCCTTGATTATTACCGTTCCGTCCGCTATTTCGGGAACCTCGAGTTCAAACATACGGCACACAAAGCCGGGGTGCACGCGGGAGAGCGTGACGAGCGGCCCGCGCGACTCGCGGTTGACCTCAAGAACATAGACCTTTATCTTCTGGCCTATCGTGAACTGCTCGCCGGGTATCTGTTCACCCACGCCGAGAACGGCATGGCCGGTGTCGGTGTCGATAAGTATATTGCCGGTCTCATGGTCTATCTTGGAGACTGTCGCGGTGATGATCTCCTCGCGCTTCTGCTCGTAAGCATCCTGCGCGATCTTGCGCTCGGCCTCGCGTATGCCCTGGATTATGACCGACTTCGCGGCTCCGGCGGACAGACGGCGGAAATTTTTGGTCTTGACCTCGAACTCAAGCACCTTGCCGACGGTCGCGCGCTTGTTTATCTGGCGTGCCTCTTCGAGGGAAAGCTGTGTCTCGGGGTTTTCGACCTCGGCTACGACTTCCTTCTGCTGATATACCTTCACGTCCTTCTTTGCCTCGTCGATGACGACACGGACGTTCGTGTTGTTGCCGTATTCCTTTTTATAAGCCGCGATAAGCGCCGCTTCGATCTTTTCAAGCATATACTCCTTCGGTATGCCCTTTTCCTTTTCGAGCATATCAAGTGCGGCGAAAAATTCTGTGTTCATTTGACTTTTCCTTTCCTGCGGCACCGCAGCGCGGCGGCGCCGAACGCGCTTGTTTCTTTTCTTTAAAAATATGCGTGATATGCGTGCACGGCGTCAGTCGCCGAAATTATAAACTACCTTCATCTTTGATATCGCGTCAAAGGGGAGCACCGCCGGCTCGGCAGCGGCGTCCTCGCGTATCACCACCGCTCCGTCGTCCGAAAGTCCTTCGAGCGTTCCCGAAAACACGCGCCTCCCGTCATGGGGAGCGTAAAGGCGCGCCTCGACCTTCTGCCCGGCGCACGCTTCAACGTGCCGCGGCAGTGTGATCTCTCTCTCTATACCGGGAGAGGACACCTCAAGATAATACGCCTCGTCGATCGGATCGGCATCATCGAGCACGGGATCGACCGCGCGGTGAACGCGCTCGCAGTCGTCTATGCCCACGCCGCCCTCGGCGTCTATCGTAATGCGCAGGATGCGCTTTGCGCCTTCCTTGACAAAATCCAGATCCCAGATATCGCATCCGGCGTCTCTGACGACGGGCAGAAGCAGCTCATACAGCTCCCCCGCCATTCCGCCGAGTTCCTTTTTCATTAAGACCGTATCCTTCCGTTATTCGTTCTTTGCCGAATCATTAAATAAGAGTGGACGCAAGCCCACTCTCCATTACATCATATACTCTACACTAATTATATCACACTTTCTTCCGATATGCAATAGTTTCACGTATTTTTTTCATTTATTTTTATATCACATGGTGCCGCGACGGACGCCCGGCAGCGCTTTTCGTATGATTTCCGAAAAAGAATATAAGATTTTTATATATTTTGTGCTATTCCGGTGCTAATATAGTAACATACTTAAACCGCAAAGGAGACAGCGACAAATATGAAGAATATCCTCAGGTTCAGCCTTTCGCCCGACGCCTCGCGCATCGTCTGGAGCGCTGACGGTACTCCGCTTGCCGGCACCGAGGGCGGCGATTTCTGGCGCATAATGGCGGACGACGGCTACTATATAGAAATGACGGTGCATTCCGCCGATCAGCACGGCACCGTGACCGTCGACGGCAGCCGCACGACCGTTGTATACGACGGGCTCGTGACCGACTTCGGCAGAAAGCTTGACGTGAAGCTGACGCTGACCATAACCGACTCGGGCGATGGGTACACCTTTGACGCCTGCGTGGAAAACCGCGGCGACGCCCGCATAAACGAGCTTGAATATCCGTATATCGACCTGAACCGTCTCGTCGGCGAACGTGCGGACGATATCCTCTACCGCCCCGCGGGCATGGGCGAGCGCATAAAAAACCCGTGGCGCGCGCTCGGCACCGCTCACACCGAATACATGAGCTCGGATTACAACGAGATAAAATCCACCATCGTATACCCGCGCCCTGGCACCATGACGTGGCTCGGCATACAGTCGGATAAATACTTTCTTTACATGGGAAGGCACGACGAGCGCACCCGCGCCTGCTGCCTTATGAACGCCATTCAGCCGCGTGAATCAAAAACGCCGCGCCTTGTTTCGTCTATCTGCCACTATCCCTTTGCGCGCAGGGGCGAAGCAATATGCACGCCGCCCGTGGTCGTTACCATGGCCGAGGGCGACTGGCGCCTCGGCTCCGACATTTACGGTGCGTTCGCTCATTCCACCTACTTCAAGCCGGTCGAACCGCGCGATTGGGTAAAGGGAATGACCGGCTGGCAGCGCATCATACTGCGGCACCAGTTCGGCGAGATCTTCTGGAAATACGAGGATCTGCCACGCCTCTATCTCGAAGGCAAAAAGTACGGTCTTGACACGCTGCTCGTGTTCGGCTGGTGGCGCGGTCGCTTTGACAACGGCTACCCGCACTATGAGGTCGATCCCGAGCTTGGCGGCGAGGAAGGGCTAAGGGCAGCGATCGCAGAGGTGCAGCGTCTCGGCGGTCACGTAATACTCTACAACAACGGCATCCTCATAGACAAGAACACCGATTTCTACCGCGAGCACCACAAGGAAGCCGCGCGCATCGACATAGACGGCAACGAATACGAGGATCACTACAAATTCGAAAACAACGGCACCGTGCTGCGCAACTACGGCTATAAATCCTTTGTCGACGCCTGTCAGGCGACAAAGATATGGCACGACAAGCTTATCGAGAACGGATATTTCAAGCTGAGATTCAACCCCGACAGCATATTCTATGACCAGATCGGCGGGCGCTCCAAGCTCTGCTTCAATCCCGCGCACGAGCACGGCTACCGCCCCGACGACGAAATGGTATACCGCCGCCGCAATATGCGCGACGTGCGCGCCATTCTGGGGCCCGATCAGGCTGTCGGCACCGAGTGCGTGAATGATTCACTCATCTGCGAGGTCGATTACACGCACGGCTGCGACCGCGGAGCCGGCTACCGCTCTACGCTCGCGGGTAACGTCCAGACGCTCTTCCCCGAGATGTACCGCCGCACCTTCCCCGAGCCGATAATCTCGAACCGCTGGATACATGACTGCCGCCGCGGCTGGAAGGACGACCTCAACCACGCGTTTATTTACGGAATGCGCTTTGACGTTGCCATATGGCGCTGCCGCAAGGTCGGCATAGCGGCGCTCCCCGAATACGGCGAGCACCTCAAAAAGCTCCTTGACCTCAAAGCGGAGCACAGCCGCTTCTTCTACGACTGGGACCGTGCACGCTTTGTGTGCGACACCGATCTTACACTGCCCGAGGGCATCCACTGCTGCGAATACAAAAACGGCGACGAGCACCTCTTCGCAATGCGCAGCGACGCCGCCGAGACGCTGACCTTCGATATCCTCGGCAGGTCGGTGACACTTGCACCGCAGGATGTCGCCTGCGAGGTATTCGATTTTTCGAAATAAGATAAAACAAACCGCCGTGTGACGTCTTTCTGCGTCGCACGGCTTTCTTGATATCGGCGCCGGGCGGTGCAAGTCGACGGCAAAGATCATTCATTTTCGCCTTTCCGCTCTTGACGCGGCAGCGATAAAGAGGTATAATAAAAGAACTTCCCCGATTGAAAGGCAGGTCCTGTTATGTTTTTTGAAGATCTTTCCGCGTTCGACCCCGAGGTCGGCGCTGCGTGCGCCCGCGAGCTTTCGCGTCAGCGCCGCAATATAGAGCTCATCGCGTCCGAAAATATCGTCTCCGAGGCGGTGCTTCTCGCCGCGGGCGGCGTGCTCACCAACAAATACGCCGAGGGTTATCCCGGACACCGCTACTACGGCGGCTGCGCCTATGTTGACGAGGTAGAAGAGCTGGCGCGTGAGCGCGCCTGCCGTCTTTTCGGCGCCGAGCACGCCAACGTTCAGCCCCACAGCGGCGCATCGGCAAACTTTGCGGTCTTTTTTGCGCTGCTCGAGCCGGGCGACACCGTGCTTTCGATGAGCCTTGCCGCCGGCGGGCATCTTTCTCACGGCATGAAGCTGAATGTTTCGGGCAAATATTTCAACATAGTCCACTACGGCGTTGACCCAGTGACCGAGCGCATCGACTACGACGAAGTGCGCCGACTGGCTCTCGAATGCCGCCCCAAAATGATAATCGCGGGCGCGAGCGCATATCCGCGCGTGATCGACTTTGCGCAGTTCCGCCGCATCGCCGACGAGGTCGGCGCTTATCTGATGGTAGACATGGCTCACATTGCAGGTCTTGTCGCCGCGGGTCTGCACCCCAGCCCCGTTCCATACGCCGACGTCGTTACCACGACCACTCACAAGACGCTTCGCGGTCCGCGCGGCGGTATGATCCTCTGCCGCGAGGAGCTTGCCAAAAGCATTGACAAAGCGATATTCCCCGGCACGCAGGGCGGTCCGCTCATGCACATCATCGCAGCCAAAGCCGTTGCTCTCGGCGAGGCGCTGACGCCGGAATTCACCGTTTATCAGAACAATATCGTCAAAAATGCCCGCGCGCTTGCCGACGGACTGACCGCACGCGGCATCCGCCTTGTCTCGGGCGGCACCGACAATCACCTCATGCTGGTTGATCTCCGTCCGTTCGACATCACCGGTAAGGACCTCCAGAACAACCTTGACGAGTGCTACATCACTGTTAACAAGAACGCTATCCCGAACGACCCGCAGAAGCCTGCGCTCACTTCCGGCGTCCGCATAGGCACTCCGGCAGTCACCACAAGAGGCCTTAAGGAGGACGACATGCGCGTTATCGGCGAGTGCATCTACCTCACCGCGAAGGACTTCGAGAGCAACAAGGAGAAGGTGCGCGGAATGGTCAACGAACTCTGCGCGAAGTATCCGCTCTACGAGTAATTTGATTTTCTGTTCTCCCTTGCCCGGCGGCAGGGGAGGACTAAAGGAAATACGGTTAGCAAGGGCTATCAACAAACTGAATGATGAGGAAAAATACAAATGACAACTGTTAAGAATACAGAAGTTTTATATCAGAACTACAATTCCGTTGCTCCGCTTGGACTTATCTGCATGAACGGCACCCAGGAGCTGGGCGCAAAGATCAACAGTTACCTCGAGAGATGGGCAG
>ERZ824600.5501-NODE-5501-length-10305-cov-2.684585_pt1 | contig 10305 bp, 8 predicted proteins | sample MGYA00519933_ERZ824600 | MGnify/ENA primary metagenome ERZ824600 (study PRJEB31778, sample SAMEA3449178) | human gut metagenome | biome: human gut; feature: human-associated habitat; material: faeces | place: United Kingdom | collected 2010/2012 ... | reverse complement strand
TTACTTGAACGCCATTTACCATCTTCAAAATCATTAATCAAACTGAGAATGTATTTATTATCAACTGGTTCTAAAGTAGAATCTGTTGATATATTAGCGAAACAATCATTAATTAAAACTTCAAAGGTTGGCATTTATTAACCCCAATACAAGAAATATTTTAACATGATATTAGCAAAAATAGTTTTTCTGCACAATCAAAAACATTTAATCGTTTCAATAGAACTGAAAATAAGCATCTAACTAATTTATCATTCTGAATTATAAGTTAATTTTTCTTTTTACAAAATAATTAATTTCAAAATGGCAACATCATATGTCAAAAACAAAGGCGCGCATTATCCAGTCAGGAAAACGCGGGGAAATGATACTATTTTTGTATTTATACTGATAACAAGCGGCTATCAAACAAAAAACTGCGATTACTCCAACAACCAGTCAAAAACATTCAGGCGTTTAATGCCGTTGTTTTCGCCAGAACCGTAATCCATTGACAGCAAGAACTTGGGATAATTATCATCAATTGCCGCTAAAGAAGCTAATTCACGTTGTAAAATTTGAGGTTCAAGTACATTCAATGCCACTTGATAATACTCGACCAATCCCCCACTTTTCTTAGCAACAAAGTCAACTTCAATATTTTTACCGCCCTTTACTAACTTACCGACAGATACTTCATAACCTCGCCGTATCAGTTCCAGATACACTACATTTTCTAAAATATGACCGGCATCCATATCTTTGATACCGAGTAAAGCTGTTCGCAAACCAATATCTGCTACATAATATTTAGCATTGCTGTCTAAATACTGTTTGCCTTTAATATCGTACCGGTCGCACTTGTACATCAAGAAACTGTCCAATAAGCCCTGAATATAGGTATCAATCGTCGGAACCGATATTTTACGCCCGCTTGCCTCCAAATTTTTTGAAATATTACGAACAGATGTTTCACAACCGATATTATCAAATAAATACTTAACCACCGCGTCAAGTTTGTTGGTATCGGCAATATTAAACCGTTTGACAACATCTTTCTGAATTGTGTTTAGATATACCGTATCCAATAAATAATCACTGATAAGTTGCTTATCATATAATTTCAATGTTTGAGGAAAGCCGCTTTCTTTGATGTAACGAGAATAAATACCCATTGGATTATTCAATTCCATTATATCTTTTTTAGTTTTCGCAAAATGTTGAGCAAAATCAGGATATGCAAAAAAATATTCTTTAAATGATAAGGGCTGCATTTTAATTTCAACATACCGCCCTCCCAGTTGATTGGCCAAGTCACTTGAAAACATATAAGCGTTCGAACCGGTCAAATACAAATCAACATTTTTCTGCAAACGCAACGTATTCGCAACAAGCTGCCAATCTTTTAATAGCTGTATTTCATCAATAAAGACATAATTCATCTTCTGAGGATTAAGATGCTCTATAATATAATCCAAGAGCTTGTTATAACCAATCAAAAAGTTCTCTGCATCGTATTCCAAGCCAATTTTCTGACTTTGTATAAGGTCTTCAAGGTTAATATTGATTATCTGGCTATCATCTGCAACCTTATTCGCAATTAAATCTTGCTGATAAAGATAAAACAGCTTAGACTTGCCACAGCGCCGCACACCGGTAACTATTTTGATTAAGTCGGTTTGAACCTGCCATTTTTTCAATTGCTCTATATATTGCGGTCTATCGACTATAATTTCTGTTCCGTTTTGCATATTTAGCCCTCCAATATTTATATATATACTTAACAAAAACACAAAAGTCAAGTGTTTTGTAAAATACATTTTACAAATAATGTAAAATCAATATAATTTAAAATATATTTTCACCTACTGTTTCTTCTGCTAATGCGAAAGCTCAAAAACAAAAAATATCATTCCTCTGAAAGCCCCTGTTGACAAAGGTTTGACTGCTAATGTAATATTCAAAAAACTGCTAATGCGTGCTGCTAATTTTTGGGTCAAACACTCCCAGCTAAAAACTTAGCAACTTGTTGATTATACGTGTTTTTAAATTTTTGAAGAATCAAAGTTCGAATCCTGCCACCCCAGCCACCAAGTACAAAGGGCTTAAATTTCAGTTTAAGTCCTTGTTTTTTAACAATAAAATCGAGTTCGAATGTTGTTTTTCTTCCAGGCCTGTTTTTTGAGGCTCTTCCGAACTAATCTTTTCAACTTTCATTGTTTTTCAATAGCTTAACTTGGTTTGAATCCAGCCACTCCTTTGGGATTATCATATCTTGTAATTTCATATTTCGACTTCTCCATTAAATGACATCAATGTCACTTAATTGCATTTTTTGGGTTTTACTTTTTCTTAAATCTCGGTAATTTATGATGAATTTAGGAGCTTTCATAAAATGGCAAATTTAAAAGAAAATTTCAAAAAATGGTTATTTCAACAAGGAACAAAACCGGGAACGATTACATCATACTTGTCTCGGCTTCAAAAGATAGCCAATAAAGATTGGAACAATTTAACAAGTAACATTATTCCTTTTTTGGTGAAGTATTATGAGCTTGCTAACAAGGAATACTATCTGGATCGGGTAACGATTCTGTATGCTTTGGAATATTTTAATACAATTTCTGACAATATTTATAAAAATACTAATATAACAACCGAATCAGACATAAAATTATCTTTATTTGATGGAGAAGAGGACTATTTGATTTGTAATACTGATTTGAAATCTCTTTATGATGATTTGTGGTTAATTAATCGTCATCTATACGAAAGCAATGACACATTAGAAAGCAAACATAACTCTAATATTGATCTTGTCAAGCTGAATCCCCTTATACTTGAAATAAAAGAAAATTATGAAGACATTAAAAGAATAGCTGTGCATATCGTTTATGACAATAAAGGCGTACAAGACAGAAAAACGGCACTAACAAAATACTGTAATTTTCTCTATGCTACATATAAGACAGCAAATTATGACTGCAAAACTAATAATACAATAGCTTATGTACAAGGCCTAAATCCTAACAAAACCATTAATGGAAATTTTAAACAAAAATGTCCCATTACCGGCAAACAGGCCAGACAAGTAAAACCGGATTTAAAAGTAAGACGAGATACAGAATTGGGATATGTCTATACTCTACGTGACTTAGCTGACATTTTTAACATAGATTTTTATACTGCTATGGATTTAATGTCACGATTTGGTAAAGAATACAATATAAAAACCGTTGTCCGAGATTATTATAGTGCTGATGCAACAAATGAATGTTTGAAAGCATACCATCATTATAAAGATAAGGAAAAGTCAGCTAAATATAAAAGCGTTGACTACAATAAAAAAGGTTATGAGCAATGGGTTACTCGTGAATATATAATCAAAAAACTAGGCATTAAAAAAGCGGCTTTTTATTCTCGCATTAAAAGTTATTGCCTGTATATTGATTATGCTGAGCATGCCCCCAAGTACTACCTTCCTGAGGTTAAATATTTAAAATAAGCACCAAAAAGTATAATGACACCCAAAAGAAAGGAAAATCATAAAAACAAATAGATAAATAATAAAAAACGGACACATCCTATAACTAAATGCGAAATATAGCTTTCTCTGATATAAGGAAAGTATAGCAAGCGATAAAAAGCTGAGAGCTATAAATTAAATTACTTTATAGGAGAAATAAAATGGAAAAATTATACGAAAACACTCAGATGGGTTCCGCTTTAGCTACCGCCTTTAATCATCGCGAGACTTTCTTAAACGGAAACAACACAGCCATCAAGCAGGAAATTAATCCCCAACCTATCGGCGACATTGAAGATTTCAATTTGCCTGAGTGTTTGAAAAATCTGTCTCTGGAAAAAATTTTTGAAAGCAATAAACTTTCCGATGACGAATTGGAAAAGCTGAAAGAAAGCCATGCGAATGACAATCTGCCGCTAATGCCTACAGATCCGACACAACTAAGCGAATTCATTACAATGGTTAATTCCTCTGTCAAGGCCGAATTAGCGATTTTGAAGTCAGCTCCGTTATCCGAAGAGGAATACTTGATCCGATTTCAGAAACTCCAGTTTCAAGCAGCTTATCAGCTTTTGGCGGAATGCCTGATTGGGGAAGATCTCCGGCAGATGGAAATCAACAAAGGTCTGAAAGATAAAGGCAAAAGTTCCGGCAAGAAAACTAAGAAAGATGCCATTGCGGAGAAATATCCAAGGCTTGGTGCCAGAAGAACCAGAGACTTTCAAAAACTTTTTATCGAAAACGTTTGGAAAGCCATTGAAACAGCTTTTAAGCGTGGTGAACTTCCGACCAGAACTTTGGCTTTATCCCATGGAATTAGCAAGAAGGCAAGAGGAAAAGTCGGAAAGAATCACTACGATTTTAAGAAATGGAGGGCTAAAACTGAAGATTTTGAAGTCGCATTTAAAAAGCTTAATTCAACCGACGAAATAAAAGCCTGTTCGCTGTTTTGCAATATTGGTGTGGGAACCAGCTTGTTGGAAAAATCTACTAATGTTAAAATCGTGGTCGCCAACGAAAAAGATAAACGTCGTGGAAAAGCCCACCGCAGATTATATCCTGACTGCGAAACCATTATTGGCGGAATCGATGAACAAGAAATTTTTGATAAAATTATTGAAGCCAACAAAAGACATGGAGCAAAGTTGTTATTGGCATCGCCGCCCTGTCAAGAAGCAAGTTTGCTCAATAATTCCAAAAACAAAGGAAAAACTCATCGAGCGGCTTTGTTTGAAGATACTTTGGAGGTTGTTAGAGCCGTTGGTTATGATTATATATTTATTGAAAATGTACCGCAATGGCTAGCCAGTCGTCCGGAAGCTGCTCTATCAATTTTGGGCGAGAAGACCATCGGAGAATATGTTGTCGAGGAGCTTGAAAAATTAGGTTACAATATAACAGTTGGTATTTTGTCAGCCGCTGATTATGAAACAGCAGAAGACCGCGAGCGTGCCATTATTCTCGCTTGCAAAAAAGAATTAGGGACGTGGAAATTTCCGAAAAAGCATAAATTCCGCCCGACTGTTTTTGAAACTATTGGCAACTTTTCATCTTTTGAAGCCGGTGAAATTGATCCTGAAAATAAATGGAATTATGGCTTACCTTTGATAGCTCATGAAATTGATTTTTTGGCACATACACCAACTGGCTGTTCTGCGTGGGATAATCTGCCAATATTCCAGCCTAAAAATAAAGATGGTTCAAATGCCAGAGGTCAATTTCAGAAAGGATATACCAGAATCGATCCAGCATTTCCATCACCGACCATTACAAGCGATAGCGGTCAGATTGGCGGTTTGGCAACCATTCACTTTGGACGTCCGTTATCTGATGGCACCTACTCTGATAGTCGGGTTCTTTCTATCGCTGAGATATTGGCTTTAATTGGATGTGAAGCTGATTTTTTGGAACCGTTGAACGCACCGAAGAGCGATGAAGAAGATTTTGATGGTCTGACTTGGGAAAATGGTATGCTGACCAGCCCTGATGAACATTTTGTCCGCGAGGTGCTTGGCGAGCATGTTTGCCCGAAGTTTATGCGGAATATTATGAGCACCTTGCCCGTTCCAACCAATGATAATAAGGATAAGAATGGCGGCAACGGCAAAGAATAATCCCTACAAAATCTCATTAAGGGGTGGTTGCGGCCACCTCTTTTTTGCACCTTATTTGTTTATTTTTACTTCTATCTGTTCGGCAACAGTTAAACCATCTTTATTTTTCTCTGCCATCAAAAACAGCCCTTTACCACCTGATTTAGCTTGCCACAAGTCACCTATCTGTTTTTTCTCCCTTGTGTCTGCGCTATCAATTAAATGAGCACCTTTGTATTCCACAACAAGAATTCGTCCATCATTAAGCATGGCTACAAAATCGGGATAGAATTTATCCGTTGAGGTCGGAAGCCAAAATGAATTCGGGTGTTTAGCAACATTTCGTATCCAATATTTCACATTTTTATTCGTATCAATAGCTTTGGCACATTGAAACTCTTCGCCATCAACACCACCATCAAAATTGGGAACATTATTTGCACCAAGATAATGTTTGGCAAATTTGTATCTTCCCCTGTATAGCAGCTCATTAGCATACATATTGTCAAAAAATTCAAAACCATTATCAAAATTTAGTTCAACGCGAGCCTGGGGAGCAAAGAAAGATGTTTGATGAGATTGCACTCGAGCCCTAGCATAGGCATCTTTAATCTTATTTGATAACTTAGTCGCAAGAGCATATTTTGCAAGCATTAACTCGGCTATTTTGATTCCTCTGTGCTCTGTCAAATATGAAACAACATTAGTCAGCCATTTTAGCATAGTTGCTTGCGAAAAGTACGAATCTCTTAACTGTTTATCTAACCATCGCACTAAATTTTCCGGTGTCCAGTTATCAATACTCATAAAAGGCATAGACAGCTGTTCTTCACCTGCCGGAGAATATCTTAAAGCATGGTCATCAATATCAATCGTAAAACTATTGCCTTGTCTGGCGATTTTAAATTCGTTTTCGTTTAACTGATATGGTGCATACTCATTTAAATCCCAATCAAAATATTCAAAAACAATTTCAGGGTCGGCTAATTCAAGTTCACCTTGCAACTCCACAAACATTTGCGGCACTTTAAATTTTTCGCCATTTTTTGCCGGTGTTGGTTCTTCCTGTTTATTTTTATAATTTTCGAATTTTGTCTCCAGCTCAAATTGCTCATTTTCGTTAAGCATCGGCTTAATTTTCTCAATATCGTCTGAGGTTGTCTCATTGCTGAAAACAAGACTATGCGAACCGTTACTTTCCTTTTGTAAAGTTATTGTTTTGGGCAACTCTTGTGTCTTGATAACAGTTTCTGAAGTAAGAATAATTTTATTAGGTTGCGGATTACTGCTGAATAAATCATTTGCCGGAGTTCTTTCTATAACATTTTGGGCTTCTTCGTCAGAGAATCCTTTATTTTCAAGTTTTTTAACAATACAATCCGTTGCCACGCCAAACTTTGGCGATAAAACATAAGCATAGGCACGGTTTAAAGCACTTATTTTGCGATTCTTTGCATACGGCATACGCATAACCCGTCCAAGCAGTTGCTCAACCGCCGTATCACTCTGAACATTTGCCAAAGAGCATAAAACATACGCAAACGAACAATCCCAACCTTCTTTTAAGGCCTGAACGGTAATGATATAGCGGATGGGACAGTTACGGTCAAAAACATTAACCCCGTCCAGCTCTTTTTGTTCTCCGGTTGCTATGGCAATTTCATTTTCCGGTATTTGTTGAACATTGATTAAATTTTCTTTCAGTCTTTCAACTGTTACTTCACCTTTTATGTCTTGCGCTTGAAACAGCAAAAGCGGACGAACATACTCTTTTTCATATTGAGCGGCTTTTTCCAGTTCGGCACGCTTGGCAATTGCTTCCGTTACAGCCAACTCCCAATTATTATGTTCAGTTAAAGCTATTGGAAGTTTTATCATCTCTTCTTCTTTTAATTCCGTTGCATACACATTATACAGAGTATTATTTTGCAATCTTGGAGTAGCTGTTAATTCAATAATCGTAGACGGATTGATACGCCCTTGCATCTCAGCACTTAGATTAGTCACCGCATTATGAGCTTCATCAACAATCATAATCGGTCTATGAGCAAATAATAAGTTGGCAAACGAATATTTGAGATGACCGTTTTCATCTTTTTCCATCCTCTCTTGTGCAGAGATATGAGTAAAGTGCGGCTCTAAATTTTCATTATGTTTGTAAACATTATATTTTGCGGTATCTTTTTTGCTGAAAGACTGAATGGTTGAAACAATAACACATAAATTTTGCTCTATATCTGAAGGACGAATATTAAACTTTTCATCAATATCAAACACTTTAACATGACTGCCAAACCGTTCATCCAAAGCTTCCCGATATGGATGACGGGGATTTTTAAGAGCTTCTGCCGTTTGTTGCCTGATAGTATCAGAAGGCGTAAACCACAAAACAACAGGAAATTCCCGCTCAAGCCATACTTCGCTTGTTATTTTAATAGCATGAGCCGCAATAATTGTTTTACCACCGCCAGTCGGAACTTTCAAACAAACGCGCGGCGTATTCGGAATTGTTGACCATACGACATAATCACTCTTAAGCTTTCCTAAACGATGGCTTATTTCGGGGTTAGATACAATATTCTCATAAGCCTGTTTATGCCCACAGATACGCGCTTGTTCAAAGAATTTGTGTAAAACATTCAGCGTATTATTTTGATAGTTCTTCAGTTGCATATTATTTTTCCCTTCTGTCGCAGAAAGCCATAAATTTTTCAAATAACTCTATCATATCTTTAGGAATAACAATATTATCTGTATCTTTTACTTGCTTTATGCTAAAAAATTCTTTTGCTAATTCGATTTTTAAGTCTCTAGCAGTTTTGCATCCTTCCTGTATTGCTTGTCCTATAGCTTCTCGTTCAGATTCTACAAAGTCAATATTTTTCAAATAAGGATCAATGTTCGCAATTTTTATTTCAAAATCACGTAATGCAATTTCTTGATTTCTTCTCTTCCTCGCTTCTATTGCGGTGTAAAATGCTGGTAACAATATAACCAATGCAACTGGTAATCTAGTTAAAACTGTCCACCAAGAAAATATTCCATCACCGCACAATTCAATAATGGTAGCAACAACCATTACTAAAGCTGCTACACAAAACAATCCAAAAGATGTCCAAAACATTATATTTGCTGTTTTATGTTCATCAATAGCATATTTTTTATATTCACCACAAGAAACCATTTCTCCAACTAATCCATAGATTTTCTTTATTTCTTCTTGGCGTTCCTCCATATATTTAATAATTGAAATCGTTTGTTGTTTTAAATCTTCATATTTTTCATCAAATTTCTTTTGTATTTCTTCTTCATTATTTTTAATTTGTTCTGAATATTTTCGACCGGCCTCATCCCATAATTGCAAAGTATTGTCAAGTTTCGTACGAGCTGTTTGATCTCTTAAATTTTGGGATGAAGTAAATTGTTGTTTAAAGTTTTCGGCTAATGTCGTTAATTCTTGTTCCTTATTATTAATTTGCGTTTCTAAACTTGCTACTTTTTGCTTTAAAGTTGATACTTCTTTTTCCAAACCATCTTTTTCTTGTTTTATTTTTTCAATAATATTTTCATTTTGCTTTTTATAAACACCTATTATCTGATTTAACGATTGTTTTACAGTAGTTTTATCTACTGTTGGAATTTGGGGCAATTGTGCAACAATATTATCAATTTGCCCAGGAATATTACCGTAATAACCTGAAGAAGGTGATGCTATATCACTGTTTATATAACTTTGAATATTTGAAAGATATGCTGAAATATTATTTAAATATGTTGGGTTACAAATCATAACCCCCATCCCATTAACTCGGCTTTCCAAAATTGGAATTAAAATTTTCAACTTTTCATAAGTCGCTGTATTTTGCTCATTTAGTTGAACTTTTTCTAAACTTTCTTTAAGTGTATTTATTGGAGTGATTAAATCTATCATCTTAGCATCCTAATAAATGAAACATATGTAAAATTGTTTGCGAAACAACACCACTAGCAGCACCTTCTACAATAGTCCGAATACTTTTTAGTCCTTGTTTAATTATAGAATATTGAGGTTCCGACCGTTCAAGCTCTTTCGTTACAATCAATAACTCATGTTTTAATGTGTTTCGTGCATTTTCATCTATTTCAAGATTATCTTGTTGAGATTGTAGCATTTGTATAATACATTTTATCTGTTTAGCATCCCAACCATTATTTTGTATTTGATTAGAATTTTCTGTAGCAACTTGGTTCTCAACATTGCCTCCTGAAACATTAAATGTTTGATTTATTACCATCGTCTTAACTCTTTCCTTTTCATCTTTTGTAAAATTACTGTTATTGCCTTCAATACCTACATCATCTAATTTTGCAATATCAGCCATTAATACACTTTTCGCACTATTGATAATATTTTGTAACTTTCGTCTTCCAATAAAAACAGCCAATTGACCACAATTAGTTATATTATACATTCTAATTAAGCTATATGGTAATGCTATGGTAAATTCTATAGTATTGGAATTTTGTAACAATTTTTCAATTTCAAATATAGAAACTTTATATTTTATTTTTGATAATTCTTCTTCTGATATATGAGAATCAAAATTGATATTTTCCCAAGTATGAAAAGGTGTAAAACCTCTACATTGTCCTTGCAAACAACGATATGTTGGTACTTGCTCTATATCATTAGGATATCCTTGCGTCTCTAAATCCAACCACTCTTTT
>ERZ824600.5496-NODE-5496-length-10308-cov-2.462986_pt1 | contig 10308 bp, 6 predicted proteins | sample MGYA00519933_ERZ824600 | MGnify/ENA primary metagenome ERZ824600 (study PRJEB31778, sample SAMEA3449178) | human gut metagenome | biome: human gut; feature: human-associated habitat; material: faeces | place: United Kingdom | collected 2010/2012 ... | reverse complement strand
CAAAAAGTATTACTTTTTGACAAAGGGGTTTGCGGCCTGACTGCAGCGCACGCGCCGTCCGCCGGACGCGGACGGCGCGCAGCGGCGCTTCCTCCGGGCGGTGACCTGCCGGGGGCTTTTCCAGTCTGCGCCGCCCGCGGGAGCCGTGCAGCTCGTTTCCGCGGCGGAGCTCGAGGCGCTGCGCGCGCGCCCCGGCGCCGTCTGGTACCAGAATCCGCTTTTCCCGGATGTGACCGAGGCCGTCTGGCTGCCGGGCGAGGCGCGGTACTACCGCGGCCCGGATACGCCGCTGCCGGAGCTTTCGGACGTTTTTTCCCTGCTTGCGCAGGCCAAGGCGCTGCATGACGAGCTGGAGGCCGTCTATAATCCGCACGTGGACTTCGCCCGCGTCTACGCGCTGGCGCACGCGCACGCGCTGCAGCTGCTGGGGTGAGCGTTCGCTGCGATCGTTCAAAGAAAATTCAGTTGTATCTGCGGGGAAAATGTAGTAAAATATATTGAAATTTAAGAATATCCTACTCAGGAGGGAATACCAATGAAAAAACCGATCGTACTCGTGATCATGGATGGCGTGGGCCGCGGCGACGGCGGCCCCGGCGACGCAGTCAAGCAGGCCAACACCCCGACGCTCGACAAGCTGATGGCCACCTGCCCCATGACGTGGCTCAAGGCGCACGGCACCGCCGTCGGCCTGCCCACGGACGACGATATGGGCAACTCCGAGGTCGGCCACAACGCCCTCGGCTGCGGTCAGATCTATTCGCAGGGCGCAAAGCTCGTGCAGGAATCCATTGAGACCGGCTCCCTGTACCAGTCCAAAACGTGGGTCGATCTGACGGACAACTGCCTGCAAAACGGCAAAGCGGTGCCGCTGACAGAAGATCTGCGGCGCACAATTCTCGAACAAAACAAGAACATGGCGGACCGCGCACTCCGCGTGCTTGCGGGCGCACAGAAGGTACTTGATGTCGAACCGACGAGCTATGAATCGGACAGCGCGGAACGCGACCTGTGCTTTGTGGGGCTTGTAGGCATGATCGACCCCGTGCGTCCCGAGGTAAAGGCGGCAATTGCCGAGTGCCGTTCGGCGGGCATCCGTCCCGTGATGATCACGGGCGACCACCGCGACACCGCCGTCGCCATCGCCACTGAGCTGAACATCATCTCCGACCCCTCGCAGGCAATTACAGGCGCCGAGCTTGACGCCATGCCCCCCGAGCAGTTCGACGTCACCCGCTATTCGGTGTACGCGCGTGTCCAACCCGAGCATAAAACGCGGATCGTGCAGGCATGGCAGGATCAGGGCATGATCACCGCCATGACGGGCGACGGCGTGAACGACGCACCGTCCATCAAAAACGCTGACATCGGCGTGGGCATGGGCATCACGGGCACCGACGTTACCAAAAACGTAGCCGACATGATCTTGACCGACGATAACTTCGCCACCATCGTTTCGGCTGTGGGAGAGGGTCGCCGCATTTACGATAATATCCGCAAATCCATTCAGTTCCTGCTTGCCTCCAATCTGTCCGAGGTGCTTTCCATCTTTATCGCCACTCTGTTCGGCTTTACCCTGTTCGGACCGGTGCATCTGCTGTTCATCAACCTGATCACCGACTGTCTGCCTGCCCTGTCCCTCGGCATGGAGCGCCCCGAAAAGGACATCATGCAACGCAAGCCCCGCAGTGCCAAGGAAGGCATTTTCGCGGGTGGTCTCGGCTTAGCCATCGGCTATCAGGGCGTGCTCGTCACCCTCATCACCCTCGCTTCCTATCTACTCGGACGGTTCGTGCTTCACGCAGGACCGGCAGACGAAGCCGCTTCCTTCGGCACCACCATGGCGTTTCTGACCCTGTCCATGGCAGAGATCTTTCATGCATTCAATATGCGCTCCCTGCACGGCTCGATCTTCAAAATGTCGCACCAGAACCGGTGGCTGTGGGGCTCTGCCGCACTGTCCCTCCTGCTGACCACTGCCGTCATTGAGATCCCCTTCCTCTCCGACCTGTTCGAGTTAGCGCCCCTGAGCCTGCGGGAATACGGTGTTGCCCTTGTGCTTGCCATCCTCATGATCCCCGCCGTGGAGCTGACCAAGCTGATCGGACGCTGTATCCGACGCGGCAAAGAACGGTAATCGAAACCGCTTGGATTTTCCCTGCACCGCGCAGAAATCCCCCACCGCTTCGATGGTATGCCGAAGCGGTGGGGGATCATTTTTGCTTTTTTAATCGAAAAGCTCGGAGAAGTCGGACGTCAGAATCAAGCCGACCGGATACGCCCAAAGGGTGGACTCAATCACCTCGAGCCGTCCGTCATACTGCAACGCAAGACGCATGCTCAAGGCATCGGGATCGCCTCCTTCAAACATGCCGCCCAAAACGCGAATTTCGGTGTCGGTCAGCATCACATAGTACGGTGACTGCGCACCGCCGTAGGAATAATACGAATTGCCTTGATACCATACGGGAGCGCCGCTGTTTTCATCCCGCTCGCTGACAAACATTCTCTCAGTCAGACAGCACGCCTCATCATTCGGCGCATCGAGCTGAAATGCCGAGCCTACGACCATATCATCCTGCACTCTGAGATTTCCGAGGTATTCCACACCCATCTTAAGATGAAGCTTGGGATTCAGAAATTGCTCCATACCGCAATAGATGCACTTGCCGTTCTCGAATCGGTGGTCGCCCTTTGCTCCCTCGACCGCACCGCAGACCGAACAGGTCTTGGAACGCTGACATGTGGCTTCCTCCCACCGATGCCCCAACGCCGTGCCCTGCGTCTCGCCGCAGGCGCACCTTGCCGCCTCGGTACAGGTCGCATCGGAAAAATGATGTACGTGGGGTTCGGTGGTCGGGGCTGTCTCGGTGGACGGCGCTGTGCTTTCGGGGGCTGTTGTGATCGGTTCGGTTTCCGCGGTCGTGACGGCATCGGTGTCGGGTTCGCCACCGTCGGTATCAGCACTTGTGTCGCGGTCGCCACGGTAGACAATGATCACATTGATGGATAAGTGCCACTCATCGGCGGCGTCCTTTGCCGCATCAGACGATTCATCCAAAATCTCGTCCTCGTTCAGCGATGGATCTTGAATGTCCCGGATCCCGATTTCGATTTTGGCATCGCCCCGAATATAGCCTTTCTTGTTTGCAACCGAGACGAATGCACGGATCACAGACGTGTAATGCGCGTTTTCCGTCGGGATCTCGGAAATCACATCCTGCGCATCGTCGTTCGCCGCCTCGATTCGCAATACCTTTCCGAAAAAGTCGATATATATATTGATCGACGGGTTGATCTCCGCATGAATGACCGCCGCATAGTCCACCGGCTGTTGGGTTTCGGGAGTATTATCCGTTCCCGAATCGTCATGACCGCATGCAGTTGCGCACAGCAAAAGAAGCATGCAGAGAAGTAATGCAATGGTTCTTTTCATTCGCTATACCTCACAATGCGATTTTACGGCTCATACACCGTCGGGATACCGAACCGCTCGCACAATTCGACGAGCGACAGCTCCCCGCGATAATATTTCACGCCGTCCAGATACAGGCATCCGTCCGAGCCGTATTCCACAGAATATGTAGTTTCCGATCCGATATTATCCGAACCACTGTTCACGCTATCACCGACGGCACTCATGGTCAAGGTTTTAGCAGAATCCGAATAGGTATATTTTCCGAATGTTGACGGGAAACCCATCCCGGTGGTATACCAGCAAGTTCCCTGATTAGGAGAATACACACTGCCAACCGCAGGATCATCCGGAGCTAATTTGACCTTGTAGCTTCGTTCCTCAACATATCCACCGTATGAATCAAATTTTAAGGTAACCAGATAGAGTCTTTCTTCCGTACCCCATTCACGAGTATAGGATTCTGTATATGCCGTTTCCCAGATTTGCTCCTGTACAAGCGTTTGATCGTTCCACGAAGCGCAAAGGCTGACACCGTCGCGGAATAATCTCACATCCACATGTGTTTTTTCGAGATCACAGGACATTACATTATCTGATAAAGAATAGGTTCCGTGATCATGGTTTTCGGACTCGATCCACTGGTAATCTTTTCCACGGCACACTAAATGTACATCGTAGTAACCGTTATCCCATTTTGACAACTCGTAAATATCTTCTAAGTAGTAAACCTTTCCGCCGTCATAAACGTCAAGATAAAGCACGCGCAACGAAGAGCCGCTCTCCACCGCACAGCTATACGTACCCACGATTTCGGCAGACGAAATCGGTTCGGTTTCGGGCGGCACGGAAGTGGATGAATCGTCGGGCGATTGTGTGCCGTTATCGGTTTGAGAGCCGGTAACCTCGCTTGTGGGCAGTACATCGGGCAACTTGTTTCTCTGCCGTCCTCCGAAAATATACTGCAAATTCGATAGACTATGGTAAAAACGTCCGATATTTCGGTAGCTCTTTTCGTATTTGCCGATAATATACGGATAGGTTACAATATTCTCATCATTTGTGTCCCAAGTCGAGCCATAGGTAGCAAAGCCCGGTTCTCCATTGGTATCAGTGGTCAATTTTCGTATCTTGTTAAAGACAACAACTCCGGATTCCGGCGTGACAAACGCAATAATATCGCCCCCTTTGAGCGTGGTGCAATCCACCTTTTTTACCAAGACCAGATCGTCTACGCGCAAAGTCGGATACATGAAACCGCTATCACTATAGTAAACAAACATATTATATCCAAATAAAGTACGATCCGTTCTGTCAACAACAAAAGCGGGCGCAATTATGACAAACAATGCGGAAAACAGCAAGACCGCCGCCACAGACACTGTAACCGCAACTGCACATTTGCTGAGACGGCTCGTTTTTGCGGGAGCCGCAGATTTCGGCTCAGCCATTTCCAGTGCAATTGTGAGCAACAATTTTTCATATTCATCTGCCTGAGACGTTGCCTCCGGAATTCCCCACTCCATTGCCAAGCGGAACCAATATGCCTCCTGCAGGTTGTCGCCGCGCTCCCGATACGCAAGGACGAGCAACCACGATGCCTCGGCGCTTCCGCGCTGTGCCGCCTCGGTGAGCATCGGCACCGCCTCATTTGAGGGAAGCTGTTTTGCAAGATCGGTCAATGCGGGGTAATACTTGGCATCGGCGGCAATGTGAAGAAGCTCCAGCGCATCGCCGTCATAGGTCGGCGCATCGCCGCGACGAAGCTGTGCCAAGCGGTATGCCGCATAGGGATTTCCCTGCCGTGCCATCTGACCCAGCGTATCTTCGTCCTCTTTTCCCGTATATCCGCTCTTCATTGCCGCAATTTCGCTGTCGCTTGCCGACAGACGGAATTTTGCATAATCGCGGATCGCGGTATTTTCGTGCGCCGTCGCCTTTGCCCGAATCTCAGCCGATTGATACACCGCCTCGGTATTCTTCACCCGCCATTTCAAAAGGCTGACCGGGAAGAAAAGACCGTATATGCCGAGTGTGAGCGGAAACAGAAAGGCAAGCAGAAGATATTTTAAGAAAAGCTCGCCGCCCTTGCCGCGAAACTCCATGGGACTGCCGCCGATGTGAGTATGTCTTGCCTCCCATTTTTCCACCATGACGCTTGCCGAAGCCGAGGGTGCACACCGTCAGTAAAAAGCGCATGATATGGATACCGAGAAAGCCGCCCGCCCCGCCTGAAAAATAGCTGTCCGGTTCGTCTGTGCCGTCCGCATACACCGTATGCTTTACGACCCATTTTTTCATACCCAGACCGAGCAATATGCCGTAGATGCCGAGCGTGATGACGGTCAAAAACCACCACAGAATGTATCGCCCGATGAGCTGATGCCCGTGGCCGTTGAATTTCAGCCTTCTGCCGTGAATGAGCGTATGCTTGGTTTCCCACTTTTGCAACATGCAAAGCATCCATGGGTAAGCAATGCCCAAGGTGATAACGCTTACCAAAAATGCCAAAATGCGGTAGCCGATCAATTGGAATGTGTTGCCGTCAAAGCGGGATTCGTTGCTGACTGGTTCCTGATTCATGTTTGTTCGCTCCTTCGATCAAATTGCAATAAGAAATGGGCTGTTTGCGTTGCGAATGGGGACGCGCCCCGATGAAGATGACATGTTTCCCTTTTTGGATCATAATATGATATGATATGACTTTATTGTAGCAACTAATTCGCAGTTTGAAATAGTTTTTCGCGATTTTAATGAATGATTTTTCAACGAATATGCGTTTCAAGGTGTGCCTATGCGCGGCAGAAAAGGAAAATGTGTCGGATGTACAAAGACAACCGACACATTTTTGTGTTGATTCATGCGGGTACGTTAAAAAACTACAGGTCACACGTCGCCGCCCACCCGTTCGATACGGAACGGATGCGCCGCATCGCCCGAGCAATACAGGGAGATGGGAGTGTTTCCCTGCCGCACCATAGAAGCCGCCTCCGAGAGGTGGGTCACAAAGACGAAGCGGCAATGCAAGCGCTCCAGTGCGCACAAAATGGGATAGATTCCTTGCGCGCCCTCGCGGTATGCCGTGGTCTGGAAGGTCTCGTTGAGCAGGACGAGGGAATGCGGACGGACAGCGTCCATGATCGCGGCGATCTCGCGCACCTCGCCCTCAAAGCGTCCCGCAGGAGAGTCCGAACGGTCATCCTCCTCCGCCGACGAAAAATGCGCAAAAATGCCGCACCGCACCGAAAGACGCGCGTCCTCGGCGCAAATCGGAAGCCCCGCCTGTGCAAAGAGCTGTGCCGTGCCGAGCGCGCGCAGAAACACGGTTTTGCCCGTGGAGTTATCGCCGCAGATGAGCATACTGCCGCCCGCCTGCATGGAGACGTCGTTCCCCACGATGCGCTCGGACGGAATGCCCTCGAGCACAAGAAACGGATCCTGCAAGCCGTGAATCTCCGTGATATCGCACGCGGTATCCTCCGTTTTCGGGAAGCAGAGCGGCATGCCCCATTCGGTGAGGTGCGCCGCATAGGCAATGGCGGCATCGTAAAACTGCATCTCGCGGGACAGTCCGGAAAATGTCTCATACACACCGTCGGTGATAGCCGCAAGCATACGGTCGATGCGGGAGAGCGCATCGGCGGTCAGGCGGCGGCAACCGTCCTCGGCGCCGTCGTCAAGTACGACGGACGGCACGGCATCCTTCTTTTGCAGAAGGGTGCGCAGAAGCGATTTTTTCTCCTTATCCGACTTGCCCTCCACGATATCGGTCAGATCGCAGGCGCAGACACGCAGACTGTCGTCAAGCGACACCAAAACCGAAAAATGATAATCCTCGGCTTCGTGATAACGGAAGCGCGCGGCAATATCCGCCACCTCGCCCAAGGCACGGTTACTTCGCATGGCGGCGCAGTGATCACGCATGGCGGTAAGGCAGGAGGACTGCACGGGATGGCGGGTCAGGATATCTTCAAAATTCTCATAAAAGGACAGAAGCGTGCGCGGAAACACGGCTGTGACCTTGAGGGAAGCGAACGCGCGGTTCAGGAGGACGCCGCAATCGGCATCGGGGGGAGGTACCTGCACGCCCGAGCGAAGCTCGAGCCAATCGCCGCGGATGCGGTCATAGCGGTGAAACGCCACCTTCAGCTCATCGAACAAGGCGGGATCTGCGATAAAATCGCGGTATATCTCCTGCCTGTGCACGATATTTTCCACGCGCAGGAGGGGACGGCTCAGAACATGCAGAAATGCCTCGGTCGGCGCGCCGTCCCCGCAAAAGGCACGGGCGGTGCGGTCGAGCGACATTTCGTACCGCACGTCGGACGCGACCTCGTTCTGTTCCTCCGGCACGGCATACAACAGTGAAAATTTCATATCGGTTTACGCCTCCTTCCCTTTTCCGTCTCCCGCAAAACGACGCAGGAGATCGTCCTCGGTCAGGCGATATTTGCGTAGAATGTCCTGTGCGAACGAGGCTGTCGCCTCACTTGATCTATGGATCTTAAAGGTACGGCTGTGACAATCATCCGACACGACCTCGGCGCACAGGGACGGAAATTCGGACGATGCTGCGGCGTGCTGATGGGTGACGTACAGCCCGAAATTTCCGCTCTCCCGTATGCGATGCGCCAGCGCCTCGGTCTTGGCGGATGCCTTTTCGTCGGTGGTGGTGGAAAATGTCTCGTTGAGCAGAACAAGCGCCCTGCCCGTGACGGCGGAAAGCATCAGTTCCACGCGCCGTTCCTCATCGGCAAAGCGTCCGTCCGCCGCAAAGCGCTCGTCGGCGGGAAAATGGGAGACAACACCGCCCAATTCGCACAGAGTCGCCTCGCGGCACGGCGCGGGAACGCCGAGCATGGCAAAATAGGCGCAGATGCCCACGGCACGCAGAAATGTGGTCTTGCCGCCGCCGTTCGCGCCGATCACGAAATAAAAGGGATCGGTTTCGTCCAGAGTCACATCATTCGGCACAATCTCTGTCACGCCGCGCGTCAGGAGCGAGATATCATATGCTTCTCTGAGCGAAAGGACTGCGGCACCGTCCACATCGGGCGTGGTGAGGCGGGGCAGAACGGTGGGAATGCCGCATGCGGCAAGCCGACGCGTCAGAGCGTATGCCTGCAAATAGAAGGAGAGCTGATCGGCATAGGAATACACACTGTCGTCAAAAAAGTCACCGTACCGCACGGCAAAGGCGCGCAGTGTCTGCAACACCTCGGGGTAAAGAGACAAAAGTCCCGTGATCTGATACGGATCGGGGTCGCATACCGACTTTTCCTCCGACAGCCCGATGCCCAACTGCACCGCACAGCGGGAGAGCCGCTCCGAAAAGTTCTCGGGCACGGCGGCGGACAAGGTCACGCGACTTCCCGTATCCCGTGTTTTTCCCGTGAGCTTGAGACTGTAGCGGAAAAGAGGGCCGGTCGCGGTGTCCAGCGCATCAAGGTCACGCTTCATCGCCGCATAGTCCTCGGATGCGGAGAGGTCGGAAAACAGGCGTACAAATGCGTCAAAAAACGTACCCTGTATGCGGCAGTTTGCGGCTTTCCCCGTCCAATGCCACAGGCGTCGGTGCAGGAGGAAAAACAGCACCGTTCGCTCCTCCTCACAGTGCGCGGCGGTCATAAGACTGTGCAGGCGGCAGATCTCCTCCATTTCATCCTGAAGCTCGGTCAGCTCGGCGACAAGAGTTTCGTCTGCCGCAAGGGCGCAAAACACCTCATGCCGTGCCGCAATATCCGCAGGAAAGCACGCGCCGCCCAATTCGGGGTGCGAACACAGGAGGGGAAACAGCTCCGCCAAGCGCAGATCATTGCACAGGGTTGATACATATGACGTATTCTTGCGTTGGCTCGACGTATACAAAACATTCGGATAAGCCATAGTGAATTCCTTTGCCCTTTCGGGACGAATGAATGAAGCCTCCTGCCGCATTGTCTGCGCCAGGAACGGTAAATAACATGAGTTTTCCTGAAATGCGCGCGGATCAGCACTTTGCAGCAAAGCGCTTGAGGCGGGCAACGGCGCGGTGATACAGCACCTCCGCCTTCTTTTCCAGATCGGACAGGACGCGCATCACGGGATATGCCATGAGCAGGAAGGTGAGCAGGACCAATATGGATTGCACGGAAAGGCGCGACAGAATGACGTCCGAGGTGAACACCGAACTCACAAAACAGCTCACGGTCAGACCGACAAGCAAAGCGATCCAGAGGATGCGCCGCATCAGGTTGAAGGGCTGACACACGCGGTACAGCATCATCATACCCACAAAGCCGATCAAAATGGCGGAAACGGTTCCAACCTCCCCTGCATCCATATGGAACAGCTCACGGTACGCAAGCACAAATCCGACAAGGAACACATTTGTAAAGCCCGACGGCGCGGCGCGGTACAGAACCGAGCTCATAAACTGACCGCGTATACGGTTCTCGTTCGGCTCCAGTGCAAGGAAGAAGGACGGGATGCCGATGGTGAAAATATTGATGAGGGTCAGGTGCACGGGCTGGAGCGGATAAGCAACGCCCACGCTGATGGTGATGAGCGCCAGAAACAGGGAGAAAATGTTCTTTACGAGGAAGAGCGCGGCGGAACGTTCGATATTATTGATCACGCGCCTGCCCTCCGCCACGACCGACGGCATATGGGAGAAGTCGTTATCCAAAAGCACAAGCTGTGCCACCTGCGACGCCACCTCGGAGCCTGACGCCATGGCGACCGAGCAGTCGGCATCCTTGAGCGCAAGAACGTCGTTGATGCCGTCACCGGTCATTGCCACGGTGTGTCCCGCACCCTTCAGGGCACGGATGAGCCAGCGCTTCTGCTCGGGCGTCACACGTCCGAACACGGTATATTCCTCGCATGCCGCCTTGACCTTTTCGTAGGTATTC
>ERZ824600.5494-NODE-5494-length-10314-cov-2.994444_pt1 | contig 10314 bp, 10 predicted proteins | sample MGYA00519933_ERZ824600 | MGnify/ENA primary metagenome ERZ824600 (study PRJEB31778, sample SAMEA3449178) | human gut metagenome | biome: human gut; feature: human-associated habitat; material: faeces | place: United Kingdom | collected 2010/2012 ... | reverse complement strand
CGGCTCCCGAATCGGGAGCCGCCTTCTTTTTTATATCAATACTTCTCTATCAGACGGATTATTCTGCCTTTTTCTCTTCCTCAACCGCAAAATCGGTGATACCCGATTTTACCAGCAGATTATACCAGGAGATAAGTTTGCTTATATCGTTGGGGTATACCCGCTCACGGTCAAAGTTGGGCAACACTTCGGCAAAATAGTTACGCAGGGTATCCTTGTCGGCCTTGGGCGAAACCGAAGCTTCGGCGCCGTTCTCTTTCTGCTTGACGCTTTCGAGTACTTTATAAAGAGGCTCCTCTCCGCTCTCGGTATACATGGCGATGTCGCCCAACGACGTTACCTTATCATGGCTGTATGCCAGCGTACGCTTTCCGCTTGCCAAGTCCTCAACAATCAAAGCACCTTTGGCTTGCGAAACCAGTTTGAAAAGTCCGGGTCGGCCCGATATAGATAAAATTTTCTTCAACATAATCGTTCGTATTTTTGGTATTAGTGATACAAAAGTAATACACATTCCCGATATAATCAAACCGATGTCCCGGTTTGACGGAGCAAAATATTCTCACGCAAGGGAGGAAAGGGCTTTAAAAATTTGAGGGATAAGCGGTTTTTCTCCATCATTCAAGATAACGGCCGAAGCATATTTTTCTTTTTCGGCATCGCTCATCTGGGAGCGAATACGCGATATGGCCTCTTCGGCCGAGCAGTGATTGCGGGCAATAACACGACTTACCCGCACCGCTTCGGGCGCTGTTACCAACCATATCTCATCGACGGTATCGGAAAATCCGGCTTCGAGCAGAATGGCGGACTCTATAAAAAGCACCGGCTCTGCACTGCGCTTGCAACACCACTCGGCAAAGTCGGCCTTGACGGCAGGGTGTACAATGGCGTTCAACCGTTGCAAGGCTGCCTTGTCGGCAAAAACCCGTTCGGCCAGTCGGGTACGATTCAAAACACCACCTACATAAATATCGGCCCCAAACTCCGCCGAGAGCTGCTCCTGTATACAAGACGAACGGGCCATCAGCGCCTTTGCCTGCTCGTCGCTGTCATAAACGGAATAACCCAATATGCGCAAAAACCGGCTCACGACCGATTTTCCGCCACCTATCCCCCCTGTTATACCCACTCTTTTCATAGTCAATGTCTTTGCTCCAATATATATTCCACACTGTCGGGCGCAACAGTTACATAATAGGCGGCGCCGGGAGTCCTGACAATCTTCACGGCCAACTTCTCGGGAGTTTTCCGGGTCTCGGCATAATCGACGGCCACAGAAATATCCGCGGCCGATATTTGCGAAAAACGGCTCACTGGCACCATGCAATCGACACGTACCGTTGCCGGGAATGTAAGCAGCGACATATGCCGGGGCAGGTTCATGACCGAAACCGGCACCGATATCGACTTCGAAGTCAACTCCTCAACCGGGACAGTCAGCGACACCTGGTCGGGCACAATCTTTACCCCTTCGATGCGACGCAAAGGCACCGTCTGCGTGAGTGGCTGAGCAAGGTCTTTTATCACAAACGAGTCGGTCTCTACTTCGGTAACGGTATGCAGCAAATAGTCGGGAGCATAAACTTGCACCGAATCGACGTCGGCCTGAATCTTCCCGCTGATGATACATTGCGGCACCGTCGTTACCGACCCCTTTATTTGTACTTTTACCTTTTTACCGGCCGCCTGCGTATAATATACAGCCAAAGTGTCGAGAGACACCGAGGTAAGATTGGTCGTATTGCGCAGATTCTTCTTTATCTGATTCTTTATCTCTTCCGAGGTGAGGATAAATGCACTCCGCTCATTGGCATATTGCCGGAAATCCACTTCCAAGGCAGGTATTCCTTCCAGGTTGTAATTCATGAGTACCGCTCCTTCATCGCGCAAATGCACGGTAACCGACGAGGGGAGGTCGCAGGTGATAATGGTATTGTCGGGTATATTGGTATATTTGATGGGTATGCGATAGACGGTATTCATGTCTTCACCCAGCGACTGCATCATCCAAAAGAGAAACGAGAGCGCGACAAACATCAGGAACGTCAGTATATCTTTGCTTCGTTCGCTCTGCAAACGCGTCTTCACACTACTGAACTTCTGCCGGAGAAAAGCCTTTATTCTCAGCCGTTTTTTCTTTTCTGTCATTTTATCTTCCATCTTGGATTTCGGGTATAAAGATACGGCTTTTCGCTATAATTCGACAGGCAAGCCTCTGATTTTTTCTGGCAGGGCAAACAGGTGTTTTCTCCTTACCTGTTCAGCCACCACCCTATGGACAGGCGACAGAGGGAATAGCCGTCTCTGTCGCAATATCTACAACATCGAAACTCTTAAAAACAAAAGCGAGAGAGCCGGCATGTGCCGGCTCTCTCGCTTGGATATATTTATATGCTAAATTTACTTGGCAGGTGTGGTATTTGCCGTATCGGCTGTCGATGCATAGATAGAACCTTTATCGACCGTGATACGCACATTGTCGGCAATTTCTACAACTACCGTATTATCCTTGATATTTTTCACTTTTCCATGAATACCACCGGCGGTTATTACTTTCTGTCCCTCGGTAAGCGATTCGCGGAATTTGCGAATTTCTTTCTGACGTTTGCTTTGCGGACGAATCATGAAGAAATAGAATATGGCAATAAGTGCCACCATCATGATGATACTGGAATACCCCGATGCTTTGGGGGCAGCTGCTTCTTGCAGGAGAAGTGTAAGTAGTGTCATAACTGTTTTTATTTATGATGTAATTATTATTTATAACAAAGTAAGGTATTTATTTCTCTATACGACCCTCTTTTTTCAAGAGAGAGGTAATGGCTTCAAGCACTCCATTGATAAAGTTTCCACTCTTCACCGTGCTGTACGACTTGGCTATCTCGATATATTCGTTGAACGATACTTGTAACGGAATCGAGGGGAACGAGGTAATCTCGGCCAACGCCACGGTCATGATGACTATATCCATGAATGCAATACGCTCTATCTCCCAGTTACGCGTAAACTGCTCTATCAACTTCTTATTGGACTCGTAATCGAGTAATGCGCGACGGAACAGTGTACGGGCAAATATACGGTCGTCTTCGTCCTTGAACATGGGCAGAAGCTCCTGCTCGGCTCCGGCGGCCTCGTCAAACCGTTTTACCGTTTTAAGGACAAAGGTCGATATAATGGGGAGATCATCATTCCAATAAAGGCTCTGCGACTCCAACAATTCGCCCAAGTTCTCGTCGGGGAAAATCATGTGGCGGTAGATGTTTTTCCACAACGTGCGGTCGTTCTCGTAAGAGTCTTCGGCTTGCATATATTGCGCATACTCTTCCGATGCAAGAATGCGATCAAGCAACGAACGGAGGTAATTGCTGTCGTCGCTCCACACCAGAGGGCGCTCTTCTATATATTTGGCAAATGCCTTATCGCTCTCCAACTGGGCCACAAACCGATTGTCTACAAACCGGGTATTCGGCATTTTTTCCTCGGGAGTAGCAATATATTTACTACGGGCATTATCAATGCGCATACGCTGCATCCGCGTAAGTTCTACCGGAATAAGCAGCAACAAATGATACAGTTCGTACGATTTGTCAAGGCTGGCAAAAAGCTCCTTTTCTGCAACATCAACACTTTTTTCTCCGTCTATCAGGTATGAATAGACAATTTGCACCACTTTCGTCCGAATCAAAGCTCGGTTTATCATTTCTTCAAATTTATTTTTCGGCTGTAAAGGTACAATAATTTTTGATTTTCCATCTCCCCTCCGACTCTTTTTTTCTACGCCAACCTGCACAAATGAAATATACACTTTTTAATAAATTTTCATATTCGTAAGGTTGCCCGTTTTAAATTAATTCTCTTTATTTGTGAAAATTGTTTGGTTGATTATTAGGAATTCTGCCATTATTTACTGTATTAATATGGACATTAATATGGACAACGAATTAATTGTAAACACACAAGAGAACGACATTATTTTTTCACGAAGTGTAAAAGCTGGCAGGCGGATTTATTATTTCGACGTGAAAGAAAACAACAACGGCGATTTGTTTTTAGCCATCACAGAAAGTAAACGCATCATGCCTCACGAGGAGACACAGGTCGTACAATTTGAAAAACATAAAATATTTCTCTATCCCAAAGATTTTGAAAAATTTGTAGATGGCATGAACGAAGTCATGGATTACATCAAAAACTCATTGGAACAAAAATAAAAGAAGGTTTCGACTCTCACGAGCCAACCTTCTCCGAGCTTGAAATATATCAAAAACAAGAAAGAGGATAGACTTATTCCTGAATAGAAATAAGCAGGATAAATACCAATGAAACACACAAAAACGAGAATATATATCTTCTTGCTATTTTTGATGGGCAACTCAAACGCTTTTGAGCCACGTTTCTGTTCATAAAACAACACAGCGGCCGATTTGTTCGCTTCGGGGGGAGGAATTTTTTGTTTTTGGCTGGGCAGGGCAAAAAATGTATCTTTGCACACGTTTAACACCGTTTCTCATGAGTACATTGTCGCCCCGCGAAGTTTTGGCTGCCGCCGAGAACTCCGCTTTACAGAAAACAGCTCTCCCCGCAGGTAAAACAATTCTTCTGGCATTTCTGGCCGGTGTATACATCGCCATGGGAGGCCTACTGTCGCTTGTCATCGGATATGGTTTTCCCGAGATAACGGCCCAAAATCCGGGCTTGCAGCGACTCCTTTCGGGGGCCATGTTCCCTCTCGGTCTCATACTGGTGGTCTTTGCCGGGGCCGAGTTGTTTACCGGCAACAACGCCGTACTCATTCCCGGACTGCTCAACCGCAAGTACGGCATAGGTCCAGTACTCCGCAACTGGGCTCTGGTATACGTCGGGAATTTTGTCGGGGCTCTTTTCTTCGTCTACATTATGGCCCATCTGGCGGGCATTGTAAGTCCGGAGCCGTGGCACAGCGCCATCGTGAATATTGCCGAAGCCAAAACCGCCATGCCCTGGGGCACCGTTTTTGTCAAAGGAATCGGAGCCAACTGGTTTGTGTGCCTGGCCGTGTGGCTGGGCCTGTCCTGCCGCAGCGCAGCCGGAAAATTCATCGGGCTTTGGTTTCCCGTCATGTGTTTTGTGGCTTTGGGCTACGAACACAGTATCGCCAACATGTTCTTTATCCCGCTGGGTATGCTGCAAGGGGCCGAGGTAAGTGTCAGCGATTTTGTGGTACACAACCTTATACCGGCAACGCTTGGCAACATCGTGGGAGGCGCCTTTTTTGTAGGCGGTCTCTACGGGTGGATTTATGGCAAACGATAAGCCACTGTTCCTCCACTCTACCGACACAAAAAACTACACCCACTCTCCCAGCTCGAGCCAGCGCATCGACTTCTCGTCGAGCTCTTCCATCAACCGGGAAAGAGCCAGCGACTTCTCCTGCAACTGAGCAGCCGAGAGTGTTCCTGACGACAAGTCGGCTTCCAGTGCAGCCTTCTCGGCTTCGAGGCGGGGAATGGCCTCATCAAGCGCTTCAAACTCTTTTTTCTCCTTAAACGTCAAGCGCCTACGCTGCGATAGCTGGGCCGCGTCGGACGGCTTGTCGGGTTTCTGCGCCGGCTTATCGGCACTTTTGGCCGAAAGGGCCCGCTTCTCTTCACTTTCCCGCTCCGCCTTCCATCGACGATAATCGGTATAGCTTCCGGGGAAATCCTTGACTCGCCCGTCGCCTTCAAAAGCCCATACATGGTCGACGACCTTGTCCATGAAATAGCGGTCGTGCGACACGACAATGACACACCCCTTGAAACGGGTGAGGTAATCTTCGAGCAAGTTGAGCGTTACAATGTCGAGGTCGTTCGTCGGCTCGTCGAGTACCAGGAAATTGGGATTGCTCATCAAAACCGTACAGAGGTAAAGTCGACGTTTCTCCCCTCCGCTCAATTTATAAATATAGTTATACTGCGTCTCGGGCGTAAAGAGAAAATGTTGCAGAAACTGCGAGGCCGACAACTTTTTTCCGTCGCCGGTCGATATCTCCTCGGCAATGTCGCGCACGGCATCGATGACCTTCTTCTGGTTGTCAAACTGTATGCCCTCCTGGCTGTAATAGCCAAAACGCACCGTCTCGCCACGGTCTATGGTGCCGCTGTCGGGCGGCAGCAAGCCGATAAGCATCTTTATGAAGGTCGATTTTCCGGTGCCGTTGTTGCCAACAATACCCACCTTCTCGTAGCGGGAGAAGGTATAGGAAAAATCGTCGAGTATCTTTTTTTCTCCGAAACGTTTGCACAGATGCTGCATCTCAAATATCTTGGAGCCTATGTACGACGACTTTACAGCCAGAGTGATATTCTCTTCAACTCTCTCACGGCGGGCCTTCTCCTCCAACTCATGAAAAGCATCGATGCGGTACTTGGCTTTCGAGCCCCGGGCCTGGGGTTGACGGCGTATCCAGTCGAGTTCGGTGCGTAAAAGGTTGTTGGCCCGGTCAACTTCGGCGTTGTGGGCATCGATGCGCTCCTGCCGCTTCTCGATATAGTAACTGTAATTTCCCTTGTAGGAATACAAGGCACGAGCATCGAGTTCGACAATGCGATTGCACACCCGGTCGAGAAAATAGCGGTCGTGGGTAACCATGAGCAGGCTCACACGGCTGTGAGCGAGATACTCTTCGAGCCACTCGGTCATGTCAAGGTCGAGGTGGTTGGTAGGCTCGTCGAGTATCAGCAGGTCGGGCTCGGCTATCAGCACATTAGCCAATGCCACACGTTTCTGCTGTCCGCCCGAGAGTTGCCCCATGGGCTGTTCAAAATCGTTGATTTTCAAGCGGGAGAGAATCTGCTTCACCCGCTGTTCATAATCCCAGGCCTTGAATTGCTCCATGTGGGTAATCAGCGATTCGAGCCGCGACGTATCGTTGTGCAACAAAGCCAGTTCATACTCACGCACCGTCTGCGCCACTTCGCTGTCGGCCGACAGGCAGGCCTGGAGTACCGTCGTCTCGGGATCAAAAACGGGCAACTGCCGCAGATACCCCACACGTAAATCATTGCGGAAAGTTATCGTTCCGGCATCATAACTCTCGTCGCCGGCAATTATATTGAGAAGGGTCGTCTTACCTGTACCGTTCTTGGCTATGAGCCCTACCCGTTCGCCTTCGGAAAGGCCAAATGAGATATCGGAAAACAGCACCCGGTCGCCAAACGATTTGGTGAGGCCCTCGGTTTGCAGATGAATCATAAACGTCTCTTTTTTACGGGGCACTAAATTAGTGATATTTTCCCGAATCCCCTCCTGCCCGCCACCGACAATGAATAAATTTTTATATCCAAGAGCCGTTTATACATAAAAAATCCCCTCTCTCACTTATTTTTTTGATTTTATGCTTCGTATTTCGAATTTAAAGATTAACTTTGCTACGCAAAAAACAAGAGGCGAAGTGCCTCCCAATCTCGTTTACCTATTTCATACATGAAAAACACACCAGACGAGTAACATTCGTCACCGTGAAGGTTTTCTTTTTATGTCGGGTACATATACGGTCAATCTTCGTTTTATCTACTACTATCTTTTTATAAGGTTACGGGACATCGACTCCCTTTATAGATAAAATAAAAACCCCGGAAGCTGTCAGTTTCCGGGGTTTTTATTTATTCGTCAACTTTTAGCCGTTCGGCATCCATATTCCGGGCTTTTTCTATATCTTTATGGCTCATTATTTTTATTGAAACCACCATGAAAAAACTCTGCTCTATCATTGCGGGCGTGCTGTTGGCCCTCCCGATAACCGCACAAATGCCCGAACGTACCCCCGAGAATGTCGCCAAATACAAGGAGATATGCCGCAAACACATCTATAAAGACATGAAAGGCATGTACCGCGAAGCGGGTGGCGCACTGAAATACCCCTTCCTTGCCCCCGGGAGCAACCAGTATCTGGATATGCTGTGGGACTGGGACTCGTGGCTGAGCAACATTGCCCTGAGGCAGATTCTGCTCGAAAACGGCACCGAGAAAGACCGCCGCGAAGCGCTCAAATATGAGCAGGGATGCGTACTCAACTCGCTGAGTTACGGCGGCATGGACGGCTGGATTCCCATCTGGATCGAACGCAACGCCCCCAGCCGCGAAGAGATGCTCAAAACCCGCAACCCCTGGAAAAGCAACATGCACAAGCCGACTCTGGCCCAGCACGCCGCCTTCATTGTCCGCAACATGAACGGCGACGCCGAATGGCTGCGAGACGACTTCTATGCCTTGCAGGCCTTTGTATCGAAATATCTCAACTTCCATCGCCACAAGGCCACCGGACTGATGTATTGGGAAACCGACGAGGCCATCGGCGTAGACAACGACCCCAGCACTTTCTACCGACCGCACGGAAGTTCGGGCTCCATCTTCCTGAATGCCCTCATGTACAAGGAGCTTCTGGCCATGGAATACTTGGCCGACTGTCTGAATCTGCCCGACATCGCCCGACGTTTTGCCCAAGAGGCCGAGACCTTGAAAAATAATGTCAGGGAACATTGCTGGGATCGCCGCGACGGCTTCTATTACAGCGTCGATCTGAACCTGCTTCCCGTGGAAAAACCCGACATCGAATCGCTGCAACCGGGAGCCCTCTACCTCCACGTGGGGCAACCTCGCACATACGACTGCCTGATACAGCGCCTGAGTGTATGGAGCGGTTTCATGGCAATGTGGGCCGGCATAGCCACCCCCGAACAGGCCGAGGTGATGGTACAGCGCCACTATCACGACACGTTGTCGTACAATGCACCGGCCGGTATTCGCACCCTCTCACCGCTCGAAAAGATGTACGATACCCGCGCCAGCGGTAACCCCTCGTCATGGCAAGGGCCGGTGTGGATAAACGTCAATTACCTGGTATTCAAAGGTCTTGTGCGCTACGGCTATACCGAGGAAGCCAAAGAATTGGCCGAAAAGACTATCCTGCTCCTGGGACGCGACTACGAGCGTTTTGGTGCCCTGCACGAATATTACCTGCCCGACAACGGTGAGCCGGTACTGAACAAAGGGTTCCAGAACTGGAATCTCCTCGTTCTGAACATGGCGGCATGGCTCGACGGGAAAGAGGTTGTCTCGGAATTTTAATTCATTCCACTACTCCCCCTTCCTTCACCAGCCTATACAAACAACGCCGCCGCGATAACAATTATCGCGGCGGCGTTCTTATATATGAAACGTATCGACTGGCCTGTCTACTGCATACGCTGACGCACCACTTCGTATATCATGACACCGGCGGCCACCGACACGTTGAGCGACCCGATGCGCCCCACCTGAGGCAACGCCACCTGCGTGTCGCAATAGCGGAGCGTCTGTGCCGAGAGGCCTACGTCTTCGGCTCCCATCACCACGGCAACCGGTCCGGTATAATCGGGCTCGGTATACAACTCCTGCGCCTTCTCCGAGGCGGCAACAATTTTCACGCCGCTGTCGTGCAGGTAACGCAAGGCCTCGGCAATAGAGCGTTCGCGGCACACCGGCAGATGCAACAACGCACCGGCCGACGTCTTCACGGCATCGGGGGTTACCGACACACTGCCACGCTCGGGAATGACGATGGCATCGACACCGGCACATTCGCAGGTGCGGGCTATGGCGCCGAAATTGCGTACATCGGTAATACCGTCGAGCAAGACCAGAAACGGCATCTTACCCTCTTCATAAAGCGTAGGAACGACGTTTTCGAGCCGGGTATAAGAGACCGGCGATATAAAAGCAATTACTCCCTGATGGTTTTTGCGGGTGATGCGGTTGATTTTCTCTACCGGAACCCGTTGCACAAAAATTTCCGTGCCTTTAAGTTCTGCCATCAGCTCTTGTGCCAAATCGCCTTGAAGGTCTTTTTTCACCAAGATCTTATCGATTTCTTTTCCGGCCTTTATGGCCTCTATGACGGCCCGTATTCCGAAAACCAGATTGTTCTGTTCCATTTCCTGTGTATCTATGTGTAAATATGTATGTATTATTTCCGATGCAGCAATTCGCGGGCATTCTTCAACGCCGCATCAGTGAGCTGCGCACCGCTCAACATACGGGCAATCTCCTGCACACGGCGAGCATCGTCGAGACGTTCGATGCGGGTCTGTGTAGTCTCTCCCTCATCGTCCTTGTAGATGCGGTAATGACATTCGCCCCGCGAAGCCACCTGCGGCAGGTGGGTGATGGCAACGACCTGCATATAGCGGGCCATACCGGCCATTATCTCGCCCATCTTGTCGGCAATCTCGCCCGACACGCCGGTATCTATCTCGTCAAAAATAATGGTGGGCAGGGAGGCGGCATCGGCAGCCAGGGACTTTATGGTGAGCA